>Ga0247812_10000115_pt1 | contig 104321 bp, 66 predicted proteins | sample UWRJL149409B1_FD_178011 | JGI IMG/M metagenome (GOLD analysis project Ga0247812, IMG submission 178011) | Plant litter microbial communities from Arlington Agricultural Research Station in Wisconsin, United States - UWRJ-L149-409B-1 | ecosystem: Environmental > Terrestrial > Plant litter >... | reverse complement strand
ACGTGGTCAACCTGGTGACCTACAACACCTACACCCGCGCCGACGAAGACTCCTGGCAGCTGCGTTACGACTATGACTTCGCCGCCCAGGGCATCCCCGGCCTGACCTTCATGACCCGCTACACCGATGGTCGCAACGTCAAGGCAGGCACCGTCGACAACGGCCGCGAATGGGAGCGCGACACCGACATCAGTTACGTCATCCAGAGCGGCATGTTCAAGGACGTCAGCCTGCGCTGGCGCAACGTGACCTTCCGTTCCGGCAATGGCTTGACCACCGCCCTCGATGAGAACCGGCTGATCGTCGGTTACACCGTGGCGCTCTGGTAATCCCTGAAAGGCGCGGCTGCGGCTGCGCCAGACCTTTTAATCATCATCTGGAGCAATCGTGATGTCCTCTTCACCTACACCGCACGCCCCTACCCTGCAAAGTTTCATCGCCGGTCGCTGGATCGGCCAACACGGTGCCCAGGTGCTGCGCAGTGCCATCGATGGCCACGAAATCGCACGCACCCACGAAGAGCGTCCGGACTTCGCCGAAGCCATCGAGCACGGCCGTCGCCAGGGCGTCAGCGGTCTGATGGCGCTGGATTTCCAACAGCGGGCCCAGCGTCTCAAGGCACTGGCCTTGTACCTGAGCGAGCGCAAGGAACAGCTCTACGCGATCTCCCATCACAGCGGTGCTACCCGCGCTGACAGCTGGATCGATATCGAAGGCGGCAACAGCACGCTGTTCACCTACGCCAGCCTTGGCTCCCGGGAATTGCCCTCGGGTAACATCGTCCACGAAGGCCCGGCGCTGCAACTGAGCAAACTGGGCACCTTCGCCGGCACCCACATTCTGGTGCCCCGTGACGGCCTGGCGGTGCACATCAATGCCTTCAACTTCCCGATCTGGGGCATGCTGGAAAAGTTCGCCCCGAGCTTCCTTGCCGGCATGCCGTGCATCGTCAAACCGGCCAGCGCCACCAGCTACCTGACCGAAGCCGTGGTGCGCCTGATGGACGAATCCGGCCTGCTTCCGGCTGGCAGCCTGCAACTGATCATCGGCGGCACGGGGGACTTGCTCGATCGCCTGCAAGGCCAGGACGTGGTGACCTTCACCGGTTCCGCCGACACTGCCGCCAAGCTGCGGGTGAACCCGAACCTGATCCGCAACTCGGTACCGTTCAACGCCGAAGCCGACTCGCTGAACTGCGCGATCCTCGCCCCGGACGTGACCCCGGATGACGAAGAGTTCGAGCTGTTCATCAAGGAAGTCGCCCGGGAGATGACCACCAAGGCCGGGCAGAAATGCACCGCCATTCGCCGCGCCATCGTGCCGGCCAAACACATCGATGCGGTCGCGACCCGTTTGCGTGATCGCCTGAAGAAAGTCGTGGTCGGCGACCCGTCGGTGGAAGGCGTGCGCATGGGTGCACTGGCTTCCCACGATCAACAGAAAGACGTCGCTGAGCGCCTGGAAAGCCTGCTGCAAAGCAGCGACATGCTGTTCGGCGCCCGCGACGGGTTTGAACCCCGGGGTGAGAACGTCAACCAAGGCGCATTCTTCGCGCCGACATTGCTGCAAGCCCGCGACCCGCACGCCGAAGGTGGCGCCCACGACATCGAAGCATTCGGTCCCGTCAGCACGCTGATGGCCTATGACGATCTGGATGAAGCGCTGGTGCTGGCGGCTCGCGGCAAAGGCAGCCTGGTGGCCAGTTTGATCACCAAGGACCCACAGATTGCCGCCAAGGCCATCCCCGTCGCTGCGGCGTGGCACGGTCGCTTGCTGGTGCTCGACCGCGAGTCCGCCGCCGAATCCACCGGCCACGGCTCGCCGCTGCCACAGCTCAAGCATGGCGGTCCGGGTCGTGCCGGTGGCGGTGAAGAACTGGGTGGTCTGCGCGCGGTGAAGCACTACCTGCAACGTGCTGCCGTGCAAGGTTCGCCCACCATGCTGGCGGCTGTGACCGGTGAGTACGTGCGGGGCGCCAAGGTCATCGAAACCGAAGTGCATCCGTTCCGTCGGCACTTCCAGGACCTGCAGATTGGCGAGTCGCTGCTGACCCATCGTCGCACCGTGACCGAAGCCGATCTGGTGAACTTCGGCTGCCTGTCCGGTGATCACTTCTACATGCACTTCGACGATATCGCGGCGAAAGAATCGCAATTCGGCAAACGCATCGCCCACGGTTACTTCGTGCTGTCGGCGGCAGCGGGCCTGTTCGTATCCCCTGGCGTCGGCCCGGTGCTGGCCAACTACGGGCTGGACACGTTGCGCTTCATCAATCCGGTGGGGATCGGCGACACGATCCAGGCGCGCCTGACCTGCAAACGCAAGATCGACCAGGGCAAGAAGAGCCCGCAGGGTATCCCGCAAGGGGTGGTGGCCTGGGATGTCGAGGTGACCAATCAGTTGGGTGAGCTGGTGGCCAGTTATGACATTTTGACGTTGGTGGTTAAGCGCGAAGAGTGACGCCAAAACCGGGAGAGAAACAGTAGAAAAAACTGTGGTAGCGAGCCTGCTCGCGACGGTGTGTCAGGCGACATCAAGGTAGCTGACACACCGCCATCGCGAGCAGGCTCACTCCTACAGGGGGTTGCGGTTCACCCTGGTTTTCTGCAATCAACCGCTTTGCTCAATGCTTACGCAACCACTCGATAAACAACGCAAACAACTCCGACTGCGAACCCACCTCCAGCTTCAGGTACAGGTTCTTGCGGTGCATGCGTACGGTTTCCGGTGATATGCCCAGTTGGCTGGCGGTGGATTTCACCGAGTGCCCCCTGAGCACCATGTGCGCGACTTCCCGCTCGCGGTCGGTCAGCAAATCGCTGCCGAAATGCTCGAAAGCCCACTGCACCCGTTGCTTGAGATCATCCCCTTCACCCACCGCTTGAACGCACTGAATCTCGGCAATGCGCTGCATGCCGCGCTGGCTGAATGCGCCGATGAATTCGCTTACCAGGGGTTCGACGGCGCGCAGCAGGTTCAGTTGATCGACCCGCAGGCTTTCATTGCTGAAACCTTGAAACAGGCTCACCGAAATCTTCGTCTCGTTGCCCGTGTTGACGATGTAATAGCTGTCCTCCGAACACCCCGCCTTCAAGTAATAGGTGCGGTAGTACTCGCTGTCGAAGAAGTCATCCGGGGCGATTTCCTCCAGGTGGTAAAAGCCTTGGGCCAAATCCTGTTCCACCGCCAGGCAGAACGGATCAAGCAGATACCCCCCGGAAAAATAGCGCTCGATGATCGACACCTGATACTGCTCGGCAATGCCGCGCTGATACAGCAACTGGGGTGGGCGGTCCTTGTGTTCCAGGCTGATCATCACCGATTCGATGCCGACCAGGTGCCCGAACGCTGACGCCAGGTAGTGCAGCGCGTCGGGCTCATCGACACGGGCAAATGCCTCGCGCATTTGCCCGTGCCATTTATGCAGTGCCCCGAAGGGCAAGGCGATCAACGTATCGTCGTTTGGTTTGCTCATACCCCGCAGTCTAGCGGGTGAGCCGGCCCCCGGTAAAAGCCTGGCTGACGAAGTCATTGGCCCTGGTACTGGCCGCTTTCCTGAAGTTCGGCGGCCACTTCAAGAATGCACACGCGCAGGGTCTCGACGATCTCATCGACCTGGGCGCACGTCAGGATCAGCGGCGGCGACATTACGTTGAGGTGCATGATCGGCCGCACCAGCAACCCTTTGGCCTGTGCCCGGGAGTGAATCCGCTCGCCGATGTTGATCTCGTCGGCAAACAACGCCTTGGTGCGTTTGTCGGCGACAAATTCCACGCAGGCCATGAATTTCTGGCAGCGTACATCGCCAACCAACGGCAAATCGCTGAGTGTCGCCAGGCGTTCTTCCAGATAAGCGCCGACGACATCGACGTGTTCCAGCAGCTGTTCGCGCTCGATGATTTCGATGTTTTTCAGCGCCGCCGTGCAGCACACCGGGTGCCCGCTGTAGGTGAAGCCGTGGCTGAAGCAGCGGCCCTTGCCCGGTTCGGCGATGACCTTCCAGATGCGATCGGAAAAGATGCAGGCGCCCAGCGGCAGATAGGCGGACGTCAGGCCTTTGGCCGTGGTGATGATGTCCGGCTGCACATCGAACAGGTCGTAGGACGCAAAGAATTTGCCCAGTCGCCCGAAGGAAGTGACCACCTCATCGGCGACGAACAGGATGTCGTAGCGCTGGCAGACTTCCCACATGCGTTTCAGGTAGCCCTTGGGCGGAATGATCACCCCGCCCGACCCCATGATCGGCTCGGCAAAAAAACCCGCGACCTTGTCCGCGCCGATGGCCAGGATCTTGTCTTCGAACTCCTTGACCAGAAACTCCAGGAACTGCGCCTCGTCCATGCCGTCCGGTGCGCGGTATGGATTGGGGTTGGAGACATGGTGGATACGGTCGTGGGCGTAGTCGAATTCCGGGACACGGTCGGCGGCCTTGTTGCCGATCGACATCGTCAGCGTTGTCGAGCCGTGATAGGCGTTGTAACGGGCAATGATGTGCTTCTTTTCCGGCTTGCCGCGGCAGTTCTGATAGTACTGAATCAGCCGGTAGGCAGTGTCCACCGCCGTCGAGCCGCCGGTGGTCAGGAACACGTGATCGAGGTCACCGGGTGCCAGGCTGGCGAGTTTTTCGCAAAGTTGAATGGCCACGCTGTTGGACATGTCGCAGAACGGATTCGAATAAGCGAGCTGGCGGACCTGATCGGCAATGGCCAGGGCCATTTCTTCACGCCCCAAACCGATATTGGTGCACCACATACCGCCTACGGCGTCGAGAAAACGATTGCCCTGGGTGTCGAAAATGTAGGCGCCGTCGCCGGAAACAATGTTCAGCGACCCCTGCTCGGCGTGCTCGTCGAACATGTGATAGCCGTGCATGTAATGAGCCTTGTCTGCCTTGACCAGGCGGGCCTCTTCGGCGGCGGACAAAATGTGCTGGGTTGGAGTGGCCATACGAAAACCTCAAGCTGAATAATTGAACGATCAGATCCCGCTTTTTACCGTGCTCCAGACCCGCGTCATGGCGCGCATGGCTTTGGCGTCCTGGGTCTTCTGTGGAAACAGGCGCTCACGGGTGGCGTCATCGGGATAAATCGCCAGGTTGTTGCGCACTTCGGCATTCACCAGGGGCGTGGCGGCCGCGTTGCTGTTGGCGTAATGGATGTAATCGGTGACGTCGGCGATCACTTGCGGCTGCATCAAGTAGTCGAGGAACTTGTGGGCGTTGGCGACATGCGGGGCATCCGCCGGGATGTACATGTTGTCGAACCAGATCAGCGAACCTTCCTTGGGAATGAAATAGGACAGCTTGATGTTGAGCTTGGCTTCTTCGGCGCGGGCCATGGCTGTGGCGTAGTCGCCGGACCAGGTCATGGCCATGCACACATCGCCATTGGGCAGGCTGGTCAGGTAATTCACCGAGTCGAACTTGCGGATGTAGGGGCGTACGGACAACAGCAGTTCCTGCGCGGCTTTCAGGTCTGCCGGCGCGGCGCTTCGCGGGTCTCGTCCCAGGTACTTCAGGGCCAACGGAATGACCTCGGTGGGCGCATCGACCAGGGTCACGCCGCAATCGGCGAAACGCGAGACGATCTTCGGATCGAAGATCATCGCCAGCGAACCGATCGGCGCATCCGGCATGCGTTCTTTGATCTTGTCGACGTTGTAAGTGATGCCGTTACTGCCCCAGGTATAAGGCGCGGAGTACTGCGTGCCGGCATCGAAACCCTGCAAGTCCTGCAAGACTTTCGGATCAAGATTGGCCCAACTTGGCAGCAGGTTTTTATCCAGCGGCTGGAAGACCTTGGCCGTGATCAAGGGGGGCGCGAGGGACGCATTCAGCACCACCAGGTCATACCCGGAATGACCGGTGAGCAACTTTGCCTGGACCGTTTCGTAGGCATCGAAGGTGTCGTAGATCACTCGGATGCCGGTGGCTTTTTCGAAATTCGAAATGGTTTTCTCGCCAATGTAATCCGCCCAGTTGTACAGCCGCAGGGTATTGGCTTCATTGACGTCGGCGCCATGGACGCTGAGTGACAAAGGAACGAGGAACACACTGAAAATCAACTTGAATGCCTTACGCATAGCAAATTCACCTTACCAGGCAGGTTCCGTTCTGAATGACCGGATGAGTCCACTATCGAGCGAATCAGCGCACCGCACCATACCCCGAATGGGTGTGTGGACCGGATCGTGGCGATGCAACATGGCAAAAAGAAGCAGATTCGTTGAACGGTTTTGTCATAGATCCGGCACAGCCCCACGCTTAGAGTGACCGATGCACCGATCAACCAGAGCCGCTCATGAACGATCTGATCAAACAGGAACACAGTGCCGGCGTACTGACGCTCACTTTTGACCGCCTCGACAAGCTGAACGCGCTGAACAATGCGATGTACACGCAACTGGCCGACTGCTTGTTGGCCGCGGATGAAGACGAGAGTGTCGGCGCCATCATTCTTACCGGTGGTGCGACGTGTTTTACCGCCGGGAATGACCTGGCGGACTTCCTGCAGCATCCCCCGACTCATCTCGACAGCCCGGCTTTCCGCCTGATGAAAGTTGTCACGCACCTGCAAACGCCATTGATCGCGGCGGTGTGCGGAGCGGCCATCGGTATCGGCACCACCCTGCTGCTGCATTGCGATCAGGTGCTGGTCAGCCGCAATGCCCGGCTGCGTGTGCCGTTCGTCAACCTGGGCCTGTGCCCTGAGTTCGGTGCGAGCCTGCTGCTGCCACGTCAACTCGGCCATGCCCGCGCTGCGCGCTTGCTCCTGCTGGGAGAAACCCTCGACGGTGCCAGTGCCGTCGCGTGGGGCCTGGCCAACGAACTGTTCGACGATGGCCCGCAGTGCCTCGCTGCCGCGCAGCAAATGGCCCAGCGCCTGCTCGCCTTGCCACAAGGTGCCTTGCGCCAGACCCGGCAATTGCTCAAGCAAGCGTCGATGGCCGAACTGCAAGCCACGATTCGCCAGGAAAACCTGATGTTCATCGAGCGCCTGAACACTCAGGAAGCGCAAACGGCGCTGAACGCCCTCCTCAATCGCAGTACCGAAAAGAACCCGTCTAAAGGAACACCGTCATGAACACCCCAGAAGTTTTTGTAGTCAGCGCCGCTCGTACCGCCATCGGCACCTTTGGTGGCGCCCTCAAGGACGTCCCGCCGGCCGATCTGGCAACCACCGCGGTCAAGGCGGCGCTGGAACGCTCTGGCGTGGACCCGGCGCAAGTCGGCCACCTGGTGATGGGCAGCGTGATCCCCACCGAGACCCGTGACGCCTACATTTCCCGGGTTGCCGCGATGAACGCCGGCATCCCGAAAGAGACACCGGCCTACAACGTCAACCGCCTGTGCGGTTCCGGCCTGCAAGCCATCATCAGTGCGGCCCAGACCCTGTTGCTCGGCGACGCCGACATCGCCATTGGCGCCGGCGCCGAGTCCATGAGCCGCGGACCGTACCTGCTGCCATCCGCCCGCTGGGGCTCGCGCATGGGCAACGTCCAGGCAATCGACTACATGCTGGGCATCCTGCATGACCCGTTCCACGGCATTCACATGGGCATCACCGCCGAGAACGTGGCCGCACGCAACGGCATCACCCGCGAAATGCAGGACGCCCTCGCCTTTGAAGATCAGAAGCGCGCGGCGTTTGCCATCGCCAACGGGTACTTCAGCGAGCAAATCGCCGCCGTGGAAATCCAGACGCGCAAGGAAACGACGCTGTTCAACGTCGATGAACACCCTCGCGCCACTTCGCTGGAACAGCTGGCGCAAATGAAGCCGGCGTTCAAGAAAGACGGCTCGGTGACGGCGGGCAATGCTTCAGGCCTGAACGACGGTGCAGCGGCGCTGGTCATGGCCACGGGCGATGCGGTCAAGCGCGGCAATTTGCGCCCCCTGGCCCGACTGGTCAGCTATGCCCACGCCGGTGTAGAGCCGGAACTGATGGGCCTGGGCCCCATCCCCGCCACGCGCCTGGCCCTCAAACGCGCCGGACTGACCGTGCAGGATATGGATGTCGTTGAAGCCAACATCGCCTTTGCGGCCCAAGCGTGCGCAGTGAGCCAGGAGCTGGACCTGGACCCGGCCAAGGTCAACCCGAACGGCTCGGGCATTGCCCTGGGTCACCCGGTGGGCGCGACCGGGGCGATCATTGCAACCAAGGCGATTCATGAACTGCACCGTACCAACGGGCGGTATGCGTTGGTGACGATGTGCATTGGTGGCGGTCAGGGGATTGCGGCGATTTTTGAGCGGGTTTGATGGTTGGCCGGGCACGGGATCAAGGTAACCACCCGATTGATTCCGTGCCTGGCACCGTTATATATGCCGCCGATTACCTGTCACAGCTGGCGAAACTTGTGGTGAGGGGATTTATCCCCGCTGGGTTGCGCAGCGACCCCGAAATCTTTACGACTGCTACGCAGCCGAACGGGGATAAATCCCCTCACCACAAGTTTCGTCAGCTGCTACAGATTGTTTGATGGCCTGACTGCCTCAAATTTCCCTGAAAGCCACTTTTCTTTCCAAGATCAAACCCGCCCCTGCAATCGTCGCCCGACGACATCCATCAAATCACAACCATCGCGAAGCGAAGTCACTAACACCCGCGCCAGCTCACTGTGAACACCCTCGCCGAAGGCAAAACTCTCAAGAAGCTGCGTGGCCGTACGAATGCGATAAGCCGCCGTTTCGTGCAACACCTCAAGTGGTGCCTCAGTGTCGATCAGCAAAGATGGAACGCTGCAGTCAATGCCGGTGACGGGCATGTATCGATCCATGACGTAGAACCTCCATTGGTTAAAAGAGCACACCGCTTTTAGCGTTGACGATTGGACGACGCGTCTGCCGAATCCCGGGGTAGTTCCAGGTTGTCCAGCGCACGATTGACCAGCAGTTCGCTCAGCGCAGCCAGTTGTTGGATGGCCAAAATCACCTGACGGCGCGGGCCTTCCAGTTCACGGGCCAGGTCGGCGGACATCACGCTGAGAGAGGACAAGGTTTCAGAGGCGTGACACAGCATGGCTTCGATGTCGACATCGGGCACCACCGCGAAGAAACAGTTGGAGGTTTCGGGAGTGACTTGATGGCGTAGGGGAATGCTGATGCGACGTTCTGAGGGTTTGGGGCGGGTGGGTGAAACGGGGGCGGATTGAATGTCTGACGCTGGGGTTGTGGTGGGGGTGGTTTTTTTCATTTCGGAGCTCCTTGCAATACTGAGAGACGCCAGTTTGTTGCCATCAACCAAAATGAGTTGATGTGCGCATATGGCGGACCGGTAGATTTATTACCAGAAAATTCGTTTTTATTAATCAATTAAATGAACATCTGTGTAATTAAATGATTCTCGCCTAAGCAATCATTAGACCATCCACCTCTGATTGCAAAAATTTTGTTTTTGCTCAATAGCCACGCACTTCATTGTTACTGTAAGACATTTCTTTAAATCAAGTAGGCAACGTCTTACAGGCGAAAGAATTACACTCTCGCGCTATCGAGAGAATTTCAGGGTTGCATGACATCCTTGAAAAATTAGTTTTTCCGTTCCTGTATCAAATGTGTAGGATGCCGCCAACAAAGGTGACTGCCTGCGTACGCAGGGCTTATTGCAACAACAAAACAGCGGCAGATATAAAATGCATAAAAAAGACAAGACAGAAAAACTAAAAAACAACATCAAGTATTTGATAAAGAGTCGCGGGGAGACTCGACTTTCATTGTGCAACGCCAGTGGATTGACCAGAACAACTATCTATAACATCTTGGAAGGAAGGGTCGTAAACGTACAACAGTCGACCATTCGAAAAATATCCGATTTTTTTGGTGTTTCTTACAAAGAGATAGAAGCGGTTAATTTTGAAGAGAGGGAAATCATAGAAAGCTGTGCCTCGCCAAACGGAAACATGAATCCAGCAGCGGTGCCGATAATTCGAGAAAGCGTTCTTATTCAGAGCCTTGACAAAAGAATTGGTGAGTTGGCAGCCACTCACCCGCTGACGTATTACTTCGGAACGGCTTGCAATCTGATCGGAGTGCTTCTTGAAAATGATATTAACGGGATAAATGAGGCAGGCGACCTTCTAATAGTGAAAAAAGGATTATCGAATGGCGATGGCGACAAATTGGTGTACGACCTGATAACAGAGAGATTTGCGATCACCAGTAACGACCCTGGCAACGACACCACACAAATAATTGGAGTTGTGATCGAGGAAAGATTCTATGGAAAATAACAAAACACCAGACAACAGCAAATACAAACTACTAGGATTTGAGAAAAAACATAATCTCGTTGTTATTATGGTGATCTCTACCGGAAAAATAGTAAAAATAAAGATAAGCGAGATTCTAAAAAACGAAATAATCGACGACCTGAGCAAGTCGGAAATTAAAGACATATACCGGAAACACTATTCCGGTGGATCCGCGCCCACTACCTACGAGATGAATGACCGTCATGAGCGATCATGGTTAACTTACGTCGCCCTCAACCTGCTTCTTTTTGCACTTTATATTTTTACAAACGTCGCCGCGACGAAGCTCGTATACATAGAACTATTTGATATTGTTGTGACTCCCGGTGTTTTTCTTTACCCGCTGACTTTCCTGATAGTAGATATACTGAACGAATCTTACGGCCTTAAACTCGCTAGACGGGCTATATTATTCGCCTTCGCAAGCAATGCTTTTATTATAATTTTGCTTAGTTCCACCAGCTACCTCCCAGGCTTGGAAGGCTGGAAACTCGATGCACCTTACACAGAAGTAATGACGCATGTTTCATCTGTATTAGTGGCATCCTGCATTTCGTTTCTTTTTTCCGAATACGCAAACTCGTATTTGCTGTGCAAAATAAAAGAACTAACAAACTCCAGATTTCTATTTTTACGCGTTTTCTTCAGCACTTTCTTCGCAGTGATCATAGACAGCTTTCTGTTTTGCTTCATTGCCTTTTATGGAACAATGCAAAACAGCGACATTCTCCATATTGTTTACGTTCAAATAGCGATAAAAATGTGCTTTGCTGTTTTCAATATCCTGCCTGCCTATGGGGCTAGGTCGTTATTCAAAAAATACATAGCAGGAAGCCAAACCGCGTAGTAATTAGGGATTTCGCTTTGATAGATATCTCCCCAGCATTCTATGGCAGCCATCGGATTTGATCCGGGTACATCAGAAATGTAGGGGTTGGCTTTCGGGGCGCTATCGCCGGCAAGCCAGCTCCCACATTTGATCAGGGTGCATCAGGAAGATATTGGTCGGCTGTGACGCCGTCATCGCGAGCAAGCTCAGCTCCCACAGAGAACGCGAAGGTCTCAAGCGTCAGGTCGGCTGCCAGGCCGCCTCGCTTTGGCTTTTGATCTGCTTTTGATTTTGATCTTCTTGCCCCATCGGCAGGCCGAGCGCAGGTGCTGCGCAGTGGGCAACCCGGCATGGATGCCGGGTTAGCCGCGCACGGCCAAGGATGGCCGATCGCGGCGGGCCCACGGAGCAGGACCGGAGCGAGGGTATGCCGAGCCTGGGCGAGGCACCGGACGAAAGGGGCAAGAGCGTTTGGTTACTTTGCGCTTTTCAAAGTGACTCGCCGTAAGGGCGAAACCAATAGAAGCCGTAACCACAGGAATGGATATGTACATCAGCAAGATACTCCCCGCCGATCAGACCGCTATCGCGAGCAGGCTCGCTCCTACAGTTTGAACCGGGTGCATCAGGGAAATACTCATAGGCTGTCAAACCGCCATCGCCGGCAGGCCAGCTCCCACAGTTCGATTCGGGTGCATCAGGAAGATATAGATCGGCTATGAGGCCGCTATCGCGAGCAGGCTCGCTCCTACAGTTTGATCCGGGTACATCAGGGAATACTTATTTGGCTGTCAGGGCGACATCGCTGGCAAGCCAGCTCCCACAATTTGATCCTGGTAATTCCGAGCAATTCATCGGTTATGAGACCGCCATCGCGAACACGCTTCGCTCTTCACTTACAGCGCAATGCACGCCTCCCAACCCCACCTGACGACCGGCATCAAAAACCAATTGCCACAAAATATTACATACGTCATATTACATCCGTAATAAATACCGCCCTCCACAGGTAAACCCACCATGACCAGCATGCCCAGCCTTGAACCCGAGCTCGCCGTCCCGGTGAAATCCAGGCCTCCCCTGCTCAAACGCCTGCTCCTGCTGATCGCCCTCATCGCCGCGCTGATATTCGCCGGCCTCTATGCAACCCACTGGTGGACTGCCGGCCGCTTTATCGAAACCACCGACGACGCCTACATCGGCGGTGACGTAACGGTGATCGGGCCGAAAGTCGCGGGCTATATCGACGACGTGCTGGTCACCGACAACCAGAAGGTCAAGGCCGGCGACGTGCTGATCCGCCTCGACTCCCGCGATTACCGCGCCAACCTGGCCAAAGCCGAAGGCGCGGTCGCCGCCGAAGAAGCGCTGCTCGCCAACCTCGATGCCACCGAACAACTGCAACACGCGGTCATCGGCCAGGCCCGCGCCGGTATCGACGCCGCCAACGCCGAAGCCTCCCGCTCAAGGGATGACAACGTGCGCTACAAACGGCTGGTCGGCAGCAACGCGGTCTCGGTAGAAAGCGCCCAACGCGTGGACGCCACGTTCAAAACCGCGCAAGCACTCAGTGCCCGGGCTCAGGCGGAACTGCTGGCCGCACAACGTCAGTTGAACGTGATCGAAACCCAGAAACAGCAAGCCCGTGCTGCCTTGATGCAGGCCCGTGCCGAGCGTGATCTCGCGCAATTAAACGTGGGCTACACCGAGTTGAAAGCGCCGGTGGACGGCGTTGTCGGCAATCGTCGGGCGCGGGTTGGCGCTTACGCTCAGGCCGGTTCGCAACTGTTGTCGGTGGTGCCGTCGAGCGGGCTGTGGGTAGATGCCAATTTCAAAGAAGACCAGCTCGCGCACATGACGTCGGGTCAGCGCGTGATCATCCATGCGGACGTGCTCTCGGGGCGCGAATTCCATGGGCATCTGGACAGCCTGGCACCGGCCAGTGGTTCGCAGTTCAGCGTGCTGCCACCAGAAAACGCCACCGGTAACTTCACCAAGATCGTGCAACGGGTGCCTGTGCGCATCCTGCTGGATCCCGCGGATGGCGTACTGGGTCACCTGCGTCCCGGCCTGTCGGTCACGGCAGAAGTGGACACTCGCGAGGAGACCAAAACCCCAGTCGTAGCCAGCGCACCATGAGCCGCGCCCTCGCCGCCCCGGCGCAGCCGTTCAATGCCGCCGACATGGCCACGGCGACCAAGGTCTTCGCCTTCGCCAGCATGTGCATCGGCATGTTCATTGCGCTGCTGGATATCCAGATCGTCTCCGCTTCGTTGCGTGACATTGGCGGCGGGCTCTCGGCCGGCACCGACGAAACGGCCTGGGTGCAGACCAGCTATTTGATCGCCGAGATCATCGTGATACCGCTGTCCGGCTGGCTATCCCGAGTGTTTTCGACCCGCTGGTTGTTCTGCGCATCGGCGGTGGGTTTTACCCTGGCCAGTCTGCTGTGCGGCGCGGCGTGGAATATCCAGAGCATGATCGCGTTCCGTGCCCTGCAAGGGTTTCTCGGCGGCTCGATGATCCCTTTGGTGTTCACCACCGCGTTCTTTTTCTTCACCGGCAAACAACGGGTGATCGCGGCGGCAACGATTGGTGCGGTGGCTTCACTGGCACCCACCCTCGGCCCCGTGATCGGTGGATTTATCACTGACATTTCATCCTGGCACTGGCTGTTCTATATCAACCTGGTGCCGGGCATTTTCGTCGCCGTGGCCGTGCCGATGCTGGTGAAGATCGACCAGCCGGAACTGTCGCTGCTCAAGGGCGCCGACTACCTGAGCATGGTGTTCCTGGCGCTGTTTCTCGGCTGCCTGGAATACACCCTTGAAGAAGGTCCGCGCTGGAACTGGTTCAGCGACAGCACCATCCTCACCACGGCCTGGATCAGCGGCCTGGCCGGCCTGGCGTTCATCGGCCGCACCTTGCACGTGGCTAATCCTATCGTCGATCTGCGTGCACTCAAGGACCGCAACTTTGCCCTCGGTTGCTTCTTTTCGTTCGTTACCGGCATCGGCCTGTTCGCCACCATCTACCTGACACCGCTGTTCCTCGGCCGAGTGCGTGGTTACGGTGCGCTGGACATTGGTCTGGCGGTTTTCTCCACCGGGGTGTTCCAGATCATGGCGATTCCGCTGTACGCCTTTCTGGCCAACCGCGTCGACTTGCGCTGGATCATGATGACCGGCCTCGGGCTGTTCGCGTTGTCGATGTGGGATTTCAGCCCGATCACCCATGACTGGGGAGGCAAGGAATTGATGTTGCCGCAAGCTCTGCGCGGGATCGCCCAGCAACTGGCCGTACCGCCGGCCGTCACGCTGACCCTCGGTGGACTGGCACCGGCGCGGCTCAAACATGCATCCGGCTTGTTCAATCTGATGCGAAATCTGGGTGGCGCCATTGGTATTGCCGCTTGCGCGACCATCCTCAACGATCGCACCAACCTTCACTTCACGCGGTTGGCGGAAAATCTCAACAGCACCAACGAAGCGCTAAATCAGTGGCTGTCCCAGGTCGGCAACAACTTCGCCACCCTGGGCCAGAGCGGCGACACCCGTGTGACGGCCGGCCTGCACCAGCTGTGGCTGCTGACCTATCGCGAAGCGCAGACGCAAACCTATGGCGATGCGTTTCTGATGATCATGGTCTGCTTCATCATTGCCACGGCGATGGTGCCCTTGATGCGCAAGGTGCAACCACCGGCCGCGCCGTCAGCGGATGCTCACTGATCAGTCTTGAGGCATTTTGCGGAAGCCGACCGCCAGGCGATTCCAGCTGTTGATGGTGGTGATCGCCACGGTCAGGTCGACCATTTCCTTGGGGCTGAATTCGGCCGCCAGTTGTTCATAGTCTTCGTCCGGTGCGTGGGTCTGGCTCAGCAGGGTCAGGGACTCGGTCCAGGCCAGGGCCGCGCGTTCACGGGAGGTAAAGAACGGCGTTTCGCGCCAGGCCGACAAGGTGTACAGACGACGCTCGGCCTCACCGCCCTTGCGGGCATCGGCGCTGTGCATATCAAGGCAGAAGGCGCAGCCGTTGATTTGTGAAGTGCGCAGCTTGACCAGTTCGATCAGGTTTTTTTCCAGCGGCAGTTTGGAGACGGCGGTTTCCAGCGCGATCATGGCTTTGAGCGCGTCAGGGGAAGCGGTGTAGAAGTCGATGCGAGGTTTCATGTCAGGCTCCGGGTGCAAGTGGGTGTGGAGCTAAAATAATCCCGTCGGTGGCGCTGACAAATAGCCAATATTTCAGAAGTTGGGTAGGCCACTGGGTGGGGATAGCAACTCAGCATTCTCAATCCAAGGGCTGAGGTGACTTTGCTGGCCTCATCGCGAGCAGGCTCACGCCTACAGTTGACCGAGTACTCTTATGGGAATGCGGTTAGAAAGGTGGGAGTGAGCCTGCTCGCGATGGGGCCGGCAAAGCCAACGCAATCTCCCTACCCCTGGCCACGCCCCCGCAACCATTGCAAAAACCCTTTCTTTGGCACCACCTTCGGCGCTTCCTGGGTCAGGGTTTGTGCTTTGTTCAAACGGAAATCCAGCAATGTCTTCATCGCTTCGCCGATGTCATGCCGTGCGTCCAGGCAAGGTTTCAGGTAGTCCTTTTCGATCCGGTACAAACTGCAGGAAGTCTTGGCGCTGAAGTCCGCCGGCAACGCCGTATCCGACAGGATCCCGCCCTCGCCGATCACCTCGCCCGGCCCCATGCGCCCGGACTCGAACTTGACCCCGCCGCGACTCAATTCCACCGACACCACACCGGACTCAATGATGAACAAATGATCGCTGACCTCCCCCGCCGGCAGAATCATTTCGCCGGCGCGGAAGCTTTGCAGGGTCATGTGCTGGCTGAACGTCTCTTTCTCTTCCTGGCGCAGGGTGGAGAAGATGGTCGAGCTGTCCAGCAGCACCAGTGGCCGTGACAGGCCGGCGGGCGCATTGGATTCGACGTTCGACAGCAGACTCACACCGCACGCCTGCAAGTGCCGGTACGCCAGGTCAAACAACTGATTGCGCACCATGCGTTTCTGATCCATCGACGCTACGAACCCGCTGATTTCGTACTCCACACCGGTGGCGCTGGAGCCTTTCAAGGCCACACAGGGCGCCGGTTTGATCAACAGATAGCGGCAACCCTGCATCGCCCTCTCCAGTGCATCGATCACTGTTTGCGGCCGCGCGTGGGGGCTCAGTTGCAGGCTGATGGAGACGCCGAAAATGTCGCTCGGTCGGCTGAAGTTGATGATCTTGGCTTTAGCCGCCAGCGAGTTGGGAATCACCGCCATGCTGCCCTGGGCCGTTTGCAGGCGCGTGGCGCGCCAGTCGATGTCGGTGACCCGACCTTCGGTGCCGTCGATGGAGATCCAGTCATCCAGTTGATAGGGTTTGGTCGTATTCAGGACGATCCCGGAGAACACATCGCTCAAGGTGCTTTGCAGCGCCAGGCCGACGATGATCGCCAGCGCGCCGGAGGTCGCCAGCACGCCCTTGACCGGCAGGTCGAGCACGTAAGCCAGGGCGGCAATAATGGCGATGAGGAAGATGACTGCGCCCAACAGGTCTTGCAGCAACCGTCCGGTATGCCCGACCCGCTGCATCATCACCGCGCCAATCAGCACCGTCAGGGTCCGCGCGCCGAACAGCCACCAGCCGATTTGCAAACCGGTCGCGGCCAGGTGCAGCGGCACATCGTCGGCCCACGGCGCCGGTTCCAGCGGGTTCAATCCCTCGTTGAACAGCAGAAAGCTGAACAGCGAAAAAATCACCAGTCGCACCACCAGCTTCCAGTTACTGCCGTTGGCACTGATCAAGCGCCAAAGCCCCAGATCGATGAGGATCAGGACCAGCGCGCAGAGCAACGGATGATCGGCGAGCAATGACGGCATCTAGCGGCTCCAGCAATGTACGGATGGGCACAGTGTAGGAGCAATTGGGAATGTCAGAACAACACAAAACCCTGTGGGAGCGAGCCTGCTCGCGATAGCGGTGTAACAGTCAACATAGCCGTTGAATGTTATCCAGCCATCGCGAGCAGGCTCGCTCCCACAGGGTCACTGCATCAGCCTGAATTACTTGCCTTCAGTCAGCGCGTTGTAGCTGGTGAACAGGTTGCGGTAGTCCGGGATGTGGTTGGAGAACAGAGTACCCAGGCCTTCCACATCGTTGCGCCAGTCGCGATGCAGTTCACAAGCCAAGCCGAACCAGGTCATCAACTGTGCGCCAGAAGACGACATGCGGTCCCAGGCGGATTGACGGGTCAATTCGTTGAACGTGCCGGAGGCATCGGTCACCACGAACACATCGAAACCTTCAGCCAGGGCCGACAGTGCCGGGAAGGCCACGCAGACTTCTGTCACGACGCCCGCGATGATCAGCTGTTTCTTGCCGGTGGCCTTGATGGCCTTGACGAAATCTTCGTTGTCCCAGGCGTTGATCTGGCCAGGACGGGCAATGTACGGCGCATCGGGAAACAGGGCCTTGAGCTCAGGCACCAGCGGGCCGTTCGGGCCGGTTTCGAAGCTGGTGGTCAGGATGGTCGGCAGCTTGAAGTACTTGGCCAGGTCGGCCAACGCCAGCACGTTGTTCTTGAAACGATCCGGTTCGATGTCGCGCACCAGCGACAGCAGGCCCGCCTGGTGATCTACCAACAGAACGGCGGCGTTATCCTTGTCGAGACGTTTGTAAGAAGTAGTCATGGGGTAATCCTCGCTATTTTATCGATGCCGACCAGGCCGGCGGTAAGGTTTTCGTTTTCTCGTTTAATCGGGGCCTGACAAGCGTAGTTATCCAGGCCCGGTACACCACTGCGTTACTGCAATCCATTCAACCGCTCATCCGGCCAAAACGACCCGACTGAAAGTCGGTGAACGCCTGCTGGATCTCTTGCTCGCTGTTCATCACGAACGGGCCGTGGCCGACGATCGGTTCGTCGATCGGCTCGCCGCTGAGCAGCAACACCACGGCGTCGTTGTTGGCTTCCAGGGTGAGTTGATGGCCATTACGTTCGAACAACGCCAGTTGCCCTTCGCGGACCAGTTCCAGGCCGTTGACCTGCACCGTGCCACGCAAGACTACGAGCGCAGTGTTACGGCCTTCGTGCAGATCCAGCGTCAACAGCTTGCCGCCGTTGAGTCGCAGGTCCCAGACGTCAATCGGGGTGAACGTACGGGACGGACCGGTGTGACCGTCGAACTCGCCGGCGATCAAGCGCAGGCTGCCGGCGTTGTCCTTGAGCGGGATGCTCGGGATGTCGCTGTCGAGAATCGTCTGGTAACCGGCGTCGGCCATTTTGTCCTTGGCCGGGAGGTTGACCCACAGCTGCACCATTTCCAGGGTGCCGCCGCTTTTGGCGAAGGCTTCAGAGTGAAACTCTTCGTGCAGGATTCCCGAGGCTGCAGTCATCCATTGCACGTCACCCGGACCAATCTTGCCGCCGCTGCCGGTGGAGTCGCGGTGCTCCACTTCGCCCTTGTAAACGATAGTCACTGTTTCGAACCCGCGGTGCGGATGCTCACCAACGCCGCGACGTGCCGTGGTCGGAGTGAATTCAGCAGGACCGGCGTGATCGAGCAGCAGAAACGGGCTGATGTGTTTGCCCAGGTTGTCATAGGAAAACAGCGTCCGAACCGGAAAGCCGTCGCCAACCCAGTGGCTGCGTGGACTGGTGTAGATACCAATGATGTTTTTCATGGTGCCTCCGAAAATGTGGTTTGAAGCGATGGACAAAGCTTAAAACTGAACCCTTTGATGCGCTAGACTGCAAAAATCACTCATAGCGTTCTATTTGGAGAACGATGGTGGAAGACCTCAACACCCTCTATTACTTCACCCAGGTGGTCGAACACGGTGGTTTCGCCGCGGCCGGACGCGCGCTGGACATGCCCAAATCCAAGCTCAGCCGACGCATTGCCGAGCTGGAGGAACGCCTGGGCGTACGCCTGCTCCATCGCACCAGCCGCCAGTGTTCGCTGACCGAGATCGGCCAGGCCTATTACCAGCGTTGCCTGGCCATGCGGGTCGAAGCGGAAAGCGCCGCGGAACTGATCGAACGCAATCGCTCCGAACCCCAGGGCCTGGTGCGCATCAGCTGCCCGACTGCGCTGCTCAATTCCTGGGTCGGACCGATGCTGAGCCGGTACATGCTCAAATACCCGCTGGTGGAGTTGTTCATCGAGAGCACCAACCGCCGGGTCGACCTGATTCATGAAGGGTTCGACATCGCCCTGCGTGTGCGTTTTCCGCCGCTGGAAAACACCGACATGGTCATGAAGGTGCTGGCCAACAGCACCCAATGCCTGGTGGGTAGCCCGGCGTTTGTCGAACGCCTGTCGACGCCGGCCTCCCCGGCCGACCTCAGCGGTCTGCCCAGCCTGCATTGGGGCGCGGCGCAACGGGAATATCAGTGGGAGCTTTTGGGTGCAGACGGCGCCAGCGCGGTGATCCGTCATTCGCCGCGCATGGTGACCGATGACCTGTTAGCCCTGCGCCACGCGGTGCTTGAGGGGATCGGCATCGCGCATCTGCCGACCGTGGTGGTGCGTGAGGACATCGCCGCCGGCCGATTGGTGGAGTTGGTGCCGGGATGGGCGCCGAAATGCGGGATCGTCCATGCGATCTTCCCCTCACGTCGCGGACTGTTGCCCTCGGTGCGAGCGTTGATCGACTTTTTGGGCGAGGAATTCAGTCACGCCGACATTGCGTAGATGTTGTTTCGGACTGGGTGGGTAGTTGTTGAAGATCAAAAGATCGCAGCCTCGTTTCACTCGTCAGCTCCTACACCGTACCTACGCTGCTTTTTTCACAGCTTGTTTTGGGATTCATGACTTGCAGTCAACACTGCTTTGTCCCACCAGCGGTTTTTCCCAGGGATGCACACGCGGATACTCATGCCCATACCCACTGCAACCCTGGAGTCATTTGATGTCTATTCCCGCATTCGGTCTTGGTACGTTTCGCCTGCAAGGTCAGGTGGTCATCAACTCTGTGAGCACTGGTCTGGAACTGGGTTATCGGGCAATCGATACCGCGCAAATCTACGAAAACGAAGCCGAAGTCGGCGAGGCCATCGCGGCCAGCGGCATTGCCCGTGACGAGCTGTTCATTACCAGCAAGATCTGGGTCGCAAACTTTGCCAAAGACCGTCTGATCGACAGCCTCAAAGAGAGCCTGAGCAAACTGCAAACCGACTATCTGGACCTGACTCTGATCCATTGGCCGTCGCCTGAAGATCAGGTGCCTGTGGAAGAATTCATGAGCGCTTTGCTGGAAGCCAAACACCTTGGCCTCACCCGACAGATCGGTGTTTCCAACTTCACCGTCGACCTGATGAAACAGGCCATTGCCGCAATCGGTGCCGAACACATCGCCACCAACCAGATCGAACTCCACCCATACCTGCAAAACCGCGCCGTTGCCGGGTTCGCGAAAAGTCAGGGGATCGGGATTACTTCGTACATGACCCTGGCCTACGGGGAAGTGCTCAAGGACCCGGTGATCCAGCAGATCGCCGAACGCCTGCAGGCCACGCCGGCACAAGTCACCCTGGCCTGGGCGATGCAGCTGGGTTACGCGGTCATTCCCTCGTCGACCCAGCGCGCCAACCTGGAAAGCAACCTGAAGGCCTGCAACCTGACCCTGAGCGACACCGACATGGCCTTGATTGCCGGTCTGGATCGTGGTCACCGGCTGACCAGTCCCAAGGGCATTGCGCCGCAGTGGGACTAAGCGTCAATCCTGCTCAAGGCTAAGCTCCAGTCGCGCCATGGCCTGTTGCAACTGATCGACGGATGCGTCGATCAGTGCCTTGTCGCCCTGGCCGCAGGCACGTTCAAGACGTTCGCAACACTCCACCAGACTACCCGCCCGGACCATCAATGCCCCGCCCTTGATCCGGTGCGACAGCACTTTCAAGGCGTGATGATCGCCACGGGCATGGGCCTGGAGCAGTTCAGCCCGATCGCTGCGATTGGTCACGGCCACATCGCGCAGCAACTGATCGATCAACTCGCGGTCCGCCCCCACAAACTGCTCCAGTCCACTCAAGTCGATTTCTGTATTGGCGGGCGCGTCGCTGTCGGCAACCGCTGCACTGAACTTCAATGCCAGCCATTGGTTCAAGTCTGCCAACCGAATGGGCTTGAACAGGCAGTCATCCATACCGGCTTCCAGACAACGCGCCTTTTCCTCGGGCTGCGCATTGGCGGTGAACCCAAGAATCAGGGTGGGCTGCAAACCATTGGCACGCTCTTCATCACGTATCGCCCCTGCCAGTTCGTAACCACTGAGCACCGGCATGTTGCAGTCAGTAATCAGCACATCGAATTCGTGTTCACGCCATTGCAGTAATCCTTGTGCGCCATCCTCGGCCACCCGCACATGATGCCCCAGAAAGCTTAACTGCCGCGAAAGCAGCAAGCGGTTGGCCGGGTAATCGTCGACCACCAGAATCGTCAGCGAGCGCACGTTTAACGGGGCAACGTCAGCCACGTCGACCTCACTTGACGACAACGGTGGCAATACCATCAGATCAAGCTGAACGTCGATCTTCGTGCCCTGCCCCAGGGCGCTGTCGAGCTGCAATCGCCCACCCATCATCTCGCACAAGGTACGGCTGATCACCAGCCCCAACCCGGAACCCTGACGCCCCGACTGCGGGTTATTGCCGGCCTGTACGAACGGACTGAACAGACGCTTCTGATCGAACTCGCTGATGCCAATACCGTTATCGTTTATCAGCACACTCACCGCCAGATGACTGGCCCGTTTCGGCTCAACCCGCAACGTCATGCTGACTTCCCCGACCTCGGTGAACTTCACGGCGTTGCTCAGCAGATTGGACAGCACCTGCTTGAACCGCGTGGGATCGATCATCACATCGCAATCGCTTTGTGCATCCAGGTCCACGCGCCAATAGAGATTTTTCTGGCGTGCCAACCCTTCGAAAATCCGGCAGACCGACTCCACCAACTTGCGCAGGTTCGCCCGCTCGGGTGCCAGCGACAGATGCCCGGACTCGATGCGCGCGATGTCCAGGATGTCGCCGATCAGCGCCAGAAGTTGCTGTGCCGAACTGGAAGCCACCTCGATCGCCGAGTGGTCTGGAATGCCCTGCTCAGCCTGTTTGAGCGCCAGTTCGAGCATGCCGATCATGGCGTTCATCGGCGTGCGGATTTCATGGCTCATGGTCGCCAGAAAGGTTGTTTTCGCGCGATTGGCATCGTCGGCGGCGTCCTTGGCTTCCTGCAATTGCTGCAGCAGCACCTGGCGCTGACGGATCTGGCGACGCTGCCAGACGATCCACGCCAGGGCAAGCAACAACAGCGCCCCGGCGGCGGCAAAGGCCCGGAGAATGTCTTGTCGATGCCGCAGCCAATAGCTGGGTTCGACCATCAGGTCGTTGCGCCAGTATTGGGTCATTTCATCGATTTCTTCGGGTGAAATACTCAGCAGTGCCTTGTCGAGTATCGAATGCAGCTCCGGTGAACCCAGACCTGTCGCCAGGGTGCTACGGGCCGGGTCTGTGCCCACGGTGCTGGTGACTTTCAGACGTCCCTGGAACTGGCGGGGAATCATGTAGCGAGCGCCGATCAACGAATTGATGGCTCCCTGCGCCTCGCCCCGGTCGACCATTTCCATGGCCTGTGCCGTCAACGGCGCGGCGATCAGCTTGATCTGCGGGTGATGCTGGCGAAGGTATTGCGCCGTACTGTTGCCTTGGGTCACGGCCAGGGTTTTTCCAGCCATTTCGTCCAGCGTCGAGGGGCTCTGAGGGGCTGCTCGAACGACCAGCACGTTAGGGCTGGTCAGGAAAGGCCGGGTGAACAGCAGATCGGCTTCGCGCTCAGTGCTGGGGCTCATGCCCGCAATCAGGTCGACCTGTCCGGACTTGATCTGGTCGATCATTTCGACCACCGACTTCAAGGGCTTGACGTCGAACTTGAGCCCGGTGCGAACACTGATTTTTGCGAGTACATCCGCACTGATACCCCGGAACGTTCCTTCGCCGTCGATGAAGGAAATCGGCATGATGTTTTCGTTGATCGCTACGTTCAAGCGCGGATGTTCATCGAGCCAGCGCTGTTCCGCCACGCTGAAATTGAGCGGTAGATTTCCCGCAATGCTCGGTCCGCCAGCGCCCCAGCGACGCAGGATATTCAATCGCTCATCAATCGGAATCACCGCCAGCGCCCGATTGACGATGCGCTGTAATTGCCCGTTATCGCTGCTCATCGCAAACGCAAAACGACCGGACTCCATCCGCGAAAAATCCGCCAGTTGTACATTGTTGATGTAGTTTTTGCTGATCAGATAATGGGTACTGATGGCATCGCCCAGATACACATCTGCCTGACGAAACGCCACGGCCCCCACGCCTCCCAACGTCGAAGGGAATAACTCGACCCGCGCTTTTGGATAGAAAGCCTCTACCTCTTGCCGCGGCAAATAGTGATAGAGCATCGCCAGCCGTTTGCCGGCCAGTTCAGGGTCCAGCGGCTGCGACGAACCGGCCTGCGTCACCAGTACCGGTTGATCGACGGCATAGGCACTGGACATCAGTAACTGCGGGTCCTGGGCTTCAAAACGATTGGATGTTCCCAGCAAGTCCGCCGTGCCTTGCTTGATGGCGGCCAGCGCTTCTTCGCGGGAAGGGTAACGTTGAACCTCGATCTCCACGTTCAACAGTTGCTTGAGCAACCCGGCATAGTCTGCCGTCAGGCCCTCGAATGCCGTACCGGTGGTGGTGATATCGAAAGGCGGGTAATCCGGCGCCGAAACGGCGAGCACCAGACGGCCTTTTTTTCCCAGCCATTGAGCATCTCTTGCCAACAGCATCGCACTATAGCCAGCGACGCTTGATCGGCACAGCAAGGTCAGTGCTTGTGGCTGCGCCTGGGCGACCGTGATCCAGAGGCACTGGCCCAGCAGCAGTAACGCGGTCAGGCAGCGGCTCAGGAAGGTCTTCATTCAGATCAGATGATTGCGCTGGGCGAAATCCCTCAGGTGGACCAGCGAATCCACATTGAGTTTTTCAATCAAACGCGTTTTGTAGGTGCTGACGGTCTTGTGGCTCAGGTGCATTGCCTCGGCAATCGCCTTGTTGGTAATCCCTCGGGCCAGGTGCAGGAAAATCGTCATCTCACGATCCGAGAGCTGATCGATGCGCTCCTTTTCACTGCGTTGCAACGCGCTCAACGCCACCGTATTGGACGGCAACTGGGCGAAATAGCTGTAGCCGGCCATCACCGCGTGCACGGCTTTGTGCAAATGCTGCAAGTCGTTTGACTTGGCAACGTACGCCGAAGCACCGGCGCGAATGCAGCGGTCCTGAAAAAACGCCGGTTCCTGGGACGTAAAGACCAGCACCCGGCATCGCTCCGCACCGTCATGGATGCGCCGCAGTACTTCCAGACCATCGAGCGAAGGCATTGAAAGATCTAGCACCACCAGCTCCGGTTGGTGTTCACGGATCATCGGCATGACTTCGTTACCGCTGCTTGCCTCGTGGATGCTTTGAAAGCCCTCCTGGCGAAGCACAAGTTTGACTGCGGCGCGAACCACCGGATGATCGTCCACAATCAGCACTGACTTCATGGCGTCTCCCTGTAATAAATGACGATGTGCAATGAATGTCCACGAAGCAGGTCCCGGATCAACGCAACAGCTGCGCGAAAATTCTGGCATGTGCAAGGCAACGAAATTACCTGACAGAAATGACAGTTCCGACGGACGGTAAGCGTGGATCTACGAGTGCCATGCATCGCTGGATCGACGAAAGATCAGGCAATACCGCCAGGCTGACCTGAATTTTTTGTTGATCGCGCGCCGGGATCGGCGGCAACGCCGCATGCTGGCCGTCATAGATGAAGGCGTGACGAACCTGAGGGTTGTCGCGGAAGAAATCGAGCAGATTCAGCGCGCCATTGGCCAGTGAGGCATTGATCACGACCAGATCGAAAGGCTCGCAGCCGTATTCGATCAGCGTCAGCAATTCCTCGAGGTCATGCACCGGCGCGATGCAGTAGTAATTGAGTTGATTTAACAGCCGCTCGATTCTCATCCGCTGAAAATGCTGCGCGTCGGCAATCAGGATACGTAAGGCTTTGTTGGACAACGTGGGCCCCCAGCAGGGTGTCAGATTCGAGATGGCGCAAGGCTACGCATGAGCGCAAGTCCTTGATGTAGGATTTTTCCTAAATGGCCCCTCCATTTATCCGGCCATAGGTAGGAGATCAACGACGCATCGGTGATTCGCCGTGCAACTGCAGCCATCCAAGCAACGCTTCGCCACTCATCGGCTTTGCATACCAGTAGCCTTGTCCTTGGGTGCATCCCAACGACATCAATTGCAGGCGTTGCGCGTCGGTCTCGATGCCCTCGATCACCACCGACATGCCCAGGGTTTCCCCCAGGGCCAGGGTGCTGCTGATGACCGCCCGGCATCGGGGTTCCAGGTCCAGCGTGCGGACGAACTCGGCATCGAGCTTGATCTCGCTGAAGGGCAGCTGACACAGCCGTTGCAACGAGGAAAACCCGGCGCCGAAGTCGTCAATGGACAAACGGCAGCCCATCATGCGCAGCCGTACCAGATTTTCCATGCTGATAGCGGGCGCCGCCAGCAGACCGCTCTCGGTCAGTTCGAAGGTCAGTCCGGAGCCAAACGCCGAATGCCTGGCCAGAATCTCGCGAATGCTGGCGGTCAGCTCGCTGCGGGCCAGTTGTGCGGCCTGAAGATTGAAGGCCATGTTCAAACAGAAGCCCCGACTTGCCGCTTCTTTCTGAAGGCTCAGCGCCTGGTCCAGTTGGGTAAACAGCAGCGAATCCATCAGCCCCTGACCCTCCAGAATCGGCAAAAACACTGCCGGTGACAGCACATCGCGAACCGGATGCAACCATCGACTGAGCACCTCAACGCCACACACCTGCCCCGTGTGCAGATTGAATTTTGGCTGGTACCAGGACTGAATCTGACCCTCCGCAAGCGCGGCGCCCACCTCCTCTTCGCTGGCCGATTGCACAAGACTTACCGGGACTGGCTCGACCATCGGGCTCCCCAGGTGCTTGTTCAGCAACTGCTCCAACAAGTGCGGATGCAGGGGTTTGCCAACGTCCCCGAGCAGTTTCAAACCCAGCAGGGAAACGATCTGGTGCACGGCACGGCGCAAGTCTGCCGACAGCGAACTGCTGATGATGATCGACTTGACCTGTCCCGACGCCCCCAGCCGCCGAAAGAACTCCAAACCGTCCATGCCCTCCATCTGCAGATCGCACAGGGCAATGTCCACTGGGCCGACGTCCTTTAAAACAGCCAGCGCCTGGGCTCCATCGCTGGCCTCGAAGACCTCGCGACAGCCAGCTTGCTTGAGCATGTTCACCGCCACGGAGCGCTGAAAGCTATGGTCTTCGAGTACCAGAACACGGAGGGGCAGGCGGGTCATGACATCTCGGCTCGTCTTGGGAGGGAGCGACGATTATCCGGAAATGAACGACGGCGTTATTTAGGAAATATCCCAAATCGTGTAGGAAATTTCCCAAATTACAGGAGTGAACATTCTTCAAATGCCTTGCGATCACGCCAGGCGCTGGGCCAATCGGTCCATCGCCTGATGCAACGCGTCAACCGCTTCGGTCAATTGCCCGGGGTTCACCCCTTCGCAAGCGGCCTCCAGGGATTCGCAGGCGTCAATCAAGGCATGAGCCTTGATGATCTGCGCCCCGCCTTTGACCCGATGGGCCAGATTCGCCAGACCCGGCACGTCGTGCTGGGTGAACAGCCGCATCAACCGCGCCATGTCCTCGTCGTTGCTGGCAGACAAGTCATCCAGCAGGCGCTTGATTGATGCATCGTCACCCCGGGTCAGCTGATGAAGACCACTCAGGTCGATTTCATCCGACAGCTCGCAGGACGCGGTCCCGATGGACGCACCGGTATTGATCGGGATCAGGCTGGCCAGCCGATCCCTGAGGTCTTCCAGACTGATTGGCTTGAACAGGCAGTCATCCATTCCCGCCAACTGGCAGCGCTGCTTTTCCTCGGGTTGAGCATTGGCGGTAAAGCCGAGAATCAAACCCGGCGCCAGGCCGCGTGCAACTTCTTCGGCACGGATTGTCCGGGTCAGCTCATACCCGCTCATGATCGGCATGTTGCAATCGGTGATGACCACGTCGAAGGATTCACTGCGCCAGGCGCGCAATCCCTGGACACCGTCTTCGGCGTCCCTGACCCGATGGCCGAGGTAACTCAATTGCTGGGACAGCACCAACCGATTGGTCGGGTAATCGTCGACCACCAGGATGTGCAGCGCACGGCTGGAAGTTGCGGGCTCGACCGGCGCCGTCGCGGGCTCATTCGAGGGCATCAGCATCGGTACGTCGAGCACAATGTCGACCTGCGTCCCCTGCCCCACCACGCTCGACAGGGTCAATTGGCCACCCATCATCTCGCACAGCGTGCGACTGATCACCAGTCCCAGTCCGGAGCCGCTGCGGGCCGATTGAGGATTGTTGCTGGCCTGGGTGAACGGGCTGAACAAGCGTTGCTGATCGTCGTCGGAAATGCCGATACCGGTGTCGGCGACTTGCAGGCTCACCGTCAGGCGTTGCTCGTCCGGCCCGACGTGAACCTTGGCCCGCAACCGGACCTCGCCTCGCTCGGTAAACTTGATGGCGTTGCTCAGCAGGTTGGAGACAATCTGCTTGAACCGCAGCGGATCGATCAGCACATCGCGATGGGCCCCGAGGTCCAGTTCAAGTATCAGACGCAACTGTTTTTGCCGCGCCAGTCCTTCGAAAATACGCGCCACCGATGTCACCAGCTCACCCAGGTTGGCGCGCTCGGGTGTCAGGGACAGATGGCCGGACTCGATGCGCGACACGTCAAGAATATCGCCAATCAGATCGAGCAAACTCCGCGCCGCGCCAGACGCGACTTCAATTGCAAAGCGGTCCGTCACACCTTCGTCAGCCTTTTTCATCGCCAGCTCAAGCATGCCGATCACTGCATTCATCGGCGTGCGGATTTCATGGCTCATGGTCGCCAGGAACGTGGTCTTCGCGCGATTGGCATCATCGGCCTCATCCTTGGCTTCATGCAGCGCCTGCACCAGGCGCTGACGTTCACTGATGTCAATCCAGCCGCCGATCAACCCGCTCACTTCGCCATTGCTGGCGCGATACGGCAGCATCCAGTGGTAGATGGTCAGCACGTTTGCGCCCAAGGTCAGTTGGCGGTCCTGTACCCGAGGCAGGCCGTCCTTCATGACCTGCAGATAGTCCTCGTGATAAACCGCAGCCTCTTGCACGCTTTTGAACATGCCCTCGATAACGGTCTTGCCAACGACGACATCCCGCTCGATCCCGAACACCTCCAGATAGCCCGTATTGCAGATCAACAACCGACCTTCACGATCCCGCACATAAATCGGATGGGGCGTACCGTCGATCAGGACGCGCATGAATTCCAGCTGATCGCTGAGTGCGACTTCTGCCTGTCGACGCTTGGCGATCAGCTGTCGCAGGTAAGCAATCCAGCCCAGCGCCAACAACAGCAACACGGCCGCCAACCCAAAGCCCTGAATGATTGCTGCGCGGTGACGCAGCCAATAACTGTCATCGACCACCACCTCGCTGCGCCAGCGATTGGACAGCTCGTCCAGCTCCTCCGGGGGAATGCTCAGCAGCGTCTTGTCGAGAATCGAGTACAGCTCAGGGGCATTGCGGGCCATGGCGAAACCGATGCGGGCCGAACCGGTGCCGACCGTGCTGGTGACGCGCAGCCGATCGCGAAACTGCCGGGAAATCATGTAGCGCGCGGTGATCAGCGCATTGACCGCGCCATCCGCCTTATCGTTGGCGACCATGGTCATGGCCTGCTCGGCGTTGTCGGCATCGATCAACCGGATCGCCGGATACTGCTCCATCAACAGGCTTCGTACCGGGGTGCCGGGAATCACCGCCAGGCGTTTGCCGTTCATCTCGTCCAGGGTTGCGGGACTGCCAGTGCCCATGCGAGTGACCAACACATAGGGCGTGCTGAGGTAGGGGCGAGTAAACCGCAGCGATTTCTCGCGCTCGGCACTGGGAGTCAGGCTGATCAACAGGTCGGCCTGGCCAGTTTGGACCTGCTTGATCAGCTCAGGGACCGTGTGCAGACGCTGGATATCGAATTTCAACCCGGTGCGCAGCGCCACCTTCGCCAGGACATCGGCGCCGAGACCGCGAAACTTGCCATCCTGGCCGTAGAACGACAGGGGCAGGAAACTTTCATCGATGGCCACTCTGATGCGCGGATGCTGGTCCATCCAGCGCTGTTCGGCGGTACTGAATTTCAACGCATGGAGGCCAGTCATGTCCGCACCGCCAGCGCTCCAGCGACGCAGGATGGTCAAGTGTTCACTGGCCGGAATAACCGCCAGGGCGGCATTGACGATCCGCAGCAGACGCTGATTGTCCCGGTGCATGGAGAAAGCGAAATCGTGCACCTGCGTATCGAGAAAGCCCGCCAGTTGGACGTTGTTCAGGTAGTTTTTGTTGATCAGGTAGTTGGCACTGATGGAGTCGCCCAGATAGACATCGGCCGTGCCGAAGGCCACGGCGCCAATCGCGCTCAAGGTCGAGGGGTACAGTTGCAAACGGGCATGGGGGAAGTGCGCCTTGACGGCTTCCGGCGGCAGGTAGTGATACAGCATCGCCACCTGCTTGCCAGCCAGGTCAGGTGTCAGCGTCTGGTTGTCCTCTGTCCGGGTCACCAGCGTCGGCTGGTCGTCGGCGTAGGCGCTGGACATCATCAGCTCAGGGTCGGCCGCCTCGAAATCGTTGGACGTGCCGAGCAAGTCCACTTCACCGAGCTTGGTTGCACGAACCACATCAGCGCGCGAATCGTAGCGACGGACCTCGACGCGTACCTGCAGTAACCCGGCCAGCAACGCGGCGTAATCGGCGGTCAGGCCTTCATAGTCCCGCCCGGTGCCCGTGATGCCAAACGGCGGATAATCCGGCGCCGACGCGCCCAACAGCAACGTGCCCTTGGCGCGCAACCACTCCCTGTCGCCCTCGTCGAGCACCACGCTGTAACCATCGACCTGCGACCGCCCCAGTACCTGCAACGTTTGCGCTGGCATGGTCGCGTTCGCCACCGCGTTCAACGCGCCAGACAGCAGAAGCACGACCAGCCATTTTCCAAAGGTCATGTGCATTCAGATCAACTGGTTGCGTTTGGCAAAATCGGCGAGGTAGACCACGGACTTCACGTTGAGTTTTTCGATCAGGCGCGTCTTGTAGGTGCTGATGGTTTTAGTGCTCAGGAACATGGCCTCGCTGATTTCCTTGTTACTCATGCCGTTGGACAGTTGCTGCAAGATCATCAGCTCCCGGTCGGACAGGCTCTGGATCAGTTCCACATCAGTGGCCCGGGCATCGCTGCTGCGCACGGAACTGGCTGGCAGGTAGGGGAAAAAGGTATAGCCGGTCATCACGGCCTTGATCGCCTTGACCAGTTCGTTGAGGTCATCGGTTTTGGAAACATAGCCGGCGGCTCCGGCTTTCATGCAGCGCATGGCGTAGAAAATCGCCGGCTGCGAGGTGAGTACGATGATCCTGGTGTGCTTTTTCAGTGTCATGATCCGGCTGATGACTTCGAGCCCGTCAAGCCTGGGCATGGCGATGTCCAGCATGATCAAGTCCGGTGTGTGTTCACGCGCCATTTGCACAGCATCGGCACCATTGTCCGCCTCGGCGACAACTTCGATGTTTTCCTGTTGCAGGAGCATCCTGACCGATGCCCGAATGAACGGGTGATCGTCTACCACCATCGCTTTGACCATAGGAACCTCTGCAAGACATGGCGGGCATTGTAGCAAGGGCGACTTCTTGCCGGCGCGTGGCGTTCTTGGGCTGTGACGCGATGATTGGTGGGGAGGCCTCAGATCAATTGCAGGAGCAACGCTTGCTCGCGATGGCGCCCTGACAGTCGATGAGTATTTCCCTGATGCAACCGGATCAAACTGTGGGAGCTGGCTTGCCGGCGATGGCGCCCTGACAGCCGACGAGTATTTCCCTGATGCAACCGGATCAAACTGTGGGAGCTGGCTTGCCGGCGATGGCGCCCTGACAGCCGACGAGTATTTCCCTGATGCCCCCAGAGCAAACTGTAGGAGTGAGCCTGCTCGCGATGGCGCCCTGACAGCCGATGAGTATTTCCCTGATCTACTCGGATCAAACTGTGGGAGCGGGCTTGCTCGCGATGGCTGCTTCATTGGCGGTGAGACTGTTGCTGGTGTACATATCCATACCTGCGGTCATGGCCGCTAATGGTTTCGCTTTTACAGCGAGTCACTTGGAAGAGCGCCAAGTAACCAAACGCTCTTGCCCCTTTCGTCCGGTGCCTCGCCTGGGCTCGGCATTCCCTCGCTCCGGTCCTGCTCCGTGGGCCCGCCGATGGGGCAAGAAGATCAAGATCAAAATCAAAATCAAGAGCGACAGCCACAGCCACAGCCACAGCCACAGCCACAGCCATAGCCATAGCCATAGCGAGGCGGCCTGACAGCCGACCTGACACTTGAGGCCTGCGCATTTCCCTGTGGGAGCTGAGCTTGCTCGCGATGACGGGCTCACAGCCGACTCCTATCTCCCGGATATACCCGGATCAAACTGTAGGAGTGAGCCTGCTCGCGATGGACGTAAACGATGACGCGATTTCATTGGGAAAACTCTTCACCTGCAAGTCCACCGTAGGAAACGTTGTTCACATCCGTATCCGCATGAGGACCGCCGCCGAAGCAACGGCAAGATTAAAAGATTGCAGCCTCGTTGCACTCGACAGCTACAAGCGGCCACGCCTGAAGAGTCGGAAACCAATAGCAGCCGTAAGCGCAGTAATGAATATGTACACCAGCAAGACACTCCCCGCCGATCACGCCGCGATCGCGAGCAGGCTCGCTCCTACAGTTTGATCCGGGTATATCTGGGAGATAGGAGTCGGCTGTGAGCCCGTCATCGCGAGCAAACTCAGCTCCCACAGGTGAACGCGTGAGCCGCGAAAGTCAGGTCGGCTGTCAGGCCGCCTCGCTTTGTTTTTGATCTGCTTTTGATCTTGATCTTCTTGCCCCATCGGAAGGCCGAGCGCAGGTTCTGTGCAGTGGGTAACCCGGCAAGGATGCCGGGTTAGCCGCGCACGGCCAGGGATGGCCGATCGCGGCGGGCCCACGGAGCAGGACCGGAGCGAGGGTATGCCGAGCCCAGGCGAGGCACCGGACGAAAGGGGCAAGAGCGTTTGGTTACTTGGCGCTTTTCCAAGTGACTCGCTGTAAAAGCGAAACCCATAGAAGCCGTGACCGCAGGAATGGATATGTACACCCGCAAGAATCTCAGCGCCGATCAAACCGCCATCGCCGGCAGGCCAGCTCCCACAATTTGATTTGGGTACACCCACCAGAAATGGGCAACTGTCAGCCCGTCATCGCGAGCAAGCCTTGCTCCTGCAGTGGATTCAGCAGACCTCGCGAAGACGAAACCACGAGCCTCACTGCCACCCAAACCGCCGAACATAAAACCCCTTCACCGCCTGCGTCAGCCCCATATAAGCCAACAAAATCACCGGCAAAAACACAAAGTACAATGACGGCAACGCCTGCAATTTGAAGTAATGCGCAAGCGGCCCCATCGGCAGAAAAATCCCGACAGCCATGATAATCCCGGTCATCACCATCAACGGCATCGCCGCGCGACTTTGCAGGAAAGGGATCTTCGGCGTACGAATCATATGTACGATCAGCGTCTGGGTCAGCAACCCGACTACAAACCAGCCCGACTGAAACAACGTTTGGTGATCTGGCGTATTGGCATCGAACACGTACCACATCAACGCAAAGGTGGTGATGTCGAAAATCGAACTGATCGGGCCGAAGAACAGCATGAAACGCCCGACATCAGCCGGCTGCCAACGCTGGGGTTGCTTGAGCATCTCTTCATCGACGTTATCGAACGGAATGGCGATCTGCGAAATGTCGTAGAGCAGATTCTGCACCAGGAGGTGCATCGGCAACATCGGGAGGAACGGGATGAACGCGCTCGCGACCAACACCGAGAACACGTTGCCGAAGTTCGAGCTGGCGGTCATTTTGATGTACTTGAGCATGTTGGCGAAGGTCCGACGGCCTTCCAGAACCCCCTCTTCCAAAACCATCAGGCTTTTCTCGAGGAGGATAATGTCAGCCGCTTCCTTGGCAATGTCCACGGCGCTGTCCACCGAAATACCGATGTCCGCCGTGCGCAAGGCTGGTGCGTCATTGATGCCGTCGCCCATGAAACCCACCACATGCCCGTTGCTTTTTAGCAGGCGAACGATGCGTTCCTTGTGCGAGGGCGTGAGTTTGGTGAAGACGTTGGTTGTCTCGACTGCCACCGCCAGCTCGGCGTCGGTCATGCGCTCAATGTCATTGCCCATCAGCAGGCCTTGTTGCTCCAGCCCCACCTCGCGGCAGATCTTGGCCGTCACCAGCTCGTTGTCGCCGGTCAACACTTTTACCGCTACGCCGTGGGCGGCCAGGGCTTTCAGGGCGGGCGCGGTGCTTTCCTTCGGCGGGTCGAGAAAGCCCACATAGCCAATCAGCGTCAATGCCTGTTCATCCGCCAGGCTGTACGTATCGCGCCCCTCGCTCATCGGCCGCGCCGCCACGGCCACCACCCGCAGTCCTTCGGCGTTGAACGCTGCAGTGACCTGACGAATCCGCGTCAGCAGTTCCTCGGTCAACGCTTCGTCGATAACACCGTGACGCACCCGCGAGCACACCGCCAGCACCTCCTCCACGGCGCCTTTGCAGATCAACAGATGGGAATGATCACGCTCGGCCACCACCACCGACATGCGCCGACGGGTGAAGTCGAAGGGAATCTCGTCGACCTTGCGAAACGCCGTGCCGACTTTCAGTTCGCGATGAATGTCGACGTGTTCGAGCACGGCTACGTCCAGCAGGTTTTTCAGCCCGGTCTGGTAGTAGCTGTTGAGGTAGGCCATTTCCAGCACATCTTCAGAGTCGTTGCCCCAGACATCGACGTTGCGCGCCAGGAAAATCCGGTCCTGAGTCAGGGTGCCCGTCTTGTCGGTGCACAGCACGTCCATCGCGCCGAAGTTCTGGATCGCGTCGAGGCGTTTGACGATGACTTTTTTGCGCGACAAAAATACCGCGCCCTTCGCCAACGTCGAGGTGACGATCATCGGCAACATTTCCGGGGTCAGGCCGACGGCAATCGACAATGCGAACAGCAACGCTTCGGTCCAGTCGCCCTTGGTGAAACCATTGATGAATAGCACCAGCGGCGCCATGACGAACATGAAGCGGATCAGCAACCAGCTGACTTTATTGACCCCGGTCTGAAACGAGGTGGGCGCGCGATCGGTGGCGCCGACCCGTTGTGCCAACGCACCGAAATACGTGCTGTTGCCGGTGGTCAGCACCACCGCCGTCGCGGTGCCGGACACCACGTTGGTGCCCATGAACAGGATGTTGTCGAGGTCCAGCGGGTTGTCGGTATCGTCGTCCTGCTGCCGAGGAAATTTTTCCACGGGCATCGATTCGCCGGTCATCGCAGCCTGGCTGACGAACAGGTCCTTGGCCCCGAGCACCCGGCAATCGGCAGGAATCATGTCGCCCGCCGACAACACGATCAGGTCCCCCGGCACCAGTTGCTTGATCGGCAATTCGATCCGCTGTTCATCGCGGCGCAACACCGTGGCCGTGTTGCTGACCATCGCCTTGAGCGCGTCCGCAGCCTGGTTGGATTTGGTTTCCTGCCAGAAGCGCAGCAAGGTCGAGAGCACCACCATCGAGAAAATCACGATCGCGGCTTTCAGGTCTTCGGTCAGCCAGGAAATGACCGCCAACAATGTAAGCAGCAAGTTGAACGGATTTTTGTAGCAGTGCCACAGGTGAGTCCACCAAGACAACGGCTGCTCATGCTCGACTTCATTGAGCCCGAAGCGTTCGCGCAGGACGTCGGCTTCAAGGTCACTGAGCCCGTGGGTGTGGCTGCCGAGACTGTTGAGCAGTTGACCAGCGTCGCTGTTAGCGGCGCTGATCAGAGTTTGTGCCAGCGTCGGCGGCACTGCGCGGCTGACGGTGGTGTCGGTGAAGTTTTCCAGCAGCGCCAGTCGACGAAAATGCCGGGCGATGTGGCGAGTGCGCAGGAATCCGGCGAAGAATTCTTTGAGCAGGGTCAGGTTCATGGCAGTTCCCCCAGGGTCAGCCGGGAAATCTTCGAGCAGGCGTGTCGAGACGCCGCGATGACGACGGGGGGTCGACCATCACGCACGGTTCAGCGTCGTAGAGAGGGCATCGAAAATCGCACCGGTAGTGGCTGCGATCGGAAAGCCGCTGCTCGCGTAAAGGCGAGACAACGGCACAAAAAAAAGCTGCGCGTTATCTTGCCGAGAATGTGCCGGTTTTCAGGACCGGCCGACGTCTGTCACTCGAACAAGTACCCACTGTGGGTCTCCGCTATTGATTGAAAACACGCGAAGCTTGCGCCGCTGTTTAATGAAAGTAAACGCGGTGTTTGGGGTGCACGGGGGGGATTTCGGGGTTCTTCAGGAAGGGTTCAGGATTGAGAATTTTTGGTGACGGTAGGGACGCCATCGCGAGCAGGCTCACTCCTACATGGGTCCTGTGTATACAGATCCAATGTAGGAGTGAGCCTGCTCTGGGCGGCATTCCGACGATGGCGGTCTCACTGTCGCAAAATCTCTCAGCTAGCCGTCGCCAACAGCAAATCCACCATCGACCGGCTATGCCCACGGTTCTCGCCATGTTCATACAACGACCCGGCAATCTCATCCGCACGGATCGGCAGGATCGACAGCAAGGTGTCGCTCAAACCATGACTCGCCTGGCAGAAGCCCTGCATATAGATGCCGGCCTTGCAGCGTTCGTCGGTGATCAGTTTGTAATTGCGGTCCACCTCGAAATCACCCAGGTACTGCTCCAGCGGTGCCAGCAGTTTGCGGTGCATCTGGCGCTCGTAACCGGTAGCCAGGACCACGGCGTCGTAGTGACGCACCGTGACTTCACCGGTCGCGTTGTTACGCATCGTCAGTTCGATGCCGTGCTCGGTGGCGGTGGCTTTTGAGAGCGTGGTCAGGGTGCGGAACGCATGACGGGCGATGCCCGAGACTTTCTGACGATAGAAGATGCCGTAGATGCGTTCGATCAGATCGATGTCTACCACCGAATAATTGGTGTTGTGGTACTCGTTGACCAAACGCTCGCGCTCGCTGCTGGCTTGCTGGAACACCAGGTCGGTGAACTCCGGCGAGAACACTTCGTTGACGAAGGGGCTGTCATCGGCGGGTTTCAGGGCTGAGCCGCGCAGGATCATGTCCACTTGCACCGATGGGAAGCTGTCGTTCAAATCGATAAACGCTTCCGCGGCGCTCTGCCCGCCCCCGATGATCGCGATGCTCATCGGCTGATTATTCACGCACGGTTGATTGGCCATCTGTGCCAGGTACTGGGAATGGTGGAACACACGGTTGTCACCTTTAAGCGCTTTAAACGCTTCCGGGATGCGCGGTGTGCCGCCGGCGCTGACCACAACAGAACGCGTGGTGCGAACGTGTTGCTGACCTTGAGCGTCTTTGGAAATCACCCGCAGCGCTTCGACCTGCTGGTTGTGCAGCACCGGCTCGATGGTCAGCACTTCTTCACCGTAGCGGCTCTGGGTGTCGAACTGCGCGGCAACCCAGCGCAGGTAGTCGTTGTACTCCATGCGGCACGGGTAAAAAGTGCCCAGGTTGATGAAGTCCACCAGACGACCGTGGTGCTTCAGGTAATTGACGAAAGAGTAAGGGCTGGTGGGGTTGCGCAGGGTCACCAGGTCTTTGAGGAAGGAGATCTGCAATTCGCTCTGGGTCACCAGGGTGTTGCCGTGCCAGCGGTAGTCGGCCTGCTTGTCGAGAAACAGTACATCCAGTTCACCCTGGCTCGATCCGCGTTCTTGCAGAGCGATGGCCAACGCCAGGTTCGAAGGGCCGAAACCGACGCCGATCAGGTCGTGAACGATGGGCGATGCAATTGCCTGTGTCATTTCCAGTGTCCTCTGGATGAACCCCCGAGCAGCGGGGAGGAAAAGCTGAGTGACCTGACCGGCCCTGGGCAGGACAGCAGGTCGTCTGTTGATTAAGGACGAGGACAATGAAACAAAATTTAACACGATGAGATCAGTGGGCATCCCACTGCAGCATCCGCACCCGGCAATGCTTCATCGCGTTGACGATGTGCTTTTCCACCAGCGCCCGGGAGATCCCCAGGCGTTCGGCGATCTCGGGGTGGGAGAGGCCTTCGATCTTGCGCAGCAGAAAACTTTCGCGGCACAACGGCGGCAATTCAGACAAGGCACGCTGGAGCATTTCCAGGCGTTGGCCGTGGTCGAGGCTGTTGTGCGGGGACGGGGTGAAATAGCGCTCTTCGTTATCGAGCACTTCCAGCGACTCGACCTGACGCAGGGCGTTGCGCCGATGGTCGTCGATCACCAGATTGAGCGCGGTGCGGTACAAAAACGCCCGTGGCTGCTCGATCGGCGTGGTGCTGGAGCGTTCCAAAACCCGTAGATAAGCGTCATGCACCACATCTTCGGCCACCTGACGGTTGCCCAGCTTGGCGTTCAGGAAACACACCAGCTCACGATAGTAGTTTTCCAACATGACTCCCGTCCGCACGGGTGCGGATTCATTCCTTGAGCCACTCTGTCGACCGCCAAAATGGGCAGTGGCAAGATAGTGGCAGAGCGAGTCGCGTAATTTATAGTAATTCTCATATAGATTTAAAGTATTGCTTCATCTTGCCCGACAAATAGTCATGTTCTATATGTGTGCCCCCACGTGACCGCGCCTAAATTCGACGCGGCTTTTCTCGTATTAAGGACAGCTCCCCGTCTCTGTCGGTCTGCCGACAGCGTTCACTTATTGCCGGACATTTCTTGCAAAACGAACGACGGGTCGATTTCCATTGACTGGAACCCTGCATGAAACGTCCCCGTCACGCCCGACGCGCCCTGCTTGTAGCACTGTGTCTGATCCCCGTTATCGCCGTCGCCGCCTGGCAGTTCATCCCCCCCGGTCGGGACAAGTTCGCCACTGTTCAGGTCACCCGTGGCGACATCGAAACCAGCGTTACCGCATTGGGCACATTGCAACCCCGGCGGTATGTCGACGTCGGTGCCCAGGCGTCCGGGCAAATCCACAAGATCCATGTGGAAGTCGGCGACGTGGTCAAGGAAGGCCAGTTGCTGGTGGAAATCGACCCGTCCACGCAACAAGCCAAACTCGACGCCGGACGCTTCTCCATCGAGAACCTCAAGTTTCAGCTGGAAGAACAACGGGCACAGCACGAACTGGCCCGGCAGAAATTCCAGCGCCAACAGAACCTCAAGGCCGGCGGTGCCACCCGTGAGGAAGACGTGCAGACGGCCCAGGCGGAACTGCGCGCCACCCAGGCGCGCATCGACATGTTCCAGGCGCAGATCCGCCAGGCCCAGGCAAGCCTGCGCAGCGACCAGGCCGAGCTCGGTTACACGCGCATTTACGCACCGATGGCCGGCACCGTCGTCGCCCTTGATGCCCGTGAAGGCCAGACGCTCAATGCCCAGCAGCAAACGCCGTTGATTTTGCGCATCGCCAAATTGTCGCCGATGACCGTCTGGGCCGAGGTCTCTGAAGCGGACATCGGTCACGTCAAACCCGGCATGCAGGCCTGGTTCACCACCCTCAGCGGTGGCACTCGACGCTGGAGCAGCACCGTGCGCCAGATTCTTCCGGTGCCGCCAAAACCCCTCGATCAAACCAGTCAAGGCGGCGGCAGTCCGGCCAGTTCGAGTAAAAGCGGCAGCGCGCGCGTGGTGCTGTACACCGTGTTGCTCGACGTCGATAACGCCGATAACGCGCTGATGGCAGAGATGACCACCCAGGTGTTTTTCGTGTCCGACCAGGCGAAAAACGTCCTGACCGCGCCCATTGCTGCCCTGCAATCCGGTACAAAAACGGACATCCAGACCGCCCAGGTAGTCGCCGAGAACGGCAGTCTGCAGCAGCGCGATGTCCGTACCGGCATCAGCGATCGTCTGCGGGTACAGATCCTCGACGGCTTGCAGGAAGGCGATCACCTGTTGATCGGACCGGTCGACGGGAGTGGCGGCTGAATGCTGACGCCCCTGATCGACCTGCAGGACATCCGCAAATCCTACGGCGGTGGCGACGCGCCTGAAGTTCACGTGTTGCGCGGCATCGACCTGTCGATCCACGCGGGTGAATTCGTCGCCATCGTCGGCGCCTCGGGCTCCGGCAAATCGACCTTGATGAACATCCTCGGCTGCCTCGACCGCCCGACGTCGGGCGAGTATCGCTTCGCCGGGGAAAACGTCGCCGGCCTCGACAGCGATGAACTGGCCTGGCTACGCCGCGAGGCATTCGGCTTTGTGTTCCAGGGGTACCACCTGATCCCGTCCGGCTCGGCCCAGGAAAACGTCGAGATGCCGGCGATCTACGCCGGCACCCCGGCCGCCGAACGTCATGCCCGCGCCGCCGCCCTCCTCGACCGGCTCGGCCTGGCGTCACGCACCGGCAACCGTCCGCATCAACTTTCCGGCGGCCAACAGCAACGGGTGTCGATCGCCCGCGCCTTGATGAACGGCGGCCACATCATTCTGGCCGACGAACCCACTGGCGCCCTGGACAGCCACAGTGGCGCCGAGGTCATGACCCTGCTCGACGAACTGGCGAGCCAGGGCCACGTGGTGATCCTCATTACCCACGACCGCGAAGTCGCGGCACGGGCCAAGCGCATCATCGAAATTCGCGACGGGCTGATCATCAGCGACAGCGCCCGTGACCATCCCGAGGTCCAGACCTCGGCCAATCCCGGCGCCTTGCAAGCGGTGGATTTGCGCAAGCGTCTGACCGAAGGCGCCGAAGCCACGGGCGCCTGGAAAGGTGAGCTGGTGGACGCGGTGCAAGCGGCGTGGCGGGTGATGTGGATCAACAAGTTCCGCACCGCGCTGACGCTGCTGGGCATCATCATCGGCGTTGCGTCGGTGGTGGTGATGCTGGCCGTCGGTGAAGGCAGCAAACGCCAGGTGATGGCGCAGATGGGCGCATTCGGCTCCAACATCATTTACCTCAGCGGCTCGTCGCCGAACCCGCGAACCCCGCTGGGCATCGTGACGCTGGACGAGGTCAAGGCGGTGGCGAGCCTGCCGCAGGTGATGCGCATCATGCCGGTCAACGGTCAGGAGGCCGGGGTGCGCTTCGGCAATCTTGATCACATGAGCTACGTCGGCGGCAACGACACCAACTTTCCGGCGATCTTCAACTGGCCCGTGGTCGAGGGCAGTTACTTCACCGAGGCCGATGAACAGAACGCCGCCGCCGTGGCGGTGATCGGTCACAAGGTGCGGCAGAAACTGTTGAAGAACGTCGCCAACCCGATCGGCCAGTACATCCTGATCGAAAACGTACCGTTCCAGGTGGTCGGCGTGCTGGCCGAGAAAGGCGCCAGCTCCGGCGACTCCGACAGCGACGACCGCATCGCCATCCCCTACTCGGCGGCCAGCGTACGGTTGTTCGGCACCCATAATCCGGAATACATCGCCATCGCCGCTGCCGATGCGCGCAAGGTCAAGGAAGCGGAACAGGCCATCGAGCAGTTGATGCTGCGCCTGCACAATGGCAAGAAAGATTTCGAACTGACCAACAACGCCGCGATGATCCAGGCCGAGGCGCGCACACAAAATACCCTGTCGCTGATGCTCGGTTCGATTGCCGCGATTTCGCTGTTGGTCGGCGGGATCGGCGTGATGAACATCATGCTCATGACGGTGCGTGAACGAACCCGGGAGATTGGCATCCGCATGGCCACCGGTGCACGCCAGCGCGACATTCTGCGCCAGTTTCTGACCGAGGCGGTGATGCTCTCGGTGGTGGGCGGACTCGCCGGTATTGCACTCGCCCTGATCGTCGGCGGCGTGTTGGTCCTCAGCGAAGTGGCGGTCGCCTTTTCCTTGATAGCGGTGCTTGGTGCCTTTGGCTGCGCCTTGGTCACCGGTGTTGTCTTCGGCTTCATGCCGGCCCGCAAAGCTGCCCGACTCGACCCGGTCACGGCCCTTACCAGTGAATGATCGATTTATGAAGCCGCAACTCAGTCTGTTGACCCTCTGCGTGTTGCTCGGCGCGTGCGGCAGTCCCGCTCAGCGTCCGGACAGTGGTATTGCGCCTCCCGCCGCCTGGCAGTCGCCCCACAGCGAGAGCGCGACTCGCAGCAATGTGCAGTGGTGGTCGCAGTTCGGCAGCCCGCAGCTGGATCGCCTGGTCGAGCAGGCCAGGGTCGGCAGTTTCGACCTGTCCGCCGCCATGGCCCGGGTGCGCCAGGCGCAGGCGGAAACGGTGGTTGCCGGTGGCTCGCAACTGCCGGAGGTCAAGGCCGGCCTGAATGCCAATCGCCAGAAACTGTTGCGCGGCAATGGCTACAGCCAGCTGGATGCCGACAGCAGCAACAAGGCGGTGGACTACTTCGACGCCAACCTCAGCGCCAGCTACGAAATCGATTTCTGGGGCGGCCAACGGGCGTCTCGCGACAGTGCACAGTTCGCTTTGCAGGCCAGCGAATTCGATCAGGCAACCGTGGAGTTGACCCTGCTCAGCGGCGTCGCCAACGGTTACGCGCAAACCCTGTCACTGCAGGAGCAACAACGCATCGCCAAGCTCAACCTGGCCAACGCACAGAGCGTGCTGAAACTGGTTCAGACGCGCTTTGACTCGGGCTCGGCGACAGCACTGGAGCTGGCGCAACAGAAGAGCCTGGTGGCCGCGCAACAACGGCAATTGCCACTGGTGCAGCAACAGACGCAGGAGGCGCAGATCAGCCTCGCCGCCCTGCTTGGCCGGCCGGTGCAACAGCTGTCCCTGGGGCAGGAACGTTTCGATCAACTGACCTGGCCGACGATCGCGGCCGGGTTGCCCAGCGAGCTGATCAGCCGTCGTCCGGACATTGCCCGCGCCGAAGCGCAACTGGCCGCCGCACAAGCCGACGTCACCATTGCGCGCGCCGCCATGCTGCCTACCGTCACCCTGAGTGCCGAACTGGGCTCGGGTGCGGATCGCGCGGCGGATATCCTGCGCAGCCCGTTTTACAACCTCACCGCCGGGCTGCTTGCGCCGGTGTTCAACAATGGTCGCCTGGGTGCCGAGCGTGACAAGGCTACGGCCCGTCAGGAGGAGCTGCTGGAAGCGTATCGCGGGGCAATCATCAATGGCTTCGCCGACGTGGAAAAAGCCCTCAACAGCATTCGCGGGCTGGATGAGCAGCGGCAGTGGCAAGGGGAAGAACTGAATCAGGCGCAGACAGCCTTCAACATTGCCCAGAGTCGCTATCAGGCCGGGGCCGAGGATTTGCTGACAGTGCTGGAAACACAGCGAACGCTGTATGCGGCGCAGGATTTGAATGTGCAACTGCGGCTGGCGCGGATGCAGGCGAGTATTGCGCTGTACAAGGCGTTGGGTGGAGGGTGGCAGGTTTTGTGATTTTGGGTGTCTGTGAGGGCCCAATCGCGAGCAGCCTCGCTCCCACACTGATCTCCAGTGAACACGGAATCTGTGTTCAACAATGATCACCTGAGGGAGCGGGCTTGCCCGCGATGAGGCCGGGACATCCAACATCACTGCCACCTGCCAGACCGCCATCGCGGGCAAGCCCGCTCCCACAGGTTTATGAGTCGTACATGGAGTTTGCGGCTTACATCAATCCTGTGGGAGCAAAGCTTGCTCGCGATGAACGATAACGCGGTCTCAAGCCTGGCTTTATTTGGCCTTCAAATGCCGTGCATACCAAGGTCGTTGCGGTACTTTGCGCAACAGGTCCGCGAGTTTCTTCTCGTCCTCGCCGAAGGTAATGCGCAACGCCAGCTTCATGGTTTCCGGGTCCATTTCCACCGACTTGCCCGGCTGCAAACCCGGCGTGGTGCTGCAGCCATGGGTGCCCGGCCCCAGCCAGGGATCATCAATTTCAACCCAACGCCCCGGCGCGAACCACGCCACGCCGTTGACCTCCAACCGATTCACCTCGCCCGGATGAAACCGCTCATGAGCCCGGAACCAGTCTTCCAGGCGATCATCGATCCAGCCGTGAAAATGCCAGAACACCGGGTTCACGTGGGACGAAAACGGGTCGCCGAGAAAGTCGTTTTCCGCAGCGAACCAGCGCGCGGAAAAGTCCGACGGATCCCGCGCAAACGGCACCGGCTGGCCGTTGGACGGGTCCCGCGGCACCGAGGCCCAGCGCATGTGCAGCCAATCGTGCAGGCCTAATTCGACCTCCGAGCCGAACTGGCCCAGGGTCAGCTTCGACAGATAACGCGGATCGCGATAGCGCGACTCCCACACCTGAAAATTGCTGTGGTAGGTCTCGGCGGTTTTGATGTCGGCGACCCACTGCGAGTACTCGGCGTCGTCGTCCGCCAACCAGGTCGGTGGCAACGCTGTGCCGTCGTGATTATCGAAATACGCCGCGAAGCCCACACGATCGCGGACCAGTTCCGGTTGCGGCAACGGGAAGTGCGGCCACGAGGGTAGATCCTGCATCGAACGCGCCGTACCGAGCATGTGCCGGTGCATGAAGAAAAAGTCCACGCCGGACCCATTGCGATCCTTGCGCGCGCCACGGGCATCGCGCTCCTTATCGCGCGGGCCGGGCTGCCAGCCAATGCCGCGCAAAGCATTGCGCTTGTCTTCGGGCAGCGTGTGCCACTTGTCCCGGGAGGCGTGCCAGAGCTGGTGAAACAGGCGGTGTTCCGGGGAAATCAGCCAGGCCAACAGCGGCGCATTAAGGCCCGTGCGCTCCCGGGCTTCGGGAAAGGTGCGTTTGACGGCGATGAACCGATTGTCCTGGGCGGTCAGCATCAGCGGCCGATCCAGGTTGAGCACCCGACCACTGAGCGTGCCGCTGCCGGCATTGCCAAACCCGGCCCACACCTCGTCCAGGGACATGCTGAACTCGTAATCCGGCGTGTCGTGCAGCGCATTGGCGCTAATCAGTCGCCAGCTCAGTTCGGCAGGTTTGGCATCTGCCAGATCGCCCAATACCCGGTAGCGCGGCGCCTCGCTAGCCCGCAACCGCTCGGCGGTGTCGAGAAACCCGATCAAACCGCGACCCTTGTGACCGACGTCGAGGAACACTTCCAGACCGTCCCGAGGCAAGCCTTCGAGACCGCCGTCCTGCCCCTCGAAACGAATCTGCCAGACGCCACGCAAGGTGTTCGCCAGATGCTGGCCGGCGACATCCGCCACGTCGAACGAGGCTTCCCCGGGGGTGATCGTCGGATCCGGTTTGCTCCATTCGCGATGCCCATAAAAAGCCGCGGGCACGGCGGCACCGGTCAGCGCCAGGCCTGCCATGAACCATCGTCGAGAAATCGTCATTGCCCTACCTGTGTCAGCCATGAAGCAGGCTTTATCCAGCTAGAACGTTTGTTGCTGCCGTAAATTTAAGAGCATCGCGAGCAAGCTTTGCTCCCACAGGATCGTGGGAGAACTGCAGTCCCTGTGGAAGCAAAGCTTGCTCGCGATGAGGCCCGCAAATTCAATTAAATTTCCAACCTGCAAACTCGTTCTTCCCAGATAGCAAAGGCCCCTGCGCCCGCATCGGGGTGGCGAACCTGACTGAGATGGCAATGACAAAACCACGTTCGAAAAAGGCTCTTTACCTCGGCCTGCCGCTGGCGCTGGCCATCACCGCCGGAGCCGGCTATGCGGCCTGGGATTACTGGTTCAAGGACAATCCTGGTTACCCGGTGAAGGTGATGAAGCAAGCCGATGAGCTGCAAGAGCGCATCCTTTCCTTCGACAGCCACGTCACCGTCCCGCTGGACTTCGGCACCGCCGGCAACGAAGCCGACAAGGACGGCACCGGCCAGTTCGACCTGGTCAAGACCGGGCGCGGTCGTCTGTCCGGCGCAGCCCTGACCATCTTCGGCTGGCCGGAAATCTGGAACGGCGAAAACGCACCCCACCGCCCCACCGCCGGGTTCGTCGACGAGGCGCGGTTCGAGCAGGAAACCCGCTACAAGATCATCAGCACGATGGTGCGCGACTTCCCCAACCAGGTCGCCATCGCCTACACCCCCGACGATTTCCGGCGCCTGCATGGCGAAGGCAAGTTCGCGATTTTCCTCAGCATGCTCAACGCCTACCCGCTGGGCAACGACCTGAACGCCCTGGACACCTGGGCGGCACGGGGCATGCGCATGTTCGGCTTCAGTTACGTGGGCAACAACGCCTGGGCCGACTCCTCCCGCCCGCTGCCGTTTTTCAATGATTCCCGTGACGCCCTTGGCGGCTTGTCGGAGATCGGCCAGCAGGCCGTGCATCGTCTCAATGACCTCGGGGTGATCATCGATGTCTCGCAAATGTCGACCAAGGCACTGGAACAAGTCGCGCAACTGAGTCGCACGCCGATGGTGGCCTCGCATTCGGCGCCGCGGGCGCTGGTGGACATCCCGCGCAACCTCAGCGACCAGGAAATGCAACTGATCAAGAACAGTGGTGGCGTGGTGCAGATCGTCGGTTTCCCGACCTACATCCGCCCGCTCAGCCAGGCCACTCAGGACAAGCTCAACGCCCTGCGTGCGCGCTTCGATCTGCAGCCCTTGCAAGGCCTGGAAATGGCCTTGATGCCGGGTGATCCGATCATCACCGTCTGGTCCGAGCAGCGCTTCGGCGAGTACGCCAGCCAGCTCTACGCGATTGTCGATGAAGAGCCCAAAGCCACACTCAAGGACTATGGCGACGCGATTGACTATGCGGTGAAGAAAATCGGTATCGACCATGTCGGCATCAGTTCCGACTTCAACGACGGCGGCGGTCTCGATGGCTGGAAAGACGTCAGCGAAGCCCGCAACGTGACGGCCGAACTGATCAGCCGCGGCTACAGCGACGCCGACATCGCCAAGCTCTGGGGCGGTAATTTCCTGCGGGTCTGGGACCAGGTGCAGCAGTCGTCGAAACCTGTGGCGAACCACTGATTTTTCTCTTTTGCAAAAGCGAACCGACCTCATGACCAACCGTCGTTCATTCCTCAAGCAGGCCGGCCTCCTTGCCGCGGGCCTGCCCTTGGGTGCCGCTGTGAACCTGCCGGCATTGGCCGCCAATCCAGCGCCGTTGCCGAAGGACAAATGGACGCAGTTGCGTCAGCTGTTCAATCAGGATCCGGACTACCTGCACTTCGCCAACTTCCTGGTGACGTCGCACCCGAGGCCCGTGCGCGAAGCCATCGACAGGCACCGCGCCAACCTCGACCGCAACCCCGGCCGAGCCATGGACTGGGACCTGGGGGAAACCGAGAAACGCGAACAGGAAGTTCGCGCGTGGGCCGCTCGTTACCTCAAGGCCACCCCTGAACAGATCGCCCTCACCGGCAGCACCACCGAGGGTTTGTCGCTGATCTACGGCGGCATCCATGTGCGCCCGGACCAGGAAATCCTCACCACCGAACACGAGCACTACGCGACCAATTACACGCTGGATTACCGCCAGCAGAAGGACGGGGTGAAGATCCGCAAGCTCAAGCTGTTCGAAAGCAGTCGCGACATTTCCGAGGACGAAGTGCTGGCGTCGATCGCCCAGGGCATTCGCCCGAATACCCGTGTGCTGGGCATGACCTGGGTGCAATCGGGCAGCGGCGTGAAACTGCCCATCGGCGAAATCGGCAAGCTGGTGGAGGAACAGAACCGCAACCGCGATGAAAAAGATCGCATTCTGTACGTGGTCGACGGCGTGCATGGTTTCGGTGTCGAAGACCTCGATTTTCCTGACATGCATTGCGACTTCTTCATCGCCGGCACGCATAAATGGATGTTTGGTCCACGGGGCACCGGGATCATTTGCGCCCGCTCCGCCGAGCTCAAAGACGTGACGCCAACCATCCCGACCTTCTCCGAGGCAACGTCCTTCTCGACCATCATGACCCCCGGCGGCTATCACAGCTTCGAGCATCGCTGGGCGCTGGATGAGGCGTTCAAGCTGCACCTGCAAATGGGCAAGGCCGAGGTGCAGACACGCATTCATGCGCTGAACACCTATGCGAAAAATCGCCTGCTGGAACAGTCGCAGATCGAGCTGGTGACCCCGCAAAGCCCGGCGCTGTCGGCTGGCTTCACCTTCTTCCGGATCAAGGACCGCGACTGCGAAAAAGTCGCTGCGCAGTTGATGGCAAACCGCGTTGTCTGCGATTCCGTGGAACGCGATGTTGGTCCGGTGATTCGCATTGCCCCGGGGTTGCTCAACACTGAACACGAGATCGACCGATTTATGGCCCTGCTGAGCAAGACAACCTGACGATGCACACCTGCGCACAGGATCAAAGGCATACAGGCTCATGTGGCGAGGGAGTTCACGCCCGCTGGACTGCGCAGCAGGCCTCTGCTTTTGAGGTAAAGAGCGGGGTTGCTTTGCAACCCAACGGGGATGAATCCCCTCGCCACAATGATTTGTTGCTCATACCTCCGTTTTTCTTTACTCGAGATGACTCATGAATCGAGATCTGCCGACACTGCCACTCAAGGCGCTTGCCCTCACTGCACTCATGGCCGCTCTTGCACCTGCCACCGCCGTGGCCGCCACGCCGCCACAGCCGGGCAAGGTGTTCAAGGACTGCCGGGACTGTCCGGAAATGGTGGTGCTGCCCGCTGGCACGTTCACCATGGGCACGCCGGGCGATGAAGTCGGGCGCGAGCCCGATGAAAGTCCGATGCATGCGGTGACCTTCGCCAAGCCCTTCGCCATGAGCCGCTTCCAGGTCACCGCCGGCGAATGGGACAGCTACATGCGCGACAGTGGCGTGACCATCGCCAATGGCGACACAAGGCCTGGTCGTGAGTGCGTCGCCAGCAAACCGCGTTACCCCCAGGGCCCGCGCCAGCCTGCGGTGTGCATGAATTTTGACGACGTGAAAAACTACGTCGCCTGGTTGTCGAAAAAGACCGGGCAGACGTACAGCATGGTCAGCGAAGCCCAGCGTGAATACGCGGCGCGTGGCGGTACCAAGGGACCGTTTCCCTTCCCGTTCGACGAGGGCAAGGAATACAGCATCGCCAAACACGCCAACACCTACGGCCCGGCGGACGGCTATAGCTACAGCTCGCCGGTGGGCAGTTATGCACCGAACGCGTTCGGCATGTACGACATGCATGGCAACGTCTACGAATGGGTCGAAGACTGCGAGCATCCGAACTACGTCGGCGCCCCCACCGACGGCAGCGCATGGGTCGAAGCCAAGTGCGAAGCGGTGCGGATTCGCGGCAACGACTGGGGCGAGGCACCGGTGTTTTCCCGTTCGGGCAATCGCAACAGCCAGTACCCGCAGGAACGTGGGGACTGGATTGGATTCCGGATTGTGCGCGAGCTATAAACAACACCCTTACCCTGTGGGAGCGAGCTTGCTCGCGATGACTGCGTCACAGTCGATAGGTATGTCGGCTGATAGTCCGCTATCGCGAGCAAGCTCGCTCCCACAGGGTCATGTGTTTGAGTCGCGATACCCGCCAGTCGGCGCCCCTCTAAATTAAGCCTGCGACCAGACGTTCTACTGGGTATCTGCCTTTACACCCAAGGAACTGTCTTCCATGACCCAGCCTCCCCGTGGCGCCATCGGCGAGTTGTTCGCCTTGCTGAAACCGTTTCGACTCATCGTCGCTGCGTCCATTTTCCTGGGCATGGTCGGCGGTCTGAGCGTCACGGTCTTGCTGGCGACCATCAACAACGCCCTGCATTCGGACACCGGCCTGACCCAAGGCGTGGTCGCGTTGTTCGCGGGGCTGTGCCTGTTGGCGTTGGCCAGCTCGATCTGCTCGGACATCGGCACCAATTACGTCGGCCAGCACATCATCGCCAAGCTGCGTAAACAGTTGGGTGAAAAGGTTCTGTCGGCGCCCATTGAACAGATCGAGCGCTATCGCAGCCACCGCCTGATTCCGGTGCTGACTCACGACGTCGACACCATCAGCGACTTCGCGTTTACCTTCGCGCCACTGGCGATTTCCGTCACGGTGACTTTGGGTTGCATGGGTTATCTGGCGATGCTGTCATGGCCGATGTTCCTGATCATGGTCGCTGCGATCCTGATCGGCACAGCCATCCAGGCCTACGCTCAAAGCAAGGGTGTGCAAGGTTTCATGGCCGCCCGCGATGCCGAAGATGAGCTGCAAAAGCACTACAACGCGATTGCCGAAGGTGCCAAGGAACTGCGTATTCATCGCCCACGCCGCCAACGCATGTTCGTCTCGGGGATCAAGTCCACGGCCGAATTCATCTGCGACACCCAGGTGCGCTCGATCAACACCTTTGTCATCGCCAAAACCTTTGGTTCCATGCTGTTCTTCGTGGTGATCGGCCTGGCACTGGCACTGCAAACCTACTGGCCGAGCGCTGATAAAACCGTGATGAGCGGCTTTGTGCTGGTGCTGCTGTACATGAAAGGTCCGCTGGAACATTTGATCAGCACCCTGCCGATTGTCAGCCGCGCGCAAATCGCCTTCCGCCGGATCGCCGAACTGTCGGAGCAATTTTCCACCCCCGAACCGCATCTGCTCCTGAGCGATCAGGGGCAGGTCAAACAAGCGGTGCACGAACTGAAACTCGCCGATGTGCGTTTCGCCTTCCCTGCCGCCGAAGGTGCTGCGCCCTTCCAGCTGGGGCCGGTGAACCTGACGATCAAGCAAGGCGACATCACCTTTATCGTCGGCGAAAACGGCTGCGGCAAGACCACGCTGATCAAGCTGCTGCTGGGGCTGTACACGCCGCAGCAGGGGGAAATCTGCGTCAATGGCGAGGCGATCGACGCACAGAACCGCGATGACTACCGCCAGTTGTTCACCACGATCTTTGCTGACTACTACCTGTTCGATGATGTGGTTCAGGGCGACCAACACATTCCCGAAGATGCCAACAAATACCTGCAACGGCTGGAGATTTCGCACAAGGTCAGCGTCAAGGACGGCAGCTTCACCACCACCGACCTGTCCACTGGCCAGCGCAAACGCCTGGCCTTGGTGAATGCCTGGCTCGAGGAACGTCCGGTGCTGGTGTTTGACGAATGGGCGGCGGATCAGGACCCGACCTTCCGGCGAATCTTCTACACCGAGCTGCTGCCGGACCTGAAGCGCCTGGGCAAGACCATCATCGTGATCTCCCACGATGACCGGTATTTCGATGTAGCGGATCAGTTGGTGCGTATGGAAAGCGGACGGGTCATCACCGAACTCGCCCCGGCCTGATACCCGTGCCGGACTGAACATTGATTGATGGTGATGGATTACCTGTGGCGAGGGGCGGTGCGACGTTTCGCTAAATCCCCTCGCCACAATGACTTCACCTCAGGTAAGCGTCTTGCCACAGAACCGGCTCATGTCTTCATTTCAATATTATTTCCAGTTTTTTTTCCGGTTTCCTGTCTGCGCCCCGTCTTAATAATCATTCTTATTAACAAAAACGCTGCACAACACTTTTTCAGGAGCTCAGGCACGTAATGCGACCTCTCACACGCCGCACACCTCTCGCGCTGGCCGTAAAGCGCCCGACTTTGCATCGCACCCTGTTCACCAGCGTACTACTGAGCGCCACCTTGCTGGGAAGCTCGATGGCCAATGCTGCACCTGTAAAAGTGAGTATTGCGGTACAGCCACTGTCCAGCGCACTCACCGAGCTGGGCATGCAGACCAATCTGCAGATTCTCTACAGCCCGGACCAGGTCGCAGGGATCAAATCCCGCGCTGTGTCCGGTTCGCTGGAGCCGTCGCAAGCCCTGTCGGAACTGCTCAAGGGCACCGGCATCTCGTTCCAGATCAACGGCAACACCGTGACCCTGATGTCCGGTGGCGGCGCGAGCCTGCAACTGGGCGCAACCACCATTTCCGGCCAGGCCCTGGGCCTGACCACTGAAGACACCGGCTCCTACACCACCGGTGCGACGACTACGGCGACCAAGCTGCCGTTGACCCTGCGTGAAACGCCGCAATCGGTGACCGTGGTGACGCGTCAGCAGATGGACGATCGCGGTGCCCAGAGCATCGCTGACGTACTGCGCAACACACCCGGCATCTCGGTTCAGCAATATGACAGCGACCGTACCGAGTACTCGGCCCGCGGTTTTGCCATCACCAACTTCCAGTACGACGGCGTCAACACCATCTATGACGGCGTGTACGACGAAGGTGCAACGCATGTCGACATGGCGACTTACGACCGCGTCGAAGTCATCAAAGGCGCCACTGGCCTGATGACCGGTTCGGGCGACCCTTCGGCAACGGTCAACCTGGTGCGCAAAAAACCGACCAAGGAATTCAAGGCATCGATTACCGGCACCGCGGGCTCGTGGGATAACTACCGTACCGAAGGCGACATCTCCGGTCCGCTGAACGATACCGGCACCGTGCGTGGTCGCTTCGTCGGCGCCTATCAGGACAAAGATTCCTACATCGATCACTACAGCCAGAAGAAGGACGTGTACTACGGCATCCTCGAAGCCGATCTCACGGATGACACCCTGCTGACCTTCGGCATCGACAATCAAAGCGTGACCCCACGCGGTTCGTCCTGGACCGGTAACCCGGTGTATTTCTCCGATGGCGGTCGCACCGACTTCTCTCGCAGCTTCAACCCGGGCGCCGACTGGAGCCGTCGTGACTTCGACACCACCACCTACTTCGCGTCCCTCGAACAGGCGCTGGCCAACGACTGGAAACTCAAGCTCAGCCTCAACCAGAAAACCACCGATCACGACACCCAGCTGGCCTCGGCCAGCGGCGGCAACCCTGATCGCGCCACCGGCGAAGGCATGTTTCTCTACTGGGGTCGCTGGGAAGGTCATCGCATCCAGGACACGGCAGACGTGAACGTGTCCGGACCGTTTACCCTCGGCGGTCGTGAGCACGAACTGGTTGCCGGTTTCATGGCATCGCACTCACGTCAGACTGGCGCGACGTTCGATACCAGTGCATTCGAAATGGTCCCGGGCAGCATCTATGACTGGAACGGTACCCTGCCCAAGCAGGAGTTTCCGAAAAACGGCAAATACGAACGTACTCAGAGCCAGAACGGCATCTACCTCGCCACTCGCCTGCGTCCGACCGACGACCTGTCGTTCATCCTCGGCAGCCGTTTGAGCACCTTCAAGTACAACGAAGATTATTCCTATAACCCGGGTGCGGGTCTGGACGACACCCACGCCAGCTACAAGGAACACGGCGTCGTCACGCCCTATGCCGGTGTGGTCTATGACCTGAACGACACGTACTCGGTGTATGGCAGCTACACCAGCATCTACCAGCCGCAGATCTACAAGGACGTCAACGGTTCGACCCTGGCGCCAGTGGAAGGCAATGCCTATGAAACCGGTCTGAAAGCGGCCTACTTCGAAGGCAAGCTGAACGCCAGCCTGGCGTTCTTCCGTATCGAGCAGGACAACGTCGCTGAATCGATCGGCACCAACCCGGTCACCAACGAAGGCATCTACAAAGCCATCGACGGCGCCACCACCAACGGTGTCGAACTGGAACTGGCTGGCGAAGTGGCCCCAGACTGGAACGTGTCTGCCGGCTACACCTATGCACGTACTCGTGACCAGGACGAGCAGCGCATCTTCGGCTACCCGCTGTCCACGTCCAAGCCTGAACACGTTGTTCGCACGTTCACTACCTATCGCCTGCCTGGCGCGCTGAACCAGGTGACCATCGGTGGCGGCGTGAGCTGGCAGAGTGCGTTCTACGGCAAGATCTGGAGCACTCCCGCTAACGACTACACGCAGATCAAGCAAGGCGGCTACACCCTCGTGGACCTGATGACCCGCTACGCGTACGACGATCACCTGAGCTTCACCGTCAATGCCAACAACGTCTTCGACAAGAAGTACCTGACTGGCCTGGGTAACTTCGACACCACCTTCTACGGCGAACCGCGCAACCTGCAGCTGACCGCGAAGTATGATTTCTGAACGATAAGCTGAAATGAGAAATGCCCGCTTCGTGAGAGGCGGGCATTTTTTTGGGTGATGGTTTTGTGCTGAATGTGATGCCGTCTTCGCGAGCAAGCCCGCTCCCACAGTGAGCGGTGGTGTGGCTGGATCTTGTGATCAGCACCAAACCCTGTAGGAGTGAGCCTGCTCGCGATAGCGGACCAACAGTCACTCAAAGGTGCCTGTCATGTTGCTATAGCGAGCAGGCTCACTCCTACATTTGATCTTCAGTGAACACACAGGTCGTGCAGATCCGGGATCACATGTGGGCCGGCGGTTTGGTTTTTCGTCTCACAAACGTGCACGCACCCACTCTGCCACTTGCGCATGAATCCCCTCCACTTCGCTCAACAACCCGCCCATGCGCATGAAGTCGTGGGTCATGCCTGGCTGTTCCAGCAGCGTCACTTCGTTCCCCGTTTCTCGCAGTCGCTCAGCGTAGGCCAGCCCTTCGTCGTGCAAGGGGTCATGTCCGGCGAGGTAGACCAGGGCGGGGGCGATGCCTGACAGGTCAGGCGCCAGCAATGGTGAGCAGCGCCAGTCGGCGAGGTCTGCGGGTGTGCGGCTGTAGTGGGCGTAGAACCAGTCCAGGGTCGGGGTTTCGAGCAGGTAGCCTTCGGCGAAATCCCGATGGGACGCGCGTTGGGTGGTGGCATCGGTGACCGGGTACACCAGCACCTGGGCCCTGGGGTTCAGTGTGAGTTCGGCCGGTTCACGCACGGCCATGATCGACAGGACCGTGGCCAACGTGGCACCGACGCTGTCGCCGGCCAACGCCACGCGTGTGGCATCGAGGCCGTGTCGCGCACCTTCGCGCACCAGCCAGTTGCCGGCATCGCAAGCGTCCTGCACCGGGGTCGGGAAACGCCATTGCGGGGCCAGACGATAATCCACCGTCAACAGGGCGAACCCGCCTTGCGCGGTCAGGCGTCGGCACAGCGCATCGTGAGAGTCGAGGCTGCCGACCACGTAGCCACCGCCGTGAAAATACAGCACCACGGGTTGCAAGCCGTCGCCTCCCTGGCCGTCACGATACAACCGCGCCGGCAGGCTGAAGCCGTCTCGCGCGGTGATCGTGAGTGACTGGCAGGACACCGATTCCAGCGGTGTATCGAGGAAGCCCGAGGAGGCTTCGAAATCGATCCGTGCCTGCTCCGGGGTGAGTTCGTGCATGGCGCGGCTCTTGCCGGTCATGCGGCCGAACTCGGCGAGTTCGAGGAATGCTTCGAGTTCTGGCAAAACAGGCATGGGATGAATCCTTCTACACAAATAGGTCAATACAGAATTTTGAAATCAGCGACAACCCTGTGGTGAGGGGAGTCAGCGAACCCCATTAACAAACGTTATTCGTCCCGTCTTCCGAGCCGCGCTTTCAAGCAATCGCCAAACGCTGTTCGAGCAAATCCTCCAGCTCATCAAGCAGTTCATCACTGCGCAGCAGTTCGTAGTGCCCGCCGGCCAACAGACGATCAACGCCATGGCTGCCGACCTGGGCTTCGAACACCCGACGTTCATCGTCACGCTCAGCCACCCACCAGCGATGCGCCGCGGCGTTGATCGCCGGCAGTTGCCGGTGCGCGAGTGCCAGTTGCTTCAACCGTGAGCCGGTGACGAAGATCTGTGTAAGCTCCCCCGCCCCCAGCGCAGCTTGCTCGTTGGAACCGTGCAAGGCGGCTTCGATCACGGCAGTAGCGCCCTCTCGCTCGTTCAAATCAGCCGCCTTAAACACGATCAATGCCTGAGCCTCTTCAGCCGGCAGCCCCAGCACGAACCTGAGGAAATCCCCCAGGTCCTCGCGCCAGTCACCCGCTTCGGCGGTACCGGCGATGTAGCTGTCGACCAGTCCGGCAAAGGTCACCTGCTCACCTTGAGATTCCAGCTCCCGGGCGACCAGTTGCGTCAGCGCGCCACCCAACGACCAGCCCAGCAAGTAGTACGGCCCCTTGGCCTGCTGAGCACGAATACGTTGCGCATAGGCCTGAGCCATGGTCAGCAATGAATCGTCCTGCCAGTTCGGATCGAGCAACATGCGGCATTGCAGGCCATACACCGTGCGCCGCCCTTCCAGACGCCGCGCCAGTGGTTCGTAGTCGAACACCGTGCCGAAACCGGCATGCAGGCAGAACAGCGCCGGCACGTTGGGGATCCGCGCGTTCAACGCCAGCAACGGGTCCGGCGCCGACGTCACGGGCTCGGCTGCCTGGTAACCACTGAGTTCAGCGATGCAGGGTTTCTGCATCAAATCCCGCAGTTTCAATTCGAAGCCCAATTGCGGCTGACTGCGCACCCGTGAGATGACTTTGAGCACCTGCAACGAATCGCCGCCCAATTCGAAGAAGTTGTCGTCGATGCCCACCTGCGGCACGCCGAGCACGTCTTGCCAGATCGCGGTCAACGCCGTTTCCAATGGGTTACGCGGCGCGCGATAGCCGCCGAGCGCCCATTCAGGCACCGGCAATGCACGACGATCGAGTTTGCCGTTGGCCGACAGCGCGAAGCGCTCCAGCACCAGGATGCGCGCCGGCACCATGTAGTCCGGCAGTTGCGCTTGCAGTTCGGCTTTCAGGCGTCGATCCAGCCCGACCGCCCCGCCCCCCACCACGTAACCCACCAACTGCTTGCCGGTCGGCGTGTCGTGCACCACCACGGCGGCATCCTGCACACCGGCACACTCACGCAGACGCGCTTCGATTTCCCCCAGTTCGATGCGGAAACCACGGATTTTCACCTGCTGGTCAAGACGTCCCAGATAATCGATCAGCCCGCACTCGCGCTGGCGCACCAGGTCGCCAGCGCGATACATGCGGCCACCGGCCTCGAACGGGTCGGGGATGAACCGCTCGGCGCTCATGCCCGGGCGCAGGTGATAACCCCGCGCCAGGCATTCACCGCCCAGGTACAGCTCGCCGCTGACACCGACCGGCAACGGGTTGAGGTCGGCATCCAGCACGTACAGGCCACGCCCGGCCACACCACGCCCGATCGGCGCATAGGCGGCGTCGCAGGTTTCGCTGGCCTCGGCACGCCACAGCAATGGCGTGACCACGGTTTCGGTCGGGCCATAGCCGTTGACCAGACGTTGCGGACGCAAGGCGCGTTTGACCTGTTCGAAACTCGCTTCCGGTACCGCGTCCCCACCAAAGCAATACACCTCGACCGCCGGTGGATTGCCGAGACGTTCGGCGACTTCGGCCATCTGTTGCAGGTACGCTGGCGGGAAGCAGGCCACGGTGACGCCATGACGGTGCAGCACCTCCAGGGTCTGCTCCGGGGTCCACAAACTGTCGTCGCGGATCACCAGACTGCCACCGGCCAACAGCACACTCAGCCACCGCTCCTGCGCACCGTCGAACGCGAACGACATGAAGTGCAGTTCACGACTGCGCGGGGCCAGTTCATAGAGGTCGATGATGCCGCGGCAATGCCGGGCAATAGGACCGCGCGCCACGGCCACGCCTTTCGGTTGGCCAGTGGAACCGGAGGTATAAATCAGGTACGCCAGGTGCTCCGCCAGCGGCGTCGACGATGGGCACTGGACGTTGCCGGCAATGCTCAACTGATCAAGCAACAGCCGTGGCGGGCTGTCCGCCAGCGGCAAGCGTTCACTCAGATCGCTGTCGCACAGCAACAGGCTCGCCGCCGAATCCTTGAGCATGTAAGCCAGGCGCTCGGCCGGGTACGCCAGGTCCAACGGCAAGTAGGCCGCCCCGGCCTTCAGCACCGCCAGGAACGCAATGAGGGTGCGCTCGGAACGCGGCAGCGCCACCGCCACCAGCTGTTCCGGACCGATACCGAGATCGATCAGGTGCTGCGCCAACCCATTGGCCTGAGCGTCAAGGTCGGCATAACTGACTTCACGATCTTCACAGAACAGGGCGATTTTCTGCGGTTGCTTGTGAACATGCTGATTGAACCCGTGCAGCAGGTCAGCGTGGTTGTCAGACGCCTGTGGCTGGCTGATTAACGCGTGGGGCAAACCGATGTTGCCGAGCAAACAGGTCGCATCTTCAGGCAACGCCCGCAACAATCCCTCAAGCTGCGCACGAATGCGCTGCACTTCCACGTCACTGAAGCGATCACGCAGGTACAGGTATTCGACTTCCAGGCCTTCCTCGTTGGCGCTGACCATCAAGTCCATCGGGAAGTTGGTGACCCCGCCACTGCCGACCTCGGCAAAGCGCAACTCACCTTCCTCGCCCCCTTTCAACGCACGGTCCACCGGATGGTTTTCAAACACGATGATGCTGTCGAACAGACCTTGCCCACCCTGCCCGGCCCAGCGCTGGATGTCCGACAACGGCGTGTGCTCGTAGTCGCGCACCATCAGGTTGTAGTCCTGCAAGGCGCGCAACCACTCGCCCAGCGGCTGTTGCGGGTCGAGGGTCTGGATCACCGGCAAGGTGTTGATGAACAGACCGAGCATGTCCTGGGCACCGGCGAGACCGGTCGGACGCCCCGCCACCGTGGCGCCGAACGCCACGCTGCGCTGGCCACTGTGGCGTTGCAACAGCAACAGCCAGGCGCCTTGCACCAGGGTGTTCAACGTCACGCGCTGACGCTTGGCGAAGGTGTGCAGCTTGCGCGTCGCGTCGGCGTCGAGGTTGCTGTACATCACGCCATGCCCGGCCCCTGCGGCGCCCGACGCCTTGGCCAGAATAGTCGGCGATTCAAGCAGCGCCAGACGCTCGCGCCAGAAGCCTTCCGCCTGCGCACCGTCCTGGCATTGCAGCCAGGCGATGTAGTCGGCGTAACGACCGGTCAGGGCCGGCAGGCTGTCGTGGTGGTACAGGCGCAACATGTCGCCCAGCAACCGCGAAGCACTCCAGCCGTCCAGCAGCAAGTGGTGGTAGATCCAGATCATCTGGTGCCGGTCGTCACCCAGGCGCACCAGGATAAATCGCATCAACGGCGGGCAGCTCAGGTCGAAGCCTTTGGCTTGTTCGGCAGTCGCCAGTTCGCCCAAAGCTTGCTCGGTGTCGTTACGGTCGCGCCAGTCGAGTTCTTCGATCGGCAACTCGACGTCGGCGAACACCGCTTGCAGTGGATCCGCCAGGCCATCGCGCCAGCGGAATGCCGCGCGCAGCACTTCATGACGCTCGACCAATGCCTGCCACGCCGCGCGGAATCGCGGCACCTGCAAGCCGTCCACGGCCACGCTCAACTGGTTGACGTACGGATTCAGTTCCGGCGAATCAAGGCAGTGGAACAGCATGCCCTGCTGCATCGGCGACAGCGGATACAGGTCTTGCAAGCCTTCGCGAGCGGCGATATCGATGTGCGGCACCAGTGAGAACGCTTCGACTTTCGCCGCTTCAATCAGTGCTGCTTCACGGCGGGTCGCCACCGCAGCGAGCGCACGAATGGTCTGCTGTTCGAACAGTTGCTTGGGACTGAACACCAGACCGCGCTGCCCCGCACGACTCACGGCTTGCAGCGAGATGATCGAGTCGCCGCCGAGTTCGAAGAAGTTCTCGGTGACGCCCACCGAATCCAGCCCCAGCAGTTCTTGCCAGATCGTCACCAGCATCGCCTCGGCCGGTGACGCCGCGGCCACGTGTTCGAGGTTCTGGCGTGACGCTTCAGGCGCGGGAAGGCCTTGGCGATCGAGTTTGCCGTTGGGTGTCAGCGGCAAGGCAGCCAGGCACATCAAATGCGCGGGCAGCATGTGCGCCGGCAAGCGACTGCGCAGGTGCACGGTCAGCGCTTCACGCAAATCCTGCTCGTCGGCCAGCGGGTCACGCGGCACCACATAACCGACCAGCTGGCGACTCACGGGGCCGTCGCGGTCGATCACGAACGCTTCGCGCACGCCTTCGTGTTCAAGAAGGCAGGCTTCGATTTCGCCAAGCTCGATGCGGAACCCGCGAATTTTCACTTGCTGGTCGATGCGCCCAAGGTACTCGACGACGCCATCGGCACGGAACCGCGCGAGGTCACCACTGCGGTACAACCGCGCGCCAGGCACGAACGGGTCCGGCACAAAACGTTCAGCGGTCAGGTCCGGACGTTGATGGTAACCACGCGCCACGCCCTCCCCGCCCAGGTACAACTCGCCCGCGACGCCCACCGGCAACGGCTGCAAACCACCGTCCAGAATGTAGGCGCTGCGGTTGCCGACCGGACGACCGATCGGCATGAAGGCCGAGTCGAATTCGGTGTCGGGATACGCTAGCCAGATCAGCGGCGTGATCACCGTTTCGGTCGGGCCGTAGCCGTTGATCAGGCGCTTGGGTTGCAGGACTTGCTGCACCTCATCGAACGCGTGCTTGGCCATGCCTTCACCGCACGGCGTGTAGGAACGGATCGGCAGATCGCGCCCCGCTTCGCCCATGAAATCGGCGATCTGCGACAGGTAGGTCGGGGTGAAACAGGCGATGGTGATGCCGTGTTTTTCGATTTCGGCGCAGGTGCGCTCCACGCTCCACAACTCGTCATCGCGGGGCATCACTGCCGAGCCGAACACCAGCGGCGTCAACCAGCGCTCGTGGGCGCCGTCGAAGCTGATCGAGGCGAATTGCAGCTCGCGATCATCCGGGGTCATGCCGTACAGCTCGCCAATCGACAGGCAATGCATGGCCAGCGGACCGTGCGCCACGCTGACGCCTTTCGGCCGGCCGGTGGAGCCCGAGGTGTAGATCAGGTAGGCCAGGTTTTCACCGCAAGTGAGGTTGACCGGGTTGGAGTCCGCCATCAGGTCCAGCGGCTCGCGATCGATTTCCAGCACCGACAGATTTTCTGGCAACGGCAGTTTTTCCCGCAGCCACGATTGGCTGATCAGCAGCGAAATCCCACTGTCTTCCATCAGATAGCGCAGGCGTTCGGCGGGGTATGCCGGGTCAAGCGGCACGTAGGCACCGCCGGCCTTGAGGATCGCCAGCAGGCCGATGATCATCTCCGGCGAGCGTTGCATCGCCAGGCCGACACGCACTTCCGGGCCAATGCCCAGAGCGCGCAGGCGATGGGCCAACTGATTGGCGCGGCGGTTGAGTTGGTCGAAGGTCAATTCCAGATCATTGAAGATCAGTGCCGTGGCATCGGGTCGAGCGACAGCCTGGGCCTCGATCAACTGATGCACGCAAAGCGGATGTTCCGCGACGGTGAACGCCGGGTTCCACTCGAGCAACTGCTGCGTCCGCTCAGGCGCGGTCAGCAGGTCCAGTTCGCTCAACGCCACCTGCGGCGCCGCAACCATGGCCGTCAGCAGCGTCGCCAAATGCTCGCTCATGCGCGCAATCGCCTCACTGCTGAAATGGCTGCACTGGTAGCTCCAGTTCAGGCTGAGCTGGCTTTCGGCGGTCGCCGCCAGGGTCAGCGGGAAGTTGGTGCGTTCATGGTTGTGCGGGATCGAGAAACTCAGACCGGCCGGTGCGCCCTGTTGCAACGCTTCGGCCACCGGGAAGTTTTCGAACACCAGCAGACTGTCGAACAGCGGCTCACCGGCACGCCCGGCCCAGCGCTGAATATCGCCTAACGCGGTGAACTCGTGTTCGCGCAGTTCCAGGTTCTGGGCCTGCAAACGGGTCAGCCATTGCGCGACGCTTTCCACTGCGTCCGGACTGCTGATCACCGGCAAGGTGTTGATGAACAGGCCGAGCTGGGTTTCGGCACCCGGCAAATCGACCGGACGCCCCGCCACCGTGGCACCGAACGCCACGCTGCGCTGGCCGCTGTAGCGTTGCAGCAAGATCGCCCACGCACCTTGAACCAGGGTGTTGATGGTGACTTTCTGCTGACGGGCAAACTCGCCGAAGCGTTTGCTGGTGGCCACGTCGAAGGTCTGGCGATGGTCGGCGAACTCGACGCTCGACGTACGCTTGGGCCCGACCGGCGCCAGGCTCTGCGCCAGCAAGGTCGGGTTATCGAGATCCGCCAGTTGCGCGCGCCAGAACAGCTCGTCGGCCTGGGCATCCTGACGTTGCAGCCAACCGATGTAGTCGGCGAATCGCCCTGTGGATGCCTGCACGTCCTGCCCGGCATAACGCTTCAGGACTTCGCTCAACAGCAGCGAGTTGCTCCAGCCATCGAGCAGCAGGTGATGGTGGGTGTAGATCAGTTGCTGGCGCTCGTCGTCCAGGCGCACCAGGGTCAAGCGCATCAAGGGGGCGCGAGTCGAATCCAGTTGCAGGCGTTCACTGTCGATCAATAGCGCCAGCGCTTCGGCCTGATCGTTGCGGGTGCGCCAGTCGAGGCAGGTCAGCGGCAATTGCAGATGACGATGGACCAATTGCACCGGCGCTTCGAAACCGTCAGGAAAATGGAAGCTGCTGCGCAGGATCGGATGGGTGTCGAGCACCGCTTGCCACGCGTGCCCCAGCCGTTCGGCATCGAGGCCACGGGCCTCGACGCTGAGCTGATTGACGTAGGCGCCGGAGTCGCTTTCGTACAGGCTGTGGAACAACAAACCGGCTTGCATCGGCGACAGCGGGTACAGGTCCTCGATCTGCGCGGGCGGCACTGGCAGTTCATCGAGTTGGGCCTGGGTCAGGCGCGCCAACGGGAAGTCCGCCGGAGTTACACCGCCCGCGCCCTCGCTCAGGCAGTGAGCGATCAGTGCCAGTAACTCGCGCTGGTAATCGGCGGCCAGCGCTTCGATTTCCCGTTGGTCGAAGCATTCTCGGCTGAACGTCCAGTCGAGTTTCAGTTCGCCGCCATACACCTGGCCGTCCACCGACAGCCAGTTCGGCAGCGGCGCCTGGGATGATTGCGCGGCACCGCTGGATTCCCGGGCCGGGGTGAACAATGCGTCCTCGGCGAAGCTCTGGTCGAACTGACCGAGGTAGTTGAAGGTGACCCGTGCTTGCGGCAGCGCGGCCAGTGCCGCCTGGGACTCGGCATCGCCCATATACCGAAGCAGCCCGAAGCCCATGCCTTTGCCGGGGATTTCACGCAGCTGCTGCTTGATGGCCTTGATCGAACCTGCAAGGTCAGTGGTGGGTGTCAGGCGCACCGGGAACAGGCTGGAGAACCAGCCGACGGTGCGGGTCAGGTCGATGTCGTCGAACAGTTCTTCGCGGCCATGGCCTTCCAGTTGAATCAATGCCGAGCCGTGCCCGGTCCAGCGGCTGAGGGTTCGGGCCAGTGCGGTCAGCAACAGGTCGTTGACCTGGGTGCGGTAGATCGCTGGCGCCTGTTGCAGCAACTGGCGGGTCTGTTCACGGTCCAGGCCAATGCTGACGCCCTGGCGCAGATGCCCGGCCTGGCTGGCCTGAGGGTTGGCGGCCGGCAGCGAGTCGCTTGCATCCGCCAGTTGCCCTTGCCACCAGCCCAGTTCACGGGCGGCAACGTCGGACTGTGCATACGCCTCAAGTTTGTCCGCCCAGGTCTGGAACGCGCTGGTCTTGGGTGGCAGGTCCTGGCCCTGGTAAGCCGCCTGCAAATCTTCCAGCAACACCCGCCAAGAAACGCCGTCCACCGCCAAATGGTGAACCACCAACAGCAAGCGTTGCGTGCCATCCGCCTGGGCAATCAAGGCCACACGTAGCAGGGGCCCGTCCTGCAGACTGAGGCTGCGCTGGGCTTCGTCGCACACCGATTCCAGCGAGGCATCATTGGCCACGCTGGCGGTCCAGAGCATATCGATGACATCGGCGCTGTCAGCCCCGACATAGCGCGCCGACCACTTTGTAGGAGTGAGCCTGCTCGCGATAGGGCCAGCACCCGCAACACTGAAGTTGCCTGCCCCACCGCCATCGCGAGCAGGCTCACTCCTACAGGGTTCCTGCGGTGTTCCGTCGACCTGGCTGAAGCGCAAACGCAGGGCATCGTGCTGTTTCAGAACCCGTTGCAGCGCCGCTTGCAGGCGGGGTAATTCGAGGGTTTCGCGGGGTGTCAGTAGCACGGCCTGGTTCCAGTGCGCGCGCTGCGGGATCGGTTCGTCGAAGAACCAGCGTTGAATCGGCGTGAGCGTTTGCACCCCGTCCACCGGTCCTTGGTGCGCCAGCGGCGCGGCCTGTTCTTTGACCACGGCGGCCAGTGCTTGCAAGGTTTGCTGCTGGAACAGGTCGCGCGGTTGCAGGCTCAGGCCGGCACGACGGGCACGGCTGACCACCTGGATCGAAATGATCGAGTCACCGCCCAGTTCGAAGAAGTTGTCCTGACGCCCGACCTGCTCGACACCCAGGACGTCCTGCCAGATCCGCGCCAGCACCTGCTCGTGCTCGCTGCGCGGCGCTTCGAAGGCGCGCTGACTGACGTGTGCGGTCGGCGCAGGCAGGCGTTTGCGGTCGAGTTTGCCGTTGGGGCTCAGGGGCATTTGTTCGATCAACACGGTCTGCGCCGGCACCATGTAATCCGGCAGGCTGGCGAGCAGATGGCTTTTCAGGGTTTCACGCCAGGCGCCTTGTTGCTCGGCATCAGCGCCCACCCGTGTGCGATCCTGCGGCACGACGTAGGCGACCAACTGCTTACCGCTCGGGCCGTCGAGTGCCAGGACCACGGCTTCCTGCACGTCGGCGTGTTCTTGCAGGCGCGCTTCGATTTCCCCCAGTTCGATACGCAAACCGCGAATCTTCACTTGATGGTCGATACGGCCGCAGTAATCGATGGCGCCATCGGCGCGATAACGCGCCAGGTCGCCGGTGCGATACAGGCGCTCGCCACTGCCGAACGGGTCGACCACGAATCGCTCGGCGGTCAGCGCGCTACGGCGGTGGTAGCCGCGCGCCAGGCCGACGCCGCCCAGGTACAACTCGCCCACCGCGCCCAGCGGCAAGGGTTGCAGTTCACTGTCGAAGATGCAGGTGCGCAGGTTGGCAATCGGACGGCCGATCGGCACGCTGTCGCGGCCTTCTTCCACGCAGGTCCAGTGGGTGACGTCGATGGCCGCTTCGGTCGGGCCATACAGGTTGTAGAGATGGGTGTGCGGCAGTGCGCGCAATGTCTGGCGTTGCAGTTCCATCGGCAGCGCTTCACCGCTGCAAATGATCCGAGTCAGCGAAGTGCAGGCCAGTGCCTCGTCGGCAGCGATGAAGGCCGAGAGCATCGAGGGCACGAAGTGCAGCGTGGTGATCGCCTGCTCGACAATCAGCGCCGCCAGGCGTTGCGGATCACGATGCTCGCCGGGCGCGGCGAGGACCAGGGTGGCGCCCTTCATCAACGGCCAGAAAAACTCCCACACCGACACGTCGAAACTGAACGGCGTTTTTTGCAGCACGCGGTCCGTGGGCAACAGGTTGTAGGCCTCCTGCATCCACTCCAGACGGTTGTGCAGGGCCACATGACGGTTGCCCGCGCCTTTGGGTTTGCCAGTGGAACCGGAGGTGTAAATCACATAGGCGAGGTTTTCGGCGACCGCGAGGTTGTTCAGGTCGGTGCCCGGCAGATCCTTCAGCCAATCGGCTTCGGCGTGCAGGCACAAGGTGCGCACGGTGTCCGGGGTCGGCAATTGTTCCAGCAGATGCGCCTGGGTCAGCAGCAGCGAAATGCCGCTGTCGTCGATCATGTAGCTCAGGCGATCCAGCGGGTATGCCGGGTCGAGAGGCACATAAGCGCCGCCAGCCTTGAGAATCGCCAGCAGGCCGACGACCATTTCGAACGAGCGGTCGCAGGCGATCCCCACCAGCACTTCCGGGCCGACGCCTTGGGCGCGCAAGTGATGAGCCAGACGGTTGGCACGCAGGTTCAGCTCGGCGTAAGACAGTTTTTGACCCTGGAACACCAGCGCCGTCGCATCGCCGTGTTCAGCCACGCGTTCTTCGAAATGACGCTGCACACAGACTTCGCCCGGGTAGCTTCTGGCGGTGTCATTAAGGTCGTCGAGCATGCGCAAACGCTCGTCGTCTTCCAGCAAGGGCAGCTCCGCGAGCGGGCATTGCGGGTTTGCCAACAGGCCGGCCAGGAGGTTTTTCCAATGCCGCGCCAGATGTTCGATGCGCTCGGCGTCGAACAAATCAGTGGCGTAGGTCAGGCTGGCGAACAGCTGGTCGCCCTCCTCCTGTGTGTCCAATTGCAGGTCGAACTGGGTGGTGTGCGCCGTCGAGTTCAGCGCTTCGACTCGCAGCCCGGCGAGCAAGCCACTGACGGCCGCCGGCTTCGCCTGCTGATGGTTGAACATCACCTGGAACAGCGGGCTGTGGCTCAGGCTGCGCTCACCTTGCAGCGCCTGGACAAGACGTTCGAACGGCACGTCCTGATAGTCCTGGGCGTCCAGCGATGCGGCGCGGGTCTGGTCGAGCAGCTGGCTGAACGGCAGGCGCCCGTCCAGTTCGGCGCGCATCACCTGGGTGTTGACGAAGAAGCCGATCAAGCCTCGGGTTTCCGCACGATGACGGTTGGCAATCGGTACGCCGATGCGCAGATCGGACTGGCCGCTGTAGCGATAGAGCAGTGCCTGAAAACTCGCGAGCAACAGCATGAACGGTGTGACGCCGCGCTGTTTGGCCAAGGCCATCAGCCCTTTGGCCAAGTTTGTATCGAGGGCGAAATCCAGACGCGCACCGCGCTGGCTCGGTTGTGCCGGGCGCGCACGGTCGGTGGGCAATTCGAGCAGCGGTTGTTCACTGCCCAGGGTGTCACGCCACCAGTTGAGCTGACGCTCCAGCTCGCCGGCGTCCATCCAGCGGCGTTGCCACAGGGCGTAGTCCGAGTACTGGATCGGCAACGCGTCCAACGCAGCGCTCTGCCCTTGGCAATGGGCGGCGTAGAGTCGGGAAAACTCTTCGATCAGCACGCCCATCGACCAGCCATCCGTGACGATGTGGTGCAGGGTCAGCAACAGGACATGGTCCTGGTCATCGAGCTGCAACAGGCTGACGCGCAGCAGCGGACCCTGCTGCAGATCGAACGGCCGGGCGATGTCCTGCTCGACGCGGTTCATGGCGCAGGCGAGGCGTTGATCCTCGGGTTCACGGCGCAAGTCGATCATTTCGATGGGCAGCGAGGTGAATTCGGCCAGCGTCTGCATGACCTGCCCGTCGTCCTCGACGAAGCGGCTGCGCAGGCTCTGATGCCGCTCCAGCAGCACGTCGAAACTCTGCTGCAACGCTTCAACATTCAGCGGCCCGTGCAAGCGCAACGCCGCGGGAATGTTGTAGGCCGAACTCTGTGGATCAAGCTGCCAGAGGAACCATTGGCGTTGCTGGGCATAGGACAGTTCGAAGCTTTCCTGCAGCTCGACGGCTGGCGGAATCGTCAGCTGGCCGAAGCTCACGCCCTGCTCTTGCATGCGTGTCAGAAACTCGCGGCGCTTGTCGGCTGGCAGGCCTGCGAAACGGCTGGCGATACGCTGGGCAGTGGTGTGTTCCATCAGTTGATCTCCATCTCGTCGAGAAGCGACTCAAGCGCATTCAGACGTGCATCGTTGTCAGTCGGGGCGTGTTGCCCGGCCATGGCGGCGTAAGCCTGAAGGTCGGCGGATTCGAACAGCGCACGTAGCGGCAGCTCGATACCCAGTTCCAGTTCCACGCGGGCACTGGCCTGGGCGGCGAGCAGCGAATGCCCGCCCAATTCGAAGAAGTTGTCGCGGCGGCCAATCTGCGCCACACCGAGCACGCTGGCCCAGATGCCGGCGAGGTGCCGTTCAAGATCGCCTTCCGGGGCTTCGAACGGTCGTTGCCAGTCTTGCGCGTCCGGCACTGGCAAGGCCTTGCGGTCGAGCTTGCCGTTGCCGGTCAGCGGCAAGGCATCGAGCAGCAGCCAGTGGCTCGGCACCATGTACTCCGGCAGATCGACCTTGAGCGCGGCGCGCAAGTTGTCGCGCCAGGCAATCGGATCGTGGGGCGTCTGCTCGGCCACGACGTAGGCGCAGAGCTGCGGTCCGCCGTCGCTCGGGTGAACGCTCAGTACCGCCTGACGCACACCCGGTTGGGCCAGCAGCGCCGCTTCGATTTCGCCGAGTTCGATGCGGAATCCGCGAATCTTCACTTGCTGGTCGATCCGCCCCAGGTAATCGATGCTGCCGTCGGCACGCTGACGGGCCAGGTCGCCGCTGCGATAAAGACGCTGCGCCGCCTCGAACGGGCTCGGCACAAATCGCTCGGCGGTCAGGTCGAAACGCCCGTGATAACCCCGCGCCAGACCTGCACCGGCGATGTACAACTCGCCCGCCACACCGACCGGCACTGGTTGCAACTGGCTGTCGAGCAAGTACCAGCGCAGGTCGCGAATCGGCAGGCCGATGGGGCTCTGGGCCTTGCCCTCGAGGTCGGCCAGGCGGATGGCGCGGTAAGTCACGTGCACCGTGGTTTCGGTGATGCCGTACATGTTGACCAGGGTGGGCTGCTGGTCGCCGAAGCGTTCGAACCATGGACGCAGGCTCGCGACTTCGAGGGCTTCACCGCCGAAAATCACCTGGCGCAGCGCCAGATTGCGTTCGCTGGCGCAGGCAATCGGCAACAGCTGTCGGAATGCGGTGGGTGTCTGGTTCAACACCGTCACGCCTTCATCACAGAGCAGGCGGTGGAATGCCTGCGGCTCGCGGCTGATGTAGTACGGCACGATCACCAAACGGCCACCGGTGCACAGCGAACCAAACAGCTCCCACACCGAGAAATCGAACGCGTAGGAATGGAATAGCGTCCAGACGTCATCAGGGCCGAAGTTGAACTCATTCGCGGTGGCGCTCAGCAGACGTCCGACGTTGCCATGGCTGAGCAAGGCGCCTTTGGGTCGACCGGTGGAACCGGAGGTGTAGATGACGTAGGCGAGATTTTCCGGGGTCGCCAGTGCGGGCAGGTTGTCAGCGCCGTAGGCGTCCAGTTGCAACGATTCCAGGCTCAGCACCTGCACACCGTCGCGCGAGGGCAAGCCATCGATCAGGTGCTGCTGGGTCAACAGCAAGGTGATGCCGCTGTCTTCGATCATGTAGCTCAGGCGCTCGGCCGGGTACTGCGGATCGAGTGGCACGTAGGCGCCGCCGGCCTTGAGGATCGCCAGCAGCCCGACCACCAGCGGCATGGCCCGCTCAGTGGCGATGCCGACCCGCACTTCCGGGCCGACGCCCTGTTCGCGCAGTTTGCGCGCCAGCTGGTTGGCCTGGGCATTGAGCGCGGCGTAGGTCAGGCGCTCGCCTTCGTAGACCAATGCGATAGCGTCGGGCCGCAGGGCCGCCTGGGTTTCAAACAACTGATGCAACGTGGGTGACTGCGGTTGAGCGTGGAATGTCGGGTTCCAGTGCTGGACCAGGGCATCGCGTTGTGGCTGATCGAGGATCGGCAACTCGGCCACTCGCTGCTGCGGGTCTTCGACCACGGCGCGCAACAGGTTCAGCCACTGCTCGGCGAGGCGCTGCATGGACGCTTCGTCGTACAGGTCCGTGGCGTAAGTCAGGCTGGCATCCAGGGTGTCGCCCTGCTCCTGGGTGTCGAGCACCAGGTCAAATTGCGTGGTGTGTTGCTGCCAGTGCAGACGCTCGACTTGCAGGCCGCCAAGGCTGCGCTCGACGCTCGCGCCCAGTTGCTGCTGATGGTTGTAGAGCACCTGGAACAATGGGCTGTGATTGAGCGTGCGGTCAGGTTGCAAGGCGTCGACCAATTGTTCGAACGGCAGGTCCTGATGGGCCTGCGCATCCAATGCGGTGTGCTTGACCTGTTGCAGCAAGGCATTGAAAGGCAACTGCCCGTCGATCTCGGCGCGCAGCACCTGGGTGTTGATGAAGAAGCCGATCAGGCCTTCGGTTTCCAGGCGCGAACGACCGGCGCTCGGCACGCCGACACTGATGCTCGACTGCCCGCTCTGGCGATGCAGCAGGGCCTGGAAACTCGCCAGCAACAGCATGAACAGCGTCACCTGCTGCGCCTGTGCACGCTGGCGCAGACCGGCGAGCAACTCGCGATCAACGTTGAGTGCAAGGCTCGCGCCGCGCTCGCTGCGACGGGCCGGGCGGGTCAATTCGCTGGGCAGTTCAAGCGGTGCCTGGATGCCCGCCAGTTGTTCGCACCACCAGTCCAGCTGACGAGCGCCCTCACCCGCCTCCAGCCACTGTCGCTGCCAATGGGCGTAATCGCTGTAGCTCACCGGCAGGCTGGCAAGGTCGGCGGATTGACCGTCGACAGCGGCCTGATACAACGCACTGAACTCGTCGACCATCACCTGTATCGACCAGCCATCGGCGGCGATGTGGTGCACGGTGAGGACCAGAACATGCTCGTCCGTGTTCACCTGCAGCAGCAATGCACGCCACAGCGGACCGTTTCGCAGGTCGAACGGTTGGGCGATTTCTTCGGCCACGGCGCTTTCAACCGACGCTTGATCCAGCGTACGTTCGACCCATTGCAGCGCCAGGTTTTCATGCAGCACCGGACGCGCCTGTTGGCCGTCCTGTTCAAAGGTTGTGCGCAGGGTGTGGTGACGGGCCTGGAGTTGTTCGAAAGCTTTTTGCAGGGCCGGACGGTTCAACGCCCCCTTGAGGCGCAATGCCGCCGGGATGTTGTAGGCCGCGCTGTGCGGGTCCAGTTGCCAGAGAATCCATTGACGCTGCTGGGCGTAAGACAGGATCGGTGGCTGATCGAGCGCCAAGGCTTGCAGGAACGGTTGATTGCCGATGTTCGCCAACGCGGCTCGTTCGGCAAATTCCGCGAGGTTCGCCGCCGAGAACAGGCTGCTCACGGACAGCTCGAGCTGCAATTGCTGGCGCACCCGGGAGATCACCTGAAGCACCAGCAACGAGTGCCCGCCCAGTTCGAAGAAATTGTCGTCGCGCCCCACGTGTTCGACCTGCAGCACGGCTTTCCAGATCTCTGCCAGCCGGGTTTCAAGCCCGGCGAGCGGCGCCACGAAAGCGCGTTGAGCCATGTCGGCGTCGACCCGCGGCAGGGTTTTGCGGTCGAGTTTGCCGTTGTTGTTGAGGGGCAGCCGGGCCAGGAGGATGAAGTGATTGGGCACCATGTACTCGGGCAGCGACTGGCGCAGTGCCGCTTTAAGACTGTGCAGGTACTCGGACTCGGAAGTGACTGCGCCACTCGCCACGACATAGGCCACCAGCTGCGTGCCGTCCTGGGCAATAACAGCGGCGTCGCGCACGTCTTCCCGTGCTTGCAGGCAGGCTTCGATCTCGCCCGTTTCGATGCGCAAACCACGGATTTTCACTTGGTGGTCGATGCGTCCGACGTATTCCAGATGGCCCTCGGCGTTGTACCGCGCCAGGTCGCCGCTGCGGTACAGGCGAGCGCCCGGTTCAGGAGCGAACGGGTCCGGCAGGAAACGCTCGGCGGTCAGTGCCGGACGGTCGAAGTAGCTCTGAGCAAGGCTGGTCGGGGCGCCGATGCACAATTCGCCGACACCACCACGAGGCAGCAGTTGACCCGCCGCGTCCAGCACGTAGAGCGCGCGCCCGGCGATGGCGCGTCCGATGGGAATGCCAAACGCATCGCTGGCATCCTCCAGACGACATTCGTGAATGCTGGACACCACCGTCGCCTCGGTCGGACCGTAGGTGTTGAGCAACCGCACATGCGTCAGACCGGCCTGATGCCACAGGCGCAGACCTTCGACCGACATCGCCTCACCTCCCACGTGAACCTGGCGCAAATCGCCAAGATGACGCACCACGCCGCTTGCGCATTCCCGGGCCAGCAAGTGCCAATAGGCGGCGGGCAAGTCCGCCACGGTAATGCCCTGCTGGACGATTTCGGCGGCGAGGCGGCCGGCATCCCACAGGTCATCGCCACGCATGATCAACGCCGCGCCGACGCACAGGGCCGGGAAGCACTGTTCGACGAAGCCATCGAAACTGAAGGTGGCGAACTGCAGCACGCGGTCTGCTGGGGACAGCTTCGAATAGTCGGCGGCGGTTTGGCAGAACTCGCGCAAAGCGCCGTGGGTGATGGCAACGCCTTTGGGTTGGCCGGTGGAGCCGGAGGTGTAGATGATGTAGGCGAGGTCTTCAGTGGCCGGGCTGGCGCTATCGCGAGCAAGCTTTGCTCCTACAGATGGCTTTGCTCCTGCAGGCGCTGTATCGGTGCTGTTTTCGAGGGTGAGACGGGGGACGTTTTTTACGTCTTCCAGCAGACTGGATTCGCACAGCAGCAGGTCGAGGCGACTGTCGTGGATCATGTAGGTCAGGCGTTCGGCCGGGTATTTTGGGTCGAGCGGGACGTAGGCAGCGCCGGTTTTGAGCACGGCCAACAGGCTGACGATCAGTTGCGGGCCGCGATGCAGGGCGAGACCGACACGCTTGCCGCGGCCTGCGCCGTTGGCGATCAGTCGATGGGCCAGGTCGTTGGCCTGGGCGTTCAGCTCGCCGTAGCTCAAGGATTGACCGTCGACCCGCACCGCCAGCGCATGTGGCGTTGCGTCGGCTTGAGCGGCGATCTGTTCGTGTGCCAACAGGGTTGTGGATAACTCGACGGCAGCGGATTGGCTGACCGTGAGCACGGTGTTTTTCCCCTCCTCATCGAGCAATTCCAGCGCGCCCAACGCGGCGTTCGGCGACGCCACCAGTTGCGCCAGCAGGTGCTGCAGATTGGCCGACAGTTCGGCGATTTGCGCGGCACTGAAGCGGGCGGTGTCGTAGCTGAAGTCCAGGCTCAGGCCTTCGCCCAGCTCGACACCGAGGGTCAGTGGGTAATGCGTGCGCTCGTGATTGTGCAGGTTGCCGAACGACAACCCGGCCGGCGCGCCTTGCTTCAGGGCTTCGGCCACCGGGAAGTTTTCGAACACCAACAGGCTGTCGAACAGCGCCGAACCCTGCTGCCCTGCCCACCCCTGAATGTCATACAGCGGCACATGCTCGAACTCGTGCATGGCCAGGTTCAATGCCTGCAACGCGTTCAACCATTGGCTGACGGTCTGGTCCGGCTTGATGGCGCACACCAGCGGCAGCGTGTTGATAAACAGCCCGAGCTGCTCTTCGATGCCCGGCAAGGGTGCAGAGCGGCCGGCCACCGTGGCGCCGAAGGCCACGCAATCCTGACCGGTATAACGATGCAGCAACAGGCTCCACGCCGCCTGGAGCACGGTGTTGAGGGTGACTTTTTGCTGACGGGCGAACTCGGCCAGATGCTGGGTGGCGCGGCAGTCGAGAGCCACGCGGTGTTCCTCGCTGCCTGTGATTCCAACCGGTGGACGCAAGGCTTCGGCCAGCAATGTCGGGGCTTCGAGGGGTGCCAGTGCGGCTGTCCAGAATGCCTCGCCGGCGCTGGCCGATTGCTGCTGCAACCAGCCCAGGTAATCGCGGTACTGCCCGGTCGGCGCAGGCAGTGAATGGCCGGCGGCGTAGTGCTGGATCACTTCGGCGAGCAACTGCGCGTTGCTCCAGCCGTCCATCAAGATGTGGTGGCTGGTGTAGATCAGGTGCCAGGCGTCAGTGCCGGTACTGATTAATTTCAATCGAAACAACGGCGCGGCATTCAGTGCGAAACCCTGGTTGCGTTCGGCATCGGCCAGCGCATCGGTGTCGGTCGCCTCAAGCACTTGGAGCGGCAGCGGTACCTGACGGCTGATCGCCTGATGGGCGGTGTCGAGGCCTTGCCAGTGAAAGCTGCTGCGCAGAATGTCGTGTCGCTCCAGTGCCGCTTGCCAGGCATCGGCGAAGCGCTGTGGATCGAGGCCTTGAATGTCCAGGCGCAACTGGCTGATGTAGGCGCCGACTTGCGGTTCATACAACGTGTGAAAGAGCATGCCCTGCTGCATCGGTGACAGCGGATAGAGGTCCTCCAGCGTCGCGACCGGCAATGTGTCGAGTTGCGCCTGGCTGATGCGCGCCAACGGAAAGTCCGACGGCGTGGCTTGCTGTCCTTCGAGTGTGCAGCAGTGATCGATCAGGGCCGCGAGCTCTTGCGCGCAGGTATCTACCAGCGCCTGAACGGTCGCGGTGTCGAACATCTCACGGCTAAAGCCCCAGCTCAGGGCCAGTTCGCCGCCGTACACCTGGCCTTCGACGGTCAGCCAGTTACCCAGCGGGGCCGAGGGATCCTGCGCGGCGCCATTGCCTTCGGTGGATGGCACAAACAGCGCGGTGTCGTCGAACTGACGGTCGAACTGCCCCAGGTAGTTGAAGGTGATACGCGGTTGCGGCAACGCGGCCAGCCCGGCACGAATCGTCGGGTTGCCCAGGTAGCGCAACGCGCCATAACTCAGGCCTTTGTCGGGGATGGCGCGCAGCTGTTCCTTGATGGTTTTGATTGACGCGCCGAGGTCATTGCAAGGGCTCAGATTGACCGGGAACAGGCTGGTGAACCAGCCGACGGTGCGGGTCAGATCGATGTCATCGAACAGGTCCTCGCGGCCATGGCCTTCGAGCTGAATCAACGTGCTGCCCTGCCCGCTCCAGCGGCAAACAGCACGGGCCAGAGCGGTCAGCAGCAGGTCGTTGACGTGGGTGCGATAGGCCGCGGGGGCTTGTTGCAGCAGCTTGCGGGTCTGTTCGGTGTCGAGTTTGAGTTCTAGTTTTTCCTCGAAGCGATTTTCCAGTGCGCCGTCTGGACGGTCGCAAGGCAGTTCGCCTGACGCTGCACCCAAGTGTGTCTGCCAGTGTTCCAGGCGTTGTTCAAAGACCGGGCGGTGGGCTTGCAGGCGCGCCACCCAGTGCTGATAGCTGCTGGTTTTTGGCGTCGTAGAGGCGACGCCGCTATAGAACTGCTGAAGGTCTTCCAGCAGCACGCGCCAGGACACGCCGTCCACCGCCAAGTGGTGAACCACCAGCAGCAAGCGCTGGGAGTCGTCGGCCATTGTCACCAGCAATGCGCGCAGCAGCGGACCGTTTTGCAGGTCGAGACTGCGTTGGGCTTCGTCGCACAAGGCGTTGAGTTGATCCGTCGTCTGCGCCTGACGTTGCCACAGCACCGACTCGGTGGTCGGTACGGCGTAGGCTTGTTGCCAGCCGTTTTCGGTGTGTTGGTAGCGCAGGCGCAAGCTGTCGTGATGGGTCAGCAGGTGTTCCAGCGCGCGGGCGAGCGCATCGACGTTCAACGCCTTGCGCGGAACCAGCAGCAGCGACTGGTTCCAGTGCTGACGCTCGGGAATGGCTTGCTCGAAGAACCACTGCTGCACGGGCGCCAGCGCCACGGCACCACTGGCCGGTCCCTGATCGATAGAGACTTGCTCACCGCTGCGGGCAGCCTGGGCGAGGCTGCGAATGGTCTGGTGCTGGAACAGGTCCTTGGGGCTCAACAGAATGCCCGCCTGACGCGCGCGGCTGACCACTTGCATGGACACGATGGAATCGCCGCCCAGTTCGAAGAAGTTGTCTTCGAGACCGACGTTGTCGATGGCCAGCACGTCCTGCCAAATGGCGGCGAGGGATTTTTCCAGCGCGCTGCGTGGCGCGATGTGTTCGCGTTGCTGCTGGCTGCCATCCACCGCAGGCAGCGCCTTGCGGTCGAGCTTGCCATTGGGGGTCAGTGGCAGATGGTCGAGGAACAGCAGGAACGACGGGATCATGTAATCCGGCAGGTGCTGGCGCAGTCCGGTTTTGAGGACTTCACGCAGGTTCGACTGGGCCTCGACATCGCCGGTCAAGACGTCGGCATGGGTGGGCACGATATAGGCCACCAGTTGCTGGCCGTTGGTACCGTCCTGCGCCAGCACCGCCAATTCGCGCACGGCGTCCTGTTGCAACAGCCGCGCTTCGATTTCCCCCAGTTCGATGCGGAAGCCGCGCACCTTGACCTGATGGTCGATGCGTCCGACGTATTGCAACGTGCCATCGGCCTGATAACGGGTCAGGTCGCCGGTGCGGTACAGACGTTCGCCGTTGCTGGCGAAGGGATTTGGCACATACTTTTCGGCGGTCATTGCGGGCCGGCCGAGGTAACCGCGAGTGATGCCCGCGCCCGCCAGATATAGCTCCGCCGCTATGCCTTGGGGCACCGGTTGCAGTTCGGCGTCCAGCAAATAGCTGGCGGTGTGCTTGAGCGGTCGGCCGATGTTGGCGCGGCCATCGGCCTCGCGACGTGTCCATGTCGAGTAGGTGGTGTCTTCCGACGGGCCGTACAAATCAAAGACGTGCTCGACGGTCGATTGCTGGTACAGCGCGTCCACCAGGCTCTGCTTCAACGGTTCGCCGGCAAGGTTGATGATGCGCACGCTTGGCGGAATCTGCCCGTCGCGTTGCAACGCGTTGATCGCCGACGGCACGGTGTTGATCAGACGCACCTGATCCCGGGCCGGCAACTGCGGCAACTCCAGGGCATTGCGGGCGATGATTACCGAACCGCCGCTGGCCAGAGTCACAAACAGCTCCCACACCGAGAGGTCGAAGCACACCGAGGTGGAGGCCAGTACGCCCTGGATGTCCTCGCGGCGGTAGACCGATTTCGACCAGTCGATCAGCGCCAGCACGTTGCGATGGGCGATGGCCACGCCTTTGGGTTTGCCGGTGGAACCGGAGGTGTAGATGACGTAGGCGAGGTTGTCCGCCGTGGCACGGCTGAGTGGTGCGCTGGCGGGGTACGCCGCGAGTGTCGAGGCGACCTGGTCGAGCAGCACCACGCGGGTGTCGGCGCGGACGTCCAGTGTCTCGGCAACCGACTGCTCGGTCAGCAACACCAGGGCGCGGCTGTCTTCAAGCATGTAGGCCACGCGATCGGCCGGGTAATCCGGGTCGAGCGGCACGTACGCGCCGCCGGCCTTGAGCACGGCGAGCAAGGCGACCAGCAGCTGCTCGGTACGCGGCATCGCCACGCCGACGCGGATCTCCGGGCCGACGCCCAGTTCGATCAGTTTGTGCGACAGGCGATTGGCCTGAGTGTCGATCTCGGCATACGTCAGCTGTTGCGTGCCGAAGGTCACCGCCAATGCATCCGGAGTCGCGGCGGCTTGCTGGCTGATCAGTTCATGAATGCAGCGGTCTGTGTCGAAGGGTTCGTCGACACGATTCCAGTCATGCACGATGCGCTGGTATTCGGCGCTTTCCAGCAGCGGCAAATCGCTGATGCGCTGCTGTGAGTCGCTGACCATGCCGCGCAGCAGATGCGTCCAGTGGTGCGCCATGCGCATGATGGTTTCGGGGTCGAACAGGTCGTTGGCGTAGGTCAGTGCGGCGTGCAGTTTTCCTCCCTTTTCAAATGTATCGAGGGTCAGGTCGAACTGCGTGGTGCGCCCTTCCCACTCGATCATGCCCAGCGCCAGGCCGGACGCGGTACTGACGGTGGAGATGTCGGCGACGTGCGGCTGGTGGTTGTACATCACCTGGAACAGCGGCGTGTGGCTGAGGCTGCGTTCCAGTTTGAGCGCTTCGACAAGACGCTCGAACGGCAGGTCCTGATGGGCCTGAGCACCGAGGGCGATTTCCTTGATCGCGAGCAGCAAGTCGGCAACCCGGGTCTGGCCGTCGAGCTGAGTGCGCAAGACCTGTGTGTTGACGAAGAAGCCGATCAGCCCTTCGATTTCGGCGCGGTTGCGGTTGGCAATTGGCACGCCGACGCGGATGTCGGTCTGACCGGTGTAGCGATGCAGCAGCGCGTTGAACGCGCCCAGTAGCAGCATGAACAGGGTGATGTTGTGCTTCTGCGCAGTGGCTCGCAGCTGCTCGGCCAGTGACGCGTCGATGGCGAATTCGTAGCGGGTGCCGCGATAGCTCGGCATGGCCGGGCGCGGGTGATCGGTCGGGAGTTCCAGGACCGGGTGCTCATCGCCCAGTCGGGCCTGCCAGTATTCGAGTTGACGCGCCTGCTCGCCCGCCTCCAGCCAGCGACGCTGCCACAACGCGTAGTCGCTGTACTGGATCGGCAAGGGTGCGAGTTGTGGTTGAGCGCCGGCTTCGAAGGCGTCGTAGCAGCGGATGAATTCGTCGATCAGGACGTTCATCGACCAGCCGTCGGAAACGATGTGGTGCAGGGTCAGCAGCAGGACGTGTTCCTGCTCGGTGAGTTTGAGCAAGGTGACGCGCAGCAAGGGGCCGACTGCCAGATCGAAGGGCTGTACCGATTGCTGTTCAGCGGCGTGTGCCACGGCGGCTTCACGTTCCGTGGCGGGCAGGTGACTGAAGTTTTTCTGCTCGATCACCAGCGGCGCACGGGTCGGTACTTGCAGCAAGCTGTCGTCGGCCTGGTGCTGGAACACGGTGCGCAGGGTTTCGTGACGCGCCACCAGGCTGGCGAAAGACTGTTCCAGCGCTGGAACGTTTAACTGGCCGGTGAGACGTACCGCGCCCGGCAGGTTGTACGCGCCACTGTGCGGGTCGAGCTGCCAGAGAAACCACATACGTTGCTGGGCGTACGACAACGCCTGGCGATCCTCGGCATCGACGTCGGCAGGAATGGGGAAACGGGCGAAATCAACGCCTTCCTTGTGCAAGGCCGCAAGGAACATCTGGCGCTTTTCCAGGGGCAACCCGATAAACCGGCGAGCAAGTTTCAAGGAGTCTTCAGCGTTCATTTCTGGGTATCCGGATCAGTGGCGGGAAGCACAAAGGCACGTCGTCCCTATAAAACGAATGCAGACCGGAAAAATTAGCGAATGAGAACAAGTATCAGAAACGAGGTGGAATGCGAGGGGCAGCGCAGAGTCCTGTAGGAGCAAGCTTTGTTCCTGCAGGTTTGGTGGTAGGCCGCGATCAGTGCAGGAGTGAGCCTGCTCGCGATGGCGGTGGGTCAGTCAATATATGTGTTGGATGACACACCGTAATCGCGAGCAGGCTCGCTCCCACACGGGATTTTGGTGATGTTGGAAGGTGGGTCAGGCTGAGGCGGTCATGGCGTGGCGCCGGTGGTGGATGTCGAGCTGGTCCTTGATCAGCCGCAACACCTTGGCTTCGTGTTCATGGATGAAGAAGTGACCGCCGGCGAGTATATCCACTGAAAAACTGCCGTGGGTTTCCTTGCTCCAGCCGATCAGTTGCGACGGGGTGGCGCGGTCGGTCTTGCCGCCGAGCACGTGCACCGGGCACTTGAGCAATGGGCGCTGGAGCGGTTCGAAACGTCCGCACAGTTGAAAGTCGGCACGCAGGATTGGCAGCGTCAGGTTCATCAGCTCTTCGTTGGCCAATACTTCTTCGCTGGTGCCATTGAGGACGCGCAGTTGTTCGATCAGCTCGACATCGGTTTTCGGTTCGGCGAACCCCCGGTCGTAGTCGGCGCGCATCGTCGGAGCGGCGGTACCCGAGGCGAACAGTGCCACCGGTTCAGGGCCGCCCAATGAGCGCAAGGCGTGGGCCATTTCACAGGCCAGTAATGCGCCCAGGCTGTGGCCGAACAAGGCATACGGTGGCTTGAGGGTGGCGAGTTGCTCACGAGCCAGTTGCAGCGCCAGGCGCCGCATGTCGGTGTGCAGCGGTTCGCCATAGCGCGCGCCACGCCCCGGCAGCTCCACCGGTTGCAGCTTGATCCATTCCGGCAGCTTGCGCCGCCAGCGGCTGTAGACCATGGCGCTCGCGCCTGAATAGGGCAGGCACAGCAATGTCAGCTGGGTCACCGGGCTTACCTCGAAAGTTGTCTGATTAGAGAACGGATGAGGGGCGCGTGGAATTAGTAGGCGGACACAGAACCTGTGGCGAGGGAGCTCGCTCCCGCTGGGTTGTGCAGCAACCCCAACATTTCTACGACTGCTGCGCAGCCGAGCGGGACGGTGCGACGATTCGACAAGCTCCCTCGCCGCAGATTGTGTGTTTGCTGAGGTTTGATATTTGCCTGTCTCAGAGGGCTGGGTTATTTCAGGTGGCGGAAGCTTTGGATGGCCGAGCCGAGGACCACGGCGCCGGCGGCGATGGCCACCCAGAATCCGCTGGGGGCACCGAATGCGTCTACCAGCCAGCCTGAACTGGCGGCACCGATCGCCACGCCGATGCTCAAGCCGGTGACCAGCCAGGTGAGGCCTTCGGTGAGTTTGGCCGGTGGGACGATTTGTTCAACCAGGGCCATGGCGACAATCAAGGTCGGTGCGAAGAACAGTCCGGCGATGAACACCGCCAGTGACAGCCCGAAAATGTTCGTCGCCAGCAGCAGCGGCAAGGTCGTCACCGCCGTCGCTATGCCGCCGTACAGGAACAGTCGCGGCAGCGGCACATTCGAGCGTAAAGCACCGAACGCCAACCCGGCCATGCACGAACCGATGGCGTACACCGACAGCACGATACTGGCGGCGGCCGGCTGGCCCTGATGCTGGGCGAACGCCACGCTGACGACATCGATGACGCCGACAATGGTGCCCATGGCGACCATCAGCAGCACCAGCAACCGAAGCTCACCGGAACGAATGATCGACCCCTGATGGTGCGCGTCATGGGGATGAATGGCAGGTTCGGTATCCCGTTGCAGCACGAATGCCGTGACCCCGATCGCCAGCATCAGCAACGCGGCCAACGGCCCGGCTTCGGGGAACACCACCACGCTCAACCCTACGGACAGCGGCGGTCCGACGATGAAACAGACTTCGTCGAGTACCGACTCCAGGGCATAGGCGGTCTGCAGCTCGGGCTGGCCGCGATACAACTCGGTCCAGCGTGCACGCACCATGGCCGACATGCTGGGCATGCAACCGGCCAGAGCGGCGAACACAAACAGCGTCCAGTGCGGTGCCTGCAAACGGGTGCAGAGCAACACCATCAACAGCGCCCCGCCACCGATCAGCGCCGCGACCGGCAAGATCCGGCGCTGGCCGAAACGGTCCACCAGTCGCGAGACTTGCGGCGCGCAAAAAGCCGTGGCCAAGGCGAACGTCGCGGCGACGGCGCCGGCCAATCCGTAGCCGCCCTGCAATTGCGAGAGCATGGTGATCAGGCCGATACCGGTCATGGAGATCGGCATGCGCGCGATCATGCCGGCCAGCACGAAGGCTTTGCTGCCAGGGGCTTTGAACAGGTCGCGGTAGGGGTTGGCCATGGAGTGGACGTCTCGACAAAGGCCTGCAAGGTGCCACAAAGGCAGAGCGGTGCGAAAGTGCGCAATTGTTGGTTGAATGTGAACACCACGGGGTGCGACGCCGGACACCCGCGCGTCGATGCGTGGCCGCGCAAAAACTGTACAAATCACATAATCCTGTAGATGGGAATTACAGCTGCGGCTAACACCTAAAGAATCTAAGTAGGGGCTTGTAACGTCACGCCCTGCCAACTAGTTTAAAAACGAAAACACACGTCTGATTTTTCCTACGTCGCCCGGTCAGTAGTAACGCCAAGTAGCGAAGACGCAATGGAGTCGAGCTATGGAAGAGTTACTCATCCTCGTCAATGCCCATGACCGAAAACACGGTACCGCACCCAAGCTACAGGCTCATCAACAAGGCCTGCTGCATCGTGCTTTCTCGATTTTCATATTCGATAGCCGTGGGCGTGTCCTGCTACAGGGGCAATGCCTGGCGGCCCTGTTCGCCGTAGATGACCATTTTTGCGATGACCGCTCACTTGGCTGTAGCCCCAAAACGGTCGCCCCTCGCCTGTCGTTTGCCATCGCTGCCATGGACCCGGTCTACCTGCCCCGGCCATTCGACGTTGAACTGGAGCGCCAACTCGACAGCGACCCGGTTCTGGTGGGGCTGCGCGCTTACATGAAGCGGGTTGAACAGTTTTGCACCCCATCGCAAGTTGCCAGAGTTCGCCAGATAAGCATCGCCATGTTTGTGACCATGGCCGCCGAAGGCTCATGGCGCATGCACGGCACCAAACCCACTATTGCGCAATACCTGGCAAGCAGGCAGGTAAACAGCTTCTGGCCGTGCCTGGTACTGATCGATCCGGTGGGTGGTTACGAGGTACCCGCGAACCTGTATTCAAAGCCTGAGGTCCATCGCATCACCGCACTCGCGTCCCTCGCAACGACGCTGGTCAACGATCTCTATTCTGCCTACAAGGAGCACATCAACGAAGTCGGAGCATTCAAACTGCCTTATCTACTTGCCAATGAACACCAATGCACCCTGCAACAGGCGATCGATCGAATTGCTGATATTCATGATGACGTAATGGCCGATTACGAAGCAGCCGAGCACTCCCTGCTGGCTGACGCATCACCGTTGCTCAAGCGTTACCTCACAGGCCTGAAGGCGTGGATCGCTGGAAACCTGGAGTGGCATAAACATAGCGCGCGATACCATGTCTGACCGATGTGAACCAAGGCGGCTACTGCTCCACACTTGAACGTCGGTGGCTATTGGGTGGAGCCGAAAACAGGGTTAACAATGGCCGGGATCAACCGGACTGTGAAGGTCTTTTCATTTTTCGACGTGAACTCTGGAGGGAGAGCGCCAGTCAGCTAGTTAAGCCCTCACCTCAAGGCGCTAACGTTCATGTTGATAACGCTCGACCAACAAGTCGCCCTCGTCACCGGCGCCAGTTCCGGCATTGGTGCCGGTGCCGCCAAAGCATTAGCGGCTGCCGGTGCCGCCGTGGTGCTCAACTACAATTCCCAGGCCGCCCCCGCCGAGGAACTGGCCCGGCAGATCATCGCTGAAGGCGGTCGCGCCATGGCCATTGGCGCTGACGTTTCCAACGAAGAAGACGTTGAACGGTTGTTCACCCAGACCCTCGAAGCGTTTGGCTCGCTGGACATTCTGGTGGCCAATTCAGGCATGCAGAAGGACGCTCCGGCGGTGGACATGAGCCTCGCCGACTGGAATCAAGTGATTGGCGTCAACCTCACTGGCCAGTTCCTCTGTGCCCGCGCCGCCCTGCGCATTTTCAATCGACAAGGCGTTCGTGAGGGCGTGTCCCGCGCGGCCGGCAAGATCATTCACATGAGCTCGGTGCACCAGCGCATTCCCTGGGCCGGCCATGTGAATTACGCCGCGTCCAAGGGCGGGATCGACATGCTGATGCAGACCCTCGCCCAGGAAGTCAGCCACCAGCGCATCCGCATCAACGGCATCGCGCCGGGGGCGATCCGCACGGCGATCAATCGCGCCGCCACCGAAGACGACGCCGCGCCGGAACTGCTCAAACTCATTCCCTATGGCCGCATTGGTGACGTCGAGGACATCGCCAATGCGGTGGTATTTCTTGCCTCCGATGCGTCCGACTACATCGTCGGCACCACCCTTTTTATCGATGGCGGCATGAGCCTCTATCCGGAGTTTCGCGACAATGGCTGATCATCATCCCGAACGACAAAGCGCCATCGACGCCCACGGCATCATCGGCGACATGCGCAGCGCTGCACTGGTCAACGACAAAGGCAGTGTGGATTTTTTCTGCTGGCCGGAATTCGACAGTCCGTCGATTTTCTGTTCATTGCTGGACACGCCCGAGGCCGGCATTTTCCAGCTGGCACCGGACCTGCCTGACGCTCGCCGTGAACAGATTTACCTGCCGGACACCAACGTCCTGCAAACCCGCTGGCTCAGCGATCGCGCGGTGGTCGAAGTCACCGACCTGCTGCCCATCGGTGACAGTGAGGACGATTTGCCGGTGCTGATGCGCCGGGTCCGGGTGGTCAGTGGACAAGCGACATTCCACATGCGCTGCGCCGTGCGGCACGACTATGCGCGTGCCGATACCCGTGCGCGCATGGAGGAAAAAGACGTGGCATTCGAAGCCGCCGGTCAGCCCTCCCTGCGCTTGTCGTCGGACCAGGTGCTGCGCGTTGAGGACGGTGCGGCGGTGGCGCAGTTCACCCTTGAACAGGACCAGAGCGCGCAATTTCTGCTCGGTGGCCTGGACGACCCGCGCTTCAAGGAGGGTGGCGCTGAGATGTGCATGGATCGCACCCTGAAGTTCTGGCGCGACTGGAGCGCCCAGTCCAATTACCGGGGTCGCTGGCGGGAAATGGTCAACCGCTCGGCCCTTGCGCTGAAGTTGCTGACGTCGCGCAAACATGGCGCCATCCTCGCCGCCGCGACCTTCGGCCTGCCGGAAACCCCCGGTGGCGAGCGCAACTGGGATTATCGCTACACCTGGATCCGTGATGCTTCCTTTACCGTGTACGCCTTTATGCGCCTGGGTTTTGTCGAGGAAGCCAACGCTTACATGGGCTGGCTGCGTGGGCGGGTGAGCGATTGCCAGGGTAAACCCATGAAACTCAACATCCTCTACGCCGTCGATGGTCGTCAGGAACTGCCGGAAACCGAACTCTCGCACTTGACCGGTCACGGCGATGCGAAGCCGGTGCGGATCGGCAATCAGGCCTACGATCAGGTTCAGCTCGACATCTTCGGCGAACTGATGGACGCGGTGTACCTGGTCAATAAATACGGCGACGCCATTTCCCATGAAGGCTGGAAGCACGCCGTGAAAGTCGTCGATCAGGTGTGTGAAACCTGGCAGCAAAAAGACGTCGGCATCTGGGAAATGCGCGGCGAGCAACACCATTTCCTGCACTCGCGACTGATGTGTTGGGTGGCGCTGGACCGGGCCATTCGTCTGGCGTCGAAACGCTCGCTGCCTGCGCCTTTCGCCCGTTGGGATGAGACACGCCAGGCGATCTACGCGGATATCTGGGAAAACTTCTGGAACGAAGAACGCGGGCATTTCGTCCAGCATATTGGCGGCACCGCGCTGGATGGTTCGATGCTGTTGATGCCACTGGTGCGCTTCGTCAGCGCCAAGGACCCACGCTGGCTTTCGACGCTGGAAGCGATTGAAAAGACCCTGGTGCGTGATGGAATGGTTTACCGCTATCGCAACGACGACGCCCGCATTGATGGTCTCGAAGGGACCGAGGGCGCGTTTGCGGCGTGCTCGTTTTGGTACGTTGAATGCCTGGCGCGGGCGGGCCAGGTGGAAAAGGCGCATCTGGAGTTCGAGCAGTTGCTGAGGTACGCCAATCCATTGGGGTTGTATGCCGAGGAGTTTGATAGCCGCGGGCGACATCTGGGCAATACGCCTCAAGCGCTGACGCATCTGGCGCTGATCAGCGCGGCGAGTTTTCTGGATCGGCGGTTGAGTGGCGAGAAGACCAGTTGGCAGCCGTAGATTGGGTTGCCGTTGTAGCCTGCCCTACAAGTTGATTGTGGGAGCCGGTCTTGCTCGCGACGGCGAACTGTCATTCGCGATTGATATCGACTGAAACGACGCTTTCGCGAGCAATTGTGGGAAGACCACGACAAAGGCCTGATCAAATGCTGGGAGGTCGGCCGCCAACGCGCGGCACGCTTTCCCGAACTCGCCAACCAGTGCCTCGCCGGTGAACTGCCGGTGCTGGGCTGGAAAGGTGGCGTCAGTCGCAGTTTGAAGAAGCTCGAAAAATACGGATCTCTCAAATACCTGGCCCAATGGCAGGGATTGCGCGGGGAAGATTTGAATATCGATCTGAATGAAGAGCGGGAACTGACGTGCTCGCGGACCGCCATGGTGGTGACGTTCACGCCGGACCGGTCGAAGTATTTTAATCAGGTGGCGGAAGCCTGAGAAGGCTTGGAAAAATTGCGGAGGCTGGCATGAGTGGAACTCCCATCAAGATCATCCAAACATCGATGCTCTCGCTCGCCTACGAAGAGCACGGCTCCGCTAGTGGTGACCCGGTCATTCTTCTCCACGGTTTCCCCTATTCGCCTCGTGCCTATGACGAAATCGCCCCGGTCCTTGCCACAAAAGGCTACCGCGTCATCGTCCCCTACTTGCGCGGCTATGGTCCTACTCGTTTCAACAGGCCCGACACCTTGCGCTCCGGCCAGCAAGCCGCACTTGCTCAGGATCTGCTGGACCTGATGGACGCCCTGGCCATTCAACAGGCGGCACTGTGCGGCTACGATTGGGGTGGACGCGCGGCATGTATCGTGGCGGCGCTGTGGCCGGAGCGGGTTCGTTGCCTGGTGACCGGCGACGGTTACAACCTCCAGGACATTCCGAACTCGACCCGGCCAATGGATCCGGTACAGGAACATCGGCTCTGGTATCAGTACTACTTCCATACTCCGCGAGGTGCCGAAGGCTTGGCGCGGAACCGTCGGGCGCTGTGTGAACTGCTTTGGCGCTTGTGGTCACCAAGCTGGACAGTTGGCCCGGCGCTGTTTGTTAACAGTGCGCCAGCCTTCGATAATCTGGATTTTGTCGACGTGGTCATTCATTCCTACCGGCATCGTTTCATGTATACAGACGGCGATCCGGCGCTGGAGTGGATGGAGCAAGCGCTGACTCATCAGCCACTCATCAGCGTACCGACGATTTCCCTGTGCGGCGCCGACGACGGCGTTGGTCCGCCGCCGGAAGTCGACGAGGACATTGAGCACTTCAGCGGTCCTTATGAGCGGCGAATTCTAGCGGGGGTTGGACACAACATTCCCGAGGAAGCGCCCGAGGCAACGCTCAAGGCGTTACTGGATCTGCTGCAGCGCTGACGCAGAACCGCTCCCGATAGGCTTGCGGCGTGACGCCCATTGATCGCAGGAAGCTGCGCCTCAGGGTTTCTTCGCTGCCAAATCCGCATTGCACTGCCACACGCTTGATGGGCAGGCCGGTGTCGCTGAGCAGTCTGCGGGCGGTTTCGACGCGGATCAGTTCGATGGCCCGTGCGGGCGTCTGGCCGGTGTCGGCGCGGTAGTGACGGACGAAGCTGCGTTCGCTCATGCCGGCCTTCATGGCCAGTGTCGGGATGCCGAGGTCGAGGGTGAGGTTTTCGCTGATCCAGGCGTGAAGCTCGTCGAATCGGCTGTCTTCCTTTTGCAAGGACAGGGTCACGCTGAACTGCGATTGACCGCCGGGGCGCTTGAGGAACACCACCAGTTGCCGGGCGACTTCCATGGCCATGGCGCGGCCGAGGTCTTCCTCGACCATGGCCAGCGCCAGGTCGATGCCTGCGGTGACACCTGCGGACGTCCAGACCGGGCCGTCATTGATGAAGATCGGGTTGGGCTCCACGTGCAGGCGGGGATGCGTCTGCGCCAGTTGCTCGCAACGGGTCCAGTGAGTGACCACGCGACGCCCGTCGAGCCAACCGCTGGCCGCGAGCAGGAACGCGCCGGTGCACACGGAGGCCACCCGACGGCATCCGACGCCCTGCGCACGCACCCAGGCGACCAGCGCCTCATCTTCTGCCGCGGCGTAGACACCCCAGCCACCCGCGATGACCAATGTATCGCTGGCCTGTTCGGGCAACGGTTCGGCCAACAGCGCCAATCCCGCGGACGACATGACCGCCCCGCCACCGCTGGCAATCACCGTCGGTGCGTAGGGCGGCGGCAAACCCTGCTGGCGCGCAATGTCGTTGGCTGAGGCGAACACTTGCAACGGCCCGGTGACGTCGAGCAGTTGCACATTGGCGAACGCGAGCACATGAATGGTCTTGGGCATATTGGCGTAATTCGTGGGGTTATTGGCGTATACGCCAGATCCTACGAGTCTACTATCAAGCCGTCCACCCCACTGCGTGAGAAAAACACCATGACGTTGCAGATCGGTTTTCTGTTGTTTCCCCAGGTTCAACAACTGGACCTGACGGGGCCCTATGACGTGTTGGCTTCGTTGCCTGATGTGAAGGTGCATCTGGTCTGGAAGGATCTGGCGCCGGTCACTGCAAGTACCGGACTGGTGCTGAATCCGACCACCACGTTTGACGATTGCCCGGCGCTGGATGTGATTTGTATTCCCGGCGGCAGTGGTGTCGGGCCGTTGATGGAAGATGAAGTGACGCTGGCGTTCATCAAGGCTCAAGCGGCGAATGCGCGTTATGTGACGTCCGTGTGCACCGGAGCGCTTGTGTTGGGCGCGGCGGGATTGCTCAAGGGCAAACGCGCTACGACCCACTGGGCTTACCACGAACTGTTGAAGCCTTTGGGGGCGATTGCGGTAAACGACCGGGTGGTACGCGATGGCAATTTGCTGACCGGTGGCGGGATTACGGCCGGGATCGACTTTGCCCTGACACTGGCGGCGGAATTGTTTGATCAGGACACGGCGCAGTTGGTGCAATTGCAGCTGGAGTATGCGCCGGCGCCACCGTTTGCTTCAGGCAGCCCGCAAACTGCGCCTGCTGCTGTGTTGGCGGAGGCTCATCGGCGTGCGGCGCAATCGCTGGAGCAACGGACATTGGTTACTGAGCGGGTGGCGGCCAGTTTGTGAGCCGCTGACCTGGTAGCAGCTGCCGAAGGCTGCGTCCGACTGCGCAGCAGTCGCGCTTGGGTTGAGTGCGACCTATCTGGAAGACAGTGTTGATTGATCGAGCGACTGCTTCGCAGTCGGACGCAGCCTTCGGCAGCTGCTACAAGTGGTCTTTCGCAGGTGTGAGCGAGTGGACTTTCCTGCAGACGAAAAAAAACCCGCCGAAGCGGGTTTTCCCAAGACCATGTCGACTCCCTGTCGGTAGCGTTCCTTGCTGATGGTCGATCATCCATGATCCCGAGGCACTTCCTGTGCCTCGGTTGATGGGGTCAGAATACGCATCGGATCCAATTTGTAACAGACGATATCATTACCATCGCGTGTAAGACATTCGCTATAACCCTGCTTCCGAAACCCCTTAATGGCCTTATGCCTCAAGTGCACAAGACGCCAATTTCGCGACCTGTAGCTGAGCTTCTGCACTCACGGTGTCGTTGTCTTCGAGAAACCAGGCGGCCGACAGTCCGGCAAACGCCAACACCCATTGCAGCAATCGGCGGCGTTCGAGGCCGGCGGCGTCTGCCACAACGTCTATCTGTCGATGAAAGCGGCGAGGATCAGCGGCCGTCGGCAGGTCGGGGTTACAGATGAGGTTGGCGTAATCGAATCCGCGCTCACCGATCACGCGCTTGGGATCAATGGCCAACCAACCCCGCGGACCGAAATCCAGGACGTTGTCGTGATGCATGTCCCCGTGCAGTACCACCACATCCTGCGGGTCGGCCAGCAACGCTTCGGCGGTGGCGAGGCACAAGGCGTACGGGCCACCCTGCAGATCAGCCGCCCGGCGCAGCGACTTGAACCAAAGCGCCAGGGGCACCAGCGGCGGCGCAGGCAAGGATCGGGGTGTATGCAGCCGGGACAGCGCCACGCACAGGATCTGGCTGGCTTCGTCGTCCTGATTTTCGAGCGCCATGCGCATCAGTGAACGCGAGCCCATCGCCCGCTCCATGACCAACACTTGCTCGTGATGGGCGAAAACCGGTGCGGCGCCCTCGCCGTCCCACCAGGTCATCAACTGGTTGCCGACCTGTTCGTCGGCATCCATCGCAATCTTCAACATCGCCGGTGCAGAGCCCATCCGCACCGGTAACAAGCGGCTGCCAGGCGTGATGATCGGCTCTCCGTCCGGCACCAGCGCCCAGCGCTTCAACCAGGGTTCAAACATGCAGCCTTTACTCTTCCTGACGGGCGTGGAGTTTGGCGTTGGTCTTCAAAAACTCTTCGATATTGCTCATCTGCTCATCCCAGCCACGGCTGTCCATACGGAACGCCTTGAGCCGACGGGCTTGGGGAATATGATCGAAACCCGATTCGGTGACCTTGAGCAGCGTGCCTTCATCCATGTCTTCAAGCTCGAACAACACAAGCGTGGTGGGCTCCTGGGAATAGTCGACATCGGGCTCCACCGCGTAGGGATGCCAGCGAAACGAAAACTCCCGTTCCGGCTCGACCCGCTCCACCAGCACGTTCCACAGCAGGTGCTCATAGCCGGGGTAGGTAATCTGCCCTTGGGTCCATTCACCGGCGACAAAGCGCTTGCCCTCCAGTGACACGCCAAACCACTGCCCGAATGCCTCAGCATGGGCGATCACCCGCCAAACGTGCGAACGCGGCACTTTGAGCAGGATTTTCCTTTCGATGCGATCTGATGCTGGGTTCATATGCCACCTCCTGTAATGAACAGTAGGCCTGTAAGACCACAAGACCCACCCTAAAGTTGTACCAACAGGCCGTTGCAATCAACCCTGTATGAAATGCTCAGCTGTGATTTCAGGGTAAGTTCCGGATTTACTTGGAAAAGTACCGCCTCGCCCGTCGGCATGAATCCGCAACCCCGTGAGAACGGGTCTAGACTCGAAACGTTCGCCTCAACGCTAAACCCAAGCTCGGGACGCCAATAATGCCGCTGACTCGAATCCTTACCTGCTTATCAATCGTGTGCCTCACCGCCTGCATCACGTCCGTCAATCACTGGAGCAGGCCGGGCGCGACTCAGGCGGATGTTGATAAGGATAAATTCCAGTGCGAGTACCAGGCCAAGGCCGCGACGGCCAGTTACAGCAGCACGCCTTCGGACAAGAGTATGTCTGCAGCCGTGGGGGCCGGGGTGGGTGACGGGATTGTGGTGGCCGGGAAGCAGATCGACCTGGTTAACGATTGCATGCGTTTGCGCGGCTATACCGGCAACTGACCGTGCAAGCGTTCGTTACACTGCCTTCCACTTTTTGATGTCACAGCGAGAATCCCCATGACCCCACGCTTTCTCCTGGCGCTGACGCCTTTGCTGTTCACTCATGCGGCCTTTGCCGTGGATTGCGACAACGCCGCTGACCAGGCCACGATGAATCAGTGCGCAGCGCAGCAGAACAAGGCGGCGGACAAGGAACTGAATGCGCTGTATCAGCAGATCACCACGCGCTTGAAGAGCAACCCGGACGGCAAGAAGTTGCTGATCGGTGCTCAGCGTTCGTGGATTGCGTTTCGAGATGCGGAGTGCAAGTTTTCGGCGTCCTCAGTTGAGGGCGGGAGTGTGTACCCGTTGATCTACAGCAATTGCGTTACCGGGTTAACCAAGGCGCGGGTGGAGACGTTCAAGAATTATTTGAAGTGCCAGGAGGGGGATATGAGTTGTCCGGTGCCGGGGGTTTGATCCAGGCCCCCATCGTTAGCAGGCTAGCTCCCACAGTGGTTCTTTGTGATCACAATTTTGTGAACATCATTGATCACCGTGGGAGCACAGCTTGCTCCGGGCGGAGTTCCGACGATAGCGTCGGATCAGACGCCGTCGTTAACGAGTAAACACTTGCGCCGTGGTGATCGCCATGTCCCCACCCGGCAGCTTGATACTGCCGATCTGTTTCATGGTCTCCGGGTCAAAGATCGCCACATCGTTGAACGTTCCGGACAGGTAGATCTTGCTGCCCTCCTTGTTGAAGGAAATGCAGTAGTAGGAATGATCAAGCGTCGCCGCCTGGAGCATTTTCTTCTCCTTGATATCGTACTTGGCCAGTCGGTTGAGCACGCCGAACATCAGGTTGGGATCCTTCGGCGAGCGCATGCCGCTGAAGTAGATTTCTGTCAGCGGGCCGAAATCGGTGGTTTCCGTCTTGCCTGTTTTCAGGTCGATGCTGAACAGTCCGTACAGGTAGTCGGCAGTGGCCGGGTCCTGCTTTTTATCCTTGAACTTCGCGGCGGTGTAGAGCAGCGAAAAGTCATGGCGATACGTCTGCTGGTTCCATACGTACAGCACATCCGGCGCGCTGTAGTTCGCTCGCTTCCAGTGCCGGCTGGGAATCAGCACATCGAACTTGCCGGTTTTCACATCAACCTTGTAGACGTCCGCACCTGCCACATACAACGTGCCGTCATCGCCACTCTGCATGATGGTCAACTGCCGCGGCGCCGGAAAACTGCGCACGGGTTTTGCGTCCATTCCGGCATCGGTGGCGTACACATCGAGCCGTGGCTGCTGCACTTCGTAGCGGTCGTTGAGCATCAAGGTGGGGTTGGCGATGGCGAACAATTCCTTGCCGTCATGGCTCAGGGTGAAGGCGAACATGGACTTCGCCTTTTCGCCCGGCTTCTGGGTGATGCTGGCGTGGAACACCTGTTTGCAGCTGTCCAGCTCGACCCCGTAGACGTCCGCGTAGTGATTGTTCAGCACATAGGCAGTCTTGCGGTCCGGCGATAGCTGCACGGTGCCTGGACCGAAGGCATCGGGCATCTTGCAGGTCTTCAACAGGGCATCGGTGGCCAGGTCGATGACGTGCAGGTTGTTCGGGTAGTTGGTGGTCACCATGTATTCGTGACCGGTTTCGAGCGCGGTGTTGTCATCGGCCATGACAGTGAGCGAACAGGCACTCAGGACGGCGAATGCGGCCAGGCCGCAGGCATTGATGCGAGGCATGCTGAAATCCTTCTGTTGACCGATCACTTGTCTTTTGGAAAGACAGTGCCGAGGTTGCGCCAGTTATCGTTGGACGCCTGGGCATCCTTGTTCCAGTCCGGGTAGGTGCTCATCATGTCGGGCACCTGGGCCGGCCACCAGCAAGGGTCGGAACACCCATAAAGATCGGCTTCCATCGGCTGACACAGCGAGGACACGCCGCCAAACGCATCGATTTCCCAACCGGGGTCGGTGGTCGAGGCGCAGCCGGCGATGGAACTCATCGCCACCACTTCTTCGATACGGTTTTCGGCCGCGGCCAGATCCATTTTCAACGCTTTATTGTTGATTGCCTTGAGATGTTTCATATCAGTGAGCCTTGCGCGGAGTGATGTAGCTGCTGATAAACGCAGGGTTGTGGGCCATGATCCGGGTGTAGACCTCGATGCCGAAATCGACCCAGTCACGCATCAGTTCGCAGTAGTGGTAGGTCGGGTGGGTCGGGTCGCCGTAACGGGCGTAGCTTTCGTGGTAGCAGCCGCCGGAACAGAGGTTACGGATCTGACAGTCCTCGCAACCGGTGTTGGTACGGTCCAGGCGCTGGGACAGGAAGTCGTTCAATTCCACCTGTTTGACGCCGCTGTGGACATTGCCGAAGGTCGGTAATGACGAACCGGTAAAACGGTGGCACAGGTTCAGTTCGCCCTTGTGATCCACCGCCAGCATCTTCAGGCCCGCGCCGCATGGCAGGGCTTTTTTATGGCCTTCGTGGATGTCGGTGATCAGCTGGTGCAGGTTGGAGAACCCGATGTTGCGGTGCTCCAGCGCTGCTTCCAGATAGCGTCGGCCGAGTTTCTTCATGTTGGCGAAGACTTCGATCAGCTCGTCGCTGGACAGGTTGAACGTGCTGATGTCACCGGAAGTCACCGGCGCGAAACCGACCTCGGCAAACCCCAGTTCGTTGAACAGGTGATCCCAGATGGTTTCGACGTCGGTGACGCCGGTGGTCAGGGTGACGCGTGCGCCGACCGGACGGCTGTTGTAGCGCGACAGCAGCATTTCAGCCTTGCGCCGAACGACGTCATAGGTGCCCTGCCCGCCGACGGTGATGCGGTTGCGGTCGTGCACGGTTTTGGGTCCGTCGATACTCACCGAGAGCCCGAAACGGTGGGCATTGAGGTAGTCCACGGTGTCTTCGGTCAGCAGCGTCGCGTTGGTGGTCATGACGAATTCGACGAACTTGCCCGCCTCCGAAAAGCGCTTTTCGCAGTAGTCGACCATGTACTCGATCAGCTTGCGATTGCTCAAAGGCTCGCCGCCGAAAAACACCACGGTAAAACGCTCTTCGTCCGGGGATTCGCGCAGCAGCATTTCCACCGACGCGATAGCGGTTTCCACATCCATTTTTTTGCCCGCGGACGGCTTGTCGAGGTCTTCCTTGTAGCAGTAGGTGCAGCTCAGGTTGCAGCCGGTGTTGACGTTGAGCACCACGGTGTTGATCGCGGTGCGTTCAACCCGTTTGGTGCCGATGTCCGGGGTCAGCGGTGAACCGTCGCTGACCAGTTCCAGGGACATCAACTCGCGCAGGGTCTCGGTAATTTCTTCGCCGTTGAAGCGCGCCGCCAGACGCTCGATCAGGTCTTCCGACGAGCAGCCGGGACCGCGCAAGGTGTCGATGATGGTGCCGGTGAGTTCGTCACTGGCGAACAGCGAACTGCTGGGAATGTGAAACAGCATGCGGTCGGCATCGACGTGCACTTCATGCAGATTTCGCTCAACCAGATTCAAGATAGCGCCCATTGCAAACCTCCTGTGCAACCCCCGCTTCCGGGGGGCTGCGGTCATTCCGAAAAAGTGTCTAAAACCGTTTGGGTCAGCCAACTCATGGAATGGGTGGATTGTTCCAGCGTTGCACGGTGACGATCATGTGGCCCTCGCCGGTCAGGGATTTTCCTGCGTCGTCGACGGCGGCGATCACCTTGAGGTTGCCGGCATTATTGGTGGACATTTTGCGCTGCGGGTTCGGCCCGGCATCGCCTGGGGTGAACACGCCCGCGTCGGCCTGCATGGTGCCGGCGAACTTGACGTCTTCGTCTTCCCTGGCGCGGTCGTCGAAGGCTTCGACTTTCCACTGTGCCGGGAATACACCGATGCGGTACGGCTTGCCGTCGGCACCCTTACCCCAGGCTTCAGCGTCAAAACGGCCCTGGACTTTCGGCGTCGATCCGCCGCCCTCGCCGATCCGTGCAACCGAGAATTCAGGCACGACCTTGACTGCATCGATCTTGCTGTACACCGACAGGCTCGGGCCTTTCAGCGTGCCAACCGTGACTGCGCGCACGCCTGGTTGGGCGTTGGCGGCGGCCTTGAGTCTGACTCTGATTCGCTCGGGGCTTTGCTCCAGCACTTCGACCACTTCAACACCTTTGCCGAAGCTCGGTTTGCCGCTGAGACCGCTGCCGATCACGGTGACTTCGCTTTCGCTGCCAGCCTTCAGATAACCCGGTTGCACCGCGAGCAAACGATTGGAGCCTTGCCTGGCGGCGACGAAATCCAGGCCGCGTTCATCATGCTCTGCCTCGAACATCCGGCCTTGCATGGCGTTGCCTTGGGCGGCGAACACCTGGCGCATGGTTACGCCGTCGATGGTCACGTTGCCGCGCCATTCATAGCCGGTGTAGAGAATTGCGCTGCCGTCGCCATTGAACGGGCTGCCATCGGCGTATTGGCCTTTGACGCTGACCTTGAAGGTGTCGTTGCCATCCGCCGTCACGCTCATGATCCCGGCCAGTTCGCCTTTGCCGGGCAAGTGGCCGCTGAAGCTCCAGTCGCCGACAAGCGCCTCGGCTTTTGGCGCCGTCGTCAGCCACTTTTTCCAGGCCGGGTTGTCCAGCGGGTAACGCTTGGCAAGCAGCGGCACCATTTCCTTGCGGGCCAGATCAAACCAGTCACGGTCCCGGGCCAGGGCCTGGTACTCGAGGGACGGCCATTGGCCGAGATGGAAGTTCACCAGACGCTCCCATTCCTGGGCCGGACGCCGTTGCAGGGCAACCCGCGCGCCGGAGTGGCAGCGACCGCACATCTGGCTGGTCTGGTCGTCGAATTTCTCGACGGTATTGAGCCGACGTTCCAGTGCGTAGCGCACGCCATCGGTTTCGCTTGGCGCCAGGCCCTGGGTGTCTGCCAGGTACTTGACCAGAGTGCGGCGGTCGTCATCGCTGATCTGCAGGCCATGCATGGTCTGCATCCGGGCGATGCTCATCAGCCAGCCTTCCGGCGTTTTGCGCTGGTGGCTGATGCGGCTCAGCGCGTTATCGGCTTCAGGGGTATGACAGCCCTGGCAAGTTTCCTTGAGAATGGTCTGGGCATCGCGAGCTGCCAGGCTGTAAGGCGAATGCAGCGCGATACAGGTGGCCACGGCCAGCAGGCTGGCACTCAGGCCTGATCGGAGTTTTCTCTTCATCAACGTCGAACCTCGCACGGTGCTTTCTTATTTTTGTGGCTTATCGTTTTTATGGTTTCTGCCGCCGGCGGTGAACGCTGACGGAGGCAAGAGAAACGTCTGCGATGAGCAATACACGGAGCGTGCCAGCTTATGAATAGTGTTGTTTATCAGTTGGTTGTGGAATTTTTGTAGTGCTATCAGCGGGTGGCAGATGGCGTGTTGCGTTTAATATCGCGACATCTGTTGCACTCTGAGACAAGCATAGGATCAAGATCAAAAGATCGCAGCCTGCGGGGGCTCCTACAGGGGGGCGATGCGGTAGCGGCCAGAGGCGGTTTTTTTTGATCCTGTTTGTCTCATCGCGTCGCAATTTGCGACGGCCGTTGCTCCTCCGGGTCTGTGCAGACCGCCCGCCTCCCCCGCTAAAACCAGGCATGTAGGCCCAATAAACACAACTGGCACAACCGTTGCGAATGACCTCGTCACACGAACAAGACGAGGTTTCATCATGTCGCTTCCTGCTCTGCTTCCTGCCACTTCGGCGTTCATCCAGCGTGCGCCGCGCATGCTTATTGGCGGCGAATGGGTCGAGGCCGCTGACGGCCAGACCATGCCCCTGCACAACCCGGCCACAGGAGAGGTGTTGTGCGTGGTGCCACGTGCCACGCCGGAAGATGTCGACCGCGCGGTGCTTGCTGCCCGCCATGCGTTCGATGATTCGACCTGGACCCGCACTCGCCCCCGTGAGCGGCAGAACCTGTTATGGAAACTCGCCGACCTGATGCAACGGGACGCCGAACTGCTGGCGCAACTGGAGTGCCTGAACAACGGCAAGAGCGCTGCGGTTGCGCAGGTGATGGACGTGCAACTGGCCATCGATTTCTTGCGCTATATGGCGGGTTGGGCGACCAAGATCGAAGGCTCCAGCGTTGAAGTGTCGTTGCCGTTGATGCCGAACGATCAGTTCCACAGTTTCATTCGTCGCGAAGCCGTCGGCGTGGTGGGTGCCATCGTCGCCTGGAACTTCCCGTTGCTCCTGGCCTGCTGGAAGCTCGGTCCCGCGCTGGCGACCGGTTGCACCGTGGTGCTCAAGCCCGCCGATGAAACGCCGCTGACCGCGCTGAAACTCGCTGAGCTGGTGCTGGAAGCCGGCTATCCCGAAGGCGTATTCAACGTGGTCACCGGCACCGGCATTACTGCTGGCTCCGCGCTGACCCACAACCCATTGGTGGACAAACTGACCTTCACGGGCTCCACCGCCGTGGGCAAACAGATCGGCAAGATTGCCATGGACTCGATGACCCGGGTCACGCTGGAACTGGGCGGTAAATCACCGACCATCGTGATGGGCGATGCCGATCTGAAGAGTGCCGCAGCGGGTGCCGCCAGCGCGATTTTCTTCAATCAGGGCCAGGTGTGCTGCGCCGGTTCCAGGCTGTATGTGCAACGCAAGCATTTCGACAATGTGGTGGCGGACATCGCTGACATTGCCAATGCCATGAAGTTGGGTAACGGACTTGATCCGAGCGTCGAGATGGGCCCCCTGATCTCTGCGCGTCAGCAGGAGCGGGTGTATGGCTACATCGAGAAAGGGCGCGAAAGCGGCGCGACGATTGCCTGCGGTGGCGAGCAGTTCGGACCGGGGTTTTTCGTCAAGCCAACGGTGATCGTTGATGTCGATCAGAAGCACTCGCTGGTGCAGGAGGAGATTTTCGGTCCGGTGCTGGTAGCGATTCCCTTCGATGATGAAGCCGATGCATTGCGCATGGCCAATGACAGCCCGTATGGGCTGGGCGCGAGTATCTGGTCGAATGATCTGGCGGCGGTGCACCGAATGATTCCGCGGATCAAGTCGGGGTCGGTGTGGGTTAACTGTCACAGCGCGCTGGACCCGGCACTGCCGTTTGGCGGTTACAAGATGTCGGGGGTCGGGAGGGAGATGGGGTATGCGGCGATTGAGCATTACACGGAGTTGAAGTCGGTGTTGATCAAGCTTTGATGGGCGGCGGGCTGTAAGCCGCTTTCGTCAAAGCGCGGCCCGGAGCAGGCCCGCATGGGTTCCAACGACGCAGAGCCCATGTGGGAGCTAGCCTGCTAGCGGTAAGGCCAGGCAGGACAACTTGAATTTCAGGGTTTAAACCCCTGAGCCAATAACCAGCCGCGAATCATCCGCCCCTGCTCCACAGTCAATCCTGCCAACGCCTGCTCAGCCGGCTCGGTCTTCAACCGCCGCACTAATGGCGCGAGCTCAACTCCTTGAACGTGCCAGATGCCCAGGGGTTGATCAGCGGTGATGACCACCTCGGCCTCGTCGACAAAACCATCCTTGAGCACCGGCGCGGTTGCGATTTTCAACGAACTGAAATCCACCTCGGCATGCGCAACTTCGGCATCCGGCCACTGCCGCCGAGCCTGCCAGAATGGCCGGTCCTGCCAGCGTTGCTCATCGGCATAGAAATCCCGACCGATCCGCGCGAATCGCAAGAACAGCTGCTCCACTCGCTGCTGATGAAACTGACGCGCCAACGCGGCTCGTTCGGGTTTACGCAGCAGCGTGTTGATCACAGTCGGCGCCTGCAACGCTGATGACAACGACTGAAAAATCCCGTTGCCCGACAGCGGATCTACCGCCATCGCTGCGTCGCCAACTCGAATCCAGTGATCACCGCAGACCTGCGGGTTGAGAATCGCGGTGCTGCTGCGAGCATGCAGTTGCAGGTCGTTTTCCAGCCCATCGGCAAAAAACGCTCGAGCCACTGACGAATTCGAACGTCGCTGACGGCAGTAATCGAGTAACTGCGCTTTGCCCGGCAGATCGGCACTGGCCACGTCCACCGTCCATTGCCAGTAACACTGTCCGTCGGCCCGTCGTGCCATCCAGGCCCAGCCGTCCTCCAGGCTTTCCACAGCGCTGGCGGTATCGCCTGGAGGGCCTTGCCAGCGATTGAGCAGACTGACCGTCTCCGGCCCGCGCAGGCCTTTGCCCAGCGCAGGTGCTTGACGACCGCGGGCTTCCACCAGGAAATCGGCGTTCAGTGCCTCATGTCCTTCAATTTCTATGCGATGACCTGCGGTTGACGGTTGAACGGTCAACACCCGTCCCTCGATCAGGTCTACGCCGGCAAGACGCAGGTCTTCACGCAGACCGCGGTCAAAACCCGGACGGTCCAATAGGAACTCGATATTTTGCGCATGCTGCTGGCCGTTCCACGACACCTGCCGTTGGGAAGGTAACGCCGCGTCTGCCAACGCCTGATTAAGCCCTGCACTTCGCAAGGCCTCCAGCACCCTGACGGACACCCCTTCAAGGGCTGCGAAGCGGCGCCATTCACTGATGAGCGCGACTGCGTAACCGAGTCGTTGCAGCCCCAAGGCCACTGCGGCGCCTGCCGGCCCGGCGCCGAGTACGACAATCCTGGTCATGCTCCGAAGCGCCTTTCAGGGCCACGGTAGTGGGCATTTTCACGCAGCCACTGGATTACCTGCTCATTACTCGCCGCCGGCTGCTCGACCAGGAAGCTCGCGATGTGCCCGCTCAACGCCGCGCACCCCAAACTCGCACCAGACTGCCCCGGATAGGTGCCATGCACACACGCGGCGAAATCCGCCTGTGCGCTGTTGAGCCACGACCATTCCTGCTCGGCGCAACGGGCATCGCCAGTCACCCGCAGCACCTGTGGATAATTCGCCGGGAAGACTCCTTCGCCCTGGGCCGGGCTCGAAGCGCAGAGCAAAACGCCCTGCGCCACCGCCGCCGCGCAAGCTTCGCGCAACAGGCTGCGATCCTGGCGCAGGCCCAGGCTCAGATTGATCAGGCGCACGTTCTGCGTGACCAGCCAATCAATGGCCGTGGCAATTTGCAACGCACTGGTGACACCACGCTGGTCGAACACCTGACCGACGCAAAATACCGCCGCGGGAGCCCGTCGGCCGATCGCTTCGATCACCGCGCTACCGTGCCCCAGCGGATCGTCGCGCAACTCGCTTTCGACCAGCCCATCGTTCAACAGCGAGAAGCGTCGTCCGGCGATGACCTGCACCCTTTGCGCCGCCGAATGGCCGCTGTCCACCACACCGATTCGCAGTTCAGGCTTCATGCAGCACCGTCTTGGAGGTGAGTACTCCATCGAGCAATTCAAAGCGCAGATCGGCATCGGCCAGGGTTGAAGGACGGTGGCTGATGAGGATTCGTGTGCGTCCCGCAAACAGGTGGTCGATGGCTTCTATGACTTCACGCTCGGTGGCCTCATCCACCGCTGACGTCGCTTCGTCCAGCACCAGGATCAGCGGGTCCTGCAGCAGCGCCCGGGCAATGGCGATGCGCTGCTTTTGTCCGCCAGACAACTGTTGGCCACGCTCGCCCAACGGGCTGTCGAGACCTTCGGGCAAAGACGCGATGAGGCTGTCGAGCTGGGCCAGGCGGGCGACTTCAGCAATGGCTTCGCGGTTGGCGTCGGGCACGGCGTAAGCCAGGTTGTCAGCGAGACTGCCGCGAAACAGCACGATGTCCTGACTGACCACCGCAATCCGCCGACGCAGCTGGAACAGGTCCAGTTCGCGCAAATCGACGTCACCCAGCAGCACGCGGCCAGACTGTGGATCGTGATGCCGTTGCAGCAGGTCGATGAGCGTTGATTTGCCGACGCCCGAACCACCGCTCAGGGCCACTTTCAGGCCATAGGGAATTCGCGCTTCGATGCCGCGCAAAGTGGTGGGCCGGCCGGGATGGCTGAAGTGCACATTGTCGAATCGCAACTCGCCCGAGGCAGGCATCGGCTTAGGCGAGTGAGGGGTGAGCACAGTCGGTTCTTCACCACGCAACTCCATCACCCGACCAAGGCTGACGGTCATCCGCTGAATGGCGACATAGAGCCCGAGCAGGCTCTGAACAGGTCCAACGGCCATACCGAGGTAGGTGGAAAACGCGATCAATGCACCCAACTGCCAGGTGCCCTGCACCACCCAGTAACCGCCAATCAGAAATGCACAGGCGCGGGACAATGACGTCAGTGTGCCGGGCACGGCCTGGGTGAAAAATTCGGTGACCTGCAGGCGCAGCAACTGGCTCATGTAGCCCTGCCCCAGGGTTTCCAGGCGCCGCGATTCTCGCTGTTGCTGACCGGCGGACTGGATGAACTTCATCACGGGCAGTGTCTCGACCATGAACGAGGACATGTCCGCCGAACGCTCGCGCAACTGCCGCACATCCCGCTCGACCTTGCGCCGCATCCATCGCAGCCACAGCACGTCGAGGGGAATCAGTATTAGTGCCAGCAAGGACAACTTCCACGACAGGGTCAATAACATGGCCACGGCGCACACCAGTCCGATCACGCTCGATACCGCCGAAAACAAGGAATCCACGGCGAAACGCTGGATCTCGGCGACATCACCGTCCAGGCGCGACATCAAATCGCCGATGCGCCGCTGACCGTAAAAACTCGGCGACAGGGTTTGCAAATGCCGGTAGAGGTCATCGCGCAGGGCAAACAGAATCCGCCCGGACAGTCGCGTGTGCAGGTATCGATTGATACCCGACAACGCTGTGCCCAGAAGGCCGGCGACAATCATCAAGCCGGCGATCAGCACCAGCATCGAGAAGTCGCGCGCGAGCAGGCCATCGTCGATGAGCAGCTTGGTCAGCCAGGGTTGCACCAATACCAGGAGCGAGGCGCAGACCGACAAACCGAGCAAACCGGCGATGGCCAAACGGTGCGGACGCACGAAACTGTAGAGCCAGCGAAGTGCCGCTTGCAGGGCTTCGGGGTTCTGGCTGTCGATCAGCCGGACGATCAGGCGCTGCATCACGAACGTAACTGTTTGAGCTTGCGATACAGGGTCGCGCGACTGATACCGAGGGCGTCGGCCGCGGCCGAGACGTTGCCTTGATGACTGTCCAGGGACTGACGAATCATTTCCAACTCGTTTTCGCGAATGCTGCCCGATTGCGGACGCTCGCTGGCGTTCAACTCGTCGAGCATGCTGTCGGGCAGGTGGTCGAGGGTGAGTACGGTGTCACCCGGTTCGCGCATTGCGAGGGCGGTGCGCAGAACCATCTCCAGTTGGCGGATGTTGCCAGGCCAGTGATAGCCGCTGAGCAAACGGTTCAGGTCGTCATGCAAGAGGACGGTCGGTGCGTCCAGACGGGTGAGCAAGCGCGATACCAGCCCGTCGAAATCGTCACGTTCACGCAGCGCCGGAAGCATCACGCTGATGCCGTTGACCCGATAGAAGAGGTCTTCGCGAAAGTGTTTTTCTTCCACCAGACGCTTGAGGTCACGGTGGGTCGCACAGATTAGTGCGACGTCGATGTCCTGCTCCTCGCCCGCCCCCAGTGGCGCGACTTTTCGGTCCTGCAACACTCGCAACAGGCGGGCTTGCAGGGCCAGAGGCATGTCGCCGATTTCGTCGAGAAACAAGGTGCCGCCGTGGGCCTGCTGTAGACGCCCGATCATGCCGCCGCGACGAGAACCGGTGAAGGCGCCTTCACGGTAACCGAACAACTCCGACTCGATCAGGCCTTCGGGGATTGCGGCGCAGTTCACCGCGACGAAGGGCTTGTCGCAGCGAGTGCCGGCCATGTGCAGGGCACGGGCGATGACCTCCTTGCCGGTGCCGGTTTCGCCGAGCAGCAATACAGGGAGTTCATTGGCCAAACCTTGTCTGGCCATGCGCAACGCCTTGGCGTAACGGACATTGCTGCCGGCCAGGGACTCCAGATCTGGAGTGGGTTTGGCGGTTTTCGAGGCGCTGCGCGAGGGCGTGCTGACCCCGATCGAACGCTGTGGTGCGCGCAGGGTTTTGTAGAAGAATTCGCCTTTGGCAGTCTGCAGACTGCCGATGCCGCCCTGATACAACCGCGACAGCAGTTGCAAGCCATCGACGCCGAGAAACTCTTCACAACGACGACCGACCAGCGCCGAACGCTCGGCGTGCAGCAACTGGCAAGCCTGGGCACTGACGGCGAGAATCTGTCCGCCGAGGCTCACCGCCAACAGGCCTTGCCAGGGAGATTCGAGGTACTGCCGACGACTGTGGAAAGCCAGGACAATTTCGTCTGGATAGCTGGCATTGAACACGCGGCTTTCAATCTGGCTGACCGCCATCGCCAGCAGCGCAGTGCTGTCATGGACACGGCCGAGCGGACCTTCGCGAGTCAGGTCGAGCACGCCGAGGATGTCGCCTTGCGGACAATGAATGGGGACCGATGTACAGGAAAAGTCGGTGAGACGATCGAGGTAATGTTCGCCGCAATCGATCATCGTCGGGCGGGCTTCGACCAGTGCAGTGCCCAAGGCATTAGTGCCGCGAGCGGCTTCGCTCCAGCAGGCACCCAGGGTAATGTCTTGCAACCCACTGCCTTTGAGGCGATCAGCGCGCCCTTCGACGGCAAGGATGGTGGCGTCGGAATTGGCCAGGATAATCAGGCCTTCCTTGCCTTGGCGTTCAGCGAGGTAGTCGATGGCGGGCAATGCAGCGTCAATCAGCAGTCGATTGCTGGCCAGCAGGACTTCCAGGCTGGCGCTCGATTCCAGCGCGAGCTCGTGCTTGCCATTGAAATGCACGCCATGGCCGAGGCTGCGGCGCCACGACGCGTCGATTTCCGCGCGCAATACGCCGTCGGGGACTTCGCCCTCCAGATGAAGTTTTTCCCGGGCCAGCCGGGCTTCGTGGTGCAGCTTGGGGGATGTGGTTTTTATTAGCGTCATCAGCGCTCCGGATCGGTCCGCTTTGCGCTTATTTTAGTTCAGCGCCCTGCCGCAATCTTTACGTTAACGTCAGGGGGATGGCAAGTGCCTTATGGCACTTGCGTTGAACTTGGTAGATCGGGAGATCGTTCTTCGTCGGATCGCTGCATTGACTGATCAGACGTGAGGGTCGCCCGGGACTTTGCTCGGTGTGGCGTACTGCGGTTTCAGGTGACCGTCTTGATCGAGTAGCCAGGCATCCATGATCTGGCGCACCACGGGACCGGCAACGCGACCGCCCGCCTCACCGTTTTCGATCATCACCGAAATGACAATCTTCGGGTGTTCAGCCGGGGCAAAACCTACGAACAATGCGTTGTCGCGGTTGCGTTCCCGGGTTTTCGCCCGGTTGTAGCGTTCGCCCTGTTTGATCGCAACCACTTGGGCCGTACCGCTCTTGCCGGCGATGCGGTATTGGGCACCCGCCGCTGCCGCTCGAGCAATGCCGCGAGCGTCGTGCATCACCATCTGCATACCGTGATTGACCTGTTCCCAATCACGCGGATCCTTGAGCAGAATATTCGGCATTGGGTGTTCGTCCACGGGGGCAACACCGTCCACGGTCTTCGCCAGATGCGGTCGGTTCCACACGCCTTTGTTAGCGATCAGCGCCGTGGCCTGAGCCAGTTGCAGGGGTGTGACTTGCATGTAGCCTTGACCAATGCCGAGGATCACCGTCTCCCCCGGGAACCATGGCTGGCGGCGCGTCGCGCGTTTCCAGGCCTGGGAGGGCATCAGGCCGGCGGATTCTTCGAACATGTCCAGAGAGATTTTCTCGCCGAGTCCGAACATCGCCATGTAGTCATGCAGGCGGTCGATACCCAGTTTGTGGGCCAGATCGTAGAAGTAAGTGTCGTTGGAACGCATGATCGCTGCGTCCATGTCCACCCAACCGTCGCCGCTGTGGTTCCAATTACGGTACTTGTGATCGAAATCCGGGAGCTGGTAGTAGCCCGGATCGAAGACACGGGTCTGTGGAGTTACTACACCTGCGTCAAGACCAGCGATGGCCACTTCCGGCTTGATGGTTGATCCGGGCGCGTAGAGCCCCCGCAGGACACGGTTGAAGAGCGGTCGATCGATGGAATCGTGCAGCGCTGCGTATTCTTTGAAGCTGATACCGGTGACGAACAGGTTAGGGTCGAAGCTCGGCTTGCTGACCATCGCCAGCACTTCACCGGTGGATGGATCCAGCGCGACGACGGAACCTCGACGATCACCCAGCGCTTCCTCGGCGGCCTCCTGAAGTTTGACGTCGAGGCTCAGAACGATGTTTTTGCCGGGAATTGGATCAGTGTGCTTGAGCACTCGCAGCACTCGACCTTGCGCATTGGTTTCGACTTCCTCGTAACCTACGTGGCCATGCAGTTCCGATTCGTAGAACTTCTCGATGCCGGTCTTGCCGATCGATTGGCTGCCGCGGTACTCCACCGTATCCAGGGCTTTGGATTCTTTCTCGTTGATCCGGCCGACATAGCCGATTGAATGCGCGAAGTGTGCGCCCATGGGGTAGTGGCGAACGAATTGCGGTTCTACATCGATACCCGGCAGACGAAACTCGTTGACCGCCAGCACTGCGATTTGCTCTTCACTGAGTTCATAGAACAGGGTCACGGGCACGAATGGGTGCCGGGCTTGCTTCATCGCCTTGTCGAACAATGTGCGATCGTCTGCAGGCAGGTGCAGTAGGTTTACGACCTCATCCAGCTCTTCCTTGATATCAGAGGCGCGCTCGCGAGTGATGGTCAGGTTGAAGCTGGGTCGATTGTCCGCCAGAACTACACCATTGCGATCGTAGATCAGCCCTCTTGTCGGGGTGATCGGCAATACATGCACGCGGTTATTTTCAGAAATCGTGGAGTGGTAGTCAAACTCGACTACTTGCAGGACATACATGCGCACAACCAGTGCGCAGGTAATTGCGACCACGAACAAGGCGCAGGCCATGAGTCGCTTGTTGACGAGGCGCGTCTCTTTTTCGTGGTCTTTGATGGGTATCGGTTCAGGCATTTCTGCAGCGGCTCTTTGACTTTGAAAGGAAGCCTGGTCCGCTGGCTTTGGAAATCAGTCCATTAAAAAACGAGCTGCACGATACCAAAAACTGCGCGCGTGATTTAGTTCGATTTCCTCTAACGGCCGACCCTGTAGGCCAAAATGAGGCCGGGCCACTTTCCTGCGGACAAAACAAAACCCCTGTTCGCGTTAGCAAACAGGGGTTTCGGAATTTAATCTTGACGATGACCTACTCTCACATGGGGAAACCCCACACTACCATCGGCGATGCATCGTT
>Ga0247812_10000113_pt1 | contig 104909 bp, 94 predicted proteins | sample UWRJL149409B1_FD_178011 | JGI IMG/M metagenome (GOLD analysis project Ga0247812, IMG submission 178011) | Plant litter microbial communities from Arlington Agricultural Research Station in Wisconsin, United States - UWRJ-L149-409B-1 | ecosystem: Environmental > Terrestrial > Plant litter >... | reverse complement strand
CGCTTTCACATACGTCGACGGCGTGGCGATGGCGACCAGCGGCAGGATCACGTCGCATTTCTTGACGTGATACTCGACCCATTCCTTGTTGATGGTGATGTCGCCCTCGAAGAAGTGCATGCGAGGATGGTCCAGCATGTCCGAAATCCGGTCAGTGCTCATGTCCATGCCGTAGACGTGCCAGTCGGTCGTCTCCAGGATGCGCTTCGACAGGTGATGGCCGATGAAGCCGTTGACGCCGAGGATGAGGACTTTTTTCATGATGTGTGCTTCCAGTTGATGTTTATAGTCCATTGGCGGCCGGCGATGCGGCGGCCAGCTGGCGCTGTAATTGTTCTGCCGTCACGGCGACGCCGTCGGCGCTCAAGGCGGAAATCGCCAGCATGCGGCCATCCCCGCACACGCCGAAGATGCAATTATCCACCACCGCCAGGCCCGCAGGCAAACCGACCGAGACCACATTGCCGAAGTTGCCGCTGAGCCGCGCCCGCTGGATCACGTAGCGCACGCCGCCGACGTCGGTGAAGGCGCCGGGGTAGGGCGGCGCCACCGCGCGGTGCAGGTTGTAGACTTGCTGCGCCGGCTGGCTCCAGTCGATGCGGCCGTCTTCCGGCGTGCGTCCGCCGAAGTAGCCGCCGCGCGTCAGGTCGTTGTGCAGGCGCGGCGCGGTGCCGTCCAGCAGCGACGGCAGGATGCGCCACAGCGCCTGCTCGGCCGCCACGGTGACCTTGCCGAACACTTCGAACGCGGTGTCGTCCGGCAGGATCGGCACTTCCATCTGCGAGACGATGGCGCCGGCGTCCGGCTTGACCGTCATTTCGTGCAGCGACGCGCCGGTGACGGTGGCGCCGTGCAGCACCGCCCAGTTGACCGGCGCGCGGCCGCGGAATTCCGGCAGCAGCGAGCCGTGCATATTGTAGGCGGGCGCCACCGCCAGCAGTTCGGCCGGCAGCATGTGGCGGTAGTAGAAGCTGAACATCAAATCCGGCTTGGCGGCCTGCACCTGCTCCAGCAGCGCCGGCGATTTGGCGTCGGCCGGCGTGATGTAGGGGATGCCCTCGGCCTGGCACAGCGAGATCACCGATTCAAACCAGATGTTCTCGCTGGCGCTGTCTTCATGGGTGACCACCAGCGCGACGTCGACACCGCCGGCCAGCAAGACCTTCAGGCAGCGCACGCCGACGTTGTGGTAGGCGAACACCACCGCGCGTTTGGGCATATGCAGATCATTCATGGTGGCGGCCTACGACACGTTTTTCCACGCCGGCCGGCGCGTCGGCCCGGTCGCCGGGTTTCTGTTCCAGAATGGCTTGCACCACGTAGCGCGGCCGCGCCCGCACTTGCTGGAAGATGCGGCCGACATACTCGCCCAGCAAACCGATGCCGAACAAGATCACGCCCATGAAGAAGAAGGCGATCGCGAACAGCGTGAACACGCCTTCCGCCTCCGAACCGAGGAACAGGCGCCGCACCAGCAGCACCAGCACCAGCAGCGCCGAGGCGAACGACATCAGCATGCCCAGCATGGAGAACATCTGCAGCGGGATCAGCGAAAAGCCGGTGACCAGGTCGAAGTTCAGGCGGATCAGGCTGTACAGCGAATACTTGGATTCGCCGGCCGAGCGTTCCTCGTGCTCGACCACGATTTCGGTCGGGTTGCGCGCGAAGCGATACGCCAGCGCCGGCACGAAGGTGTTGACCTCGCCGCACTGGTTCATCAGGTCGACCACGTTGCGGCCGTAGGCGCGCAGCATATTGCCCTGGTCGGTGATCCTGATGTTGGTGATTTTCTCGCGCAGCCGGTTCATGGCCTTGGACGCGTAGGTGCGCCACGCCGAATCCTGCCGCTTGCGGCGGATCGAGCCGACGTAGTCGTGGCCTTCGCGCATCTTGGCGACCAGGTTGCCGATTTCTTCCGGCGGATTCTGCAGGTCGGCGTCGAGCGTGACCATGATCTGTCCGTGCGCCGCTTCGAAGCCGGCCAGGATCGCCATGTGCTGGCCGTAGTTGCCGTTGAACAGCACCACCCGCGTCACGTCCGGGCGGGCGCGGAACTGCTCGGCCAGGATGGCGACCGACTGGTCGCGGCTGCCGTCGTTGACGAATACGATCTCATAGGTGGCGCCGAGCTGGTCCAGCGCCGGATACAGGCGGGCGAACAGCGCGGCCAGGCCGGCCTGCTCGTTGTAGATCGGGATGACGACCGAGATTTCCGGCTTGGAGAGCGCGGCGGTCATTTGATCAGCAGCGCTTTGACGGCGGCGACCGCGCGGTCGACATCGGCCAGGGTCATGGCGTAGAACATCGGCAGCGTGACGGTCAGGCGGCCGACCTTCTCGGCGACCGGGAACATGCCCTCCTTGAAACCGCGCTCGCGGTACAGCGTGAACAGGTGGATCGGCGCGTAGTGGTAGCCGGTGCCGATGTTGAACTGCTCCTGCATGGCGCGCATGAAATCGGCGCGGGTGGTCGGGCCGTGGTCCGGCAGCACGATCTGGAACAGGTGGTAGTTACTATGACCTTTGCTGCTGTCGAAGGCTTGCAGCGGCAGCTGGGCGCCGGACTGCGCCTCGAACTCGGCGCCGAAGGCTTCGTAGTAGCGGCGCGCCAGCGCGCGGCGGTGCGCGGTGATGTTGTCGATGTTGGCGAACTGGCCCAGGCCGATGGCGGCCATGATGTCGCTCATATTGTATTTGCCGCCCAACACATCGACATCGATGCCGTCGACGCCGCTGCGGGTCACGCCCTGCAGGCGGTATTTCTCGGCCAGTCTGGCCTCTTCCATGTTGTTGAGCACCAGCGCGCCGCCCTCGCCGGTGGTGATGTTCTTGTTGGCCTGGAAGCTGAACGAGACGAAATCGCCGAAGGCGCCGATGCGCTGGCCGTTCCACTCGGAGCCGAAGGCTTGGGCCGCGTCCTCGACCACGCGCAGACTGTGTTTCTTCGCGATGGCGTAGAGCCGGTCCATGTCGACCGGCAGGCCGGACAGGTAGACCGGGATGATGGCCTTGGTGCGTGGCGTGATGGCCGCTTCCAGCTTGTCGAGGTCGATGTTGCGGGTCAGCGGATCGATGTCGGCGAACACCGGCGTGGCGCCCACTTCGATGATCACGTTGGCGGTGGCGACCCACGACACCGGCGTGGTGATGACCTCGTCGCCGGGGCCGATGCCGGCGATGCGCAGCGCGATCTCCATGGTGCAGGTGCCGGAGTTGAAGGTGCGCACCGGACGGCCGCCGAAGTAGTCCGACATCTGCGCTTCAAACGCCTGCACCTTGGGGCCGCTGGTGATCCAGCCCGAGCGCAGCACGTCGCTGACGGCCGCGATCGTCGCTTCGTCGATTGTTGGTTTTGAAAAAGGTAGGAAGGGCAGGGTTGCGGTCATGGGGATGTGTGCTCTCTGGTTTTGTTCGCCGGTGGCTTGTACCCGCATTCTAGATTGTTCGTCAGGTACGCGCCAGCCATGCGGCGCCAACCGGTATCACCAACATGTTCCGCAGCGTCGGGGTGGATGGCGCCGGCATTGCGCGCCGCGCCGAGGGCGCTGAAGCTGACGTGCTCAGAGTTGTTGTGTTTTTATTCATTACAGGTTGGTAATGACAACGCGGCGGGTGTCCCGGGTCACCACGCGCATGGGCAGCTTGGCTTCCTGCAGCCTGGCGTAGGCGGCGTTGCTCAGCAGTGCCACCGCCTTTTCGCCGGCGGCGGTGTGGCCGTTCCAGCGCTCGAGGAAGCCGGCCAGCGTCGGCACGGCCAGCTCGGGCTGCTGTTGCAGGCCGAAATCGAACTCATCGATAAATTCGACCAGGATCACCGGGCGGCGCAGGTAGAAGGTCATCGATTGCTCGTACATATTGACTGTGTAGAGCTTGGTGTCGGGCCGCAGCTCCGGCAGGATCTTGGCCGCCAGGTCTTTGCCGGCGCGCATCTTGCCGTACGGTTCCAGGCTGTACATGATCAGCTGGGTGGCCGCGAAGCCGGCGACGGCCATCGTCAGCACACCCAGGTCGCGGCGCAGCTGGCGCGCGTGCAGCAGCGCCAGCGCGCCGGCGGCGACGGCGACGATGCCGGCCGCCAGCGCCCACGGCTGCGTGGCCGCCAGCAGGATGCCTTCGCCGGGATTGCGTTCCGACATATTGGCCAGCTGCGGCACGAAGGCCAGGCCGATCAGTCCGGCCGCGATGACGGTGCAGGCGGCCAGCATGCGCTGGCGGCGCGAGGCGTTTTCCAGATAGGTGGCGATCAGCATCGCCACTGCCGGAAAGATCGGCAGGATGTAGCCGGGCAGCTTGGAGCTGGAATAGCTGAAGAAGAACAAGATGAACACGGCCCAGATCAACAGCAGCAGCTTGGGCTGGAAGCAGGTCTTTTCGCGCTCGGTGGCCTGCAGCAAGGCTTGCGGCAGCAGGCCCAGCCACGGCATCAGGCCCGGAATCAGCAGCACCAGGAAGTAATACCACGGCCCTTCGCGGTGATGGGTCTTGAGCAGGAAACGCTCCCAGTGCTCGTGCACGAAGAAGAAGTGCGGCTGCTCGGGATTCTTCAGCGCCACCAGCACGAACCACGGCGCGGCGATGGCCAGCAGCAGCAGCAGCCCTTTGCCAAGATGCAGGCGCTTCCAGATCGCGGCGTCGCGCGACACCGCCGAGTAGATCACCAGCACCGCGCCCGGCAGCACCACGCCGATCAGGCCTTTGGCCAGCACCGCCAGCGCCATGCCGGCCCAGCAGACCAGCATCCAGTTGCGGTTTTCGGCCGCGGTGGCGGCGTCGCGCTGGGCCAGCAGCAGCGCGCACAGCGCGATCGCCATCATCGTCGACAGGCTCATGTCGAGCGAATTGATCTGCGCGCCGGCCACCCAGAACATGCTCGAGCCGAGCACCAGCGCGGCGTAGAAACCGGCGCGCGCGCTGAACAGCCGGCGGCCGGTGTAACCGGACAGCAGCACCGCGCCGATGCCGCACAGGCCGGTCCACAGGCGCGCCTGCCATTCGCCCAGGCCGAAGGCGGCGAAGGTGAGGGCGTTCATCCAGGTTTGCAGCGGCGGTTTCTCGAAATACTTGATGCCGTTCAGGCGGGTGGTGATCCAGTCGCCATGCTGCAGCATCTCGCGCGCCATCTCGGCGTAGCGGCCCTCGTCGGGCGGCACCAGGGTGCGCGCGCCCAGCATGTAGAGCGAGACCAGGACGAAGGCGGCCAGCAGCGCCCAGACGACTTTTTTCGCGTTGTACAGGTCGTTCATCAGGCGGGCGTGGCCTCGCTGTGGTCGATCACCAGGGCCAGCGTGACCTTGCGGCCCTCGCCCATCAGGATGTTGTAGGTGCGGCAGGCGGCCTGGCTGTCCATGCATTCGACGCCGATGCGGCGCATGGTCAGCGCGGCGGTCAGGCGCGGGTGGATGAAGCGCTGCCGTGCGCCGGTGCCGAGGATGACCACGTCCGGGTCGTCGCCGCCGATGATGTCGAAGTGCTCGGCGGTGATGGCGTCGAAGCTGGCCACGTTCCAGGCGCGCGGCTCGGTCTCGGGCAGCACGATCAGGCTGTAGTTGTAGCGCTGGGCGTTGATTTCAACGCCGGTGTCGTCGTAGCCGGTGACGGTCTGGTATTTTTTGGTGTCGCTTGCGTGCAGCTTCATGGGAGAAATCGCGTGGTGGGTCGGGAAAGAAGCGCCATTGTAGCGGTTTCGGGGCCGAGTTAGGCCTTTCGGACGGGCAGGTGTTGATTAAATGGGAGGCTTTCGGCAGAATGGTTCTTTTCGCATTGCAGCATCGACCGTGGCCGGGTTTTTGGCAGGTCGCAGCGGTTTGCCTCACCTGGACAGGATTTTATTTTGCGACCGATTCAAAAATCGAACAAATTGGCGGAAGTCTGTTATGAGATCCGCGGCCCGGTGCCGGAAAAAGCCCGGCAGATGGAGGAAGAAGGCCACAAGATCACAAAGTTGAATATCGGCAACCTCGCCGTGTTCGGCTTCGATCCGCCGGACGAGATTGTCCAGGATATGAAGATCAACCTGTCCAACGCGGCCGGCTACACCGATTCCAAGGGCATGTTCGCGCCGCGCAAGGCCATCGTGCACTACACCCAGAGCAAGAACATCGCCGGCGTCGGCATCGAGGATGTCTACCTGGGCAACGGCGCCTCCGAGCTGATCGTGATGTCGATGAACGCGCTGCTCAACAACGGCGACGAGGTGCTGGTGCCGGCGCCCGACTATCCGCTGTGGACCGCCGCCGTGTCGCTGTCCGGCGGCAAGCCGGTGCACTACATCTGCGACGAGCAGCAGGAGTGGTACCCGGACATCGAGGACATGCGCAGCAAGATCAACGCCAATACGCGCGCCATCGTCGTCATCAACCCGAACAATCCGACCGGCGCGCTGTACCCGGTGCCGCTGCTGCTGCAGATCATCGAGCTGGCGCGCGAGCACCAGCTGATCATCTACGCCGACGAAATCTACGACAAGGTGCTGTACGACGAGGCCGAGCACGTCTCGATCGCCTCGCTGGCCGACGACGTGCTGTTCGTCACCTTCAACGGCCTGTCGAAGAATTACCGCGCCTGCGGCTACCGCTCCGGCTGGATGGTGGTGTCGGGCGAGAAATCCCATGCGAAAGACTATATCGAAGGCCTCAACATGCTGGCCTCGATGCGCTTGTGCGCCAACGCACCGGGGCAGTTTGCGATCCAGACTGCGCTCGGCGGCTACCAGTCCATACAGGACCTGGTGGGGCCGGGCGGGCGCCTGTTGAAGCAACGCGACCTGGCCTACAAGCTGCTGACCGAGATTCCGGGCGTCACTTGTGTCAAGCCGAAAGCGGCGCTCTACCTGTTCCCGCGTCTTGATCCGAAGATCTATCCGATCGCGGATGACCAGCAGTTCGCCTACGAGCTGCTGGCCGAAACGAAAGTGCTGATTGTCCAGGGCAGCGGCTTCAACTGGATCGCGCCGGATCATTTCCGCGTCGTGTTCCTGCCGAACTCGGACGATATGACGGAAGCCTTTGGCCGCATCGCCAAATTCATGGAAGGCTACCGCAAGCGCCACGGCGCCAGCTTCTAATTCAGATCTTACGAAACGATTTATATGAAACCCATCAAAGTAGGCTTGTTAGGCGTCGGCAATGTCGGCGGCGGTACGTTCGACGTTCTGCAACGCAATCAGGAAGAAATCCGCCGCCGCGCCGGACGCGGCATTGAAATCGTCGCCGTCTCGGCCCGCAACCTGGAGCGCGCCAAGAGCCGCACCGGCGGCAAGGTCAAGGTCGTGGCCGATCCGTTCGACATCGTCAACGACCCGGAAGTCGACATCGTCGTCGAGCTGATCGGCGGCTACGACGACGCCAAGGCGCTGGTGCTGCAGGCCATCGCCAACGGCAAGCACGTGGTCACCGCCAACAAGGCGCTGCTGGCCGTGCACGGCAATGAAATCTTCGCGGCCGCGCAAGCGAAGGGCGTCATGGTCGCGTTTGAGGCGGCCGTGGCCGGCGGCATCCCGATCATCAAGGCGCTGCGCGAAGGACTGACCGCCAACCGTATCGACTGGTTCGCCGGCATCATCAACGGCACCACCAACTTCATCCTGTCCGAGATGCGCGACAAGGGGCTGGACTTCGCCACCGTGTTGAAGCAGGCGCAGGAACTGGGCTACGCAGAAGCCGACCCGACCTTCGACATCGAAGGCGTGGACGCGGCGCACAAGGCCACCATCATGTCGGCGATCGCGTTCGGCATCCCGGTGCAGTTTGACAAGGCGCACGTCGAGGGCATCTCCAAGCTGAACGCCATCGACATCCGCTACGCCGAGCAGCTGGGCTACCGCATCAAGCTGCTGGGCATCGCCAAGCGCGCCAGGGTCAACGGCGTGGAGGGCGTGGAGCTGCGCGTGCATCCGACCTTGATTCCATCGAAGCGCCTGATCGCCAACGTCGAGGGCGCGATGAACGCGGTGCTGGTGCAGGGCGACGCCGTCGGCGCCACGCTGTACTACGGCAAGGGCGCCGGCGCCGAGCCGACCGCGTCGGCCGTGATCGCCGACCTGGTCGACATCACCCGCCTGGCCACGGCCGATCCGGAGCACCGCGTGCCGCACCTGGCGTTCCAGCCGAACGCGATGACCGATATCGAGATTTTGCCGATGTCGGAAATCACCACCAGCTACTACCTGCGCATGAACGTCAGCGACCAGCCGGGCGTGCTGGCCGACCTGACCCGCATCCTGGCCGACGCGACGATCTCGATCGACGCCATGCTGCAGAAGGAGCCGGCCGAGGGCGAGACCCGCACCGACATCATCTTCCTGACGCACCAGACACAGGAGAAGAACGTGACGGCGGCCATCGCCAGGATGGAAGCGCTGGCGACCGTGGGCGGCAGCGTCACCAAGATCCGCCTCGAAAACTTGAGCTGAGACGGGGTAAAAACCCGACAGCACTGGCGGCGGAGAGGCATCTTGACGCCAGCCTTCACCCCGCACTGCGCTACGGCCGGGGTCGGACCCCTGCGGGGTCCGACCCCTTCGGTCTAGGGGGGGCGCGGACGAAAAAAAACCGGGCAGCGTCTACGCACGCTGTCCGGAAAAGGGTAGGTCTGCTAACTGCTGACGAGCGGGTTACTTCGCGGCGACGGTCAGTTCGCTTTTCACTTCCTTCACGCCTGGCACGGCCGATGCCACCTGGATGGCCTTGGTACCGATGTCGGTGCTGGCCACCGCGCCGCTTAACACAACCACACCGTCGGTGGTGGTCACGCCGATTTGCTTTTGATCCGCCAGCGATGCCTTGATCTTGCTGGTGATGGCCTCGTCGTTGGTCGCGGCGCCGGTCTTGGCGGCGCCTGCCATTGCGCCTTCTTGCTGACCAGCAGCGAAGGCGGTACCGGTGGCGGCTGCGGCGGTCAGGGTGGCGGCAACCATGAGGCGAGCGATCAGTTTGGTAGTCATCATAATTTGCTTCCTTATCGAGTTTGAGGATAAAACGTCTGTGACGTATCCCCTTCTCAGCAAACACCGTGCCAGCCAAGATAACTCCTTTATATTCAATGGCTTAGGTTATTTTTTCTAATCGGAAATGACAGCAACGTGATTTTTCCGGCCATATTACGCCGGATTTGTCGTGAAACGGCGACACGCCTGTGTCGCCGAATTCCAAGTCATTGATTTTTAAGGATATCGTCTTGTCGCTCTACGGCGACAGCAGCGGAATCGCTGCGGAAAAGGCTGGCGTCCAGGTCATATTTCTGCAACAGCCGGTAGAACTCCGTGCGGTTGCGCTCGGCCAGGCGGGCGGCGTCGGCGACGTTGCCATCGGTCAGTTTCAGCAGCTGCACCAGGTAGTTGCGCTCGAAGCGCTGCTTGGCCTCGGTGTAGCTGAGCACCTCCAGCGACGGCACACGCAAGGCCCGCTGCACCAGCGACAAGGGGACCAGCGGCGCGGTCGCCAGCGCGCAGACGTGTTCGACCACGTTGTACAGCTGTCGCACGTTGCCGGGCCAGGCGGCCGTGGTCAGCGCCTCCAGCGCGCCGGGCGCGTAGCCCCGCACGGTCTTGCCGTACTTGGCCGCCAGCGATTGCAGGAACTGCGTCGCCATCGGCGCAATGTCCTCGCGCCGCTCGGCCAGCGGCGGCAAGGTCAGCGTGATGACGTTGAGGCGGTAATACAAATCCTCGCGGAACTGGCCGGAGTGCATGGCGAGGTCGAGGTCGCGGTGCGTCGCCGACAGGATGCGCACGTCGACCGGCCGCGCCACGTCGGAGCCGAGCTGGCGCACCACGCGCTCCTGCAGCACGCGCAGCAGCTTGACCTGCAGCAGCAGCGGCATGTCGCCGATCTCGTCGAGGAACAGGGTGCCGCCGTCGGCCGCCTGCAGCAAGCCCTCGCGCGCGGCGACGGCGCCGGTGTAGGCGCCCTTGACGTGGCCGAACAATTCGGACTCCAGCAGCGCCTCGGGAATCGCGCCGCAGTTGACGGCGATGAACGGCGCCTTGGCGCGCCGGCTGGCGCGGTGGATGGCGTTGGCCAAGAGCTCCTTGCCGGTGCCGCTCTCGCCGCGGATCAGGATGCTGGCGTCCGACGCGGCCACCAGCCGGGCTTCGGCCAGCAGCTCGTCCATGACCTGGCTGCGGCTGATCAGGCCGGCGCGCCAGGCGTCGTCGCCATTGGCGGGGCCGGCGGCCGGCGCGGACAGGCTCAGCGCCTGCGCCACGCGCTCGAGCAGTAGCTTGGCGTCGAACGGCTTGGTCAGATAGGCGTAGGCGCCCAGCGTGGTGGCCTCGACCGCGTCGGGGATGGTGCCGTGCGCGGTCAGCAGGATCACCGGCAGCGCCGGATAGCTGTGGCGGATTTCCTGGAACAGGGCCATGCCGTCGCGGTCGGGCAGGCGGATGTCGCTGATGACCAGGCGCGGCAGCTCGATCGACAGCCGCGCCAGCGCGGCCTCGGCGCTGCCGACGCCGGTCACGCGGTAGCCGTTGGCCTCGAGCCGCATCGACAGCAGCCGCAGCAGGTCGGCGTCGTCGTCGACCACCAGCAGGTGGGCGCCCGGATGCGGGCCGCTCATTTGGTCACCGCCTGCGGGCCGGGGTTGGGCGACGGACGCGCCGGCAGCGTGCGCTCGATGGCCTTCAAGCCTTCCACCATGTCGTTGAGCTGGTCGATGCGGCGCTGGTTGTCCTTTTGCTGCACGGCCAGCTTGTCGGCGTGCTCGGCCAGGCGGCGCGTCTCGGCGCAGTTGCTCGACAACAGCTGCGCCAGCAGCCGGAACGGGCCGGCCTCTGTGCCGGCCGAGCTGGCCACGCTGTCGAGCAGCGACTGCGCGCGCGCCAGGTCGCCGTTGCCGCGCGTGAGCATCAGCACCATGCCCATCTGCACCGCCACGCGCGGGCTGCGCTGTTGCAGGCTCAGGCCGCTCAATTCCTTCAGCAGCTCGCCCTGGCTCATGCGGCGCAGCGACTGGTGATAGCTCAGCAGCGGGCCGACCTCGTCGGGCGGCGGCAGCGGCGCCGGCTCCGGCTCGGCCACCGGCGCCGGCACCGGCTCGGGCAACGGCGGCGCCGGCATCGGCGAATTGAGCGCGCACGCCGTCAGCGACAGGCACAGCAGCAAGGTCAGTAAGCGGGGGTCAGATTTCATAGGGCAATTCGATTCGGAAGCGGGCGCCGCGTTCGGACGGCAGCAGTTGCAGCACGCCGCGATGCGCGGCCACGTATTCGTGCACGATGGACAGGCCGATGCCGCTGCCCCGGCGCGCGCCGGGCGGCTGGCGCTGTCCCTGGTAGAACGGTTCGAAGATGCGGTCGGCGTCGCCGGGCGCCACGCCCGGGCCCTGGTCGACGCAGTCGAGCAGCAGTTTGCCGTCCAGCTCGCCGAGGCGGAAGCGGACCAGGCCGCCCGGCGGGCTGAAGCGCACCGCGTTCGACAGCAGGTTGCCGACCGCCACCGCCATCTTGTCGACGTCGACGGCGATGGGCCGGGCCTGGCCTTCGGTGAGCACCGTCAGCGCGCCGGCCTGCGACTGCAGCCGCTGCGCATCGATGGCATGGTGCAGCAGCGCTGCCATGTCGGCGGGCTGGCGCCGCACGTGCTGGGCGTCGAAGGCGGCCGCGTTATAGCGCAGCAGCGCCTCGATCTGCGACTGCAGCGCCGCCGTGTTCTGGTTGAGGATGCCGGCGATCTCGCGCTGGTTCGGCGACAGCGTGCCGGCCACGCCGTCCTCCAGCAGGGCGACGCCCTCGCGCAGCGCCGCCAGCGGGGTCTTGAGCTCGTGCGAGATGTGGCGCAGGAAGCGCGCCTTGTCGGCCTCCAGGTCGGCCAGGCGCTGGCGCAGCCAGTTGAGCTGCTGGCCGACGCGCTGCAGGTCGTTCGGGCCGCGCACCTCGATGGCCTGGTCGTAGCGGTTTTCGCCGAGGCGGTCGATGGCCGATTCGATCTGCGCCAGCGGGCGCGACAGCCACAGGCCGAAGCCGCCGGCCAGCGCCGCCGCCAGCGCGATCGAGGCGACCACCTGCGCCGTCAGCACGCCGCGCCGCTGGTCCAGCTCGGCCAGCAGCTCGCCGTTGCGGCGTTCGACTTCCTGCTTGGCCGCCTCGGCCACCCGGGCGGTGATGTCGGGCAGCGGCGCCAGCACTTTCTCCAGCGCCTGCTGGCGCGCGTTGGTGCGGATGCGGCTGGGCATCTGCAGGATGTCCCAGGCCAGCTCGCCGGCGCTGCGCCAGCGGTCGAACAGCTGCGGCTGGGCGTAGGGCAGGGCGGCGGCCACGGCGTCGAGCGACACGCGGGCCTCGCGCCAGGCGTCGGCATAGCGTTTGCGGAAGGCGGGGTCGTCCAGCACCAGGTATTGGCGGGCGGAGCGGGCCATGGCCACGCTGCGTTCGCCCAACTGCTGGGTGTTTTCGGTCAGCGCCAGTGCGTGGCGGCCGCTGTCGCGGCTATGGGCGGCCAGCCGGTCCAGCGTCCAAAGCGCGTGCAGCGAAGCGGCGCTCAGCAGGACGGCGATCAGCAGGAAAACGCCCAGCAGCAATTGGCGAAACGAAAGTTTCGAGAGCATGGTCGTTGGGGAGAAGGCGATATTGGCACAATGATATGGCCAAAGCGCCCCAACGCCCTGTTCGATTGACACGACCTTGGTGTCAGTGCCGACATTCGGACATTCGGGAACTTCGCTGAAATGAAAAGTTCCGCAGATGTCCGAATGTCGGCACTGACACCATGTTCAGATTAGGAGGCGGGGCCGACGTCCATGCCGTCGTAGGATTCGATCTTGTGCTCTTCGGCGAATTGGTAGAGTTCCTGGTTGCGGGCGTGCAGCGTGTCGACCGTGTGCAGTTCGACTTTTTCGATGTGTAACCACCACAGCGCCGGCGTATCGGCTTCCGGCTTGGAATCGTAGATGCCGACGATCTGGTAACCCTTGGACTTGAACAGCAGTTGCGCCAGTTCCAGCTTGGCCTTGGATTTGTCGGCGAAGAAGTAACCCCACAGCAGCGGCTTGCTGATATCCCACGGCGCGTTTTCCTTCATGTCGGCAAACAGCTCGACCATTTCTTCTTTGGTGATCATTCTTGTTCCTTTGTGCGGCGGTAGAAGCAGGTTCCAACGCGTTCTATGTGTGACAGTAATTCCGGATTGTCGATCTGATGGTGGATCGACAGGTCGATTTTGTAGGGCAGCAGCAGGTCGTCCAGCTCGGTGTCGATCTTCAGTAGCGTCGGCACGGACAGGGCGTCGCCAATCAGGCAAAGACCGATGTCCGAGCCGCGCTTGAAGTTGCCTTCGGCGCGCGAACCGTACAGTATAACTTGTGCGACCTCGGGAAAGCCCCTGAAGACCGCGTTCATCCGATCGATGACGCCAGGCTTCAGGCCGTAGATCAGCGCTTCAGAGTCCATGCGACAGTTCCGTCATTCTGATGTCAAGCGCCAGAAGCAGGTCGAAAGGATGACGCTCTCTATTTCTATACCCACATTCTACCAAATAGGATATAGTTGTATTTAAATTAACTATCAAGGATAGGCGATGGCAAAGCGGTTAATGGCTTTCTTGGCGGGCGGGTTGCTGGCGGCGGCTGCGCATGCCGGATATGACGAGGGCATCAAAGCGTTCGAGGCCAAGGACTATGCCACCGCGCTGACGGAGATGCGCAAAGGCGCGCAGGCCAAGGATCCGCGCGCCTACTTGCTGCTCGGCGTGATGTCGCGCGACGGCTTGGGGATGGCGGCCGATCCGCAGCAGTCCTTTGTCTGGTTCATCGAGGCCACGCGCAGCCACGTGACCGCAGCCTATCCGCGCGTTGCCTGGGCGCTGATCCAGGGCAGCGGCATCCCAAGGAATCCGCAGCATGCGCTGGAATTCGCCCGCTTTGCCGCGCGCCAGGGCGATGCCGAGAGCCTGTTCCTGGTCTACTTCATCTTGAACGATAACGAACTGGCCTGGCGCGACGAAAAAGGCGTGGCCGACATGGCCAAATACAATCGCCTTGCCGCGCGCCCGCTGCAGGAGCGCAAGCTCGATATGGAAGCCTATGATTCGCTGTACCTGGCCGCGGAAATGAAGCAGCCGATGGCCGTGAAGATGCTGGCCTCTTCGCTGGGCGCGGTACTTGGCGACGGCAACCGCGCGCGCATGTCGCGGCTGATCAAAGCGATTCCGGCTCCGCTCAATCCCGGCATCGCCGTCTTCGATCAGGTCTCGCACGCGATGGACAAGACAGGCCGCAGCTACGCTTCGCCACAGCTGTTCGCCGATACGCTCAATAGCACGACCGCCACCGCCTCCGCACGGCTCTGCGCCGGCGCCAGGCTGGTATCGATGGACATCCTGGAGACGCCACATGACGCGGTCTATCTGCCAAGCTCCTTGCCCGGCTACGAGCATGCCTATCTGATGTCCGGCCATTGGCGCGAGAAGTGGATATTCAATGGTTGCGGCAAGACGTTGGCGCTTGAGGTCAACTTTAACGCCGATGGCCTGGGAGGCGCTACCTTCAGCGCCGGCGAGATTGCGGGCGGTTAGGCGCGGCGGAAGTCGACGCTGACTTTGAGGCCATGCCCGCCGGCGGCGGTGTGCAGCGCGATGTCGGCGCCGTGCAGGGTGGCGATGTCGCGCACGATGGCCAGGCCCAGGCCCGCGCCGCCGGGGTTGCGCTCCAGCGTGGCGGCGGCGCGGTAGAAGGGGGCGAACACCCGCTCGCGCTCCGCCTCGGCGATGCCGTGGCCGTTGTCCTCCACCTCCAGCGTGACGCCGTCCGCATGCTCGCGCACCCGCAGCGTCACCGTGCCGCCGGCCGGGGTGTAGCGCAGCGCGTTGTCGGCCAGGTTGGCGAGCAGCTCGTGCAGCAGCAAGGCCTGGCCGGCGACCTGGCCTTCGTGCTGCGCCTCCAGCGACAGGTCGATGTTCTTGGTGACTGCCACCATCGCCAGCTCCAGCCCCACCTGCCGCGCGACGTCGCGCAGCGACACCGGCGCGTTCTCCACGTCGGCGCCGTCGCCATGCTCGATGCGCGCCAGCGTCAGCAGCCGGTTGGCCAGGTTGACCGTGGAATCGGTGGTGGCGGCGATGCTGCGCACGATGTCGCGCAACGCCGCCTTGCCGGCTTCGGCGTCGCCGCCGGTCCGGTCGCATTCGCGCAGCGCCAGTTCGGCCTGGGTCTTCAGCACCGTCAGCGGCGTGCGCAGTTGATGCGAGGCGTCGGCGATGAAGCGCCGCTGGCTGCTGATCAGGATGTGCAGCCGCGCGCGCGAACTGTTCATCGCCGCCACCAGCGGCCGCACTTCCTTGTGCACCAGCGTGGCGTCGACGTCGGACGAGTCGTTCAGGCTGCGCGTCTCGACCGCGATCTTCAGCCGCATCAGCGGCGCCAGCACCAGCCGCACCGCGAACCACACCAGCAGCGCCACCGCCGCCAGCAGCAAGGCCTGCCAGATCAGCGTGTCGAACAGGATCTGGTTCGACAGCCCGCGCCGCGCTTCCAGCGTTTCGCCGACCTGGATCAGGGCGATGCCGCGCATCGAGTCGTCGTACACCGGCTGCAGCAGCGCGGCGATGCGCACCGGCTGGCCGTTGTAGTTGGCGTGATAGAAGCGCACCAGCGCCGGGTAGGCCTCCGAGCGCGGCACGTTGGCCGGCACCGGCGGCAGGTCGCCGTAGCCGGACACCGTCTCGCCCTTGATGCCGGTGACCTTGTAGTAGATGCGGCCCAGCGTGTCGGTCTCGAAGCTGTCCAGCGCGACGTAGGGCACGTCGGCGACCACCTTGCCGTCGACCACCGACACGCGCTCGGCCAGCGCGCGCGTGGAGGCCAGCAGCGAACGGTCGTAGGCGACATCGGCGGCGTCGAGCGCGTTGCGGTAGACCGAGATGGCGTTGAGCGCGACCAGCACCAGCAAGGGCCCCAGCAGCCAGCGCAGCAGCTGCCCGCGCAGGCTGCCCAGCGGCGCGCCGGGGCCGATGCGGCGGGCGAGGGCGGTCAGCAGCGGCATGAGGTTCGGGCCGGGCGGCGCGCGCGTCAGGCGGCGGGCGCCGGACGCGGTTGCAGCACGTAGCCGATGCCGCGCAGCGTGGTGATGATGGCCGCCCCCGGCGCGGCGATGTCGAGCTTCTTGCGCACCCGGTGGATGTACAGATCGATCGCGTCGAGGTTGGCGTGGTCCTCCAGCGCGAACACTTCGTCGAACAGTTTTTCCTTCGCCACCGCGCGGCCGGAGCGGGTGATCAGCGTCTCGAGCACCGCGTGTTCGCGCGGCGTCAGCGCCAGCGCGCTGCCGGCGTAGGTGAACATGCGGGTGACGGTGTCGAAACTGAGCGCGCCGCAGCTGTGCACCAACGCCTCGTTGCCGACGCTGCGGCGCAGCAGCGCCTTGACGCGCGCCTCCAGCTCCGCCAGTTCGAAAGGCTTGGACAGGTAATCGTCGGCGCCGAGGTTGAGGCCCTGCACCCGGTCTTCCAGGCCGCCGCGCGCCGTCAGTATCAAGACGGGAGTCTGGCCGCGCGGGCCGCCGCGCGCGCGCAGGCGCTTGAGCACATCCAGCCCGTCCATGCGCGGCAAGGTCAGGTCGAGGATCACCAGCGCGTAGTCCTGCGTGTGCAGCAGCGCGTCGGCGTCGGCGCCGTTGTCGGCGCATTCGACCGTCAGGTGGGCGTCGCGCAGGGCCTTGGACAGCCAATGTGACAGTTCGGTGTGGTCTTCTACCAACAATATACGCATGGGGGGGATTGCCTGTGACCGTGAATGCTGCATCATGGTCTGGTCGGCGGAAAAAAGGAAGCCCCAGGCCTGAATGTGGTGCGCCGGTGACATTGAAAGGCAATTGAAAGGAAGCGGCTCCTATAGTGGCACCCTGATCGCAGAGATCAGGATCCAAATATAAAAACGATATCCTCTGGAGACAAGCATGAAGAAATCCGCGTTAACCATCGCAGTGCTGGCGTTGGCGGCTGCCGCCGGCGCCCAGGCCCAATCCAATGTCCAGGTCTACGGCCTGCTCGACGTCGGCGTCGAAAACGCCAACCACCAACCCCCGACCGGCGGCAGCGCCACCAAGGTCATCTCCGGCGGCATGAACACTTCGCGCTGGGGCTTCCGCGGCACCGAGGATCTGGGCGGCGGCCTGAAAGCGGTCTTCGGCCTCGAAGGCGGCATCCTGATGGACACCGGCGCCCAGGACGGCGCGCTGTTCAAACGCCAGGCCTACGTCGGCCTGGAAGGCTCCTACGGCCGCCTGGTCCTGGGCCGCTCGTTCACCAGCGTGTACGACACCGTGATCTCCTTCGACCCGATGGGCTTCGCGCCGTACTACTCGTGGGCCACCTCCGGCCCGGCCACGGGGCCGAGCAAATACGGCTTCACCACCGCATACGACAACATCATCAAGTACGCCGGCAGCTTCGGCGACTTCAAGCTCGGCGCCAACTACAGCGCGGGCGAGCAGGCCGGCAGCAACCGTGACAGCGCCAAGATGGGCTTCACCACCGTCTACAAGCTGGGCGCGGCCAACCTGATGGCGACCTGGGAGCGCAACAACGGCAACACCGTCATCGCTACCGGCAATCGCGACAAGAACACCGTCTGGCACATCGGCGCCAATTACGAAACCGGTCCCGTGAAACTGTGGGCCGTGGTGCGCGACTACAAGCTGGAAGCGGGCAAGGCGCTCACCGCCGACGTCGACGCCACCACCAGCTGGCTCGGCCTGGCCTGGAAGACCGACGCCGTCACCACGCTGACCGGCGCGGTCTACCATGTCAACGTCAAGAACGTCGCCGCCAACAAGGACGCCGATCCGACCATGTACGTGGCGCGCTACCGCTACGCGCTGTCCAAGCGCACCGACCTGCATGTCTCGGCCGCCTACGCCAAGGCCAAGCACGGCCTGGCCACCGGCCTGTCGCGCGACGACGCCGGCAACAGCGACAGTCAACGCGGCGTCACCGTCGGCATGCAGCACCGCTTCTGATGAAAGCTTTGCTGCTGATCGCGGCGCTGCTGTCCGGCGTCGCGGCGCAGGCCGCGGACCTCGAATGCATCGTGCCGTCCAAGCCGGGCGGCGCGATGGACCTGACCTGCAAGCTGGCGCAGAAGGGTTTGGCCGGCTTGCGCGGCGAACCCAATCCACCGCCGTCGGACATGCATATCAGTTATCTGCCCGGCGGTATTGGCGCGGTGGCCTGGCACTCGCTGGTGTCGCAGCGCCGCGCCGAGCCGAACACGCTGGTGGCCTTCTCGGGCGGCTCGCTGCTCAATCTGGCGCAGGGCAAGTTCGGCAAGGCCAAGGCTGCCGACGTGCGCTGGGTCGCGGCGCTCGGCGCGGACTACGGCATGATCGCGGTGCGCGCCGATTCGCCCTTCAAGACGCTGGGCGATTTGATGGCGGCGCTGAAGGCGCATCCGCAGAAGGTGCTGATCGGCGTCTCCGGCACCATCGGCAGCCAGGACTGGCTGAAGATGGCGATGGTGGTCAAGGCCGGCGGCATCGATCCGAAAGTGCTGCGCTTCGTGGCGCTGGAGGGCGGCGGCGAAATCTTCACCGCGCTGCATGCGGACTATGTGCATGTGGTGTCGGGCGACGCCAGCGAAGCGACGCTCTACGCCGGCGGCAATACCCGCGTGCTGGCGGTGCTGTCGGAGCAGCGTTTGCCGGGCGTGCTGGCCAACGTGCCGACCGCGCGCGAGCAGGGCATCGACGTGGTGTGGCCGATCATCCGCGGCGTGTGGATGGGGCCTCATGTGACTGACCAGGATTATCGCCAGTGGGTGTCGGCTTTCGACCGTGTGCTGGCCAGCCCGGAGTTTGCGCAGAAGCGCGCCAGCTCCGGCCTGTTTCCCTTCGGGCTGACCGGCGATGCGCTGGCGGTCTATGTAAAGAAGGCCGTGGACGACTACGGCAAGCGCGCCGCCGAACTTGGCCTGGTGCGCTAATCAAAAACTCAATGGAGACTACTATGATGATGAAAACGACTCTGGCCGCCGCATGCGCCTCCCTGTTCGCCAGCGCCGCGATGGCGCAGGTGCCGGCCGGCTATCCGGCCGACTACCAGAAGATCATCGACGGCGCCAAGAAAGAGGGCAAGCTGGTGATCTACGGCGCCACCGACAGCAAGGCCACGCAGCCGCTGATCAAGGACTTCAACGCGCTGTACCCGGGCATCACGGTCGAGTACAACGACATGAACTCCACCGAAGTGTACAACCGCTTCATCTCCGAAGCGGCGGCCGGCGGCAACACCGCCGACGCCATGTGGTCGTCGGCGATGGACCTGCAGATGCGCCTGGCCTCGGACGGCTACGCGCTGCAGTACAAATCGGTCGAATCGTCGAAGATCCCCGGCTGGGCGATCTGGGACGACAAGGCCTACGGCACCACCTTCGAGCCGGCCGCCATCGTCTACAACAAGCGCCTGGTCGACGCCAAGGAAGTGCCGCAGAATCACGCCGACTTCGCCAAGCTGATACAGCAGCCGAAGTTCAAGGACAAGGTCACCACCTACGACATCGAGAAATCCGGCGTCGGCTTCATGTTCATGACCCAGGACGCGCGCGAGAATCCGAAATTCCAGGAGCTGGAAAACGCCTTCGGCGTGGCCAAGGTGCGCGTGCAGTCGTCCACCGGCACCATGATGGAGCGCATCTCGTCGGGCGAGAACCTGATCGGCTACAACGTGCTGGGCTCCTACGCGCTGGTGCGCGCCAAGGCAGACCCGTCGATCGGCGTGGTGCTGCCGAAGGATTACACGCTGATCATGTCGCGCGTCCTGTTCATCAACAAGGCCGCCAAGAACGTCAACGCCGCCAAGCTGTGGATGGACTACATGCTGTCGCATCGCGGCCAGACCATCATCGCCAACGACTCCAAGCTGTTCGCAATCCGCCAGGACGTGACCGGCGAGACCACCTCCGCCGACTTGATCAAGCAGATCGGCAAGGACAACGTCAAGCCGGTGCCGGTCCATCCCATCGTGCTGCAGTTCCTGGGACCGGCCAAGCGCATGGCCTTCCTCAAGCAGTGGAAAGAAACCGCGGGCAAGAAGTAAGGTAGAACCATGAACACACTCACACTCCCGGGCGCCGGCCGGCGCGGCATCAACTGGCCGCGCGGCGTGGTGGTGGTGCTGGCCGCCATCGCCATCTTCCTGCCGCTGCTGCTGATTTTCTATCAGAGCTTCCTGAACGCGCCGTTCTTCATGCCGGTGAAGGAGCTGGGCTTCGACGCCTACCGCTTCATCTTTGACGATCCGGATTTCGCGGTCGCCTTCAAGAACGCCTTCTGGCTGGCCGGCGGCCTGGCGGTGATCGCCGTGCCGCTGGGCGGCATGCTGGCCTTCCTGATGATCCGCACCGACCTGCCGGGCAAGGGCTTCATCGCGCCGCTGCTGCTGGTGCCGATCTTCGTCTCGCCGATGGTGATGGGCTTCGGCTATGTGGTGTCGATGGGGCCTGTGGGCTTCTACTCGCTGTGGTTCAAGGACATCCTCGGCTTCATCCCTTGGAACATCTATTCGTTCACCAGCATCGTCATCATCGCCGGCCTGACGCACGTGCCGCACGTCTACCTGTACGCCTCGTCCGCGCTGAAAAGCCTGGGCTCGGACGTCGAGGAAGCGGCGCGCGTCGCCGGCGCCTCGCCGCTGCAGGTGATGTTCAACGTCTCGCTGCCGATGATTACGCCGGCGCTGGCCTATGCGGCGGTGCTGGTGTTCTTCCTCGGCTTCGAGGTGTTCGGACTGGTGCTGGTGCTGGGCGATCCCGAGGGCCACATGGTGCTGGCGACTTATCTCTACAAGCTGACCAACAAGCTGGGTACGCCGTCCTACCACCTGATGGCCGCCGTCGCGGTTTGCCTGGTGATGGTGACGATGCCGCTGGTGATGGTGCAGCGCCATCTGCTCAAGACGGCCAACAAGTTCGTCTCGATCAAGGGCAAGGGCGCGCGCAGCAAGGCGATGCCGCTGGGTCGCTGGAAGTGGCTGGCCTTCGCGCTGATCTTTGGCTGGCTGATGTTCACCATCATCATGCCGATGTCGGGCATCGTGCTGCGCTCCTTCGTCCAGTATTGGGGCGAGGGCGTCAACCTGCGCGACGTGCTGACGCTGCAGCACTTCCGCGAAATACTGGAGCAGCCGGCGCTTATCCGCGGCATCGTCAACACGGTGCTGATCGGCGTGATCGGCGGCGGCCTGGCGGTGATCTGCTACTGCGCCATCGCGCTGGCCATGCACCGCAAGCCGGACTTCATCACCCGCTTCCTCGACTACAGCGTGCTGGTGCCGCGCGCCGTGCCTGGCCTGCTGGCCGGCCTGTCCTTCCTGTGGGTGTTCCTGTTCGTGCCGAGCTGGTTGGACGGCATGTTGAAGGGCATGGACAACGGCGCCGCGCTGTGGCTCAGCGAGCACGCGATACCGGTGCTGCGTTCCCTGCGCTCGACCATCTTCGCCTTGTGGCTGGCGTATTCGGTGGTGTGGCTGGCCTACGGCATGCGCTTGATTTCGACGGCGCTGCTGCAGGTCGGGCCTGAGCTGGAGGAGGCGGCGCGCGCGGTCGGCGCATCGCGCGGCCAGGTCACGCGCGACGTCACCGTCCCGCTGATCAAGTACGGCCTGCTGGGCGCGTGGCTGATGGTGTTCCTGATCTTCGAGCGCGAATATTCGACCGGCGTGTACCTGCTGTCGCCGGGCACGGAGGTGATCGGCGCGATGCTGGTGTCGCTGTGGGCCACCGGCTCCACCGACCTGGTGGCGGCGCTATCGTTCATCAACATCTCGCTGGTGGCGATCGGCCTTGGCGTCGCGCTGCGCTTCGGCGTCAAGCTGCATAACTGAGTAAACAATTATGAAACGAGACATCACCATGAATGAACTGACCGTCAACGAGCTGCATCTGGACTACGGCAGCGGCGCCAGCGCCAACCCGATCCTCAAGGGCGTCTCCATGCACCTGCAGAAGGGCGAAGTGGTGGCGCTGCTGGGACCATCGGGCAGCGGCAAGACCACGCTGCTGCGCGCCGTCGCCGGCCTGGAGAGCCCGAAGGCGGGCACCATCGCTATCGGCGACCGCAATGTCTTCGACGGCGCCAAGGGCTTCGAGATGCCGGCCGAGCACCGCAACCTGGGTCTGGTGTTCCAGTCCTACGCGCTGTGGCCGCACAAGACCGTGTTTGACAACGTCGCCTATGGCCTGAAGCTGCGCAAGATGGGCGCCAGCGAAATCAAGGACAAGGTCGCCGATGTGCTGAAGCACCTGGGCCTGGGCCATCTGGCCGAGCGCTTTCCGCACCAGCTGTCGGGCGGCCAGCAGCAGCGCGTGGCGATCGCGCGCGCGCTGGTCTACAACCCGCCGGTGATCCTGCTGGACGAACCGCTGTCCAACCTGGACGCCAAGCTGCGCGAGGAGGCGCGCGCCTTTCTGCGCGAGCTGATCGTGCGTCTCGGCTTGTCGGCGCTGATGGTGACCCACGACCAGGCCGAGGCGATGGCGATCTCGGACCGCATCCTGCTGCTCAATAACGGCAAGATCGAGCAGCAAGGCACGCCGCAAAGCATGTACGAAACGCCGGACACGCTGTTCACCGCGGAGTTCATGGGCAGTAACAACCGCCTGCCGGCCAAGGTCGTGCAGCGTGACGGCGCGCAGGTGCGGCTGGACGTCAACGGCACGGCGCTGCAAGGCACCGCTCGTGGCGTTGGCGGCGGCGAGCCGTCGACCATCATCCGCGTCGAGGAAGTGAAGATCAGCGCCACGCCGGCCGACAATGCGATCGAATTGCCGCTGCTGACCTGCATGTACCTGGGCGACCGCTTCGAGTGCCTGTTCAAGAGCGAGGCCGGCCCGGAGATCAGCCTGCGCGCCTACTCCAAGTACCGGCTGGAGCCGGGCCGCTACTGGCTGCAGCTGCCGGCGGATAAATTGTGGGTGTTTTAGCCGGCCAGCCGGTTTTCGCTGACCAGAGGGGGCGGCTCCGCAATCGTGCGGGCCGCCTTTTTTTATTCTTTTATGCCCTAAAAGCAAATTTTAGACAAATTTTGTGCGATAAAACGCACAACTCTAGCGCTAGATCAACAAAACAGTTGCTCCCAGTCTATTTATTTAGGCCTATACAATTTGTGCTCGTTTATAATTTGAAAACTATGCCCGCTGGCATTTCTGGATCGTTATTCACATGCGCACACACGGCGTCCGTTTCTCTATCGCTAGGCACGCCGAATGGGCGCCTGGCCTGACCACGCCCGAGGCTTGGGCCGCGTGGGCCGAGGCGCCGTACCTGATCCAGTCGGGAGAGGAGCCGGGCGTCAAGGCGATGCCCGCGATGCTGCGCCGGCGCGCCGGATTCCTGGGCAAGATGGCGCTGGAAGTGGCTTACCAGTGCCTCGACGGCCGCGGCGACATCCCCACCGTATTCTGTTCGCGGCACGGCGACGTGGCGCGCGCGGTCGATCTCCTGACCGACCTGGCGCGCGGCGATGCGCTGTCGCCGACCGCTTTCGGCATGGCGGTGCACAACGCAATTCCCGGACTGCTGACCATCGCGCGCAGCGACCGCGCCAACCACATCGCCCTGGCCGCCGGCGCGGCGACGATCGAACACGCGGTGATCGAGGCCTGCGGCCTGCTGGCCGACGGCGCGCCGTCGGTGCTGCTGGTGGCCTGCGATTGTCCGCTGCCGGCGCTGTTCAAGCCTTTCGAGCAATGCGAAGAGCAGCCGTATGCGTGGGCGTGGCTGATGACGCGGGCCGAGGGCGAGGCGATCGCGCTGGAATGGAGCGCCGACGGCGCGCGGCCCGCATCGGGCCTGCCGGGCGGGCTGGAAGTGGCGGCCTTCCATCTGCGCGGCGCGCGGACAATGGAGCGCTGCGACGGCCGCCTGCGCTGGCGCTGGCGGCGCGATGCTTGAGACGCCGGCGGCGCGCCTGTCGTTGTACTGGCGGGTGTTCGTCACCGGGCTGAGTTTCGTGGTCTTCGGCGTCGGCGGACTGCTGCTGCGGATCGTGGTGTTTCCGATGCTGAATCTGATGGTGCGGCGGCGCGAGCGCCGCGTGGTGCTGGCACGGGCGGTGATTCGCCGCGCCTTCCGTGTCTACGTGGATTTGATGCGGGCGCTGGGCGTGCTGCGTTACGAGATACGCGGCCTGGATAAGCTGGAACGGGGCGGCTTGCTGATACTGGCCAACCATCCGACGCTGATCGACACCGTATTCCTGATGGCCTTCGTGAAGAACGCCGATTGCATCGTCAAGGGCGCGCTGTGGAACAACCCGTTCACGCGCGGGCCGGTGCGGGCGGCGGGCTATATCAACAACGAGGGCGGTCCGGCGCTGGTGGAAGACTGCATCGCGTCGCTGGAGCGGGGCAACAACCTGATCGTGTTCCCGGAGGGGACGCGCACCGGCTGCGACGGCGTGATCAGCATGAAGCGCGGCGCGGCCAACATCGCGGTGCGCGGGCTGCGCGCGATGACGCCGGTGCTGATCCGCTGCGATCCGCCGACGCTGGGCAAGGGCGGGAAGTGGTGGCGCGTGCCGCCGCGCCGGGTGCTGATTCAGATCGACGTCCAGGATGACCTGGCGATCGAACGCTTTACGGGAGGCGGCGCCAGCGAAGTGATGGCGGCGCGGCAGTTGACGGACTTTTTACAAAATTACTTTACCGGGAAGTGCCAGAGCCATGCTTGAATTGGAAGTGAAAGAACTGATCATCGATGTACTGCAGCTGGAAGACATCACCCCGGCCGATATCGACAGCGCGGCGCCGCTGTTCGTGGACGGGCTGGGACTCGATTCGATCGACGCGCTGGAGTTGGGCGTGGCGTTGCAGAAGAAGTACGGGATTTCCCTCTCAGCCGATTCGGAAGACACCCGTCGCCACTTCGCGTCCGTGCAGGCGCTGGCGGCAATGATCGATAGCCACAGAAAGAAATAAGGAAGAGCACCATGATCGACTTGAATGAAATGAGCAAGGACCAGCTGCAGGTATGGGTGGTGGACCTGCTGGCGGAGATGTTTGAACTCGACAAGACCGAGCTGACGGCGGAGTCGAACCTGTACGCGGACCTGGACATCGACAGCATCGACGCCGTCGACTTGGCCGTGAAGCTCAAGCAGCTGACCGGCAAGCGCCTGCAGCCGGAAGTGTTCAAGACCATCCGAACCATCGGCGACGTGGTCGATGCGCTGGTTGGCATGACGGAGCAGGCGGCGTAAGTACGATGCCGATGACAGTTCTGACGGCGGCGGTGACGCTGCTGTATCCGTTGGCGATCTGGTTCGGCCATGGACAGGTCGAGCCGCGCTGGCTGGCCGGCCTGCTGCTGGTGGCGGTGGCCACGCGCCTGCCCGCGCTCAAGCTGAGCGGCGTCGCGCGCTGGTCGGTGGCCGGCGCGCTGGTGCTGGTGGCTTGCTCGATCTGGAGCAATCTGCTGCTGCCGCTCAAACTCTATCCGGTGCTGGTGAACGCCGCGCTACTGGCGGGCTTCGGCTACAGCCTGACGACGCCGATGTCGGCGGTCGAGCGCATGGCGCGTTTGCGGGGCGAGGATTTTCCGCCCCCGGCGCAGGCTTATATGCGCACGGTGACGCAGGTGTGGTGCGGCTTCTTCGTCTTCAATGGCGCGGTGGCATTCGCCACGGCGCTGTGGGCGACCGAGGCGGTGTGGTCGCTGTACACAGGCGTGATTTCGTATGTGTTGATGGCGTTGTTGTTCGGCGCGGAGTATCTCGTGCGCCTGCGTTTCAAGCGTTTGCATCATGTCTGATCGGATCGAGAATTTGTATGCGGCCATCGCGGCGCGGCCGGCTGGCGGTTTGGTCGGCTGGAGCGCGGGCGAGGGCGTCGGGAATGAAGCGTTCCTGGCGCGCGTGCGGGTGTGGCATGCGCTGTTGCGCATGCAGGCGGGGCGCGATTTCGCGTTGTACCTCGACGATAGTATTGAATTCGGCGCGGCGCTGCTGGGCGCCTGGCATGCAGGGAAAACCATCTGGCTGAGCGCCGACACGCTGGAGGCCACCTGCGCCTCGCTGCGCGCGTCGGTCGACGGTTTCCTCGGCCAGTTCCCCGCCGCGCTGCAGCCGCTGCAACCCGATGCCGCCGCCGGCCGCGCGGGCCCATCGGCCGACCTGCGCGGCGCGCTGTCCGGCGACATGCCGGCGTTGGTGGTGTTCACCTCCGGCAGCACCGGCGCGGCGCAGGCCATCCCCAAAAGACTCTCGCAGCTGGCGAGCGAGGTGGAAACGCTGGACGCGCTGTTCGGCCGCGCGGCCGGCGACGCCGCCGTGCTGGCGACCGTCTCGCACCAGCACATCTACGGCCTGCTGTTCAAAGTCCTGTGGCCATTGAGCACCGGCCGCGCGATCCACGCGATCAGCATCGCCTATCCCGAAGAACTGGCATCGGCCATGGCCGCCGGGCCGTGCGTGCTGGTCGCCAGCCCGGCGCACCTGAAGCGCCTGCCGGCACACCTGGACTGGAGCGGCGCCGCGCGCAAGCTGCGCACCGTGTTCTCCTCCGGCGGACCGCTGGCGCCGGAAACCGCGCTGTCGGTCGGCGGCATGCTGGGCGAAGTCCCGGTCGAAGTCTACGGCAGCTCGGAAACGGGCGGCGTCGCCTGGCGCCAGCGCAGCCAGTGCGGCGACGACTCCTGGCTGCCATTCCCAACGGTCGATTGGCGCCTCAACGAAGAAGGCGGCACGCTGGAAGTCCGCTCGCCCCATCTTGAAGACGACAATTGGTTCGCCCTGGCCGACCGCGCCACGCGCATCGGCGACAAGCGCTTCCTGCTGCTGGGCCGCAGCGACCGCATCGTCAAGATCGAAGAAAAGCGCATCTCGTTGAGCGCGATGGAAGCGACCCTGTTGGCCACCGGCCTGGCCGCCGAAGCGCGCGTCATCCTGTGCGAACCAGGCGTCGGCGACCGCCAGCGCCTGGCCGCCTTCATCGTGCCGACAGCGGAAGGCAGCACGCTGCTAAACACCGAAGGCAAGCCCGCACTCAACGCCCGCCTGCGCACCGCGCTCGCTACAACGGTGGAAGCAGTCGCTCTGCCGCGCCGCTGGCGCTATCTCGACCAGATGCCGACCAACGCCCAAGGAAAAACCACACTGGCCGCCTTGCTCGCGCTGCTTGACGCAGACGACGGCACGACCACCCAGCGCCCGCGCCTTCCGCAGCTGCGCGAATTGGAACGGCAAGCTCAGCGCGTGCTGCTCGAAGTCACCGCCCCCGCAAGCCTGCTGTACTTCGACGGCCACTTCGACGTCGCCCCGATTCTGCCCGGCGTGGTACAGGTCGATTGGGCAATCCACTACGGCCGCCAATATTTCAAGCTGCCGACGCAGTTCAGAGGTATCAACGCACTCAAGTTCCAGCAAGTGATCCAGCCCGACACCCCGGTGCAGCTGGAACTGGTGCACGACACCATCAAAGGCAGCCTGCAATTTCGCTACCTGTCGGAAGCCGGCCAACATGCCAGCGGCCGCGTCATGCTGGGAGACGGCGATGTTTAAACCCTGCATCGTCGTCCCGGTCTACAACCACGAACACGCCATCGGCGCCGTGCTGACAGGCCTGCTGCGCCACGACGCGCCATGCATGCTGGTCGACGACGGCAGCAGCCCGTCCTGCGCCGACGTGCTGGACGCACTGGCGCGCGATCACGCCGACCGCGTCGTGCTGGTCCGCCTGCCGCACAACCAGGGCAAAGGCGCCGCCGTGCTGGCAGGCTTCCGCCGCGCGGCGGAACTGGGCTACACCCACGTACTGCAAATCGACGCCGACGGCCAGCACGAAACGGCCGACGTGCCGAAGTTCCTGGCGCAAGCCGCCGCACATCCCGACGCCATCATCGCCGGTCATCCGGTCTATGACGAATCGGTGCCGAAGGCGCGCCTGTACGGCCGCTACGCCACCCACATCTGGGTCTGGATCAACACGCTGTCCTTCGACATAAAGGACTCGATGTGCGGTTTCCGCGTCTATCCGGTGGCGGCGGTCAACGCGCTGGCGGCGCGCCGCAGCATCGGCGTGCGCATGAACTTCGACACCGATATCCTGGTCCGCCTGTTCTGGACCGGCCTCCAAGTGATCAACCTGCCGACGCGCGTCTCGTATCCTTCGGATGGCGTATCGCACTTCCGCGTCTGGCGCGACAACGTGCTGATCTCGTGGATGCACACGATGCTGTTCTTCGGCATGCTGCCGCGTATTCCCCGTCTGCTGGCGCGCAAATGGCAAACCAAATGAGCGCGCGCGGCTTGCACTGGGCCTCCATCAACGAGATCAGTTTCGTGGCCGGCATGCGCCTGATGTTCTGGATCTGCCGCGTCTTCGGCCGCTGGCCGTTCCGCGTGGTGCTGTATCCGGTGCTGGGCTGGTACGTGCTGACCAAGCCGCAGCCGCGCCGCGCCTCGCAGGAATATCTGAAGCGCGTGGCGGCGTACACCTCGACCGCAACGCCCGGCGTGCTGCGCCACTTCGCCGCCTTCGGCGAAAGCATCCTCGATAAAATGCTGCTGTGGGGCGGCCTGTTCAAACTCGATAGCGTCGATCTGCACGGCGGCGAACTGATTTCCGAAGCTGCGGCGTCGGGGCGCGGCGGCCTTTTTATCTGCGCCCACCTGGGCAACCTGGAACTGTGCCGCGTGCTGTCGCGCCAGCGCAGCGACATCAAGCTCACCGTGCTGGTGCATACCAAGCACGCGCGGGCGTTCAACGACATGCTGGGCCGCCTCAATCCCGAGAGCCAGCTCAATCTGATGCAGGTCACCGAGATGTCCCCGGCGACGGCGATCGTGCTATCGGAGCGCATCGCGCGCGGCGAGTTCGTCGTCATCGCCGGCGACCGCGTGCCGGTGTCGCACAATCCGCGCGTCGCGATGGCGGACTTCATCGGCGCGCCGGCCGCCTTCCCGGTCGGCCCCTACGTCCTGGCCAGCGTGCTGCAATGCCCGGTCTATCTGCTGTTCTCGATCCGCGAGGGGCGCCGCTCGGCGGTGTACTTCGAGTCCTTCCGCGACACGGTGCACATTCCGCGCCAGGGCCGCGAGGCGGCGTTCAACGAACTGGCTGCCGATTACGCCAAACGGCTGGAGCACTACTGCCTGCGCGCGCCGCTGCAATGGTTTAACTTTTACGATTTCTGGCACTCACCCCAATTGGAACGCTCCGATGCACCTCGCTGACATTGCCCAACTCAATAACCGGCGCACCGTGCGCTTCGACCGCAATCGCCTCAGCATCGAGGACATCGTCGATATCGCGCAGGGTCGCGCTACTACCGTACTGTCGGACGAGCCGTCGTTCCGCTCCGCGATCCAGCGCGGGGCCGACTTCCTGGAGCGCCTGCTGCGCGAGGACGGCACCATCTATGGCGTGACCACCGGCTACGGCGACTCCTGCACCGTGACCGTGCCGCCGGAACTGGTGGCCGAGCTGCCGCATCACCTCTACACCTATCACGGCGTCGGCCTGGGCGAGTACTTCACGCCGCCGCAGACGCGCGCGATCCTGGCTTCGCGCCTGGCATCGCTGAGCAAAGGCTATTCCGGCGTCAGCGTCGAGCTGCTGCTGCAGATCACGCGCCTGCTGGACGCCGGCCTGCTGCCGCTGATTCCATCCGAAGGCTCGGTCGGCGCCAGCGGCGATCTGACGCCGCTATCCTACCTGGCGGCGGTACTGTGCGGCGAGCGCGAAGTATGGCGCGACGGCGTGCAGGTGCCGGCCGCGCAGGCCTTGCAGGAAGCCGGCATCACGCCGCTGCGCCTGCGGCCGAAGGAAGGCCTGGCGATCATGAACGGCACCGCCGTCATGACGGCCTTGGCCTGCATGGCCTACGACCGCGCCGACTACCTGGTCAAGCTGAGCACCCGCATCACGGCGATGGCCTCGTTCGCGATGGACGGCAACGCGCACCACTTCGACGAAGTGCTGTTCGCCGCCAAGCCGCACGCAGGCATGCAGCAGGTCGCAGCCTGGCTCCGCACCGACCTGCCGACCGACGAATGGGAACGCAACGGCAAGCGCCTGCAAGACCGCTACTCGATCCGTTGCGCGCCGCACGTCATCGGCGTGCTGGCCGACGCGATGCCGTTCTTCCGCTCGTCGATCGAGAATGAACTGAACAGCGCCAACGACAATCCGCTGATCGACCCGGACAGCGAACGCGTGCTGCATGGCGGCCATTTCTACGGCGGCCATATCGCCTTCGCCATGGACGGCATGAAGAACGCCGTCGCCAACCTGGCCGATCTGCTGGACCGCCAGATGGCGTTGCTGGTCGACAGCCGCTACAACCACGGCCTGCCGGCCAATCTGTCCGGCGCCACCGGCCCGCGCGCCGCCATCAACCATGGCCTGAAGGCGCTGCAGATCAGCGCCTCGGCGTGGACGGCGGAAGCGCTCAAGTTGACCATGCCGGCATCGGTGTTTTCGCGCTCGACCGAGTGCCACAACCAGGACAAGGTCAGCATGGGCACCATCGCCGCGCGCGACTGCCTGCGCGTGCTGGAACTGACCGAGCAGGTCGTCGCCGCGCTGCTGATCACCGTGCGCCAGGGAGTCTGGCTGCGCTGCCAGGCCAGCCCGGAGCTGCAGCCGCAGGCCGCGCTGGCGGCGATGCAGGAAGCGCTGGGCAAGGATATCAAGCCGGTCGAGGAAGACCGCCGCCTGGAGCCGGACCTGCGCCTGCTGCTGGAACGCATCCGCAGCAAGGCATGGAATCTATATGCGTAAGAAAAAGGAGAGCCGCTGGTTCGCGGAAGTCGAGATGCAGGTCCAGTTCTTCGACCTGGATCCGATGGAGATCGTCTGGCACGGCCGCTACGTCAAGTACCTGGAAGTGGTGCGCTGCGCCTTGCTCGACAAGATTGACTACAACTACCTGCAGATGAAAGCCTCCGGCTACGCGTGGCCTGTGATCGACATGCAGCTGCGCTATGTCGGCTCGGCGACGTTCGGCCAGAAGCTCAAGCTGCGCGCCGATATCGTTGAATGGGAAAACCGCTTGAAGATCGATTACCTGATCACCGACGCGGAGACGGGCAAGCGCCTGAACCGCGCCACCACCACGATGGTCGCCGTCGATATCGCGACCAAGGAGATGTGTTTCGTCTCGCCGCCTGTGCTGTTTGAAAAACTGGGAATCGAACATGAATAAGCTGAAGATCGTCATCGCCGCAGTGTCGCTGGCGGCATTGAACCACGCGCAGGCCGCCGTGCCGGCCGCGAAGATCCAGGCCATGCTGGCCAAGCCGCCCATCATGTGCGGCCGGTTCGACCAGACCAAGCAGCTGGCCGGCATGAAGAAGCCGCTGGCGTCGGAAGGGCGCTTCTGCGTCGTCGCCGGCAAAGGCGTCTTGTGGCGCACGCTCAAACCATTTCCAAGCACGCTGCGCCTGACGCGCGACGAGATCGTCAACTACCAGGGCGACCGCGTCGCCATGCGTCTCGACGCAAAAACCGAGCCGACCGTCCGCGTCATCAACAACGTGCTGTTCTCGCTGCTGGCCGGCGACCTGGGACAACTCGATACGCTGTTCGACGGCGACGGCAGCGTCGACGCCGACGGCTGGAGCGTGGCGCTCAAGCCGCGCCAGGCCGCGCTGGAAAAAGCCATCGGCACCATCAAGCTCGAAGGCGGCGCCTACGTCAAATCCATCGTCATGAATGAGGCTGGCGGCGACCGCACCACCATCGTGTTCTCCGCCATCCAGTCCGGCGAAGCGGCGATGACCAAGGAAGAGGCGGCGCTGTTTTGACGCGCACCAGACAACTGGCGCTGCTGTGGCTTCTGGCGGTGTGTCTGCTGCTGGGCCATAACGTCTACCTTTGGGCGGTCAAGCGCATCGTGCCGGACACGGACATCATGGCGCTGCTGCCGGTGCAGGAGCGCGATCCGGTGCTGCAGCAATCGTTCAGCCACATGGTCGACGCGGCGCAGCAGCGCGTGGTGGTGCTGGTCGGCGCGGCCGATTGGGACGACGCCAAGCGCGCCGCCGACGCCTATAGCACGACGCTCGCCGCCCGCAAGGATATCTTCGACGCCACGCCGATCAACGAGCAGACGCAGAGCGACTGGCTGTCGCTGTTCCAGCAGCACCGGCTCATCTTGTTGACGGCGCGGCAGGAGGCGCAGTTGCGCGATCAGCCGGCGCAGTTCTGGCTCGACGCCGCGTTGGCCAAGCTGTATGCGCCGTTCGGCGGGCCGAAGCTCGGCTCGTGGCAGGAAGATCCCTTCGGGCTTTTCTCCGGCTGGGTGCAGGAGCGCGCGCAGGAGACGCCGGTGCGTCCTCGCGACGGCCATCTGTTCGTCGCGGACGGTCAGCGCCAGTATGTGCTGCTGCCGCTGACGCTCAAAGTCCCCGCGCTGTCGATGACGGCGCAGGAAACCGTGCTGCCGCTGCTGAAGCAGGCCGGCGACGCCGCCCGCAAGGCGACGCCGCAGGCTGAGCTGATCCAGGCCGGCGTGATCCTGCACGCGGCCAACGCCAGTTCGCAGGCCAGCGGCGAAGTGTCGACCATCGGTATCGGCTCGCTGCTCGGCATCATCCTGCTGATGTGGTTCGCCTTCCACTCGTTCAAGCCGATCTCCTTGATCCTGCTGTCGATCGGCATCGGCTGCCTCGGCGCGCTGTCGGTGTGCTGGATGCTGTTCGGGCAAATACATTTGATGACGCTGGTATTCGGCGCAAGCCTGATCGGCGTGGCGCAGGACTACGGCATCTACTTCCTCTGCAACCGCCTGGCCGCCGATGAAAAACTCGATTCGCCGGCGCTGCTCAAGCGCCTGCTGCCGGGCCTCTGTCTCACTTTGCTGGCGGCGGTGATCGGCTATATGGGACTGGCGCTGACGCCGTTCCCCGGCCTGCGCCAGATGGCGGTGTTCTCCGCGCTCGGCCTGGTGTTTGCCTGGCTGACCGTGGTGTTCTGGTTCCCGACGCTGATCGGTGGCCGCACGCTAAAGAGCGGAGGGCTGGTGCGCGTCTACGGCGCCGCCTTGCGACGCTGGCCGCTGCTGCGCTTCAACCGTGCCACGCTGGTGGCCGCCGTGGGCTTCGTACTGGCGGCGGGTTATGGCGTCAGCCGCCTCGGCGCCAACGACGATATCCGCCTGCTGCAAAATCCGCCGAAGCATCTGATCGCCGACCAGATCAAGTTGAGCAAGCTGCTGGACGCGCCGACGCCGGTACAGTACTTCCTGGTGCGGGGCGATTCCGGCGAAACCGTCCTGCAGCGCGAAGAAGCGTTGAAGGCGCGCCTTGATAAGCTGATCGCGGCAAAGCGCATCTCCGGCTATCAGGCGATGTCCAACTGGGTGCCGTCGGCGAAGACGCAGGCCGAACGCCGTTCGCTGATCGAAGCGAAGCTGCTGGCCGACGGCGGCCCGCTGCAAGGCATCGCCACGCAAACCGGCGAGGACGCGCAATGGATCGCCGCCACCCGCGCCGGCCTGCTGACCGCCGCGGCGCCGCTGACGCTGGACGATTTCCTCAAGACGCCGGCCAGCGATCCTTGGCGCCATCTGTGGCTGGGCCAGACCAATGGCGTCTACGCCAGCATCGTCGCGCTGCGCGGGCTCTCCAACGCCGCCGTGCCGCAGGTGCTGCTGGCAGCCGAAGGACTCGACGGCGTGCAGTGGGCCGACAAGGTCGCCGAGATCTCGTCGGTGCTGGGCCGCTATCGCCAGTATATGAGCTGGGTGGTGCTGGGCGCGTACGCGGTGGTATATGCGCTGCTGTTCCCGCGTTATCGCCGCAAGACCTGGCGCGTGCTGGCGCCGACCGCGCTGGCCAGCATCGCCACGCTGGCCCTGCTGGGCTTCGCGTCGCAGAATCTTCAACTGTTCCATGTGCTGGCGCTGATGCTGCTGCTGGGCGTCGGCGTCGATTACGGCATCTTCATGCAGGAGCATCCGGACCGCCGCGACCGCACGCCGTGGCTGGCGGTCGGCATGTCCGCCGCGAATACGATTCTGTCCTTTGGTTTGCTCGGCTTGAGCTCCACGCCGGCGTTGCAGGCCTTCGGCCTGACGATGCTGCTGGGGACCGCGCTGGTCTGGCTGATTGTTCCTTGTTTTGGCTCCACCAAAGAAAGCACGCAATGAATATCGAAACCGCAGAAATCCTGATCGTCGGCGCCGGCCCGGCCGGCTCGGTCGCCGCCGCGCTGCTGCGCCAGCAGGGCCGGGAGGTGCTGGTGATCGAGCGCGAGGAGTTCCCGCGCTTCTCCATCGGCGAAAGCCTGCTGCCGCAAAGTATGGAGTATCTGGAAAAGGCCGGCATGCTGCGCGCCGTGGTGGAAGCTGGCTTCCAGTTCAAGAACGGCGCCGCCTTCATGCGCGACGGCCGCTACACCGATTTCGATTTTCGCGACAAGCATACGGACGGCTGGGGCACCACCTACCAGGTGCAGCGCGCCACCTTCGACCACATCCTGGCCAAGGAAGCGGAGCGCTTCGGCGCCGAAGTGCGCTATCGTCATGAGGTGCTGAACATCGAGCTTGGGCAGGGCGCCAACGGCGGCGCGCGCGTCACGATCAAGGACCCGGACAGCCAGCAGTATCAGGTCGATGCTGGCTTCATACTTGACGCCAGCGGCTTTGGCCGCATCCTGCCGCGCCTCCTGAAACTGGAGACGCCGTCCAACTTCCCGGTGCGCGGCGCGATCTTCACGCACATCGAGGACGGCATCCGCAGCGGCTTTGACCGCAACAAGATCCGCGTGACCGTGCATCCCAAGCATTGCGACGTCTGGTTCTGGACCATTCCGTTCGCCGGCGGCCGCTGTTCGCTGGGCGTGGTGGCGGAAACCAGCTTCCTCGACCGCTATCAGGGCAGCGCCACCGAGCGGCTGCAAGCCATTGTGGCGGAAGAGCCGTCGCTGCAGGCGCTGCTGGCCGATGCCAAGTGGGATACGCCGGCGCGCCAGATCGTCGGCTATTCCGCCAACGTGGAAAAGCTGTGGGGGCAGGGCTACGCGCTGCTGGGCAACGCGGGCGAGTTCCTCGATCCGGTGTTTTCGTCGGGCGTGACCATTGCGTTCAAGTCCGCCAGCCTGGCCACGGCCGCGCTGCAGCGCCAGTTCGCCGGCGAGACGGTCGACTGGCAGGCCGACTACGGCGCGCCGCTGCGCAAGGGCGTCGATACGTTCCGCGCTTTCGTCGAATCCTGGTATGCGGGCGGCTTCCAGAAGATCATCTTCCACGAGAACCAGCAGCCCGAGATCAAGCGCATGATCGCGGCGATCCTGGCCGGTTACGCCTGGGACTTGAGCAATCCGTTCGTCAAGGAGACGACGCGCCGCCTGGCCGCGCTGGAGGCTTTATGCACATCGGCCTGACCTGGCGAAGAGCGCGCGCGGTCGGGGCGATTGCGCTGGCCTTGGCGCTGGGCGGGTGCGCCACGGTGGCTCCGCCGCCGCAGGCGCGCCTCGGCCTGAAGCTGCCGCCGGCGGCGCTGGGCGCGTCGATCAGCGTGCAGCAGCATCTGAAGGTGGAGCGCAACGGCCGCACCGACGATATGGACGTGGCGCTGCAGGTGGAGCCGGAGGCGATCGACGTGGTGGGCCTGGCCTTCGGCCAGCGCGTGCTGACGCTGCATTACGACGGCAAGGATCTGACCTCGTGGCGGCATGTGATGCTGCCGTCGCAGGTGCGCGCCGAGGACGTGCTGGAGGACATGCAGCTGACCCTGTGGCCGGCCGAGGCGATCGCCGCCGCGCTGCCAGCAGGCTGGCGCGTGGCCGACCAGGGCGCGAGGCGCACCCTGTACCTGGATAATGAGCCTATCATGGAGATAGCCTACAGCGGCAGTCCCCGCTGGAGCGGCACCGTGGTATTGGAGAACCTGCGATATCACTATAAGCTGACGATAGAGTTTGCACCTGAGACCTGAATGACTATTTACCTGAACGCTTGCGGCATTATCTGCGCGCTTGGCGATGGCCACGCGCAGGTGAAGTCTCGTCTGTACTCTGGCGACGGCGGCGTGGCCGTCACCGGCCGCTGGTCGCCCGGCCGCGAGCTGCCGCTGGGGACCGTGCAGGCGGAGCTGCCGTCGATGACGCAACTGCCGCCGCATCAGCGCAGCCGCAACAACGCGCTGGCGCTGGCGGCGCTGGCGCAGATACGTCCAGCGGTGGATGCCGCCATCGCGCGCTTCGGCGCGGATCGCGTCGGCGTGGTGCTGGGCACCAGCACCTCCGGCATCGGCGAGACGGAGCTGGCAATCGGCCGGCATGCGGAAGTCGGCGCGCTACCCGACGACTTTCACTATGCGGTGCAGGAAATGGGATCGCCCGCCGAGATGCTGGCGCGGGAACTGGGCCTCACCGGCCCGGCCTATGTGCATTCAAGCGCATGCTCGTCGAGCGCCAAGGCGATGGCCAGCGCGGCGCGCATGATCAACATGGGCCTGTGCGACGCGGTGATCAGCGGCGGCGCCGATTCTCTGTGCACCTTCACGGTGGCCGGCTTCGCGTCGCTGGAATCGGTCAGCGCGGCGCGCTGCAATCCGATGAGCGTCAACCGCAAGGGCATCAACATCGGCGAGGGTGCGGCGTTGTTCCTGATGAGCGCCGACACTGCGCCGGTGGCGCTGCTGGGTTGGGGCGAATCGTCGGACGGGCATCACATGTCGGCGCCCGATCCCGAAGGCGGCGGCGCGCGGCTGGCGATGACGCAGGCGCTGCGACGCGCCGGGCTCGAAGCCGCGCAGATCGACTACATCAACATGCACGGCACGGCGACGCCGCAGAACGATGCGATGGAGTCGCGCGTGATCGAAGCCTTGTTCGGACTTGAGGTGCCGGTCAGCTCGACCAAGCCGTTCACCGGCCATGCGCTGGGCGCGGCGGCCGCGATCGAAGCGGCGCTATGCTGGCTGGCGATGCAGGACGATAACCCGGAAGGCAAGCTGCCGCCGCACCTGTGGGACGGCGCCGCCGATCCCGCGCTGCCGGCGCTGAACCTGGCGCGCGTGAGCGCTTCGCTGGGCCGTCCGCTGCGCCACGCGCTGAGCACTTCCTTCGCCTTCGGCGGCTCCAACGCCGCGCTGGTGCTGGGGAGGTCGTCATGACGATGCCGGATATCCGCACGCTGGTGCCGCATTCCGGCCAGATGGTGCTGCTCGACCGCGTTCTCAGCGCCGACGCCGACAACCTGTGCGCCGAAGTGCGCATCCACGCCGGCAGCATTCTCGCCGGCGAACAGGGCGTGGGCGCCTGGGTCGGCATCGAATACATGGCGCAGGCGATCGCTGCGCACGCGGGCTGGTTGGCCCAGGAGCGCGGCGACGCCGTCAAGGTCGGCTTCCTGCTCGGCTCGCGCAAATATGAAGCGAAAGTATCGTACTTCGCGCCGGGCGACGTGCTGCATGTACACGCGCATCGCGTGCTGCGGGCCGAGAACGGCCTCGGCGCGTTCGAATGCCGCATCGATATCGTGGGCGGCGAGGCCGCTGCGGCCACCGCCACGGTGACGGTCTTCCAGCCGGATAATGTCAATCAATTTCTTAAAGATGGAAACGCAGGATGAATCAGAATAAGTCCCTGAGCGTACTGGTGACGGGGTCTTCCCGCGGCATCGGCAAGGCGATCGCGCTGCGCCTGGCGCGCGACGGTTACGACGTGGTGCTGCATTGCCGCAGCCAGCGCGACGAGGCCGACGCGGTCGCGCGCGAGATCGAGGCGATGGGACGCGCCGCGCGCGTGCTGCAGTTCGACATCGGCGACCGCGCCGCCACCGCCGCCGCGCTGGAGGCGGACATCGAGGCGCACGGCTGCTACTACGGCGTGGTGTGCAACGCCGGCGTCGCGCGCGACAACGCCTTCCCGGCCATGTCCGGCGAGGACTGGGACATCGTGCTGCAGACGAACCTGGACGGCTTCTACAACGTGCTCAATCCACTGGTGATGCCGATGGTCCAGCGCCGCAAGCCGGGCCGCATCGTCACACTGGCGTCGGTCTCGGGGCTGATCGGCAATCGCGGGCAGGTCAACTACAGCGCGGCCAAGGCCGGCATCATCGGCGCCACCAAGGCGCTGGCGCTGGAGCTGGCCAAGCGCGCCATCACCGTCAACTGCGTGGCGCCGGGACTGATCGAAACCGACATGACCAGCGAGGTGCCGATGGAGGAAGCGCTGAAGATGATCCCGGCGCGCCGCGTCGGCAAGCCGGAAGAGGTGGCGGCCGCCGTCAGCTTCCTGATCGGCGAGGAGGCAGGCTACATCACGCGCCAGGTCATCTCCGTCAACGGAGGCCTGGCATGAGCCGCCGCGTCGCCGTCACCGGCATGGCCGGCATCAGCCCGATCGGCAACGACTGGGCCGCGGTCCGCGAGCGCCTGGGCCAGTATCGCAACGCCGTCGTGCGCATGCAGGACTGGGAGGACTACGATGGCCTGAACACGCGCCTGGGCGCGCCGGCCGCGCCGTTCGAGTTGAACGAGCGTTACAACCGCAAGGCCATCCGCAGCATGGGTCGCGTCGCGCTGATGGCCACGCGCGCCACCGAGCTGGCGCTGGCCGACGCCGGCCTGCTGGATCATCCGCTGGTCAAGAGCGGCGACATGGGCGTGTCCTTCGGATCGTCGGCGGGTACGCCGAGCGCCATCGGCGATTTCGGCCGCATGATGGAGGAGCGCACCACCAAGGGCATCAACGCCACCACCTACATCAAGATGATGGCGCACACGGCGCCGGTCAACATCGGCGTGTTCTTCGGCCTGACCGGGCGGGTGATCACCACCTCCAGCGCCTGCACCTCCGGCAGCCAGGGCATCGGCTATGCGTATGAAGCCATCCGCGCCGGCAAGCAGACCGCCATGGTCGCCGGCGGCGCAGAGGAATTGTGCGCCACCGAGGCGGCGGTGTTCGACACGCTGTTCGCCACCAGCACCCGCAACGACGCCGGCCACACCACGCCACGCCCGTTCGACGGCGGCCGCGACGGGCTGGTGATCGGCGAGGGCGCCGGTTGCCTGATCCTGGAGGACATGGAGCATGCGCTGGCGCGCGGCGCGGTGATCCACGCGGAGCTGGTGGGCTTCGGCACCAACAGCGACGGCTGTCACGTCACGCAGCCCAATGCGGCCACGATGCAGAAGGCGATGCAGCTGGCCTTGCAGGACGCGGGCTTGCGGCCGTCGGACATCGGCTACATCAACGCGCACGGCACCGGCACGCAGCAGGGCGACATCGCCGAATCGCAGGCGACGCTGGCGGTGTTCGGCGGCGCCACGCCGATCAGCTCATTGAAAAGCTACATGGGCCACACGCTGGGGGCTTGCGGCGCATTGGAAGCCTGGATCAGCATCGAGATGATGCGCGAAGGCTGGTTCGCGCCGACCATTAATCTGGAACAAATCGATGCGGAGTGCGCTCCGCTAGACTACATCGCCGGCGAGGGCCGAGCGCTGGAATGCGACTACGTGATGTCGAATAACTTCGCCTTCGGCGGCATCAACACTTCATTGATTTTTAAACGGTACGACAAAGATGGCCGGAGTCGCGCTGAAGGGCGATTTCGTGAAGATCGCTCCGTAAGATGAGCGCCATCGCCTCGCTCTGGATGGTCGATGCGGATGCCGTGACGGACGCGGATCTGCTGCGCTATCGCGGCTGGCTGCTGGCGGACGAGATGGCGCGCCATCAGCGCTTCGTGCGCGCGCAGCGCCAGCGCCAGTTCGTGGTCGGCCGCGTGCTGCTGCGCGTGCTGTTGGGCCGCTTGCTGGGCGTGGCGCCGCAGGTCGTGCGGCTGGAGGAGCAGGTCGGCAAGGCGCCGCGCCTGTCGGCACCGGTGCTGAAGGGCGCGCCGCCGGGATTCAGCATCGCGCACAGCGGCCGCTGGGTCGCCTGCGCGGCCAGCGCCCAGACCGCGCTGGGGCTGGACATCGAGATGCGCGATCCGGGCCGCGACCTGGCCGCGCTGGCGGAACAGGCCTTCGATGCGGACGAGATGGCGCAATGGGCGCGCATGCAGAACCTGCCCGACGAAGAACGCGTCAACGGTTTCTATCGATTATGGAGCGAGAAGGAGGCGCGCTTCAAGCTGGGTCAGACGGCAGAAGGTCATTGCGTCGTGCTGCCGCATGCGGAATTGTCGGTGGTGGTGTGCAGCGCGCTGCCGCTGGTGCGGCCGCCGAAGATCGAGATCGTTACGCTGCCGTGATCATTGCCACAGCCAGTTCCACAGGCCGGGCAGGTGCGGCTTGGCGCTTGCGCTGCTGACGGTGCTGGCCAGCGCTGCGCGCTCCAGTTCATCGCGGTCGTCGTAGAACGGCTTGGCGGCGAGCGGCACGTCCAGTTCGCGCGCGACGTCGAGCAGGATGCCCATGTATTCCTCGATGTGGCGCGCGGTATAAGTGTTCACGTCGTGGAAGGTGACGACGATGGGTGTGCTGCCGTCGACCGCCGGCATGGCGCCCGCCGCCCAGCGCTTGCGCGTCTCGGCCAGGTGGGTGAGCATGTTGGAGCGTTTGTGCCAGCTGAAGTTGACGCCGTAGATCTTGCCGTCGTTGGCATTCAGGTCGGTCAGCAGCATCTGCATGCCGTGCTGGTGATACGAGTCCAGCGTGTCGGCGTCGTAGGCCCAGAAGGGCGGGCGCACCAGCTTGGGCGCGACGCCGGTTTCGGCCACCAGGTCGTCGACGCCGTGCTGCAGCGTCTCATCCAGCTTGGCGCGGTTCATGAAGCGGTGGTTGGAGTGGAACCAGGTGGCGGAGTGCAGCGCGACCACGTGGCCTTCGGCATGCTCGCGCCGGATCAGCGCGCGGCCGGTGTCGGTGCCGCCGCCATGCCAGGCGCGGGTCTGGGTGAAGAATACGGCCTTGATGTTGTCCTGATAGGGATTGTGGGCCAGCGCTTCGAGGATGTGGACCGTCGGGTTGTCGCTGTCGGCGGCGGCCGGGCCGTCGTCGAAGGTGAGCAGGAAGCGCACCGGCGCCGGCGCGGGCGTGTCCTGAGCGGCGGCGCTTGCGCTCAACAGCAGCATGGACAGCGCGGCAATGGAGAGCCGAAGGCGGGGACGAGGGGCGGACACGGGCTTTACGGGTTAAGACGGTCCGACATTGTACGTGATTTATCAACTTGAATAGACGAACAGCCTATGAGCGCAAATCCGGATTTGATGCAGCCTGCCACCGATCCCCACGTGCCGGAGACGGCTTTCGGCAAGTGGTTCCTGCGCACCGAGACCTGGACCGTGCATGTGCTGGAGCGCGCGCTGGTGGACCTGGAGCGGCTGATGCCGGCCGGCCAGCCGCGCAGCTTCGGCGTGGTGGCGGACGTGGGCTGCGGCTTTGGCCGTTCGTTGGGCAAGCTGCATCAGCGCTTCGCGCCGCAGCGCCTGATCGGCATGGACATCGATCCGGAGATGCTGCGGGAATCGGCGAAGGAGGTCGCGGCGCTGAACCTCAAGGCGGAGTTCATCTGCTGCTCCAGTTCCAACATCAAGCTGGAAGACAATTCGGTCGATCTGCTGTTCTGCCACCAGACGTTCCACCACCTGATCGACCAGGAGCGCGCGATCGCGGAGTTCTACCGCGTGCTCAAGCCGGGTGGGATGCTGTTGTTTGCCGAGTCGACGCGGCGCTATATCCACTCGTGGGTGATCCGGCTGCTGTTCCGCCATCCGATGGATGTGCAGAAGACCGCGCCGGAATACCTGGCGATGGTGCGCGGCGCCGGCTTCTCGGTGCCGGACAGCGCGGTCTCCTATCCTTTCCTGTGGTGGAGCCGCGAGGACCTGGGCCTGATGGAAACCGCGCTGCGCATCAAACCCCCAGCCGTGCGCGAAGAGACGCTGATCAACTTGGTGGCAGTGAAGCCGCTCCAGCCCCAGCTTGTGTCGCTAACAGGTGTATAGTAAAAGCCACGGCGGCATTGCGGACCCTTCCCATGGAAAATGCGTCCATTACAGCGCAAAACATCGATCAGTTGCTGGCGGCTTATTCGGAAGGTCGAATCAGCCGTCGCGAGCTGGAGCAGGCCACAGGGTTGTGGTTTGGCGAGATATATGGTTGGATGCCAACGATGCGTTGGTGGAGATCGGCCTCACCGAGGAATTTGCGGAGTTCACTGAACTGCTGGCTCTGAATCCGTCGCTACGCACCCGCAATCGCGGCGAGATGGCTGCCGCCGAGGTGCTGGCGAAAGAGCTGGTCGGCGGCATCGATGCCGGGCTGCTGCTGTTCGAGGATTCCGATATCCGTAAAGCGAACTTCCTGGTCCGCGTTCCTGATAATGTTTTAATTCTCTCGACGTCCACTTTCCTGCACGGCTTGCAACGGCGCCGCTTGATTGCCGATGCAGCGCGTGGCTGAGGCCTTGGCCAGCCGGGGCGCGGAGGACATCCTCAACGCCTGGCTCGATTGATCTGGGTCTACCGTATTGCAGCTCTGAAAGCCTTGGCATGCGGTTATAATCCGCTCAATCTTTCCGGAAATTCCACACGCAAGGGATCCGCACGACATGAGCCAGCCCAATCAGTTTTCCCTGTTGACGCAGCGCCGTTTCGCGCCGTTCTTCTGGACCCAGTTCCTCGGCGCCTTCAACGATAATCTGTTCAAGACCGCGCTGATCGTCATTCTCACCTTCGATGCGCTCAGCTGGACCACCTTGTCGCCATCGCTGGTCACCAACCTGATCCCCGGCCTGTTCATCCTGCCCTACGTGGTGTTCTCCGCCACCGCCGGGCAGCTGGCCGACAAGTTCGAGAAGGCCGGCCTGACCCGCTTCATCAAGTGGCTCGAGGTCGGCATCATGCTGGTGGCCGGCGCCGGCTGGCTGACGCACACGCTGTGGCTGCTGGTGCTGGGCGTGGTCGGCATGGGCGTCCACTCGACGCTGTTCGGCCCCGTCAAGTACGCCTACCTGCCGCAGCAGCTCAAGCCCGAGGAACTCATCGGCGGCAACGGCGTCACCGAGATGGGCACCTTCGTCGGCATCCTGCTCGGCGAGATCCTCGGCGCGGTGCTGGTGGTGCGCCAGCCCAACGGCATCCTGCTCGAAGCGGCCGCCACCATCTTCGTCGCGCTGCTCGGCCTGATCGCGGCCTACCGCATTCCCAATTCGCCGGCGCCGGCGCCGGACCTGAAGATCAGCTGGAACTTCGTCGGCGAATCGATCCGCAACATCAATTTCTCGCGCCAGAACCGCACGGTGTTCCTGTCGATGCTGGGCAACTCGTGGTTCTGGTTCTACGGCGCGCTGGTGCTGTCGCAGTTCCCGGTGTACGCCAAGGATTACCTGCACGGCGACCACAGCGCCTTCGTGCTGCTGCTGACCGTGTTCTCGCTGGGCGTGGGCAGCGGCTCGCTGCTGTGCGAGCGCCTGTCCGGGCGCAAGGTGGAGATCGGCCTGGTGCCGTTCGGCTCGATCGGCCTGACCATCTTCGGCGTCGACCTGTACTTCGCCAGCCTGGCCTACGGCAGCGGTGCAGCTGAACTTGCGCTGACCGCCGGCCCGCACCTCGACGCCTTGGCGCTGCTGGCGCAGCACGGCATGGGGCGCATCCTGTTCGACGTACTGATGATCGGCATGTTCGGCGGCTTCTTCATCGTGCCGCTGTTCGCGCTGATCCAGACCCGCTGCGAGCCGGCCCACATCTCGCGCACCATCGCCGGCATGAACATCCTCAACGCGCTGTTCATGGTGGCGGCGGCCGGCCTGGCCATCGTGCTGCTGGGGCAGGGCTACAGCATCCCGCAGCTGTTCCTGGTGACGGCGCTGCTCAACGCGGTGGTGGCGATCTACATCTTCTCGCTGGTGCCGGAGTTCCTGATGCGCTTCCTGGCCTGGCTGCTGATCCATACCGTGCACCGCGTCCACACCGTCAACGCCGAGCGCATCCCGGAGCACGGCGCGGCGGTGCTGGTGTGTAACCACGTCTCCTACGTCGACGCCATCGTCATCGGCGCCGCCAGCCCGCGTCCGATCCGCTTCGTCATGGACCACCGCATCTTCAAGCTGCCGCTGCTGGGCTGGATCTTCCGCACCGCGCGCGCGATCCCGATCGCGCCGGCCAAGGAAGACCCGTGGCTGATGGAGAAGGCCTACGTCGACATCGCCCAGGCGCTGCACGAGGGCGACCTGGTGTGCATCTTCCCGGAGGGCCGCCTGACCCGCACCGGCGAGATCAACGAGTTCAAGGGCGGTATCGCCAAGATCGTCGCGCGCAGCCAGGTGCCGGTGATTCCGATGGCGCTGCGCGGCCTGTGGGGACACCTGTTGAGCCGCAGCGGCGACAACGTGTTCGAGCGCGCCTTCCGCAGCGGCCTGCGCTCGCGGCTGGCGCTGGCGGTCGGGGCGCCGGTGGCGCCGCGGGACGTGACGCCGGAAGGCTTGCAGTCGCGAGTGGCGGCGCTGCGCGGCGACTGGAAGTGAGCTGCGCTAGCTAGCGCGCCGCCTGCACCTGCTCGCGGTTGTTGCGCGCGCCGGCCAGGCGGATGATCTGTTCCAGCTCCACCGGCTTGACCAGGTGATGGTCGAAGCCCGCCTCCAGCGTGCGGCGGCGCGCGTCGCTCTGGCCCCAGCCGGTCAGCGCCAGCATCAGGATGCGCTCGGCGCCGGGGCGCTGGCGGATGGCGCGCGCGGTCTCGTAGCCGTCCATGCCGGGCATGCCCAGGTCCATGATGATCAGGTCCGGCTGCGATTGCGCGGTCGCCTCGATGGCTGCGGCGCCGTCGTACACGGCGCGCACGTCGAAGCCGTCGATCTCCAGCAGCGCCGCCAGCGAATCGGCGGCGTCCTGGTTGTCGTCCACCACCAGCGCCTTCATCTTGCGGCCGTCGACGCCGGCCGCCGGCGACAGCGGCACCGCGTCGCGCGCGACGCCGCTGCTCACCACCGGCAGCCGGATGAGGAATTCGCTGCCCTTGCCGGGGCCGTCGCTGCGCGCCTCCACCATGCCGCCGTGCATTTCGGCGAACTGGCGCGACAAACTCAGGCCGATCCCCAAGCCGCTGGAGAACTGCCCGCTGACGGTGGCGCTTTGCTCGAACATGCGGAAGATGCGCGGGATGGTCTCGGCGTCGAGGCCGATGCCGCTGTCGCGCACGCTCACCACCAGCGTCTGCTCCTCGACGCTGGCGCGCACCGCCACGTTGCCGCCTTGCGGCGTGAACTTGACCGCGTTGGAAACGATGTTGGCGTAGATCTGCACCGCGCGCGCGTAATCGATGTCGAGCATCACCTCGCTCGGCGGCAGCTGCCAGGCGATGTGGATGCGCTTGGCGTCGGCGGCGTGCTGGCACAGTTCGCCGACATGGCGCATCACCGCCGCCAGCGTCGCCAGCTGGCGCTGCAGCGTGATCTTGCCGCTGGTGATGCGGGCCACGTCGAGCAGGTCGTCGACCAGCCGCGTCAGCAGCTTGACCTGGCGCTCGACCACCTCGCGGATGCGCGCCACCGGCGGCGCCTGCGGATACAGGTGCGTCAGCAGCGACACCGAGGTGCGGATCGGCGCCAGCGGATTGCGCAGCTCGTGCCCCAGGCTGGCGAGGAATTCATCCTTGCGGCGCGCCGCCTCGCGCGCCTGATATTGCTTGGCGCGCGCCCGCAGCGTCGCGTGCAGCGCGGTGATCAGGGTCAGCGCGCGCACCGGCCGTTCGATCAGGCTCAGGTTGCCCAGGCCGGCGACGGCCTGGCGCACCGTCGGCGAATCGGCGCCGTGGTGGGTCAGCAGGATGATCGGCAGGTCCGACCAGTCGGGCTGGCGCGCCACGCAGCCGTGCAGCAGCTGGTAGCCGCCCGGCACCAGCGCTTCCTCCACCGTCAGCACGGCGCCGGCGCCGAGCGCCAGCTCGCGCCCCAGCTCGGCCAGCGTGGCGCAGACCCGGCTGTCGATCTGCGCCAGCGCCAGCACCTTGGCCGCCAGCGCTGCGTCCTGGCCGGTGGGGGCGTAGATCAGGATGCGCGTTTCCATCGGAATTACGTCTCCGCCCCGGCGGCGAAGGTCGGCACGCCGGTCAGGATGCCGTGGAAGTCCTTGAGCACCGGGCCGACGCGGATGCCGCCGCCGCCCAGGTGGAAGCGGCGGATCGAGCGCTCGTGCGCGCTGCCGCGCTTCTTGAACACCGAGATCGCCTGGCGCACCTCGCCGGCCGCCTCGAAGTAGCGCAGCATGACGACGTTGTCGGCCAGGTAGCTGGCGTCGACCGAACTGGTCATCGCGCCGAGCATGCCGGACTGCACGCCGACCAGGATGCTGACCACGCCGCGCTGGCCCAGGTAGGTCAGCAGCTCGTGCAGGTAGATGGTCAGGAAGCGCTCGTCCGGCACCGCGTTGAGGTAGCCGTTCAGGCTGTCGATGACGACCATCCGCGCGCCGCGCTCGACCGCCTGCATCACGGCGTGGGTGAACTCGCCCGGCGACAGCTCGGCCGGATCGATCTGCTGGATCGTCAGCCGGCCGCTGTCGATGTGGCGCGCCAGATCCAGTCCGAGGTTGGCGCAGCGGTTGAGCAGGTTGTTGCGCGCCTCCTCGAACAGGAACATGGCGCCGGCCTCGCCCCGCCCGGCCGCCGCATGCACGAACTGCGCCGCCAGCGACGACTTGCCGGTGCCGGACGGGCCGGAGATCAGCGTGCTGGTGCCTTCCTCCAGGCCGCCGCCGATCAGCGCGTCGAGCTCGGGCAGGCCGCTGGAGAGCTGGCGCCGCGGCGCCGCCACCCGCGTGTCGGCCGCCACCAGGCGCGGGTAGACGTGCAGCCCGCCCTGCAGGATGCGGTAGTCGTGGGCGCCGCCGCGGAAGGCGATGCCGCGGTACTTGACGATGCGCAGCCGGCGCCGCTCGGAGCCGTAGGCCTGGTCGGCCAGCTCCAGGGTCAGCACCGCGTGCGCCACGCTGCGCACCTGCAGGTCGGTGCTCAGGGCGGTGCGGTCGTCGAGGAAGATGGTGGTGCAGGAGCGGCTGGTCAGGTACTGCTTGAGCGCGAGCACCTGGCGCCGGTAGCGCAGCGGGCTCTCGGCCAGCAGCTGCAGCTCGGACAGCGAATCGAGCACCACGCGGCGCGGCTTGTAGCGGTCGATCGCCGCCAGGATGCGCTGGGTGGTGTTGCCCAGCTCGATCTCGGACGGGTGGAAGATGGTGTACTGCTGGTCCGGGTCCAGCGCCGATTCGTCGGGGACGATTTCCTCGATGTGGATGCCGTCCATGTCCCAGCCGTGCGACTGCGCCACGCTGCGCAGCTCGACGGCCGTCTCGGCCAGCGTGATGTACAGCGTCGCTTCGCCGCGCCGCCGCCCCTCGTTGAGGAACTGCAGCGCCAGCGTGGTCTTGCCGGTGCCGGGTTCGCCTTCGACCAGGTACAGGCGGTCGCTGGTCAGGCCGCCGTTGAGGACGTCGTCCAGCCCGGGCACGCCGGTGGCGAGGAAATCGGTGGTGATGCTGTTCTGTGCTTCCATGGGCAAAGGTCCGAAACGAGTGTTCGGCCGATATTACCTGAAACCATAAAAAGTGGATTTTCGATATGTGCGGGGGTGCCGCCCCGGGATGTCAGCGGCGCGCCCGCTGCTGCATGCCCTGCTGCTTGTTGAGGTACATGGCGCGGTCGGCGCGGCCCAGCAGCATTTCGATGTCGGCCGGGTCGTCCGGGTGGTGGATGGCGACGCCGATGCTGGCGCCCAGCGTGACGGTGGCGGTCTTGAGCACGAACGGCCGGCCCAGCGCCGGGCGCAGCTTGTCGGCCGTCTCCTGGGCGGCGGCGTCGCTGTGCAGCATCTCGACGATGACGACGAATTCGTCGCCGGCCAGGCGGCCGACGGTGTCGGTCTTGCGCACCGTCTGGCGCACCCGCTCGGCGAACTGGCGCAGCAGCTCGTCGCCTTCCTCGTGGCCGTAGCGGTCGTTGACCTGCTTGAAGCGGTCGAGGTCGAGGAAGAACACGGCGCAGCTCTGGCGCAGGCGGTTGGCGCGCTGCAGCGCCTCCTCCAGCGTCTGCATCAGCGCGCGGCGGTTGGGCAGGCCGGTCAGCGTGTCGCGCAGCGCCATCTCCTGCATCGAGGCGAACAGCGATTTGCGCTCGCTGATGTCGTGCAGGAAGGCGATGAACAGGTGGCCGCTGCTGCGCGGCACGTAGGCCAGCGACACTTCGACCGACAGTTCCGCGCCGGCGCGGTTGTGCAGCGTCAGCTCGATGCGCCGGTTCAGCACCGGGGCGTTGCCTGCACCATCGGCGGCGGCGCCGGCGTCGGCCAGCTGGCGCATGTCGCGCTCGTAGGCGCGGCGCAGCAGCGGCGGCAGCACCATCGCGCCGAGCGGCTGGCCGATCACCTCGGCGCGGCTCCAGCCCATCAGCCTTTCGGCCTGGCGGTTCCAGTCCAGCACCACGCCGCCCGGGTCGAGGGCGATGAAGGCGTCGTGGGCGTTGTCCAGGATGGCGCGCAGTTCGGCGGCGCGTTCCTGCAGCAGCAGCTGCGTGCTTTGTTCCTGCGCCAGCGCGCGCTCGAGCTGCAGCGCCTTGCGGGCGATCTCGCGGGTGCGTTCGGCCACGGTCGATTCCAGCTTTTCATTGAGGCCGCGCAGCGCGCCGAGGTGGTCCTGCTCGTTGCGCAGCAGTTCGGCCAGCGCGTGCGACAGCACCTGCACCTCGTGGTAGCTGTCGATGATGGCGATGTCGGGCAGGGCGGCGGCGGCGGACGGCGCGGCCAGGCGTTGCTCGATGGTTTTGCTGAGCGCGTTCAGCGGCCGGGTCAGGCGGCGCGCCGCCACCGCCGCGGCCAGCGCCAGCAGCAGGCCCAGCACCAGGCCCAGCAGCAGGATCTGCCGCTCCAGCGCGCGCGCGCCGGCCAGCGCCATGTCCTCCGGCTGGCGCACCAGGATCGACCAGGGCAGCGTGGTCGGATCGCCCTTGGTGCCGGTGAGCGAATAGCCGGTCAGGTAGCGGCGCTGGTCATCCCAGGTTTCCTTCAGCGCGCCGGTGCCGCCGGCCTGCGACAGCGCCAGGCTGGTGTTGTTGATCTTTTTTTCTTCCATGCCCTTGGGGCCCAGCACCACGGTGCCGTCGCCGCGCACCACGAAGATGTCGGCCGAGTAGCGCTGGTCGGCCGGCGCCAGGATGGTCTGCGCCAGGCGGCGCGCCCAGCCCCAGCTCATGTGCACGCACAGCACGCCGCGGTAGCTGCCGTCGCTGCGCAGCACCGGCCCGGCGGCGTCGACGAAGCGCCACGGTTCGGCCGACTGCGGCAGCTTCTTGCCGAGCAGGACGGCGGGGTGGAAGTCGCCGGCGTACAGCTGGTTCTGGCCGCCCTTGTACCAGTCGCGCGCGCTGACGTCGACGCCCTCGAGCAAGCCCTGGGTGGCGGCGTGGACCTTGCCGTCCGGCGTGGCCAGGCCGATCCAGGCGTAGTCGGGAAAGGTTTTCTGCAGGTTTTCCAGCACCTGGCGGATCTCGGCCGGCGAGCTGGCGTCGCGGATCTGCGGCAGCGTGCTGAGCAGGGCGACATCGCCGGTGGCCTTTTGCACCACGCGGTTGAGGGCGTCGCGCATCTGCCAGGACAGCTGCTGCAGCCGCTGTCCGGCCTCGCGCTCGGCGTAGTCGAAGGCGAAGTGATCGACCAGCACCAGCAGCAACAGCACCGTCACCAGCACGGTGGCGCTGACTCCGGCCGTCATCAACGTAGCGAGACGGGGGCGGGCGGTGCGGGTGGCGGTTGGCATGGCTGGCCAGAAAGATGTCCGAAAGAAAGTAAATGATTGTAGCACCGGGCGCGCGCCGTGCCCGGTGCCTCATGGACAAATTCGCCACTTAAACCACGCTTAGTTTACCGCAGCGCAACAATAACTTGCTTGACTTAAATAGAATGATCGTTCATTCTATGGTTTGTGCTTCTATTTTGAAAGCTGTCCATGAAATCATTTATCGTCGTGCTGGCGACCACCGCGCTGGTGGCTGGTTGTTCCAAATCCAAAACCGAGGCTGCCGCGCCGCCCGTGCCGGAAGTGGGCGTTTTTAAGGTGGCGCCGGAGGCGCTGCAGATCACCACCGAACTGCCGGGCCGCACCGCCGCCTATCAAGTGGCCGAAGTGCGCCCTCAGGTCAGCGGGCTGATCCAGAAACGCCTGTTCATCGAAGGCGCCGACGTCAAGGCCGGCGTCGCGCTGTACCAGATCGACGCGGCCACCTACCAGGCCGCCTACAACTCGGCCAAGGCGGCGCTGTCCAAGGCCAAGGCCAACCTGATGACCAGCGGCCCGAAGGTGTCGCGCTACAAGGAACTGGTGGCGATCGAAGGCGTCAGCCGCCAGGACTACGACGACGCCGTCGCCGCCAACGAGCAGGCCAAGGCCGACGTGGAATCGGCCGCCGCCGCCGTCGAGCAGGCCGCCATCAACCTCAAGTACACCCACGTCGACGCGCCGATCAGCGGCCGCATCAGCCGTTCGTCGGTGACGCCGGGCGCGCTGGTGACGGCCAACCAGAGCACCGCGCTGACCACCGTACAGCAGCTCGATCCGATCTATGTCGACGTCACGCAATCCAGCGAGGATATGCTGCGCCTGAAGCGCGAAATCGAAAGCGGCGGTTTGAAAAAAGCCGGCGGCCTGGCGAAAGTCACACTGCTGCTGTCGGACGGCAGCAAGTACGCCGAAGCGGGCAAGCTGCAGTTCTCCGATGTGACGGTCGATCCGGGCACCGGCAACGTGACCTTGCGCGCGCTGTTCCCGAATCCGAAGCATGATCTGCTGCCCGGCATGTTCGTGCGCGCGGTGGTGGAGTCGGGCGTCGACGAGGCGGCCATCGCCGTGCCGCAGCAGGGCGTGACCCGCAACGCCAAGGGCCAGGCCACCGCGCTGGTGCTCAACAAGGAGGGCAAGGTCGAACAGCGCACGCTGGTCACCGGCGGCACGCTGGGCGACAAGTGGCTGGTCAAATCGGGTCTCAACGCCGGCGACCTGCTGATCGTCGAAGGCGTGCAGAAGGTCAAGCCGGGCGCGCCCGCCAACGCCGCCAAGCCGGCGGCTGCCGTCGCCGGCGGCGCGATCTCCCCGAACGCCAACAGCGCTCGCTAATCCAGGAGATATCATATGTCCCGTTTCTTTATTGACCGCCCGATCTTCGCATGGGTGGTCGCGATAGTGATCATGCTCGCGGGCGTGATCGCGATTCTCGGCTTGCCGATATCGCAGTATCCAAGCATCGCGCCGCCGTCGATCTCCATCAGCGGCTCCTACCCGGGCGCCTCCGCCAAGACGGTGGAGGATTCCGTCACCCAGATCATCGAACAAAAGATGAAGGGCATCGACGGCCTGCGCTACATGTCGTCGTCGAGCGATTCGACCGGCGGCATCGGCATCACGCTGACCTTCAAGAGCGGCACCAACCCCGACATCGCGCAGGTGCAGGTGCAGAACAAGCTACAGCTGGCGACGCCGCTGCTGCCGACCGCCGTGACGCAGCAAGGCCTGGTCGTGGCCAAGGCCACCAAGAACTTCCTGATGGTGCTGGGCTTCGTCTCCGAAGACGGCAGCATGAAGCAGGCCGACATCGGCGACTACGTAACGGCCAGCGTGATCGATCCGATCAGCCGCGTCGAAGGCGTGGGCGACGTGACCAACTTCGGCTCGCAGTACGCGATGCGGATCTGGCTCGACGCCGCCAGGCTGCAAAGCTACCAGCTGACGCCCGCCGACGTGACCAGCGCGATCACCGCGCAGAATACCGAAGTCTCGGCCGGTGAACTGGGCGGCCTGCCGTCCATTCCGGGCCAGCAGCTGAACGCCACCGTGACCGCGCAAAGCCGTCTGCAAACGGTCGAACAGTTCGGCGCGATCCTGCTCAAGACCGCGCCGAGCGGCGCCACCGTGCACCTGCGCGACGTCGCCCGCATGGAGCTGGGCAGCGAGAGCTACAACATCCTGGCGCGCTACAACGGCAAGGCCGCCAGCGGCCTGGCGATCAAGCTGGCCACCGGCGCCAACGCGCTCGATACCGCCAACAACGTCAAGGCGCGCATCGCGCAGATGGAGAAGCAGTTCCCGGCCGGCCTGAAGGCCGTGGTGGCGTTCGACACCACGCCGTTCGTCAAGCTGTCGATCGAGGAAGTGGTCAAGACCCTGGTCGAAGCGATCGTGCTGGTGTTCCTGGTGATGTATCTGTTCCTGCAAAACTTCCGCGCCACGCTGATCCCGACGATGGCGGTGCCGGTGGTGTTGCTGGGCACCTTCGCCATCCTGTCGGCGCTGGGCTACTCGATCAACACGCTGACCATGTTCGCCGTGGTGCTGGCGATCGGCCTGCTGGTCGATGACGCCATCGTGGTGGTGGAAAACGTCGAACGCGTGATGACCGAAGAGGGCCTGTCGCCGCTGGAGGCGACCCGCAAGTCGATGAGCCAGATCAGCGGCGCGCTGGTGGGCATCGCGATGGTGCTGTCGGCGGTGTTTGTGCCGATGGCGTTCTTCAGCGGTTCGACCGGCGTGATTTATCGCCAGTTCTCGATCACCATCGTTTCGGCGATGGTGTTGTCGGTGATCGTGGCGATGGTCTTTACCCCGGCGCTGTGTGCGACGCTGCTCAAGCCCGTTCCGAAGGGCCATCACATGAAGAACACCGGCTTCTTCGGCTGGTTCAATCGCGGCTTCGAGCGCGGCACCAACAAGTATCAGGGCATCGTCGGCGGCCTGCTCAAGCGCAGCGGACGTTCGCTGATCATGTACGCGGTGCTGCTGGTGGTGCTGGCGCTGGTGTTCATGCGCCTGCCGACCTCCTTCCTGCCGGAAGAGGACCAGGGCGTGCTGTTCTCGCAGATCCAGCTGCCGACCGGCGCCACGCAACAGCGCACGCTGAAGGTGATTGAAAAGGTCGAGAACCACTTCCTCACCGCCGAGAAGGATTCCGTCGCCTCCGTGTTCGCGGTGGCCGGCTTCAGCTTCAGCGGCAATGGCCAGAACAGCGGCATCGCCTTCGTGCGGATGAAGGACTGGTCCGAGCGCAAGGGCGCCGAGCATCGCGTCAACGCCATCGTCGGCCGCGCCATGGGCAACTTCTCGCAGATCAAGGATGCGATGGTGTTCGCCTTCGCGCCGCCTGCGGTGCTGGAACTGGGCAACGCCAGCGGCTTCGATCTGCAGCTGCAGGATATCGGCGGCGTCGGCCACGATGCGCTGATGGCCGCGCGCAACCAGATGCTGCGCATGGCCTCGAAGAGTCCTGTCCTGGTGGGCGTGCGTCCCAACGGCCAGGAAGATACGCCGCAGTACAAGATCACCGTCGACCAGCAGAAGGCCACCGCGCTGGGCCTGGCCGTGGCCGATGTGAACAAGGTGCTTAGCACCGCCTGGGGCAGCGCCTACGTCAACGACTTCGTCGACCGCGGCCGCGTCAAGAAGGTGTATCTGCAGGGCGCCGCCGATTCGCGCATGACGCCTGAAGACCTGGGCAAGTGGTTCGTGCGCAACGCCGACGGCGAGATGGTGCCTTTCTCGGCCTTCTCGACCGGCAAGTGGATCTTCGCGTCGCCGCGCCTGGAGCGCTACAACGGCCTGCCGTCGACCGAGATCCTCGGCATGCCGGCGCCGGGCCAGAGCTCGGGCGCCGCGATGGCGGAAATCGAAAAGCTGGCGGCGCAACTGCCGCCCGGTATCGGCTTCGAGTGGACCGGCCTGTCGACCGAGGAGCGCGACTCCGGTTCGCAGACCACCAAGCTGTATGCGATCTCGATCCTGATCGTGTTCCTGTGCCTGGCCGCGCTGTATGAGAGCTGGTCGATTCCGTTCTCGGTGCTGCTGGTCGTGCCGCTGGGCGTGATCGGCACCGTGCTGTCGACCTTCGTGTTCAAGCTGTCCAACGACGTCTACTTCCAGGTCGGCCTGCTGACCGTGATCGGCCTGGCGGCGAAGAACGCGATCCTGATCGTGGAATTCGCCAAGGAGCTGCAGGAGCAGGGCGTCGAACTGAAGGAGGCGACGCTGCAGGCGGTCAAGCTGCGCCTGCGTCCTATCCTGATGACGTCCATCGCCTTCGGCCTCGGCGTGCTGCCGCTGGCGGTCAGCAGCGGCGCCGGTTCCGGCAGCCAGAACGCGATCGGCGTCGGCGTGCTGGGCGGGATGTTGAGCGCGACCTTCCTGGGCATCTTCTTCGTGCCGGTGTTCTTTGTGCTGGTGCGCGGCTACTTCGCGCCCAAGCCGGGAACGGCGGCCGCCAAGACTGTAGAGGTACATTGATATGCAAAAAACTTTAATCACGATGGCTGCCCTGGCGATGCTGGCCGGCTGCAGCCTGGCGCCGATCTATGAGCGCCCGGATCAGCCGGTGCCCCAGGCATGGCCTGCGGGCGACGCCTACAAAGGCGTGCCCGCCGCCGCAGTCGATGCCCGCCCGGTATCGGAAATCCAGTGGCGCGACTACTTCACCGACGACAAGCTGCGCCGGGTGATCGCGCTGGCGCTGGCCAACAACCGCGACCTGCGCGTCTCGGTGCTCAACATCGAGAAGGCCAAGGCGCAGTACAGCGTCGACAGCGCCGCGCTGCTGCCCAAGCTGTCGGCCAACGTCACGCAGAACGCATCGCGCACGCCGTCGACCATGACCGGCACCGGCGAGGCGGCCATCAACCGCCAGTACAGCGGCGGCCTGACGATGGCGGCGTATGAGCTGGACTTCTTCGGCAAGATGCGCAACCTGTCGGAAGCCGGTCTGCAGACCTACCTCGGCACCGAGGAAGCGCGCCGCGCGCAGCAGATCACGCTGGTGTCGGAAGTGGCCAACGCCTGGGCCACGCTGATCGCCGACCAGCAGCGCCTGGCGCTGGCGGCGGAAACGCTGCAAAGCCAGCAGACCAGCTATGACCTGAGCCGGAAGCGCTTCGACTCCGGCGTCACGTCCGGCGTCGACATGTACGACGCGCAGACCAGCGTGGAAGCGGCCCGCAACGACATGGCCGTCTACACCGCGCAAGTGGCGCTGGACCAGAACGCGCTGGTGCTGCTGGTCGGCGGCGACGTGCCGGCCGAGCTGCTGCCGACCGGCGACTTGAACGCCGTGACGCAGCTGGCCGCGATTCCGGCCGGCCTTCCATCGGACCTGCTGCGCTCACGACCCGACGTGCAGCAGGCCGAGCGCGCGCTGCGCGCCGCTAACGCCAACATCGGCGTGGCGCGCGCCGCCTTCTTCCCCAGCATCTCGCTGACGGCGTCGGGCGGCAGCGCCAGCACCAACTTGTCCGGCTTGTTCAAGGCCGGCTCGTCGACCTGGAGCTTCGTCCCGCAGATCAACCTGCCGATCTTCGATGCAGGCGTCAACCGCGCCAACTTGAATATCGCCAAGGCCGACCGCGACATCTCGGTGGCGCAGTACGAGAAGTCGATCCAGGTGGCGTTCCGCGAAGTGGCCGACGCCTTGGCCACGCGCGGCACGCTGGACCAGCGGCTGGCGTCGCAGCAGGCGCTGGTCGATGCGGCGGAGAAGAGCTACCGCATCAACGAAGCGCGCTATCGCAAGGGCGCCGACTCGTACCTCAACGCGCTGATTTCGCAGCGGGCGCTGTATGCGGCGCAGCAGGGGCTGATCACCACGCGCCTGAGCAAAACCAGCAACGCCGTCACCCTGTACAAGGTGCTGGGCGGCGGCTGGCAGCCAGAGCTCGCGCAGCCGCGCGGCTAAGGTGCGGAGGCGGGCGGGCGTCATCGGGCGGCCGCCGTTTTGTTATACTTCGTTACAAACACCATTCCAGGATCACCGCATGAGCACCGCCCCCACCGCCAAACGACGCAGCGACCCCGAACGGGCGCAGAACCGGCGCAACCAGGTGCTGCAGGCGGCGGCCGTGTGCTTCGCCCGCAGCGGCTTCCACGGCGCCAGCATGTCGGAGATCTCGAAAGAGGCCGGCATGAGCGCGGGCCATATCTACAACTACTTCGACAGCAAGGACGCCATCATCATGGCCTTCGTCGATCTGCAGTCGGAGCACGTGATGACCCAGTTGCGCGAACTGGATAGCCACGAGGATCCGCTGCAGTCGATGATCGACGAGGCGCCGCGCCACATCGACGAGAACCTCGACCCGAAGTTTTTCGAACTGCCGATGGAGATGTGCGCCGAAGCCGCGCGCAATCCGAAGATCGCCGAGGCGCTGCGCGCCGCCGACGTGGCGGCGATGGAGAAATTCCGGCCCATCATCAAGCGCGAACGCGAGCGGCGCAATCTGTCGGTGGACGACACGCTGCTCGACGGCCGCATCGACACCATGGTGTCGCTGTTCCACGGCCTGCCGATCCGCGCGCTGCACCGTCCGGACCTGGACCGCGCCAGCCTGGTGGAAGGCTACCGCGTCGCGCTCAAGGCGCTGCTGCTGACCTGATTTGTCGCATATTGTTTCCAGCCGCTGCAAGCTGGAGGCGGCTGTTGTACCATAAGTGATCTCCTCTTCCTGCCATCGGAGCATCATGACTTCCTACGTAATCCCCGCCCATGACATCGTCGGCCTGCCGGTCGCCGGCACCAGTGAACTGTTCCCGGTACGCCGCGTCTACTGCGTCGGCCGCAACTACGCCGCCCACGCGCGCGAAATGGGCTTCGACCCCGATCGCGAACCGCCATTCTTCTTCTGCAAGCCGAACGACGCGCAAGCGGTGATCGCCGTCGCACCGGACCAGGTGTATGAGCTGCCGTATCCGCAGGTGACCAGCAATCTCCATTATGAATGCGAGCTGGTGGTCGCCATCGGCAAGGGCGGCAGCAATATCGCGGTGGAAGACGCCGCGCAGCACATCTTCGGCTACGCGGTGGGACTGGACATGACGCGCCGCGACCTGCAATTCAAGATGCGCGACGCCGGCCGGCCGTGGGAGATCGGCAAGGCCTTCGACTATTCGGCGCCGGTGGGCGTGATCCACCGCGCGGCGGAGGCGGGCGACATCAACCGCGCCGCGATCCGGCTGGACGTGGACGGTGTGACCAAACAGTCGGCCACCATCGATCACCTGATCTGGTCCGTCAGCGAAACCATCGCCAATCTATCGACGCTGTTCGCGCTGGCACCGGGCGACCTGATTTTCAGCGGCACGCCGGAGGGTGTCGGCGCCGTGGTGCGCGGGCAGACGCTGGTGGGCAAGGTCGACGGCCTGTCCGGCATCGCTGTCAAATTGGTATAAATCGTTTATAACAGGGCGTCGATGGCCGTCAGCGCGGCCAGCGATCCCATCGCCAGGCCGACGTCCAGCGGGCTGGCGACCTGCGGCTCGCGCGGATTGATGCGGATCATGCGGCCGTTGTACTGCGCGATCACCTGCTGGCCGAAGTGGCGCACCGACGGTATCGCCGTGCCGGCGCCAAGCTCGATCACCAGCGGACGCCGCGCCTTGCGCAGCAGCGCGTGCAGGCGCGTCTCCTGCTTCTGCGCGCGGTGTTCGCTCCATCCCCAATCGCCAAACATCAGGATATTCGGCCGCGCCATCGCGCCGCAGTGCGGGCAGGTCGGCGCCGCGTTGAGCAGGCGGCAGGCGTCGGTGTCGACTTGGGGCGTGTAGCCGTCGGCGCTCCAGATGTCCGGACCGCAGGGTTCCAGGCATTGCAGGTGGTGAATGGAACCGTGGCATTCGACGATGCGCAGCGGGTCGAAGCCGGCGCGCTGGAACTGCCCATCGACGTTGCTGGTGAAGACGGCGTAGCCGTGATCCATGCGCTCGCCCCATCGCTTGAGCAGGGCGAAGCCGGCGTGCGGTTGCGTGTCGCGGTAGAGTTGAAGGCGATGGCCGTAGAATCCCCAGGCCAGCGCCGGATCGTCGCGGAAGGTGGCGGGCGAGGCGACGCTGGTGAAGGCCATCCGCGCGCGGCCGAGGGCGGGGTAGGCTTTCCAGAAGCCGTCGTCGCCGCGAAAATCGGGCAGGCCGGAATCGACGCCCATGCCGGCGCCGGCGGCGATGATCAGGGCATCGGCTTGGACCAGCAGGTCGGCGGCGTGTTGGAGGGAGGCGGTGGACATGGCTGTCATCTTAGCGGCGCAAAGCAAACATGACAAATACTTAAAGCCGCTGCTATAATTGCGCTTCGTCGGGGCGTAGCGCAGCCTGGTAGCGTACGTGCATGGGGTGCACGGGGTCGGAGGTTCGAATCCTCTCGCCCCGACCAATAGAATCAAGGACTTAGGCCAATCTTCGGGTTGGCCTTTTTCTTGCCTGAAAAATTACCCCTACAGAATTGTGGCCTCGTGTGGCTGCCGCTGAAAACTGTTGAGACAGTGACGATTTGGGCTTGCCGACCGCGATACGGTCCAGCTGCCACTACGCGACCGCGCCAGCGTCCCATGCAACGGCATGCGGGCCTATGTGAAGCGGGGTGGGGATCGTGGTGACCGGAGCTGTGAACGACATCGCAATGGCTGTCCTCGCGTACAATAGCCCGACATCCGCGCGCATCATCGCGCCTTTCGACGGCGCGACGCCGATCAACGCGACCGCGACCGCGACGGTGACCGGAGCGAACACCTTCCTGTCGGCGCTGAAGTTCACAAACGACGGCATCCACGATACCCAAGAAGCGAATCAGCTCTACCAGGCAACCTTTGGTGTGCCGACATGACCATCACCACCGAAACCGGCGCCACCTCGGCGCCGGCGGTACTCTAGGCAGCCACGCGCCGACGGCGTGCGACGACGCCCACCAAGCCAAGGCCGGCCAGCAGCAAGGCGTAGGTTTCAGGCTCAGGGACGGCATTGATGGTAATTGAATCAATACTATATGCGTTGAAACGAGTATCGCGACCGACCCCGAAAAGTATGAACTGTGCGCTCGCGATGTATGTTGAATCTGGTATTACCGTAAGCGTTTGAGAGAAGTCCGAGGTCGCAACAAACGGAGTTATCGCACTTCTCACACTGAGGAACCCGGTAAGCGCGTACTGACTCATATCATCTTGCACTGTGCCACTGACGTAACTGGACGCCCAGTCAAAATAGCCGTGACGCCCGCTGGATACTCCATTCGAGATGTACTGCTCACCATACGTCCAGTACCCCTCGTAGCTATTCGTAACGCCATTTACTGTGGTCGTTTGCTTGAAATCCGGGCCCCAGCCACTTACAGAATACTCGCCCTGGTTCGTCCAAAGCGCAGGATCGACGCTGACGGTGATGGACTGCTTGAACGTGAGGCCTGTCAAGTCTTGACCGGCAACCCCAAAGACGCCGCTCTCGTCGTACCCCGCGCTGATTGTACCGGTGGCCGATACCGTCCAAGTGTTCGCGTAAGTGTTAAATGACAAAGTGCTAAGCGCCAGCATAGCAGCCACTCCAAAAGATTTGACGCTCATTCAGTTCCCCTAAAGTTGATATTAAAAAATTATTGGTTTGATATTTTCAGTAACTGTAGTGGATTGTGCCAATAAAGACATCACCTATTTATGTGAATGCCGCGAAAAGGATTTCTATGCTAACCACCGAAACCGGTGCCGGCTTGCCGAATGCCGAATGCCGAATGCCGAGAGCTACGCTAGCGTTGCCGCTGCTGGCGCGCGCAATGCTGCGCTGGGCGTCTGCCGGTGACACTGAAAACGCTCAAGGCTAGCGTTCCGCTCTTGCGCAGCACTCTCGCGGTGGCGCAGCCGATGTACTGGCGGGCTGGTAAGGAGAGTAGTTCCAAGCGCGGCTACGGCTATAAATGGCAGCAGGCCCGCACCGGCTACCTGGCTAAGCATCCGTTGTACGTCTACTGCGAGCAGGCCGGCCGGGTGACGGAAGCGACGGTGGTCGATCACCGCGTACCGCATCAGGGCGACCAGACCGCCGGATTAACGGAGATGGTGGGTGGTCTGGGAGAATGCCTGCCCCACCAGACTTTCGCCCGCCGCCACGACCACGCTGGCGGTATCGGTGCCCACGGTGATGATGCCGGTCGCCGTCATGGTCTAGGTCGCAGCCGCCAGTGCCTGGGTGGTGAATGCACTGAGCGCGATGGCCGCCGCTGCGGCGAATGATTTGATGGACATGGTGGCCCTTCCAACGTTGCCGTAGAATTGAAAATGATAAAATAAAAATCGATCTACTTTTATACAGTAACCACGGAAATCATCAATTTTGATGAAATCAGTTCGCGATGATGAGCTTTAGCAGCGCGGGCAGCAGTTGGGCAATGAAGATTGCCGACACCACCCAAGTGATGACGGATGTCTTGGCTTCAGCAAGATCCGCTTTCGTGGCACTGACGGCTTTCAGGATCCCGAGATCGAGCTTGATCGCCGCCACGTCCGCTTCCAGTTTTTCGAGACGCTTTTCCATCGCCCCATCATATGGCGGACCCTCTGCGTTTGCAATCGGCGCATCTTGCGGTGTGGGCTCTGCGCTCATGATCGATCTCCCTAAGGACACAACGCGCTGCCCGGCACATAGCCCAGCGATTCGGCCTTGGCCACCGTGGCCGCCGCCGGCAGCGAGAAGCCCAGGCCGCTCAGCGGCAGCATCGGCTGGTAGGGCACCGGGTCGCAGTCGCTGCCGCCGGGCGCGCACAGGCGCGCGCGCACCAGCCGGATGCAGCTGGCGCCGTTCGGATTGGCGACGCAGTTGACGCGCGCCCGCGCCGGACAGGCCGGCATATCGGCCGCCGTGATCGGCGTCATGGTCAGGGCGCCGCTGCCGTTCCTTGCCAGCGACAGGTAGTCGATGCGGATGTGGGCGTCGCTGACCGGCGCGCCCAGCAGCAGCGTGCCCGGCGTGTCGCGCAGCACCGCCGCCTGGCGCACCTCGGCCATCACGGCGGGATCGCTGAAGTCGCTCACGGCGGCGGCGTAGGCGGCGCGGCGCGTCGCTTCCTGCACGGTGGCGATCAGGTAGAGCGCGCGCGCCGCCTCGATGACGACAAACAGCAGCGTGATGAATACGATCACGGTCATGGCGAACTCGACCGCAGCCACGCCGCGCTGCGCCCGCCGCCGCCCCGGTGCGTCAGTTGCCCACATAGCGCCGGGTGCTGCTGACCTGCATCGCGCCGCCCGTCACTTCGGGCGCGAAGCCGCCGAACAGGTCGTTGTGATTGATGATCGCCACCCGCACCGTGACGCTGGGCGGCAGGCCGACGCCCCAGCAATCCCCGGTGCCGCACTGGACGCTGACGAACGGCCCCCGGTTCGGCCCCGGATGCAGCTCCTGCAGGCCGGCGACGGCGATCGCTTTCGCCACCGCGACCTCGCTGGCGACCAGGGCCGGGTCGCCCATGTTCATGGCGGGGGCGCCGGCCAGGTAGCGGGCCGCGTGGTCCGCCGCCTTCTGCGCGACCTGGTAGTTGTACAGCACCTGGCCGTAGAACACGGCGTACGCCAGCAGCATCAGGAAGGCCGGCACCACGAACAGCGCCAGCTCGATCAGGATCGCACCGCCTTGTTGTTCGCGCCTGCGCCTCATCGCTGCAGCTCCACGGCGCCGGCCAGCGCGGCCGGCGAGGCGACGCCGGCAAATTCGCCGCTGATGCTGCCGGCGTCGGCGCCGGCCGTCATGAAGAATTTGCCCACCGCCAGCACCGGCGCGCTGACCACGGCGCCGGGCGCTACCGGGCAGGACAGCAACGCGACGTTGAGCACGCGGCGGTTGCGCACGCCGGGCTTGTGGCTGGCATCGGGCGGCGCCAGGAAGGTGGCGCCGCCAGCGAGCTGGTACGGGGTCGAGCCGGGGTAGGTGCCCTTGGCCTGCGGTGGCCCCGGCGTGTACAGGCTGGCCCAGGCGGACGGCGCGAAGCCGGTGTAGCCGGCCGCCGGTTCCGCCGGCGCCGCCACGTAGGCGGCGTAAGGCACGGCGCGGGCGTACGACCACAGCGTGCCGTACAGCGGCGCGGTGTTGCTGGCGTCGCCCGGCAGGGGATCGGCGCGGGTCCAGCGCTTGATGCCGCCGCTGGTCCAGCTCTCGGCCGTAAGCACGGTGGGCGCGGTGGTCATCCAGCCGGCGTTGGCCAGCGCGTAGGGCTTGACGTTGGCGTCCGGCGGCGCGCCGGTGGGCGTGCAGGCATGGGCGGCGTAGTCGTCGAAGCGCGAATTGAGGTGATTGAACAATTCGGCGATCGGGAAGCCGCGCTTGAGCGTCAGCGCGCCGCCCATGACGCTGGCCATCGGCATGTTGCCGGCGCAGACGAATGGTCCGGCCACGGCGGCGGTCAGGTTGCCGGCCGAGCCGGGCACGCCGGGCGGGGCCATCGGGTCGATGAGGAAGTGTTCCGCCGTGGCGCCGTTGGGGTTGAGTTGCATCAGGTCGTAGCCGACGCCGCGCCGGAAGCCGTATTCGACCAGCTCGTTGAAGGCGGCGTTGCCGGCGACGTTGGCGCGCGAACTGGCCGGCGCGGTCGACAGCGCGCAGATCGCCAGCGGCAGCACATTGGTCGAGGCGCGTCCGGCCACGGCGCGCGCGTTCAGGGCGGTGCGCGTCGGCGCGCCGGGAATCAGGCGCATCAGGTTGGTTTCCACCGTGCCGATATCCGGCAGCGCGGCCGTGTCGACCCTAGCGTATAGCAGCCCGGCCGGCGCCGCCAGCGCGGCGGCGGCGTCCACCCAGTCTGATTCCGGCGCGCCGGGCGCGCGGCCGAACTTGAGCGCGGCGCCTGACCAGCTCACCTGCAGCTGGTCGAACTGGTAGCGGAATTTGGCGGCGGTGTCGGCGGCCTGGGTCGCGGCCGCCGTCACGCCGTCGGCGGTGCCGGTGAGCGAGCCGGCGGCGGCCAGCGCCGCGGCGTCCGCCAACGCCTGCAGTTCGGCCTTGCGGTGATAGACGGCGGCCAGGTCCAGCGCCAGCCCGATCACCCCCAGCATGAAGCCCAGCGACAGGCAGAACAGGATCGCGACCGCGCCGTGCTGGCGGAAGAGGGAGGTGCCGTTCATGCTGTGCTCCTGGTGGTCGTCACCGCTGAATTCTATCCAGCGAGAAATATCGGCTGTTGATGCGTAGCAAGGCTCCTGACAGAAACTGGCGCAGCCCGCGCTTACCATGGTTGCACTGTCAACTTTGCGGAGAACTCCATGAATCCCAACTATGTGCTGCTGTTCGTCGACAACCCGGCCACCAGCGCCGCCTTCTATGCCGACCTGCTGGGCCGCGCGCCGGTCGAGGCGTCGCCGACGTTTGCGCTGTTCGTGCTCGATTCCGGCCTGAAGCTGGGCCTGTGGTCGCGCCACACGGCCGAGCCGCAAGTGCTGGCCTACGGCGGCGCCAGCGAGCTGGCCTTCAGCGTCGGCGACCGCAGCGTGGTCAACGACATGCACGCCGACTGGGCCGGGCGCGGCGTGGCGATCGCGCAGCGGCCGGTGGCGCTGGACTTCGGCTACACCTTCGTCGCGGTCGACCGCGACGGCCACCGGTTGCGCGTGTTCGCGCCGGAATAGCGGGGCGGTGAATTCCCGTTGACACTCAAAATCAATGGATGCTATATTCGCAGGCAAGGATTGGTAACGTTTCCAATCCGGCTGTCGCTCACCCCTCGTCTCTTCGCCCCGCGAAGTTGCCGGCGCCCTGGGCGGCGCCGGCTTTTTTGCCGGCAGGATTATTTCAGGGCGCAGCAAGGGACGGTAACGCGGTAATATCGGGTATCGAACACAAGCACGCGCCGCGGCCACATCGGCGGGCAAGGAGACTGGATGTACAAGCAAAGTATTGGCGCGGCGCGGATCGCAGGCGCCTTGCTGGCGATGGCCGCGTTGGGCGTGGTGGGCAACAGCCAGGCCGCAGCGGCCGCCGCACCGAAGGCCGAGGTGATGCACTGGTGGACCTCCAGCAGCGAATCGGCCGCCGTGCGCAAGTTCGCCGACGCCTACCGCGCCGCCGGCGGCGTCTGGGGCGACACCGCGATCGCCGGCGCCGACCAGGCCAAGGCGGTGGCGATCAACCGCATCGTCGGCGGCAATCCGCCGACCGCCGCCCAGTTCAACACCACTAAGCAATTCCGCGACCTGATCGACCAGGGCTCGCTCAACAACGTCGACGACATCGCCGCGCGCGACCGCTGGGACCAGCTGATGCCGGCGCCGATTCTGGACGTCATCAAGGTCAAGGGCCACTTCTACGCGGTGCCGGTCGACATCCATATGTCGACCTGGATCTGGTACTCGAAGGCGGCGTTCAAGAAGGCCGGCGTCGCCAAGGAGCCGGCCACGCCGGACGAGCTGTTCGCGGCGCTGGATAAACTCAAGGCGGCCGGCCTGGTCGGTCTGGCGCACGGCGGCCAGCCGTGGCAGGAAAACATCCTGTTCCAGGCGATGCTGGCCAACGTCGGCGGCAAGGAGCTGTACCTGCAGGTGCTGCGCGACCGTTCGCCCAAGGCCATCAACTCCGAGGCGTTCAAGAAAGTGCTGCTGGCGTTCAAGCGCCTGCAATCCTACGTCGACGCCGGCTCGCCGAACCGCAACTGGAACGACGCCACCGCGATGCTGATCAGCGGCCGGGCCGGCGTGCAGATCATGGGCGACTGGGCCAAGGGCGAATTCGCCGCCGCCAAACAGTCGGCCGGCAAGGACTTCGGCTGCATCGCCGGCCTCGGCGCCAACGTGCCCTACCTGATCCAGGGCGACGCCTTCGTGTTCCCGAAAACGACCAACCCGGACGCGGTGCGCGCGCAGAAACTGCTGGCCACCACCATGCTGGCGCCGGCGGCGCAGCTGGAGTTCAACAAGCTCAAGGGCTCGCTGCCCATCCTGAGCAACGTCGACACGACGACGATGGATGTGTGCGCGCAAGCCGGCGCGGCGATCATGAAGGACAAGACGCGCGCGGTCGGCATGATCGAAGTGTTCCTGACGCCCGACCAGAACGGCGCGCTGCAGGATGTGCTGACCACGTTCTGGAATACCCGCATGCCGGTGGAGAAGGCGCAGAAGAGCATCGTCTCGGCCCTGCAGGATTGAGGGGGCGGCTGCTTGTCATGTTCAGGCGCGATGGGGTATGCTGGCCGCCGCACAGATCGAACGGATAAGGGAACTCGTGGCAACCATCAAAGACGTAGCGCGCCTGGCGGGCGTGGGCCTGGGAACCGCGTCGCGCGTCATCAGCGGCAAGGGGTCGGTGTCGCAGGACACGATCGACAAGGTCCGCAAAGCCATCGACGAACTGGGATTCCGGCCGTCGCACGCGGCGCGCACGCTGTTGTCGGGCAATTCGCAGATGATCGGTGTCTACATTCCGTATCTGAGCGGCACGTTCTACACGCCGATCCTGCAGTCGATCTACACGGCGCTGCGCGCGGCGGGCTTGAACATGGTGGTGGCGTTCGGCGTCGGTGACGGCGATGCGCGGGCGCAGGCGATCGAGGGCGTGAACTTCCTCATCGAGCGCGGCTGCGACGGCCTGGTCGTGATGAGCAATGTGCTCGACGACGAGGACATCGTGGCGCTCGGCCCATACCAGGCGAAGGTGGTGGTGATCAATCACGATTTCGCCAGCATCCCCCGGCAGTGCTTCACGGTCGACCACGATGCCGGCGGACGCATGGCGGCGCGCACGCTGCTCGATCTGGGGCATCGCAAGATCGCGGTGATCGCCGGCCGGGCGGAGGCGCCGGACAACCGCGAGCGTATCGCCGGCTTCATGGCGGAGCTGGAGGCGGCCGGCGTCGACAGCGGCAAGGTCTGGATGGAGGACGGCGAGTTCACGCCGGAAGGCGGCTGGGCCTGCGCCGAGCGGCTGCTGCAGTCGGGCTATGCGTTCACGGCGCTGTTTTGCGCCAACGACGAGATGGCGGTGGGCGCCTTGTCCTGCCTGCAGAAGGCCAAGGTGGCGGTGCCGGAGCAGGTGTCGGTGCTGGGCTACGACGATACGCACAGCGCGGAATTCACCGCGCCACGCCTGACCAGCGTGCATATTCCGTGGAGCGAGATGACGTTGAACGGTTTGAATTTCCTGCTCAACCAGTGCTACGCGCTGGGGCGGCCGGTGGAGCGCAAATACCAGCTGCATGTGGCGGAACGGGAGTCGCTGGCGCCCGCGCCGGCCGCATAAAACGGTGTAAAAAACAGGGTATGCGCGGGTCGCATGCTCTTTTTTTGTAGTATATTGGAAACGATTCCAACAACGGAGACGGGATGATTACATTGTTCAGATTTGCCGGCCTTGCCGCCGCGCTGCTGGCCGGCGCCGCGCAAGCGCAGGCGGCCTTGCCGATGCTGCACACCGAAGGCACAAAATGGCTGGCAGCGGACGGCGCGCAGCCGGCGCTGCGCGGCGTCAACCTGGGCAATTACCTGATCCAGGAATTCTGGATGATGGGGCAGGAGACCAAGGCCGTCGACGACCAGTGCAAGCTGGAGGCTGTTCTCGACAGGCGCTTCGGCTACGCGGAACGCGAGCGCCTGTACGCGCTGTACCGCGACAACTGGATCAAGCCGCGCGACTGGGACATGCTGACCAAGTTGAATCTGAACCTGGTGCGCCTGCCGTTCATCTACAGCGTGGTCGAAGACGAAAAGAATCCGCGCCATCTGCGCGCCGACGCATGGAAGTATCTCGACAACGCCATCGACGAAGCCGAGAAGCGCGGCATCTATGTGATCCTCGATTTGCACGGCGCCGTCGGCAGCCAGGGCTGGGAGCATCACAGCGGCTGCGCCGGCAAGAACAAATATTGGGACACGCCGGAATACCAGGCGCGCACCATCTGGCTGTGGCAGCAGATCGCCATGCGCTACAAGGATCGCGGCGCCGTCGCCGGCTACAGCATTCTCAACGAGCCGTGGGGCACGACGCCGGAAAACCTGGCCGTGGTCATGGGCGCCTTGTACAAGGAGATCCGCGCGGTCGACCAGAACCACGTCATCATCCTGCCGGGCCATAACAAGGGCATCGACGCCTACGGCAAGCCGTCGGAGCACGGCATGAAGAACGTCGCCTTCGAGATGCATCCGTATCCGGGCCACTTCGGTTGGGGCAAGCCGGGCCTCAAGGTGCACCGCGACTGGCTGACCTGTTCGGGCAGCGGTGACAACGTTTGCAAATGGAAGACCAAGCTGGAAGGCCTGGATACGGCCTTCTTCGTCGGCGAGTTCCAGCCCTGGGCCTTCATGGGACCGGAACTGGGCGGCCAGGTCACGCGCGTCACCTACGACACTTATGTCGCCAACGGCTGGGCCAACACCGCGTGGGCCTATAAACTGGTCAGCAACAAGGGCGGCCAGGGGCAGGGCACATGGGGCCTGGTGACCAACGCGCCCGGCGCAAAAATTCCCAAACTCGATTTCAACAAGGCCTCGCTGGCTGAGATCGAAAACCTGTTCCGCCTGTTCGGCAGCGTGCCGTATGAACCGCAGCAAACCGCCATCAAGTGGATGAACGCCCCTGTACCGCCTACCCCCTTCGCTCAATAATATGACCATGATTCTTACCGACCTGCCTACGGCGATCAAGCGCTCCGACTTCGCCGGCGACTTCCTGTGGGGCGTCTCGACCTCGGCCTACCAGATCGAAGGCGCGGCCGCCGTTGACGGCCGCGTGCCGTCGATCTGGGACACCTTCAGCGCCACTCCCGGCAAGATCCGCGACGGCTCCACCGGCGCCGTCGCCTGCGACCACTATCACCGCTGGGAGGAGGATCTGGACCTGGCCCAAGCGATGGGCATGAACTCGTATCGCTTCTCGATCGCGTGGACGCGCATCTTCAACGGCGTCGATGCGGAGCCGAACGCGAAGGGGCTGGCGTTCTATTCGAAGCTGGTCAACGGCATGCTGGCGCGCGGCCTGCAGCCGTGGTGCACGCTGTATCACTGGGATCTGCCGCAGTACCTGGAAGACCAGGGCGGCTGGGCCAACCGCGCCACCATCGACGCCTACCTGCACTACGTCGACGTGATGACCAAACATCTGGGCGACCGGATCAAGCACTGGATCACGCACAACGAGCCATGGTGCACGGCGATGCACGGCAACTGGGACGGCATGCACGCGCCTGGCAACAAGAGCCTGCCGCTGGCGCTGCAGGTCTGCCACAACGTGCTGGTGTCGCACGGCCGCGCGGTGCCGCTGATCCGCGCCAATGTGCCGGACGCGAAGGTCGGCATCGCATTGAGCCTGCATCCGGTCAAGGCGCACAGCGACAGCGCCGCCGACAAGGAAGCCGTGGTGCGCCACGACGTGCTGCGCAACCGCTGGTTCCTCGATACGCTGTATGGACGCGGCTATCCCGAGCTGGCGCTGCAGCTGGTCGGCAAGGATGCGCCGAAGGTGGAGCCGGGCGACATGGAAGCCATCGCCGTGCCGTGCGATTTCCTCGGCGTGAACTACTACTTCCCGGAAGAGGTCATCGATGCGCCGGACGAGTATCCGCTGCGCACCCGCATCGTCTATCCGCAGGATCGCCAGCGCACCGACTTCGGTTGGGAAGTGTCGCCGGAAGGCTTGGTCGAATTGCTGGAGCGGGTGGCGCGCGATTATCCGACCGGCGATTTGTACGTGACCGAAAACGGTTCGTCGTATGACGATCATCTGCAAGCCGACGGCGCCGTCAACGACACCGCGCGCCGCGATTACCTGATCCGCCACCTGGCCGCGATGCGCGACGCCATCGCCGCCGGCGGCAAGATCAAAGGCTACTTCGCATGGAGCCTGCTGGACAACTTCGAATGGGCGGAAGGCTATCTGCGCCGCTTCGGCCTGACCTACATCGACTACCCGACGCAACGCCGCATCCTCAAGCAAAGCGGCCAGTGGTACAGCGCCTTCGCGCGCAACGCAAACTAAAATCAATAACGGAGACTGAATGAAAACGACCCACAATCACATCCTGCGCCGTGCCGTGCTGGCCGCCACGCTGGCCATCGGCGCCAGCGCCTTTGCCGCCGCGCCTGAAAAGCCGCTGACCGACTGGCCGCACATCACCAGCGCCGTCAAGCAGGACAAGGCCATGGAAGCGCGCATCAAGCAGATCGTGGCCGGCATGACACTGGCGCAGAAGGTCGGCCAGATGACGCAGCCGGAAATCAAATTCAGCACGCCGGACGACATCCGCAAGTACTACATCGGCTCCGTATTGAACGGCGGCGGCAGCTGGCCAAACAACGACAAGCACGCCTCGGCGGCGGACTGGGTCAAGCTGGCCGACGCTTATTACGATGCGTCGATGAGCACCGACATGAAAGTCCAGGTCCCGGTCATCTGGGGCATCGACGCCATGCACGGCAATTCGAATATGTACGGCGCGACGCTGTTCCCGCATAACATCGGCCTCGGCGCCGCGCACGACGCGAAGCTGATCGGCGAGATGGCCAAGTCGGTCGCCAAGGCGGTGCGCGCCACCGGCATCGACTGGGTGTTCGCACCGACGCTGGCCGTGGTGCGCGACGACCGCTGGGGAAGGACCTATGAAAGCTTCTCGGAAGATCCGGCGATCGTCAAAGAGTACGCGGGCGTCTACGTCAAAGGCCTGCAGGGCAACCTGAAGGACGACAGCACCGTGGTCGCCACCGCCAAGCACTTCGTCGGCGACGGCGGCACGGCCGAAGGTAAGGACCGTGGCGAGAACCAGTCCACCATGTCGGAGATGATCAACATCCACGCGCAGGGCTACTACCCGGCGCTGCAGGCCGGCGTGCAGACGGTGATGGCGTCCTTCAACAGCTGGAACGACGTCAAGGGCGGCACCAATCACGGCAAGATGCACGGCAGTAAAGAGCTGCTGACCGACGCGCTGAAAACCAAGATGGGCTTCGACGGCCTGGTGGTCAGCGACTGGAACGCGATCACCGAAGTCCCCGGCTGCGCCGAAGACAGCTGCGCCGCCTCGATCAACGCCGGCGTCGACCTGGTGATGGTGCCGGAGAAGTGGAAGACCTTCATCGCCAACACCATCGCGCAGGTGGAGAAGGGCGAGATCCCGATGTCGCGCATCGACGACGCGGTGACCCGCATCCTGCGCGTCAAGCTGCGCGCCGGTCTGTTCGACGGCAAGAAGCCGTCGCAGAACGCCTACGCCGGCAAGCAGGAAGCGCTGCAATACCGCGACCTGGCGCGCCAGGCGGTGCGCGAATCGCTGGTGCTGCTGAAGAATAACGGCGGCGTGCTGCCTCTCGCGCGCGGCAAGAAGATCCTCGTCGTCGGCAAGAGCGCGGACAATATGATGAACCAGTCCGGCGGCTGGTCGCTGACCTGGCAGGGCACCGACAACAAGAATAGCGACTACCCGTTCAGCGACACCATCCTGGCCGGCATCCAGGACGCCGCCGGCAAGGACAACGTGACCTTCAGCGAAAACGCCGCCGGAGTCGATGTCGGCAAGTTCGACGCGGTGATCGCCGTCATCGGCGAGACGCCGTATGCGGAAGGCGACGGCGACATCGGCCCATCGGGCACGCTGCGCCTGTCGGGTCGTCATCCGGAAGACCTGGCCGTGCTGAAGGCCGTATCGGGCAAGGGCAAGCCGGTGGTGACGGTGCTGGTGGCCGGACGTCCGCTGTACACCAACGACATCATCAACCTGTCGGACAGCTTCGTGTCGGCCTGGCTGCCGGGCACCGAGGGCAAGGGCGTGTCCGATGTCCTGTTCCGCAAGGCGGACGGCAAGGTCAATGCGGACTTCCGCGGCAAGCTGTCGTTCTCGTGGCCGAAGTCGGCCTGCCAGTCGCCGCTGAACGTCGGCGACGCTTCGTATGATCCGCTGTTCAAATTCGGCTACGGCTTGAATTACGCGAGCAAGGCCACCGTGCCGGCGCTGGACGCCAGCTTCCCGGCCGGCGGCTGCGGCAAGACCACGTCGATGCCGGTGTATAACCCGTCCGACCGTTCTACGTACGCGCTGTCCGTCAACAGCGGCGGCAAGGAAGTGGCGCTGGGCGCGGACCTGAACGCGGTGTTCAACCTGCCGACCGTCAAAGTGGAGACGGCGCAGATCAACACGCAGCAGGATGCCAAGCGCCTGACCTGGACCGGCGCGGCCAAATTGTCGGCGACGGCGGCGCAGGCGCAGCGTGTGCCGGCGGTCGCCAGCAGTGACGGCGCGCTGCAATTTGATGTTATTGTGTCGGCTGCGCCGCAGGGCAAAGCCAGCGTGGGCATGGAAACCGTGGAACTCGACGCCAGCGCCGTGTTCCGGCGCTTGGCCGGCAAGGGCAAGCAGACGGTCAAGATCCCGCTGTCGTGCTTCAGCGCCAAGGGCCTGCCGATGGCGGCCCTGAGCACGCCGTTCAGCGTATCCGCCGATGCGCCGTTCGCCGCGACGTTCGCCAACATCCAGATCGTTGGCGGCGCCGCCAAGGACAAGGATGCGCTGGCATGCGGTGACTTTAAATAAAACCAGGAGAAAATAAAAGCATGGAACACTATTCGCAAGCTGCCCCGATTTCGGGCAGCCCGGCGCAGGCCGGTGGCAACACCGTCCCGCTGATCATCGTCACCATCCTGTTCTTCATGTGGGGTCTGCTGACGTCCTTGAACGACGTGCTGATCCCGCACCTGAAGGCGGTATATACGCTGACCTATGTGCAGGCCATGCTGGTGCAGTTCTGCTTCTTCGGCGCCTACTTCATCGTCTCGCTGCCGGCCGGTATGCTGATCAAGCGGATCGGCTATCAGAAGGGCGCGGTCGCGGGCCTGACCATCGCGGCGGCAGGTTGCGCGCTGTTCTACCCGGCGGCCACCACCGGCTACACGCTGTTCCTGATCGCCTTCTTCGTATTGGCGGGCGGCATCACCATCCTGCAGGTCGCGGCCAATCCGTACGTGACGGTGCTGGGCGATCCGCAGACGGCATCGAGCCGCCTGACCCTGACCCAGGCCTTCAACTCGCTGGGCACCACCGTGGCGCCTGCTCTGGGCGGCATGTTGATCCTGTCCGGCGTGGTGTTGAACGCGACCGACCTGGCCAAGCTGCCGGCGGCGGAGCAGGCTGCGTATCACGCCAAGGAGGCGGCCAGCGTGCAAGGTCCTTACCTGGTGCTGGCTCTCGCCTTGCTGGCGCTGGCGGTACTGTTCGCGTTCGCGCGCCTGCCGAAGATCGTCGATGCCGAGCAGCCTGGCGGTGAGACGGCCGGCTGGTCGGCGGTGCTCAAGCATCGCCACCTGGTGCTGGGCGCGATCGCGATTTTCCTTTATGTGGGCGGTGAAGTCAGTATCGGCAGCTTCCTGATCAACTTCCTGGGAGAGTCGCACGTGGCCGGCCTGGCGCCTGCCGATGCGGCGCCGTTCGTCAGCTACTACTGGGGCGGCGCGATGGTGGGCCGTTTCATCGGCTTTGCGGTGATGCGCAAGGTCAGCCCTGGCAAGGCGCTGGCGTTCAACTCGGCGGCGGTGATCCTGCTGGTGCTGCTGGCGATCTTCGGCAGCGGCCATGTGGCGATGTGGGCGATCCTGGCGGTCGGCCTGTTCAACTCGATCATGTTCCCGACCATCTTCTCGATGGCCCTGAACAAGCTGGGTCCATTGACAGGCCAGGGTTCGGGCGTGCTGTGCATGGCGATCGTCGGCGGCGCGCTGGTGCCGTTCGCACAAGGCCTGCTGGCCGACACGGTCAGCGTGCAGATGTCGTTCCTGATCCCGGCGGCGTGCTACACCTTCATCCTGTACTTCGGCCTGAAATACGCCGGTATGTACTCGGAAAAATAAGCGGCATCAAAGCTGGCAAAAAGCTCCCCTCGGGGAGCTTTTTTTACGCCAGAACGCCCATCAGCTTTTGCATTGGTGTTAATTTGATGAGCGAGCCGGCTTCATCAATTTCCATCACCACATCGTTGTAGGCAACGGCGCGCAATGGTTCGACTTCGGTGGCGTCCGATTGGCGCGCTTCGTTCAGCTGTTGTTGCAACGCCGCTGCGTTCCCCAGAGGAACTTTGGCCAGCAGAGACGCATATTTGCGGATATCGGCCTCATTTGCGGCAATCTTTTCGGCCGGGCGGATCGCCAGGTTAATGCAGCCGAACACGGCGAACGTTGCCAACATCCATGCCGATGGAATCGGCATCTGGGCCGCCAGTGTGGCGACCGCGCTGCTGCCTGCAAGCAGGCTGATGAACGTTAGCGTAGTTTGTACGCGCCGGTAGAACCGTGCGGTGCGCTGGCATAGGCGCTGGGCGTAGCGCAGGTTGAACTGCACCTCTTCAAGATCGTCATCCATTGCTTTGCTCCTTTTTTTCCGGTTGCGGCGGCGCGGGCGGTTTGACCGGAACCGGCTTGCTGCGTTTGCGCTTGCGTTTCGGCGCCGGGCGGACGGGGAAGTGTGATTTGGAGTCGGTCAGTTTCATTGTATGCCTTTCCGGCGCGGCGCGATCGCGTGCGCTTTCAATCATGCTGGCCTGTTGAAGCCGCGCTCTGCGATGCGTCAATAGTGCAGGGGTGTTACCATGGACTTTCACCTGGAGTCCTATGCCCAATGAACTCCCCGCCGCCAGCAGCTTGAACCAGCTGACGATGAATGGACTAGCCTTGCATGGCTGGTCGCAGCAGAATCTTTTTTTATCCGATGAATTGACCTTGGCGCTGGCCGGCGAATGTCGTGCCGGCGCGCTGGTGGCGGCCGCCGTTGGGCGCGGCGCGGCGCGTTCTGTGGATGCCGCGATACGCGGCGACCGTATCCTGTGGCTGCAGCCCGGCCAGTCGGCGGCCTGCGACAGCTATCTGCTGATCATGGAAACAGTGCGCGTGGCGCTGAACCTGGAATTCTTCCTTGGCCTGGACACTTACGAAAGCCACTTCGCCCACTACGCGCCGGGCGCCGCGTATCAAAAGCATGTCGACCGCTTCCGCGACGACGACCTGCGCACGATATCGGTGGTGATTTATCTGAATCCGGACTGGCCGGTGGAGCAGGGCGGCGCGCTGCGCCTGCATCCGATGGACGCGCCGACCAGCGATGTCAGTCCGCTGGGCGGAAGGCTGGTGGTGTTCCTGTCGGCCGACATGCCGCACGAGGTGCTGCCGGCCACGCATGATCGCCTGTCGCTGGCCGGCTGGTTCCGCCGCCGGCCGGCAAACTAGATCACAGGAAGCGGTCGAGGATTTTCTTGCTGTGCTTATCCAATTCGCGCACGTCGCGGATCAGGTAGTGGATGCCGTGGATGTCGGAGATCAGCAGGGTGTCCACGGTCAGGCGGCGGATGTCCTCCTCGCCGCGCAGCACGAACTCGGTGTCGCCGCGATCCGTCGCGACCGACCAGGTGCATGGCGTGGCGAAGCTGGTCACGCTGTTGATGCGCGAGATCTCCGGCATGAACTCGCGACCGCCCAACTCTTCGCGCACCAGCGCGCCGATGGCAGGCGGCAGATCCTCGATGCGCTCGATCCAGCCGACTTCCTTGCCGTCGGTGCTGACCAGCGCGATGCCGTCGTTCGGCGCCTGCACCGGAAAGGCGCGCACCGGCGCCACGCCTTCGTGCACGTTGCCGTCGGTCGTGGTCAGCACCAGACGGCCGAAGGGGTTGCGGGTCAGTTCAAATGTACTTGTCGTCATGTGTGTTCTCTTATTCCTTGCTGCCGCTGTCGTCGAGATTCGGCTCGGCGTTGCGGGCCTGCGCCTGGTACAGGCGGTAGTAGGCGCCTTCGCGCGACATCAGCTCATCGTGGCCGCCTTCCTCCACCACCACGCCTCGATCCAGCACCACCAGGCGGTCCGCCTTCTGCAAGGTCGACAACCGGTGCGCGATGGCGATCGTGGTGCGGCCTTTGACCAGGTTCTCCAGCGCGCGCTGGATTTCCTTCTCGGTCTCGGAATCGACCGAGGAGGTGGCTTCGTCGAGGATCAGGATCTTCGGATCGATCAGCAGCGCGCGCGCGATCGAGATGCGCTGACGCTCGCCGCCGGACAGGCCTTGCCCGCGCTCGCCGACCATCGAGTCGTAACCCTGCGGCAGGCGCAGGATGAATTCATGCGCGTGCGCGGCGCGGGCGGCGGCGATGATCTCGGCGCGCGTCGCATCCGGCTTGCCGTAGGCAAGATTCTCGGCGATGGTGCCGAAGAACAGGAACGGCTCCTGCAGCACCAGGCCGATGTTGCGGCGGTAGTCCGACACCGCGAACGAGCGGATGTCGACGCCGTCCAGCATGATCGCGCCTTCCGACACGTCGTAGAACCGGCAGATCAGGTTGACCAGCGTCGACTTGCCGGAGCCGGAATGGCCGACCAGGCCGACCATCTCGCCGGCCTTGATATCGAGGCTGATGCCGCGGTTGACGGCCCGGTTCCCGTAGCGGAAGCCGACTTCGCGCAAGGTGATGTTGCCGTCCACCTTGGCCAGCTTGACCGGGTTCGTTGGCTCCGGCACCGACGACACGTGATCGAGAATGTCGAAGATGCGCTTGGCGGCCGACGCCGATTTCTGCGTCACCGAAACGATGCGGCTCATCGAATCGAGGCGGCCGTAGAAGCGGCTCGAATACGCGATGAATGCCGACAGCACGCCGACCGTGATGTGGCCCTTGGACACCTGGTAGATGCCGAACACCCAGATCACCAGCAGCCCCAGCTCCGTCAGGAACGACACGGTCGGCGAGAACAGCGACCACACCTTGTTCAACTTGTCGTTGACGGCGAGGTTATGCTTGTTCGCGGTACGGAAGCGCGCCGCTTCGCGCGACTCCTGCGCGAAGGCCTTCACCACGCGGATGCCGGGGATGGTATCGGCAAGCACGTTGGTCACTTCGCCCCAGACGCGGTCGATCTTCTCGAAGCCGGTGCGCAGCCGGTCGCGCACGATGTGGATCAGCCACGCGATGAACGGCAGCGGCAGCAGCGTGAAGAGCGCCAGCCACGGATCGATGCTGAACAGGATCACGCCGGTCATGATAATCATCAGGCAGTCCGACGCGAAGTCCAGCAGGTGCAGCGACAGGAACACGCAAATGCGGTCGCTCTCGGAGCCGATGCGCGACATCAGGTCGCCGGTGCGCTTGCCGCCGAAGTATTCCAGCGACAGTCGCAGCAAGTGGTCATACGTTTCGGTGCGCAGGTCGGCGCCGATGCGCTCCGACACCAGCGCCAGCACATAGGTCTTGCCCCAGCCGAGCACCCACGCCAGCACCGCCGACGCCACCAGGCCGGACATGTACAGCGTCACCAGCGAGGAATCGACCGGCTTGCCGCTCTGGTAGGGGATCAGCACATTGTCCATCAGCGGGATGGTCAGGTAGGGCGGGATCATGTGCGCGCCGGTCGACAGCAGCATCAGCGCGAAGCCAAAGCCCAGCTGCAGCTTGTACGGGCCGGCGAAGCGCCACAGGCGGAACAGGGTCCAGGTCGACGGCGGCGTGTAGACCACCTTGGTGCAGATCGGGCATTCCTCCTGCTCCGGCTCCAGCGGCGCCTTGCAGCTCGGGCAGACGTTTTTATCGTCGAGCAGCACCGGCTGGCCGGTGGCGTGGCTGTCGATGTGGGCGTCGAACTGCTCGACCAGGCGGATCGCGGCCAGGTTCTGGCCCAGGGTGAAGCGCCAGGCGCCCAGGCGGCCGGCGGCGCCGACCAGCTCCAGGTGGCCGACACCGGCGTGATCGTGGTGTTTTAACGTCAAGTCCCTGGCGAACGGCCAGGCGTGCCATTGCGATTCGCCCGGCGCGCGCGCGAGCACACGACGTTCCGTCACTAAAATAATGCCCTTCGCGAAACGAAGTTGATGATCCAGGTCAACCTCCAGGGCACTTACAACGTTTTCCCCTTGGGAAAGTTGTGCCTGTATCTCGGAACGCCAGCGTTCGGGTAGCTCGCTCAGGCTGGATACGGTGGAAAGTTGTTCTGTTGTCATCGTGCGGCATACTCCTGCGGGGAAAAAAGGGCGGAACTTGCACCCGGACTCTAAATAAACGCTTTGCCAGTAAGGTGTTGCGGCTGGTATAAAAGCTTATTTACGGTATTCTGTCAGTTGTTACTCATTTGACAGATATCAAGACAGGTCGGGTGTTTTGTGTTGGCGGCAAGTATAACGCACAGCAGCAGGCAGCACTACAGGGTTTAAAATACGGCGCGGGCTGGCTAGGGCCGATAACAAAGTTATAAGAATAGATACATGACCAAGAAGAAAGACATTGAAGTTCTCCGTGTAACTTATTTGCGCGGCCCCAACATCTGGACCTATCGCCCGGTTATCGAGGCGTGGCTGGATATCGGCGAACTGGAGCGCTTCCCCTCGAATTTGTTGCCTGGTTTGTATGAGCGCCTGACGGCGATCCTGCCGGGCCTGATCGTGCACCGTTGCGGTGTGGGCGAACACGGCGGCTTCCTCGAGCGCCTGCGCGACGGCACCTACGCCGGCCACATCCTCGAACACGTCGTGCTGGAACTGCAAAACCTGGCCGGCATGAAGACCGGCTTCGGCAAGACCCGCCAGATCGGCGAAGACACCGGCTTGTACAAGATGGCCTTCCGCACCCGCCAGGAGCAGGTCGGCCGCGCCGCGCTGGCCCATGGCCGCGACCTGCTGATGGCGATGATCGAAAACAAACCCTTCGACCTGGAGACTGTGGTTGCCGAATTGACCGACATGGTCGAGTCGCTGTGCCTGGGCCCGAGCACCGCCAACATCGTCGACGCCGCCGGCGTGCGCCAGATCCCGTTCATCCGCCTCACCGACGGCAACCTGGTGCAGCTGGGCCACGGCGCCGCGCAGCGCCGCATCTGGACCGCCGAAACCGAGGAAACCAGCGCCATCGCCGAAGGCATCGCTAGCGACAAGGACCTGACCAAAAGCCTGCTGTCCTCGTGCGGCGTGCCGGTGCCGGAAGGTGAGCTGGTCACCAGCGCCGAAGCGGCGTGGGACGCGGCTCAGGACATCGGCGTGCCGGTGGTGGTCAAGCCGTACGACGGCAACCACGGTCGCGGCGTCTCGCTCAACCTGATGACCGAGGCCGACGTCACCGCCGCGTATGCGCTGGCCGCGCGCAAGGGCGACAGCAAGAGTGTGATCGTCGAGCGCTTCATTCCCGGCGACGAGCACCGCCTGCTGGTGGTCGGCAAGCGTCTGATCGCGGCGGCCGCCGGCGAATCGCTGTGGGTCACCGGCGACGGCAAGTCCACCGTGCTGGAACTGTGCGACATCCAGATCAACATCGATCCGCGCCGCGGCGATACCGAGGACTTCCCGCTGGGCCGCATCAAGCCGCATGAATCGGCCGAGATCATCCTCGAACTGCAGCGCCAGAACATGACGCACGAATCGGTGCCGGCGGACCAGCAGAAAGTGCTGATCCAGCCGAACGGCAACGTCGCCACCGACGTCACCGACAAGGTGCACCCGCAGATCGCCGCGATGGCGACGCTGGCCGCGCGCGTGGTCGGCCTGGACATCGCCGGCATCGACCTGGTGGCATCGGATATCAGCCGTCCGCTGCACGAGCAGGGCGGCGCCATCATCGAAGTCAACGCCAGCCCGGGCCTGCTGGCCCACCTGAAGCCGGCCAACGGCGAACCGCGCAACGTCGGCGAAGCCATCGTCGACCACCTGTTCGCGGCGGAGAAGGGCGGCCGCATGCCGATCGTCGGCATCACCGGCAAGCATGGCACCACCATGGCCTCGCGCCTGATCGCCTGGCTGCTGCAAATCAGCGGCAAGAAGGTCGGCCTGACCTGCGCCGACGGCCTGTTCGTCAACGGCCGCCTGCTGCCGAAGGACGGCTTCAGCGACTGGGAAACCGGCGAGCGCCTGCTGCTCAACAAGAACGTCGAAGCCGGCGTGTTCGAAGCCAGCGCGCGCATGATCCTGACCGAAGGCCTGGCCTACGATAAATGCGCGGTCGGCGTAGTCACCGACGTCAGCGACTTCTCCGACCTGGGCGAGTTCTACATCGACAGCGCCGACAAGCTGTATGGCGTGCTGCGCACCCAGGTCGACGTGATCCTGCCGAGCGGCGTCGCGGTGCTCAACGCCGCCGATCCGCAAGTGGTGGAGATGGCCGACCTGTGCGACGGCGAAGTGATGTTCTACGGCGTCGACGAACACAGCGCCGCCATCGCGCAGCATCGCCAGGACGGCAAGCGCGTGGTCTTCCAGCGCAAGGACGAGCAATCGAGCCGCATCGTGCTGGCGATCGGCCACGACCAGGTGGCCAACCTGCCGCTGTCGCCGCTGGTGCCGCCGGAAGCCGTGCTGGCCGCGATCGCCGCCGGCTGGGCGCTGGGCCTGACGCCGGAGTTGATCGGCGCCGGCCTGCGCACCTTCGACGCGAATCCTAAAAAAACGCATCATTGATTCATCACTGAGAGAACAAGCAGATTTATGGAAGTTATCCGCACCCGCGCCCTTCGCGGCCCGAATCTTTGGAGCCACCACACCGCGGTGGAGGTCATCGTCTCGTGCCCGCCCGAGGAACGCTCGATCGCGACCATGGCCGGTTTTGAGCAGCGCCTGCACGCGCGCTTCCCCGCCATCGGCGCCCTGCATCCGACCGGCACCGCCGACGCCGTGCCGCTGGCGCAAGTGCTGGAAGTGGCGACCCTGAGCCTGCAGGCGCAAGCCGGCTGCCCGGTCACCTTCAGCCGCACCACCGCGACGCTGGAAGACGGCATCTACCAGACCGTGGTCGAATACAGCGAGGAGGCGGTCGGCAAGCTGGCCGTCACGCTGGCCGAGAACCTGATCAAGGCCGCGCTGACCGATGCGCCGTTCGACCTGAACGCCGCGCTGGAACAGCTGCGCGACCTGGATGAAGACGTGCGCCTGGGCCCGAGCACCGGCGCCATCGTCAGCGCCGCCGTCGCGCGCGACATTCCGATCCGCCGCCTGACCGAAGGCAGCATGGTGATGTTCGGCTGGGGCTCGCGCCAGCGCCGCATCCAGGCCGCCGAGATGGACAGCACCAGCGCCATCGGCGAAGCCATCGCGCAGGACAAGGAACTGACCAAGAAGTTGCTGCACGCGGCCGGCGTGCCGGTGCCGATCGGCCGCACCGCCGAAGACGCCGACGATGCCTGGACCGCTGCGCTGGAAATCGGCCTGCCGGTGGTGGTCAAGCCGAAAGACGGCAACCAAGGCAAGGGCGTCACCGTCAACGTGACGTCGAAAGAGCACATGACCAAGGCCTTCAACGCGGCCAAGGAATTCCGCGACGATATCATGGTCGAGCGCTATCTGCCGGGCCACGATTTCCGTCTGCTCGTCATCGGCAACAAGCTGGTGGCGGCGGCGCGCCGCGATCCGCCGCAGGTGGTGGGCGACGGCGTGCACAGCGTGCGTGAGCTGGTCGACATCGTCAACGCCGACCCGCGCCGCGGCAGCGGCCATTCGACTTCGCTGACCAAGATCCGCTTCGACGATATCGCCATCGCGCGCCTGGCGCTGCAGGACCTGGAAGCCGATTCGGTGCCGGCCGCAGGCCAGCGCGTCATCCTGCGCAACAACGCCAACCTGTCGACCGGCGGCACCGCCACCGACGTCACCGACGACGTGCACCCTGAAGTGGCGGCGCGCGCGGTGGAAGCGGCGCAGATGATCGGCCTCGATATCTGCGGCGTCGACGTGGTTTGCGACAACGTGCTCACGCCGATCGAGAACCAGCGCGGCGGCGTGGTCGAAGTCAACGCCGCTCCCGGCCTGCGCATGCACCTGGCGCCGTCCTACGGCAAGGGCCGCGCGGTGGGCGAAGCGATCGTCAACACCATGTTCGCGCCCGGCGACGACGGCCGCATCCCGGTGGTCGCGGTCACCGGCACCAATGGCAAGACCACCACCGTGCGCCTGATCGCACACCTGCTGACCGCCAGCGGCCTGCGCACCGGCATGACCAATACCGACGGCGTCTACATCCAGGGCCAGCAGACCGACAGCGGTGACTGCAGCGGTCCGCGCAGCGCGCGCAACGTGCTGCTGCATCCGGACGTCGACGCGGCGGTATTCGAGACCGCGCGCGGCGGCATCCTGCGCGAAGGCCTGGCCTTCGACCGCTGCAAGGTCGCCGTGGTGACCAACATCGGCAGCGGCGACCACCTCGGCCTGAACTACATCACCACGGTCGAAGACCTGGCGGTGCTCAAGCGCGTGATCGTTCAGAACGTGTCCGAGAGCGGCTTCGCGGTGCTGAACGCTATCGATCCTATCGTCGCCGGCATGGCGGCCAACTGCCGCGGCAAGGTGATCTTCTTCGGCGCCGAGCGCGGCCACCCGGTCATCGCCACGCATCTGGCGCAGGGCAGCCGCACCGTGTACGTCGAGGATGGCCATATCATCGCCGCCGAGGGCAGTGAGTTGAACAAGATCGCGCTGTCGCAAGTGCCGATCACCCGCAACGGCGCCATCGGCTTCCAGGTGGAGAACGTGATGGCGGCGGTGGCGGCGGCGTGGGGCGTGGGCATCAGCTGGGACTCTATCCGCCTGGGCCTGAAAACCTTCGCCAACGATTCGGACAATGCGCCGGGCCGCTTCAACGTCTTCGACTACAAGGGCGCGACGGTGATCGCCGACTACGGCCACAATCCGGACGCCATCCTGGCGCTGGTGCAGGCGGTGGAAACCATGCCGGCCAAGCGCCGCGTGGTGGTGATCTCGGGCGCCGGCGACCGCCGCGACCAGGACATCACGCAGCAGACCGAGATCCTCGGCCGCGCGTTCGACGACGTGCTGCTGTACGAGGACGCGTGCCAGCGCGGCCGCGTCGACGGCGAAGTGGTGGCGCTGCTGCGCTCGGGCCTGACCGGCGCGCCGCGCACCTCGCACATCCAGGAGATCTACGGCGAGTTCCTCGCCATCGATACCGCCCTGGGGCGCCTGCAGGACGGCGACCTGTGCCTGATCCTGATCGACCAGGTCGAGGACGCGCTGGCCCACATCGCCAAGCGTATCAAGGAAGTCTAATCGGTGTCAGTGCCGACATTCGGACACGGGCTCTACCGTAGCAGCCGCTACGGTAGAGCCCGTGTCCGAATGTCGGCACTGACACTGTTTTAGTCTCAGGCTATTGAATCTATAGATATATATAGATATTACTTATCGTGTTGTCTCGGTAGAATAGTTTCACCCTATCGAACAACACGGAGTAATAGCCATGAAACAGCCGCCCATCACCACCGCATCCGGCATCCCCGTCGCCGACAACCAGAACTCCGCCAGCGCCGGCCCGCGCGGCCCCCTGCTGCTGCAAGACTTCCACCTGATCGAAAAACTCCAGCACTTCAACCGCGAGCGCATTCCGGAGCGCGTCGTGCACGCCAAGGGTTCGGGCGCTTACGGCACCTTCACTGTCACCCACGACATCACCCAATATACCAAGGCCAAACTGTTCGCCGAAGTCGGTAAGCAGACCGAGACCTTCGCCCGCTTTTCCACCGTCGGCGGCGAGAAGGGCAGCGCCGATACCGAACGCGATCCGCGCGGCTTCGCGCTGCGCTTCTACACCGAGGAAGGCAACTGGGACCTGGTCGGCAACAACACGCCGATGTTCTTCATCAAGGACGGCATCAAGTTCCCGGACTTCATCCACACGCAAAAGCGCGATCCGCAAACCAACCTGAAGTCGCCGACGATGATGTTCGACTTCTGGAGCAAGACCCCGGAAAGCCTGCACCAGACCACGATGCTGTTCTCCGATCGCGGCACGCCGGACGGCTATCGCCACATGGACGGTTTCGGCAGCCACACCTACAGCCTGATTAACGCGGCCGGCGAGCGTGTCTACGTCAAGTGGCACTTCAAGACCAGGCAAGGCATCAGGAACCTCGAAGCGGCGGAAGCCACGCGCCTGGCCGGCACCGATCCCGACTACGCTCAGCGCGACCTGTTCGGCGCCATCGCCGCTGGCGACTTCCCGCAGTGGGACGTCAAGCTGCAGGTCGCGACCGAGGCCGAACTGGCCGAATGGGAAGCGCGCACCGGCTGGAATCCGTTCGACCTGACCAAGGTGTGGCCGCACGCGGATTTCCCATTGATCCCGGTCGGCGTGTTTGAACTGAACCGCAATCCGCTGAACTACCACGCGGAAGTCGAGCAGGCCGCGTTGTCGCCGTCGAACGTGGTGCCGGGCATGGGCTACTCGCCGGACAAGATGCTGCAGGCGCGCCTGTTCGCGTATCACGATGCGCAGCTGTACCGCGTCGGCACCAATCACCAGCACCTGCCGGTGAACGCGCCGCGCTGCCCGGTCCACAACCAGCAGCGCGACGGCGCGATGGCCATCGCCAACGGCGGCGCGGCGCAGAACTACCAGCCGGTCGATGCGAACGGCAGCGATCCGCAAGGCCTGGGCAACGGCGAACCGGCGCTGGCGCTGCAAGGCGGCGCGGCCCGCTACGACGGCCGCGGCAAGGAGGACGATTACACCCAGGCCGGTAATCTGTTCCGCCTGATGCCGGCGCGCGAACAGCAAAACCTGTTCGACAATATCGCCGGTCCGCTGAGCCAGGTGAGCGCCGAGATCATCGCGCGCCAGCTGGGCCACTACGACCTGGCCGATCCGGCCTACGGCGCCGGCGTGCGCGCGGCGTTGAAGGCGCGCGGCGTAGCCATCGCCTAAAGAGAGGCAGCGGGCCGCCGGGAACTACACTACAATCTCCATGTTGCGGTGCACCGTGGAGATACTAGTGAATTCTCGTCAGCCTACACCGACCCTCCCGGGACAGGTCGTCCTGGTCCTGCAGGGCGGCGGAGCCCTGGGCGCCTATCAGTTGGGCGTCTACCAGGCCATGCACGAAGCCGGCGTCGAGCCGGACTGGGTGATCGGCACGTCCATCGGCGCCATCAACGGCGCCATCATCGCCGGCAACGAGCCGCGCTACCGGCTGGACCGGCTGCGCCAGTTCTGGCACCGCATGGAGCAGAACGCGCTGGGCTTTTCTTCGATGCCGCGCGCGGTCGCCAACGCGGTGACGATGGGGCAGGGCATACCCGCGTTCTTCGAGCCGAACCTGGCGTCGTGGTGGAATCCCGATGCGCGCGTCGGCGTCGAGCACGCGTCCTTCTATCAAACCTCGCCGTTGCGGGCCACGCTTGATGCGCTGGTGGACTTCGACTACGTCAATCAACAACACACGCGGCTGATGGTCGGCGCGGTCAGCGCGCGCAGCGGTGCTATGCGCTACTTCGACAGCCGCAAGGAGCCGCTGGCGGCCGATCACGTGATGGCTTCCGGCGCGTTGCCGCCGGCCTTTCCTGCCGTGCGCATCGACGGCGAACCATACTGGGACGGCGGCATCTATTCCAACACGCCGATCGAGGCGGTGCTGGACGACGAGCCGCGCCGCAGTTCGGTGATCTTTTCGGTGCAGGTGTGGAACCCGGACGGCAGCGAGCCGCAAAGCATGCTCGATGTGCTGGACAAGTACAAGGAGATCCAGTACGCCAGCCGCACCGGCAATATCGAACAGCAGCGCAAGATGCACCGGCTGCGCCACGTGATCCGCCAGCTGACCTTGCACCTGCCCGAGGAGGTCGCGATGTCGCCCGAGGTGCGCGAGCTGACCGCGTGGGGCTGCGGCACCAATATGCACGTGGTGTCGCTGAAGGCGCCGCGCATTGGCGGCGAGGACCACACCAAGGACATCGACTTCAGCGCGGCCGGCATCCGCGCGCGATGGCAGGCCGGCTACGAGGACGCCAAACGCTTCATCGAATTGCGGCCTTGGGACAGGGAGATTGATCCTATCGAGGGGATCGCGATCCACGAGCTGCCGGGTGGGGGTCAAGTCTGACATTCGGACACGAGCTAAGCCGTAGCGCGCTACGGCTTAGCTCGTGTCCGAATGTCAGACTTGACCCCCACCCAGTAGTTCCTCGCACACGTCGAGCCACGCGCGCGCCGCGTGCGACAGGTAGCTGCCGCGCCACACGTGCGCCGGCTGCCATTGCAGCTCCGGCTCCACCAGCCGCACCGCGTCCAGCTGGCCGATCGCCAGCCGGTGGATGAACGGTTCCGGCAGCAGCGCCACGCCCATGCCGGCCGACGCCATCGCCACCAGCCAGTCCCATTGCCCGCTCTGCGCGGCGATGTGCGGTTCGAAGCCGGCATCGCCGAAGGCCCGGCGCAGGCTGCGCGTCATGGCGAAATCGTCCTTCAGCAGCACCAGCGGCGTGTCGGCCAGCGCCTTGAGCTTGAGCGTGGCGCGGTTCTTCTGGAACGTGCCGCGCGCGGCCACCGCCCATATCGGATAGCTGGCGATGGGCGCCGTCCGCAACGCCAGTTCCGGATCGGCCGGCAGCACCGTCATGCCGATTTCCAGCTCGCCCAGCGCCACCTGGCGTTCGATCACCTGGCCCGCATCCTCCTGCAAGGTCAGCGCGATGTTCGGATGGCGCTGGCGGAAAGCCTTCAGCACGGGCGTGAACAGCAGGTTGATCATCGGCGGGATGCCGACCGTCAGCCGTCCCCGTTCCACGCTCTGCGTGTCGCGCACCTCCACCGCCAGCTGGCGCATGGTCGCCAGCATCTCCACGCCGCGCGCGTAGACCACGGCGCCGGTGTCGGTCAGCGTCAGCTTGCGGCCTTCGCGCAGCAGCAGCTGGGCCCCGACTTCCTGCTCCAGCTGGCGCACCATCTTGCTGATCGTCGATTGCGTGACGTGCAGCGACTCCGCCGCCTGCGTGAAGCTGTTCAGGCGGACGGTTTCGACGAAGTAGCGGAGCGAGCGCAGATCCATGAGTAAAACGACTGGGAAGTGAGAATTTAAGTCATAACGCGACTGTTGCCCCGATTCTATACTGAATCAAAGAATGAGGAGAGCACCATGCATAAAGACCGAATCCGCCACCCGGCGCTGATGCACAAGATCATGAGCGCCGAGCAGGCCGCGCAGCTGTTCAAGGACGGCATGACCGTCGGCATGAGCGGCTTCACCCGCGCCGGCGACGCCAAGGCGCTGCCGCTGGCGCTGGTGGAGCGCGCGCGCCAGGCGCCGCTGCATCTGACCTTGCTGACCGGCGCTTCGCTCGGCAACGACAGCGACGGCCTGATGGCCAACGCCGGCGTGGTCGCGCGCCGCATGCCGTTCCAGGCCGACGCCGCGCTGCGCCGCAAGATCAACACCGGCGAGGTGATGTTCATCGACCAGCACTTGTCGGAGACGGCCGAGCAGCTGCGCTCCGGCGACCTCAAGCCGGTCGACATCGCCGTCATCGAGGCGGTGGCGATCACCGAGGACGGCGGCATCATCCCGTCGATGTCGGTCGGGAACTCGGCCAGTTTTGTCGCGCAGGCCAGGCACGTCATCATCGAACTCAATCTGAGCGCGCCGCTGTCGCTCGAAGGCCTGCACGATATCTATCTGCCCGCCGCGCGGCCGGAGCGCGGCCCGATTCCCCTGACCACGCCGTGGCAGCGCATCGGCTCGACCGCCATCCCGATGGACCCGGAGCGCATCGCCGCCATCGTCATCACCGATAGTCCCGACAGCCCGTCCAACGCGCTGCCGCCGGACGACGAGACCGACGCCATCGCGCGCCACGTGGTGGCCTTCCTCGAAGGCGAAGTGAAGGCGGGGCGCATGGGGCCTGAGCTGCGGCCGCTGCAGGCGGGCATCGGCACCATCGCCAACGCGGTGCTCCACGGCTTGAAGGATTCGCCGTTCCGCAACATGACCATGTATTCTGAAGTGCTGCAGGACAGCGCCATCGAGCTGCTCGACTCGGGCCAGCTGACGATGGCGTCGGCGTCGTCGATCACGCTGTCGACGGCGATGCATGAGAAGTTCATCGCCAACATCGACCAGTACCGCGACCGCATCGTGCTGCGCCCGCAGGAGATCAGCAACCATCCGGAGATCGTGCGCCGGCTCGGCATCATCGCGCTGAACACGGCGCTGGAGTTCGACATCTACGGCAACGTCAACTCGACCCACGTCGGCGGCACGCACATGATGAACGGCATCGGTGGCTCGGGCGACTTCGCGCGCAACGGCCAGCTGTCGGTGTTCGTCAGCAAATCGGTGGCCAAGGATGGCGCGATTTCCAGCGTGGTGCCGTTCGCCGCCCACGTCGACCACACCGAGCATGACGTCGACGTGCTGGTGACCGAATGGGGCCTGGCCGACCTGCGCGGCCTGGCGCCGCGCGAACGCGCGCCGCTGATCATCGAACGCTGCGCGCACCCCGACTACCGCCCGCAGTTGCGCGCCTACCTTGAAGAAGCCCTGCAGGGGGGCGGCCAGACGCCGCACGTGCTGGAAAAGGCCTTGTCCTGGCACGCCCGCTACAAACGGGAAGGGAGCATGCTGGTAAAATGACGGTCATAGGCATTCACTTTATATTGGATCAATATGACCATCAAAATCAGCCAGAACTTCGACTCCGGCGCCATCGAGGTGCTGCGCGCCGACAGCGCGGCCACGATTGAACTGAACCTGCGCGACGATTCGCACGCCGATATCCGCCAGTGGTTCCATTTCCGCCTGCAGGGCGCGCGCGGCCAGCAGGTGCAGATGCGCTTCCTGAACGCCGGCCAGGCCACCTACGCCAAGGGCTACGAGAACTACCAGGCGGTGGCCAGCTACGACAGCGAGAACTGGTTCCGCGTGCCGACGTCGTTCGACGGCCAGGTCATGACGATCAAGCACACGCCCGATACCGACAGCATCTACTACGCCTACTTCGAGCCGTATTCGTTCGAGCGCCACCTGCGCCTGCTGGGCGAAGTGGGCGAGCATCCGCTGGCGCGCGTGCATGACCTGGGCAGCACGGTCGACGGCCGCGACATGAACCTGGTCGTCATCGGCAAGCCGGAAGCGGAAAAGAAAATCTGGTTCATCGCGCGCCAGCATCCGGGCGAGTCGATGGCCGAGTGGTTCATCGAAGGCCTGATCGATACGCTGCTGGACGACGCCAATCCGATCGCCCGCAAGCTGCTGCAGCGCTGCGTGTTCTACATCGTGCCGAACATGAATCCGGACGGCTCGGTGCGCGGCAACCTGCGCACCAACGCCGCCGGCGCCAACCTGAACCGCGAGTGGATGACGCCCTCCGTCGAGCGCAGCCCGGAAGTGCTGTACGTGAAGCAGAAGATGCACGAAACCGGCATCGACATGTTCTTCGACATCCACGGCGACGAGGCGCTGCCGTACAACTTCGTGGCCGGCAACGAGATGCTGGAGAACTTCAGCGACGAGCGCCGCGCCAAGCAGCAGGCCTTCATCGACCGCTACAAGAACGCCACGCCGGACTTCCAGGACAAGGTCGGCTACGCCGCCAGCAAGTACAAGGAAGACATGCTGACCTTGGCGTCGAAGTACGTCGGCCATCACTTCGGCTGCCTGGCGCTGACCCTGGAGATGCCGTTCAAGGACAACGCCGACCTGCCGGATCCGCACGTGGGCTGGAACGGCGCGCGCAGCGCGGCTTTGGGCGCGGCCATCCTGCAGCCCATCCTGCTGTCGCTGGACGATTACTGATCGTGGGCGTCGAGATCGAGCGCAAGTTCCTGGTGCGCGGCGATGCGTGGATGCGCCTTGGCGAGCCGGTGTTTTTTCGCCAGGGCTATCTGTCGTCGCACAAGGACCGGGTGGTGCGCGTCCGCATCGAGGGTGACAGGGCGGTGATGACGATCAAGGGCCGCAACGTCGGCGCGGTGCGCGGAGAGTGGGAGTATCCGATTCCGATGGCCGATGCGGCCGAGCTGCTGGACCGTCTATGCGAGCAGCCGCTGATCGAAAAGTACCGCCGCCGCATTCCGTACGCCGGCAATGTGTGGGAGGTCGACGAGTTCCTCGGCGCCAATGCCGGGCTGGTCGTGGCGGAGATCGAATTGCAGTCGGAAGAGCAGCAGTTCGACAAGCCGGAATGGATCGGCGACGAAGTCACCGACGACCTGCGCTATCTCAATTCCAGCCTGATTAAGCACCCGTTTTCGGCTTGGTAGATGCCCGGATCTGGTCTATTCTGGAGGGATGGATAACGAACGACTCGCTGCGCTGGAAGCCCACTACAACGCCATGGCGGCAACCTTCGCCACCAAGGCGGACATAGAGGCTTTGCGTGCGGAAATGCACAAGATGTCGGCCGAGGGCTACCGCTGGATGGTGGCGTCGATGGTCGGCATGTTTATCGGCTTTGGCGGCCTCTACTTTGCGGCCAACAGGAAGCCCGACGAGCGGCCGGTCGTCGCCCAGGCGGCGCCGCAACCGCCGCAACCGATCATCATCTACCTGCCCCAGCCGCAGCAGGCGCCGCAAAAATGAAAAAGCCCCGCGAGGGGCTTGATGCATTCTTAGTGGAAGTGCTCGGTGCCGCTCGGCGCATCCTCGGGCATTTCGGCGTGGGCCAGTTCGCCCACCGGGTCGGCGAACAGCGGCGCGCCGCAGTCGTCGCAGAACTCGTTCACATAGCGCTCCGCATGCTTCTTGATCTGCGTGACGCCCGCTGCGTTCAGGTGGCTGACGATTTCCTCCACCGGCGTCACCGGCTTCTGCACCACGCCGCCCGGACCGCCCTGCAGCGGACCTTCCGGCGGCGTGCCTTCCTCGTCCTCCTGCCCGTACAGCGGCCACACCACGCCGTAGATCACGTCCGGCGACGAGCGCTGCGTGAAGGCCACGCGGTATTCGTCGATCTGGCCGTCGGTGTTTTCCTCGCCGAAGCCGGCGATCACCGCGCGCAGTTCCGACGGCTCGATGGCCAGCGTATGCGTCAGGTAGTGCACGGCGGCGCGGATCGACACCGGGCGGATCAGCTTGTCCGCCTCGCGGCAGGCCATGTAATAGGCTTCCGGCAGCAGCAGCTCGACGCCGCAACCCGGCAGCAGGCGGTTGACGGTCGGCGTGACCTGCGCGCGCCATTGCTCCAGCGCGGTGGCGCGCTCGTTGGCGAAGTGGGCCTGGTTGGCCGGCATCTGCCAGCGGAACAGCGGCGCGCCGGCCGGCGCCACCACGGCCACCAGCAGGTAGCGGGTGTCGGCCAGGAACGGCGCGGTCTCCGGCACCTTGGTGTCGGCTTTCAGTGCGGTGCCCTTGATCGCGGCCTGCGCCAGCTTGTGCACCTTGGCGTAGGTCTCGACGTGGCTGCGCGGCAGCTGGTCGATCGAGAACAGCGTCGGCGACATCGCCATCTGGGTGCCGTCGGCCAGCAGGTGCGCGGCGAAGTGCGCCGACAGCGTCTGCAGCAGGTCGGGCGGAATGGCGCCGGAGGCGATGGCGAAGCGGGTCCAGGCCAGGATAGGCGCGGCCACCAGCAGCACGTCGTACTGCTTGCTGACGCCGTCGGCGGTGTCGATGCTGATGCCGCCCGATTCGCTGGCCGCCTCGACGCCGTCCATCAGCACGTCATACGCGGTCAAGTCTTCCTTGAACAGGGCGTTGAGGGTGGCGTCGATGGTGTCCTGGTGGCCGGTCTTGAGGAGTTTCTGGAGCTGCGCATCGAGGCTGTGTTCCCAGGCCCGCTCTTCGATACGGCTGGCCGCCTGCCCGACTGCCTGGGCGTAGGTGACGAGGCGCTGGCTCTCGGCAGACAATTTATGGGATGAATCTTTGGATGGACGACGCATAGCTAAATAAGAGTCTCATAAAAGTGAAAAAAACGGATCAGTCATCAGATCATAACCCTTATGAACCGTATTGTAGTTGATTCGGCAAAGGGACCGCGAACTTCAGTCTTCCCCTGACCTTCGAAGGACATTTGTATTTTGATAATTTCAGGTGCTACACTGCTTGCTCGATCGATAGAGAGGAACGACATGCGGCGCAAAATCCTGATGGGTATCGTGGTACTGCTGGCGGCTTTGGTGCAAAGCGGGCCGGCGCTGGCGGGCGCGGCGCAAACGCGCGAAGTGCTGCCGGCAGGCGTCGTGCCCACGCACTACAATTTGCTGATTTCGCCCGACGCGGAGGCGCTGACCTTCAAGGGCAGCGTCGACATCGACATCGACGTGCGCACGCCGGCGAAACAGATCACGCTCAACGCTGCCGATCTGGTGTTTGGCCACGTCAGCGTCGACGGCAAGCCGGTGGCCGCCGTGACGCTCGATAAAAAACTGCAGCGCGCGACCTTTTCGCTGCCGCGCGCGCTGGCGCGCGGACGGCACCGGCTGAAGATCGCCTACAGCGGCCCGATCGGCCGCGCCACGCTGGGTTTCTTCGCGATGGAATATGCGACGCCGGCAGGTCCGCGTCGCGTCCTGGCCACCAACTTTGAACCGGCGGCGGCGCGCCAGCTGCTGCCGTGCTGGGATGAGCCGGGCCGCAAGGCCAGCTTCACCGTCGCGCTCGATGCGCCCAAGGATCAGATGGCGCTGTCCAACATGCCGGTGGCGCGCACCGAAACCCTGTCGCCGACGCTGCAGCGGGTGCATTTCCGCGCCAGTCCGCCAATGTCGACCTACCTGCTGTTCCTCGCCAGCGGCGACTTCGAGCGCGTCAGCCAAACGGTCGATGGCGTCGATGTCGGCGTGGTGGTCAAGCGCGGCGACACCGCGAAGGCGGGCTATGCGCTCAACGAGGCGGTGGCCCTGCTGCGCTACTACAACGACTATTTCGGCGTCGCCTATCCGTTGCCGAAGCTCGACCTGATCGCTGCGCCCGGCAATATCGCAGGCACCGCGATGGAAAACTGGGGGGCGATTTTCTATTCGCAGGCGACACTGCTGTTCGATCCCGCTTCGTCGACCGAGGCCGAGCGCCAGGATGTGTTCCTGACGGTCAGCCACGAGATGGCGCACCAGTGGTTCGGCGACCTGGTGACCATGGCGTGGTGGGATGACCTGTGGCTCAACGAGGGCTTTGCGCGCTGGATGCAAACCTATGCTGCCGACGCGCTGCACCCGGAATGGCAAACCGGTCTGCGCGCCGCCGAAATCTTCGAAGGCGGCCGTGCCGTGGACGCCATGCCGTCGACCCATCCGGTGGTGCAGCAGGTGTTCACCGCAGAGCAGGCCGCCCAGTCGTTCGACGCCATCACCTACGACAAGGGCGCGGCAATCATCACCATGCTGCATGAATTCGTCGGCGCCGACAAATTTCGCCAGGGCGTGCGCGCGTACATGCGCGCCCACGCCTACGGAAACACGGTGGACACCGATTTGTGGAGCCTGATGCAGAAGAGCGCCGGCGCCGACATCGTCGGCATCGAACACGACTTCACCCGCCAGGAAGGCGTGCCGCTGGTGCGCGTGACGCGCAACGGCGCCGGCCTGCAACTGCGCCAGGGCCGCTACGCGCTGGACCCGGCGACGATCGCCGACGCCAGGCCGCAGACCTGGCGCCTGCCGCTGACGGTGCAGGTATTGGACCAGGCGCCGCGCCGCATGCTGATGGGCGCCGAGGCGTCGCTGCCGTCGGCGGCGCCGACGCTGGTCAACGCCGGGCAGATGAGCTACGCGCGCGTGCTGTACGACAGCGCGACCCATCAGGCGCTGACGGCGCGCCTGGCGCAGCTCACGCCGGTGGACCAGCTGGGCTTGATCAACGATACCTACGCGCTGGGCGTCGCCGGCTACCAGACCGCGAGCGATGTGATGGGGCTGATCGGCGGCGTGCCGGGCGACGCCAATCCCATCGTCTGGCAGCGCGCGATCTGGATCCTGGATAACATCGATCAGCATTACGCCGCCACGCCGCAGCGCGCCGCGTTCCGCCGCTTCGCGCTGGAGGCGCTGGCCCCGCTGGCGCGGCGCATCGGCGCCACGGCGGTCGCCGGCGAGGCGTCCAACCTCGGCATCCTGCGCGACGCGCTGCTGCTGGCGCAGGGCCGCTTCGGCGACGCCGACGTGATCGCGCGCGCACGCGACACGATCGATCATCAAGGCAAGGCGATGGATCCGCGCAGCGCCCTGACCATCGTCGCCATTCACGGCGACGCGGCCAGGTTCGATGCGCTGTTGGCGAACGCCGCCGCAGCCACCGATCCGCTGGACCGGACACGCATTTTGCAAGCGATGGCGGAGCTGGGCGATGCGGCGCTCGCCGCCCGCATGGTCGATATCGCATTGAGCCCGTTGGCGCCGGCCGGCAGCGCGCCGCAATTGCTGCGGGCGCTGGCCATCAATCACCCGGACCTGGTCTGGGCCGCGCTGGTGGGCAAGCTGGAGGATCCGAAGCTGGCGATGGAGCCGAACATGCGCTGGTGGCTGGCGATCCACGTGGCGTCGCATTCGTCGGCGTCGGCGCGCATCGCGGACCTGGACCGCTACCAGGCCCGCAACGTGCCCGAGGACGCGCGCAAGCCCTTCCTGGGCGCGGCGGCGGCGATCCGCCGCAACCAGCGCTTTGAACAGGTGGTGCTGCCGGAGATCGACCGGTGGTTGGCGGCGCGCTGAATAAAAAAAAGCCCCGCGTGCCGAAGCGCGCAGGGCTTTTTCGATGCTGCTTAACGACTTAAGCGGCCAGCAGCTGACGCAGCACGAATGGCAGGATGCCGCCGTGCTTGTAGTAGTCCACTTCGATCGGGGTGTCGATACGCAGCAGCACTTTGACTTCCTGCGCCGGCTTGCCTTCGCGGTGGATCACCAGCGTCGCCAGTTGCTGCGGCTTGATCTCGCCTTCCAGGCCCTTCAGGTCGTAGACTTCCTTGCCGGTGATGCCCAGCGACTCAACGCTGTCGTTGCCGATGAATTGCAGCGGCAGCACGCCCATGCCGACCAGGTTGGAGCGGTGGATGCGTTCGAACGAACGCACGATCACGGCCTTCACGCCCAGCAGCTGGGTGCCCTTGGCCGCCCAGTCGCGCGACGAGCCGGTGCCGTACTCTTCGCCGCCGAACACCATGGTCGGGGTGCCGGCTTCGACGTACTTCATCGCCGCGTCGTAGATCGACAGCTGTTCGCCCGACGGCTGGTGAATGGTGATGCCGCCTTCGACCGCGGAACCGTCGGCCTTCGGCGGGATCATCTTGTTTTTGATACGCACGTTGGCGAAGGTGCCGCGCATCATGATCTCGTGGTTGCCGCGGCGCGAGCCGTAGGAGTTGAAGTCCGCCTTCATCACGCCGTTGGCCAGCAGCCATTTACCGGCCGGACCGTCTTCCTTGATCGAACCGGCAGGGGAGATGTGGTCGGTGGTGATCGAGTCGCCGAACACGCCCAGCGCGCGCGCGCCGGTGATGCCGGTGGCGGCCGCTTTCGGGGTCATCTCGAAGCCGTCGAAGAACGGCGGCTCGGCGATGTAGGTCGACGCCGGCCAGTTGTACACTTGGCCTTCGGTGGTCGACACGTGTTCCCACAGCTTGCCCGGATTGCCCTTGACGTCGGCGTAGTTGGTCTTGAAGACCTTGGCGTTCATCGCGAACTTCATCAGCTTGGCGATCTCGTGCGAGGTCGGCCAGATGTCGCCCAGGTACACGTCCTTGCCGTTGGTGCCCTTGCCGACCGGCTGGGTCATCAGGTCGACGGTCATGTTGCCGGCGATGGCGTAGGCCACGACCAGCGGTGGCGAGGCCAGGAAGTTGGAACGGATGTTAGGGTGGATCCGCGCTTCGAAGTTGCGGTTACCGGACAGCACGGCCGAGGCGACGATATCGTTGTTGGTGATGGTCGCGTTCAGTTCCGGGGTCAGGTCGCCGGCGTTGCCGATGCAGGTGGTGCAGCCGTAGGCGGTCACGCCGAAGCCCAGCTTTTCCAGGTACGGCAGCAGGCCGGCGGCGGTCAGGTACTCGGTGACGACGCGGGAGCCGGGCGCCAGCGACGACTTGATGTGCGGCGCCACGGTCAGGCCGGCTTCGACGGCCTTCTTGGCCAGCAGGCCGGCGGCCAGCAGCACGCTCGGGTTCGAGGTGTTGGTGCACGAGGTGATCGCGGCGATCAGCACGTCGCCGTTCTTCACGTTCACGCCGTTGGTCGTGGTGTAGGTGGTGTTCAGGTCTTCCGGCTTTTTGTTGAAGCCGTTTTCGGTGGTCGGCTTCGAGAACAGTTCGGTGAAGTTGTTTTTCACGTTGCCGATTTCGATACGGTCCTGTGGACGCTTAGGGCCGGCCAGGGAAGGCGTGACCGAGGTCAGGTTCAGTTCCACCACGCGGGTGTAGTCGATCTCGCCGGCTTTGGAAACGCCGTACATGCCCTGGGCCTTGAAGTAGGCGGCGAAGGCGTCGATTTCCGCCTTGGTGCGGCCGGTGCCTTCGAAGTATTCGATGGTGGCGTCGTCGACCGGGAAGAAGCCCATGGTGGCGCCGTATTCAGGCGCCATGTTGGCGATGGTGGCGCGGTCGGTGACCGACAGCGTCTCGGTGCCTTCGCCGAAGAACTCGACGAACTTGCCGACGACTTTTTCCTTGCGCAGCAGTTCGGTGATGGTCAGCACCAGGTCGGTCGCGGTGCAGCCTTCGCGCAGCACGCCGGTCAGGTTGACGCCGATGACGTCCGGGGTCAGGAAGTAGACCGGCTGGCCCAGCATGCCGGCCTCCGCCTCGATGCCGCCGACGCCCCAGCCGACCACGCCGATGCCGTTGATCATGGTGGTGTGCGAGTCGGTGCCGACCAGCGAGTCAGGGTAGTACACGCCTTCAGCATTCTTGTGCACGCCGCGCGCCAGGTATTCCAGGTTGACCTGGTGGACGATGCCGAAGCCCGGAGGCACGACGCCGAAGGTGTCGAAGGCTTGCATGCCCCACTTCATGAACTGGTAGCGCTCGTTGTTGCGCGAGAATTCCAGCTTCATGTTCAGGTCCAGCGCCTTCGGCTCGCGGAAGTGGTCGATGGTGACCGAGTGGTCGACCACCAGGTCGACCGGCACCAGCGGTTCGATTTTCTTGGCGTTGATGCCCATCTTGTAGGCGACGTTGCGCATCGCGGCCAGGTCGGCCAGCAGCGGCACGCCGGTGAAATCCTGCAGCACGACGCGGGCGACGACGAACGGGATCTCGTCGGTGCGCTCGCCGGTCGGCGACCAGTTGGCCACTTGCTTGACGTGTTCTTCGGTGACTTTCTTGCCGTCGCAGTTACGCAGGACGGATTCCAGCACAACGCGGATCGATACCGGCAGGCGGGAGATTTTGGCGCCCAGGCTCTTTTCCAGTGCAGGCAGCGAGTAGAACTTCGCCTTCTTGCCCGAAATGTTGAAATCCTTAAGCGTGTTCAGAGTGTTGCGGGACATGACCTCTCCTTCAGTGGGTATCGTCTATTATTGAAATGAAACCGTGATGCATCAGCGCCCGTGACGGCGCGCCAGTTTTGGAACTCGTATTTGCGACTGATTACTGGATGCTGATTTTCGCGCTGGACGGCTCGCCTTCGCCGGCGGCGACCGGCTTGAGCTGCTCGGCATTGCGGCATTCGTTGGCCAGCTGGCGGTTCAGCTTGGAATCGAGCAGCATGCCCTTGGCCGGGATGCCGATCCAGATCAGGCCGTACAGCTTGTTCTCGAAGCGGTGCGCGCCGGTGGTGGTGCCGACGCGGGTCAGGCGGTGCAGCCGCTTCTTCCAGCGCAGCGCGATGTGGGATTCGTCGGCATCGTTCTTGTAGATGGTGATCTTGTTACCGAGCTCGCAGTCGAATTCGTCGATCTTGGTGTCGGTGATGGCCGGCTCGTCGGCTTCCTCGTCGGGCGTCTTCGGCGCGACAGGCGCGGTTTCGGCCTTGGCTTTCGCCTTGGTCTTGGCGGCGGCTTTCTTGACGGTCTTCTTGGCTGGTTCGGTCTCGGCGTGGGCGCCGGCGGCCAAGGTCAGCGAGGCGAACGCCAGGCTGCAGGCCATGAATAATTTGGAGATGGACATCAGTGTGCTTCCTGTGGGAGTGCGGTGGAGATGCCGTTGAACAGCGGGGCCACGGACTCGGGCAAGGTCAGCCCGGCCAGTTTGGCGCGCTGTAAAACGGTCCAATAATATCGGTAGCTGGCGCGGTCGTGCAAGCGGCCGTTGAGGGCGATCGGCCCCCACTGGACCGCCGCCGCCTCGTGCAGGATGGCGGCCGCTTCGCTCACTTCGGACAGGCGCGGCGTAAACGTCTTGATGATCGGCTTGATCTGGTTCGGGTGGATGCTCCACATGCGCGTGTAGCCGAATTCGGCGGCGGCGCGCTGGGCGTCGTTGGCGGCGACCGCCGTATCCTTGATCTCTGTGGTGACGTTATGCGACGGCACCTTGCCGTGGGCGTGGCAGGCGGCGGCGATCTCCAGCTTGGCGCGCACCACCAGCGGGTGGGTGAACTGGCCCGGCGTGCGCATCGCCGCGCCGGGAATGGCGCCGTAGTGCGCCGAGACGAAGTCCATGATGCCGAACGACAGGCACTGCACCTGCGGCAGCGCGGCGATGGCGTAGGCTTCGCGCAGCGCGCCGTGGGTCTCGATCAGCACGTGCACCGGCAGGTCCTTGCGGCCGGCCTTGGCGGCGTGGGTTTCGATCAGCTTGATGGCGCGCGCCACGTCGGCCACGCCGTGCACCTTCGGCACCACGATGTAGGCCAGGCGCTGGGCGGCGGCGCAGATGATCTCGACGTCCTGCGCGAAGTAGGGGCTGTCGACATCGTGCACGCGGGCGCCAAGGCGGTTGAACTTGTTGTCGTCCGAATCGACCAGCGCGGCGATCAGGCGGGCGTGGGCCTGCTCGTTGCCGGCGCTGGCGCCGTCCTCGCAATCGAGGGTGATGTCGAACAGCGGGCCAAGTTCTTGTTGCAGGGCGATCGATTTGCGCATCAGCTTTTCGGAGCCGGCGTAGTGGTCGCAGGCCGGCAGGAGCAGCGGCTGGCGATTACCCTGGAATAAAACCTCGGATGGATGCATGCGTGAGTGGTCGGGGGGAGAAACGACCGCCGCGCTGCTCTCGGCAGCGCGGCGGGTGCGGCGGATCGGTGGTTTGACCGGTTCCACTTGAAACGTGACGATTACGGCAGCAGGTGCTTGACGCCTTCGCGCTCTTCGGTCAGTTCCTTCAGGGTCAGGTTGATGCGCTCTTGCGAGAAGGCGTCGATTTCCAGGCCCTGGACGATTTTGTATTCGCCGTTTTCGGTGGTGACAGGGAAGCCGAACATGGTGCCTTCAGGGATGCCGTACGAACCGTCCGAAGGAACGCCCATGGTGGTCCACTTGCCGTTGGTGCCCAGCATCCAGTCGTGCACGTGGTCGATGGCGGCGTTGGCTGCCGACGCCGCCGACGACAGGCCGCGCGCTTCGATGATGGCCGCGCCGCGCTTGCCGACGGTCGGCAGGAAGGTGTTGGCGTTCCATTCCTGGTCGTTGATCAGGTCCTTGACGGCCTTGCCGTCGACGGTGGCGAAACGGTAGTCGGCGTACATCGTCGGCGAGTGGTTGCCCCACACGGTCAGCTTCTCGATGTCTTTCACGGCGGTGCCGGTCTTGGCGGCCACTTGCGACAGCGCGCGGTTGTGGTCCAGGCGCAGCATGGCGGTGAAGTTCTTGGCCGGCAGCGACGGCGCCGATTTCATGGCGATGTAGGCGTTGGTGTTGGCCGGGTTGCCGACCACCAGTACTTTGACGTTGCGCGATGCGACGGCATCCAGCGCCTTGCCTTGCACGGTGAAGATCTGCGCGTTCGCTTCCAGCAGGTCCTTGCGTTCCATGCCTGGGCCGCGCGGACGGGCGCCAACCAGCACGGCCACGTCGACATCCTTGAAGGCGGTCATCGGGTCGGAGTGGGCGGTCATCTCGGTCAGCAGCGGGAAGGCGCAGTCGTCGATTTCCATCATCACGCCCTTCAGGGCTTTCTGTGCTTTTTCGTCAGCGATTTCCAGCAGTTGCAGGATGACCGGCTGGTCTTTGCCGAGCATGTCGCCGTTGGCGATGCGGAACAGCAGAGCGTAACCGATTTGACCGGCGGCGCCGGTGACAGCAACACGCATTGGGGTTTTAGCCATGATGAATCTCCAAAGTGGGAAGTGAAACGTTCTTGAAGCTGGACCGGTGCCGGTCCGGGAAACCGTAATCATACTGCAAAATGGACGCTTATAATCTGTTCTAAAAGCGTCTCGCCGGGGAGTGTAGGCGTCTCGCGGGCGGATGTCAATCCTATCTTATGTCTTATATAAGACATATAAGTTATTCGGGTTTTTGCTGGACGGCACCGTGCTTTTGTGTTGAAATCTCGCCCTATGAATCCCGTCACGCCCAATTCGACCAGCATTGCCGCCGCCGCGAACGCGGGCGGTGCGGCCGGCTCGACTGCCGGTGTCGCTGCCACTGGTGCCGCCGGTGCTTCGCCAACCTTCTCTCCACTGTACCAGCAAATCAAGGCGCTGATCACGCAGAGCCTGCAAACGGGAGAGTGGAAACCGGGCGAGTTGATCCCCAGCGAAGTCGAGCTGGCCAACCGCTTCAAGGTCAGCCAGGGCACCGTGCGCAAGGCGATCGACGAGCTGGCGGCCGAAAACCTGGTGATGCGCAAGCAGGGCAAGGGCACCTTCGTGTCGACCCACCACGAGGCGCGCGCGCACTTCCGCTTCCTGCGCCTGATGCCCGACGAGGGCGTGCCGCACTACCCCGAAAGCAAGTTCATCGAAGTCAAGCGCATGCGCGCGCCGGCCGACGTGGCGCGCCTGCTCGACCTGAAGTCCGGCGACGCCGTCATCTTCATCAAGCGGGTGCAGTCGTTCGACGGCGTGCCGACCATCGTCGAGGAACTCTGGCTGCCGGGTATGACTTTCAAGGGATTGACCGCGGAGCGTCTTGAGGAATACAAGGGTCCTATGTACGGTCTGTTCGAATCCGAATTCGGCACGCGCATGATCCGCGCGACCGAGAAAATCCGCGCCGTCTGCGCCGCCGCCGAGGACGCGGCATTGCTGCAGCTGGCCGCCAACACGCCGCTGCTGGCGTCGGAGCGGGTGTCGTTCACGTATGGAGACAAGCCGGTCGAGCTGCGCCGCGGCCTGTATTCGACTGAACGTCACCACTACCATAATGAGCTGAACTGAGCGAATTGAATTGAAGGAGACCAGCGCAATGCGGCCTTGTCACACGCCGGTAGTATTGTTGCGCTGATAATACGTTGAGCTACAGAAAGTAGCCAAACCCTGGTGTCGCCAAACACTATTTTTGTTCTATGTAACAATAGATATTGGTTGCAAATGCGAAATCGGCGAAAATCGCATTCTTTACCAAATTTTTGTTTAAGCCTGAGGAGGTCTTGTTATGTCAGAAGCCGTAAGGGAAGTCCCTAAAAAAGAACGGCCGGAGTTCCGTAACATTCATGTTACCGAATTGTCCAACTACCGGATGCCATTGGCGAGTATCGTCTCCATCCTGCACCGTATCAGCGGTTTCCTGATGTTTGCGTTGCTGCCGTTTGTGCTCTATCTCTTGCAGAACAGCCTGCGTTCCGAGATCTCCTTCGCGTACTACCAAGGATTTGTCACCTACCCGCTGGTCAAGCTGATCATCCTGGCTCTGGTCTGGGGTTATATGCACCACTTCTGCGCCGGCGTGCGCCACCTGGTCATGGACGCCCACATCGGCCTGGACAAGGATTCGGCCCGTCAATCGTCGGCCGCCGTGCTGGTCGTCAGCCTGACCCTGACGCTCATCGTCGCCCTCAAACTGTTCGGAGTATTCTGAGATGGCAAAAAACAATATCGGACCTAAGCGTCTCGTCGTCGGCGCCGGTTACGGCATGCGCGACTGGCTGGCCCAGCGCGTCACCGCGATCATGATGGTGCTGTACACCGCGATCCTGCTGGTCTCCTTCCTCACCGGCCAGAATTTCACCTATGAAGGCTGGGCCGGCCTGTTCGCCCAGCAGTGGTTCAAGCTGATCTCCGCTGTCACCCTGTTCGGCCTGTTCTACCACGCCTGGGTCGGCATGCGCGACATCTGGATGGACTACGTAAAAGCGGTCGGCCTGCGCCTGACCTTGCAAATGGCCACCATCCTGTGGCTGGTCGCTTGTGCCGTTTGGTCGGTACAGATACTCTGGAGTGTGTAATCGTGGCAGCTATTAAAACCGCAATCCCAACCCGCCGCTTCGATGCGGTAATCGTCGGCGCCGGCGGCTCCGGCATGCGCGCATCCCTGCAGCTGGCCGAGGCCGGCCTGAACGTGGCGGTGCTGTCGAAAGTGTTCCCGACCCGCTCGCACACCGTGGCGGCGCAGGGCGGCATCGGCGCCTCGCTGGGCAACATGGCTGAAGACAACTGGTTCTGGCACATGTTCGACACCGTCAAGGGCGGCGACTACCTGGGCGACCAGGATGCGATCGAATTCATGTGCCGCGAAGCACCGAAGGTCGTCTACGAGCTGGAACACTTCGGCATGCCGTTCGACCGCAATCCGGACGGCACCATCTATCAGCGTCCGTTCGGCGGCCACACCGCCAACTTCGGTGAGAAAGCCGTGCAGCGCGCCTGCGCCGCGGCCGACCGCACCGGCCACGCGCTGCTGCACACGCTCTATCAGCGCAACGTGCGCGCCCGCACCCACTTCTTCGTCGAGTGGATGGCGCTGGACGTGATCCGCGACGCCGAAGGCGACGTGGTCGGCGTGGTCGCGCTGGAAATGGAAACCGGCGAATGCATGATCCTGGAAGCGAAGACCACCATCTTCGCCACCGGCGGCGCCGGCCGTATCTTCGCAGCTTCCACCAACGCCTTCATCAACACCGGCGACGGCATGGGCATGGCGGCACGCGCCGGCCTGCCGCTGCAGGACATGGAGTTCTGGCAGTTCCACCCGACCGGCGTGGCCGGCGCGGGCGTCCTCATCACCGAGGGTGTGCGCGGCGAGGGCGGTATCCTGATCAACTCCGAAGGCGAACGCTTCATGGAGCGCTATGCGCCGACGCTGAAGGATCTGGCGCCGCGCGACTTCGTCTCTCGTTCGATGGACCAGGAGATCAAGGAAGGCCGCGGCTGCGGTCCGAACAAGGATCACGTCATGCTGGACCTGCGCCACATCGGCGCCGACACCATCGCCAAGCGCCTGCCGTCGATTCTGGAAATCGGCCACAAGTTCGCCAACGTCGATGCGACCAAGGAACCGATCCCTGTCGTTCCGACCATCCACTACCAGATGGGCGGTATTCCGACCAACATCCACGGTCAAGTGGTTACGCCGAACGGCGACGGCACGCAGAAGGTCGTCAACGGCCTGTACGCGATCGGCGAATGCGCCTGCGTTTCGGTGCACGGCGCAAACCGCCTCGGCACCAACTCGCTGCTGGACCTGGTGGTGTTCGGCCGCGCGGCCGGCAACCACGTGGTCGCGTCGAACCTGAAGCAGAAGGAAAACAAGCCGCTGCCGAAGGACGCCGCCGATTTCGCGATGAACCGCCTGAACAAGCTGGAAACCTCGACCGGTTCGGAAAAAGTGCAGAACGTCGCCAACGACATCCGCGCCACGATGCAGAAGTACTGCGGCGTGTTCCGTACCGACGAGATGCTGACCCAGGGCGCCAAGGAAATCATGGTGCTCGACGAGCGTCGCAAGCATGTCGCATACAAGGACAAATCCAAGGTGTTCAACACCGCGCGCGTCGAAGCGCTGGAGCTGGACAACCTGATCGAAACCGCCAAAGCGACGATCACGTCGGCCGTGGCGCGCAAGGAATCGCGCGGCGCCCACGCCCACAACGATTTCCCGCACCGCGACGACGACAACTGGATGAAGCATACCCTCTGGTATTCGGAAGGCAACCGACTGGAATACAAGCCGGTCGTGACCAAGCCGCTGACGGTTGATACCTTCAAACCGAAACCACGTACTTTCTAAGGCTAAGAACATGGCACGCACTCTCAAACTGAAAATTTATCGTTACGATCCGGACCAGGACGCCAAGCCGTACATGCAGGACGTGACGGTCGAGCTGAAAGACACCGACAAGATGCTGCTGGACGCGCTGCAGCGCATCAAGTCCGACGTCGACGACTCGCTGGCCCTGCGCCGCTCGTGCCGCGAAGGCGTCTGCGGTTCGGACGCGATGAACATCAACGGCAAGAACGGCCTGGCCTGCACCACCAACCTGAACGAGCTGACCGAGCCTATCGTGCTGCGTCCGCTGCCAGGCCTGCCGGTGATCCGCGACCTGATCGTCGACATGACCCAGTTCTTCAAGCAGTACGATTCGATCAAGCCTTACCTGATCAACGATTCGATCCGTCCTGAAAAAGAACGCCTGCAAACCCCGACCGAGCGCGAAGAGCTCGACGGCCTGTACGAGTGCATCCTGTGCGCGTGCTGCTCGACGTCGTGCCCGTCGTTCTGGTGGAATCCGGACAAGTTCGTCGGTCCTGCCGGCCTGCTGCAAGCCTACCGCTTCATCGCCGACTCGCGAGACGAAGCCACCGGCGCGCGCCTGGACAACCTGGAAGATCCGTACCGCCTCTTCCGCTGCCACTCGATCATGAACTGCGTCGACGTCTGCCCTAAGGGTCTGAACCCGAACAAGGCGATCGGCAAGATCAAGGAACTGATGGTTCGCCGCGCAATTTAAGCAGCACAATACGGGCGGCGTCAGCGCCGCCTGTTTTCGTATAGAGTAGCAAGTCATGAGTGAAACGAATCACGCTGCGCATCAGTCCGACCCAGCCAACAGAGCGCGCCTGCGCTGGCGCTCCCGCCGGGGTCTGCTGGAAAACGACATCATCCTGACGCGTTTTCTCGATGCGCATGAAACCGAATTGACCGACGAAGAAGTGGACGCATTCACGCGGCTCCTCGATTTGTCGGACAATGCCCTGATGGATCTGGTACTGGCCCGTAAAGAGCCGGAAGGCGAGGTCGATCTGCCGCATGTGCACGCACTGCTGCAGCGGCTGCGCCTGGCGTAAAGCTCGTCTATTTCGCACACCCAGAATTTCGCTTTTTTTATAAGTAGCATCTCTCCAAAGAAGGAAGAGTCCATGAATATCTCTGATAACAAAGCCACTCTGTCGTTCTCCGATGGCAGCCCAGCGGTCGAATTCCCGATCTACAAAGGCACCGTCGGCCCGGACGTCATCGACATCCGCAAACTGTACGCCGGCACCGGCAAGTTCACCTACGATCCAGGCTTCATGTCGACTGCGGCATGCAACTCGTCGATCACCTACATCGACGGCGACAAGGGCGAGCTGCTGTATCGCGGCTATCCGATCGAGCAGCTGGCCGTGAACGCCGACTTCATGGAATCGTGCTACCTGCTGCTGAACGGCGAACTGCCGAACAGCGTGCAAAAAGACGAGTTCGTCGAGACCGTGACCAAGCACACCATGGTCCACGAGCAGATGCAATTCTTCTTCCGCGGCTTCCGCCGCGACGCGCACCCGATGTCGGTACTGGTCGGCACCGTCGGCGCGCTGGCTTCGTTCTACCACGACTCGCTGGACATCAACGATGCCAAGCAGCGTGAGATCTCGGCCATCCGCCTGATCGCCAAAATGCCGACCCTGGTCGCCATGGCCTACAAGTACTCGATCGGCCAGCCGTTCATGTACCCACGCAACGACCTGTCGTACAGCGCCAACTTCATGCGCATGATGTTCGGCAATCCGTGCGAAGAATACAAAGTCAACGACGTGCTGGTGCGCGCGCTGGACCGCATCCTGATCCTGCACGCTGACCACGAGCAAAACGCATCGACCTCGACCGTCCGGCTGGCCGGTTCGTCGGGCGCGAATCCGTTCGCCTGTATCGCTGCCGGTATCGCCTGCCTGTGGGGCCCTGCCCACGGCGGCGCCAACGAAGCGGCACTGACCATGCTGAAGGAAATCGGCACCGTCGAGAACATTCCTGCCTTCATCGCCCAGGTGAAAGACAAGAACTCCGGCGTCAAGCTGATGGGCTTTGGTCACCGCGTCTACAAGAACTTCGACCCGCGCGCCAAGCTGATGCGCGAAACCTGCTACGAAGTGCTGGAAGAGCTGGGCCTGCAAGACGACCCGCTGTTCAAGCTGGCGATGGAACTGGAAAAGATCGCGCTGAACGACGAATACTTCGTCTCGCGCAAGCTGTACCCGAACGTCGACTTCTACTCGGGCATCGTTCAGTCCGCGCTGGGCATTCCAGTGTCGCTGTTCACCGGTATCTTCGCCATGGCCCGCACCATCGGCTGGATCGCCCAGTGGAACGAAATGATCGCCGATCCGGAACAGAAAATCGGCCGTCCACGCCAGCTGTTTGTTGGTTCGACGACGCGCGAAGTCAAGCCGCTGGACAAGCGTTAATTCGCGATTTGATGGCAGCAAAAGAAACGGGCTTCGGCCCGTTTTTTTATGTGCGCCCAGCATGGGCGCGTTCTTGTGGGTGAAAGTCCCGCCGCAAGCTGACCACAGCGAGCGAAGCGAAGCGCAACTGCGGAAGGGCGACCGACCGTGGAGAGGAAGCGTCGAGCGAAACTGCG
>Ga0247812_10000112_pt1 | contig 106564 bp, 108 predicted proteins | sample UWRJL149409B1_FD_178011 | JGI IMG/M metagenome (GOLD analysis project Ga0247812, IMG submission 178011) | Plant litter microbial communities from Arlington Agricultural Research Station in Wisconsin, United States - UWRJ-L149-409B-1 | ecosystem: Environmental > Terrestrial > Plant litter >... | reverse complement strand
AAAAACTGGCTATTTGGTTTCCCGGAAGAATGATATTAGATTTGAATTAGCAGTCACGCCCAGGCAGGCTTCCGGCCCATGGGCCGGAAGCCTGCCTGGGCGTGACACAGTTTATTTTACAGACCCTTTGACAAGTGGGCTACTTGAATCATGAAAAAGATTTTTCACTTCGTTCAAGAGATAGTTCTCCTCGTCGAAATGACAACGCAGCTAGTTTTTTCCTTCGGGATTTCCAACTAAAAACTTTCTTTTCTTTCTTTCGGACTTCGGACTTCCCGACTAAAGACTTCCTACTCTTTCTTTCGGACTTTCCGACTTCCTTTCTTTCCGACTAAAGACTTCCTATCTTTCTAATATATTTGCATCCAATGGAAGATATTGAGCTATACATAGAGGCGCTGATATTTGCATCGGAGCAGGGCATCCGCATGGAGGAGATCTTGTACTGTTTGCAGGCGGCCTTTGAGCAGGATTTTACTATTGATATCGTTAATACGCACATCTCCAATATTCAGGCTAAATACAGCGCGCCTAACCTTTCGGTAGAGGTGGTAAAGCTTAATAACGCTTACCAGTTTCTTACAAAAAAGAAATACCACGCGGTGATAAGCTTACTGCAGATGCAGCGCTCTAAGAAAAAGCTGAGCCAGGCCGCGCTGGAAACCCTGGCCATAATTGCCTATAAACAGCCGGTAACCAAAACCGATGTAGAGCAGATCCGCGGGGTTAACTGCGATTACTCTATCCAAAAACTACTCGAAAAAGAGCTTATCGCTATAACCGGGAAGTCTGAATCGGTTGGGAAGCCTATTCTCTACGGCACCAGTAGCCTGTTTATGGATTATTTTGGCATCAATAACATAACCGAACTACCACAGCTTAAGGAATTTACTGAAAGCAGCACTACCATAGGCGAGCAGGCAGAATAAATTGAAAAGATATTTTTATTAAAAATGATTTTCGTTATTTTTACTCTTAAATAAGCTGAATAACCGAACACAAACTTTACATTTAAAAAAAGATTTAGGTTAACCGATATAAGTTTAACAACCCAAAATTTATTTAAAATGGCAACTCCAAAAAAACCTGTTACGAAGAAAGTAGTCGACGAAGAGGATGATGATTACGAAGATCCGAAACCTGCAAAGAAGGTAGACGAGGATGATGATTTTGATGAAGATACCCCACTTGACGACGACCTGGGCGTAGCCGGATTTGATTCTTATGATCCATACGACGACGAAGACGACGACTAACCTCATCGTTAAATTATAGTTATTCAAAGCATTCAGTAGCCGCTGGATGCTTTTTTTGTAAAAGGCAAATCTTCTACCCTGATGAATATTACCAAAGTTAAAACCCATGCCGATAAAAAAGCTTTTCTGGATGTGGCCCGCCTTATCTATAAAGGCGACCCAAATTGGGTGTGCCCGCTGGATAATGATATCGAAGCCGTTTTTGACCCTGCGAAGAACAATTTCCATCAGCACGGCAAAGCTAACCGCTGGATAATGAAGGATGATAACGGAAACCTGATTGGCCGGGTAGCAGCATTCATCAACGAGAAAAAAGCTTACAATTATGAGCAGCCCACCGGCGGCATGGGCTTTTTTGAATGTATAAATAATAAGGAAGCAGCTTTTCTATTATTCGATACCGCCAAAAACTGGCTGCAGCAAAATGGCATGCAGGCTATGGACGGCCCCATTAACTTTGGCGAGAACGATAACTTTTGGGGGCTATTGGTAGAGGGTTTTACCCACCCGTCTTACGGTATGAATTATAACCATGCCTACTATAAAGCGTTCTTTGAAGATTACGGCTTTAAAACCCAGTACGAGCAGATCACCAATCACCTCAGTGTACATAAGCCCTTCTCAGAGCGGTTCACCAAAATTGCCAACTGGGTAATTAAAAAGCCGGGCTATAGCTTTGAGCACCTGAAGGCTTCGGAGATTGAGAAATACGCCTCAGACTTTTTAGAGATCTATAACGACGGCTGGCAGGATTTTGAAAACTTTGTACCGATAAACCACGCTACCATTATAGAAAGCTTTGGCAAAATGAAAGCCATTATGGATGAGAAACTCATTTGGTTTGCCTACATCAATAACGAGCCGGCATCCTTTATTGTGATACTGCCTGATGCCAACCAGATGATAAAACCGCTAAACGGCAAGCTAAATCTGTGGGGCAAGCTCACGTTTTTATACCGCCGGTGGAAAGGCGTATCGCGCATGCGCGCCGTAGTAATGGGCACCAAGCAAAAGTGGCAAAACCACGGGCTGGAATCAGCCCTGTTTATTAAATTAAAGGAATATGTGCTGCCGTTAAACCAATATGATGAGCTTGAACTCTCCTGGGTGGGCGATTTTAATGAGAAAATGATTGCCATGCATGCAGCTGTAGGGGCTACATTTGGTAAAAGGCACTTAACAATGCGGTATAAATTTTAAGCCCGAACGGGGGTTCGGGCTTAAAATATTATGCGGTAACTTTTTTGTGGCGTAGCTCTTCAAACAGCTCTATAACCTTCTTCTGAAGGTCGATAACCTCGGTTTCCCGGTCCATCAGTTTCTTATTTACACTCTCCAGTTCACTGGCAGTTTTTTGATCCTGCTCGGTTTCGTTGTAAGTAAGTAATTGCACTACAGACATTTCAAACAATGCTGAAATTTGCTCTAAACGCGACAGGTTGATATCGGTTATGCCGGTTTCAATTTTAGAAAAGGCGGGGATAGAAATGTCTAATCTTTTAGCTACTTCTTCCTGGCTCCAGCCTTTTTGGTGGCGTAATAACCGGATCTTTTTTCCAAGTGTCTTCATATATGATCAATTAGGATAGGGTTTCTCAATAGTTAATAAAGTTACAACTTATTTGAATAATAAACTAATTATAACAATTTATTTTTTAATTCGATCAGATTAATGCCTCCAAAATTACCTGAGCTCATCATAAGCAAATTACTGCTGGCGATACTTAAACCTTCCAGGTAAACCAGCAACGCCGCCGGATCGTTAAAAAACAGCAGTTTATCATTAGCAAAAGCACTTTTAACTGCTTCTGCCGGGTACGGTGTTATCTTCTTCTGCTCAAATGTTTTTTTGTCGATAAATACAATGGCTTCATCGGCCTCATCCATAGTACCGGCGTACTCGTTTAAAAAATCTTTATTCAGGCTGCTGAAGGTGTGCAGCTCAATACAGGCGATCAATTTACGGTGAGGAAACTGCGCTTTTACAGCTTGAATGGTGGCCATTAATTTAGAAGGCGAGTGTGCAAAGTCTTTAAAAATAGTAGCGGTATCATTACGGCCTACCAGTTCCAGCCTGCGGGCGGCGCCTTTAAAGGTGGTGATGTAGGTATAAAAATCGGCCTTGCTTATCTCCAGGCTTTCGCAAACCAGGCGCGCGGCTTCCATATTCAGCAAATTGTGCTGGCCAAATACTTGCAGGGCATAACTTTTACCATCTGCAATAATACTGGTGATGCCGTTTTCAATACTGTAATCAGGCAAGGCATAGGGCAATGTATCAACACTTACCTCTAAACCGGCAACCATAGTGTTCAGCACCTCGTCGGTTTGGCTGTAAATAAGTTTACCACCAGGCTGTATGGTTTCGGCGAAGATCTTAAACTGATCTATATAATTATCAAACGTAGGGAACACATTGATATGATCCCACGCTATACCGCTTATTACGCCGATATCAGCCTTGTAGATGTGGAACTTCGGCCGCCTGTCTATAGGTGAAGCCAGGTACTCATCGCCCTCAATAATAATAACGGGCGCCTCTTCGGTAAGGCCCACCATAGTTTCAAAACCTTCCAGCTGTGCGCCAACCAGGTAATCAAATTTCTTACCGGCTTCCTGCAAAACATGCAATATCATACTGGTAATGGTAGTTTTTCCGTGGCTGCCGCCTATTACTACACGTTTTTTATCTTTAGATTGCTCGTAGATATAATCGGGGTATGAATAGATCTTGATACCCAGTTCCTGCGCTTTAAGCAGCTCGGGATTATCTACCCGGGCATGCATGCCTAAAATAACGGCGTCCAGGTCGGTAGTAACCTTTTCGGGGTACCACCCCTCCTTTGCAGGCAGTATACCGTACTTAGCCAGCCGCGAGGCAGAAGGCTCGAACAGAACATCATCAGAACCGGTTACGTTAAAACCTTTTTTATGAAGGGCTATGGCCAGGTTGTGCATAGCGCTGCCACCTATGGCAATAAAATGTACTCTCATTATTAGCGCAAATAACGATAAATAAACGTAATGTTACATGCCCACGGGCACACATTTAACAAACAAAAAGCTATTTTAACAATAGCACCGGCACGGTTGAACTTTTGGCCAGTTGCTGCGAAATGCTGTTATGCAATACCGACTGCAAAAAACTATACGTGTGCGGCAGTGCAATTACCATCTGCGCCTTGTTATACTCAGCAAACTCCAGTATCCCGGTAATAACGTCGGGGGTGTTGATGTAAAAATACTTGGGGTTAAATGGCTTCAGCATATCGTGCAGGGCACTTTCTTCGGCCATTTGCTCTGGGTCGGCATTGGCGTGTTTGTAGGAATGATCTACATTAACCACCAGCAGATCTATCTGCTGCTTGCCTAATAGCTTGTTTAAAAACTCCATTGGGATAGTTTGCGTTACCTTTTTAAAATCGCAGGCAATTACAGCGCGGCTGATGAGCTGGTAATTAAACACTGGCGGCACCACCATAACCGGCACCGGGCAGGCTTTAGAAATTTTAATAACGTGGTCGCCAATACCGCTGTTATTTTCGCGCACGGTGCTGTTGCCTATGCTGCCTATCAGTACCAGGTCTATATTATCCTCTTCAATCACATCAACCACGGCACGCAGCAGGTGCGAACGGTTTAGCCTTACATGAATATTTACGCCTTCCCTAACCTGATGCTGCAGTTTGGCCTTAAGCGCGTTAAGCTGGCCGATGCGGTCGGCAGCTTCTTCTTCAATTTCTTCCTCGCGCAGCATAAACATATTTGGGTCGGGCAGGAGTGTTTCGTAAGGCGAAATGTAATAGGCATTCATCAGCACAATATCTGTTACATTGGTTTGCCTGCTCAATTGGGCGGCAACATCGGCGGTGTTAAAAGCGGCTTCAGAAAAGTCGATAGGTACTAAGTAGGTTTTCATATCGATAGGAATTAATAAATTCTGACCAAGGCGGTCTAAAAGTTAGGACACAGCAAATTTAAAGATGAATTTAAGCGGATTTGTCAACCTGGTTTCATATTCAGGAATTATTATAAATGGTTATCTAAATAACGAAATAAACCTTACTTTTGTACTGTAATAAAAATTATTACATATTAAATGAACGGACGGTTTCCCATAGCGCTACATATTATGACCTTGCTTTGCGATGCAGACGGATTACAATCATCCGAATACCTCGCAGGCAGTATTAACGTAAATGCGGTTTTGATACGGAAAGAATTAAGTAATCTTATTAAAAACCGCCTGGTAATAAGCCAGGAGGGCAAAAACGGCGGCTACACGCTGGCTAAACCAGCTGCACAGATTTCGCTGGCGGCTATTTATGAAACCGTTAAACCCGAAACTATTTTAGGCCAGGCTAAAAACCAGCCTAACCCCGCCTGCCCAATCGGCAAGCAGATCAATCAGCATATAAGTGATCTGTATGACGATGTAGATAAAGCATTAATGCAAAAGCTGGGCAGTACCAACCTGGCTGAGTTTTGCGATAAGTTCAAATAAAAAAATTTAAAACAAACTGTAACATATTTAATTACACTTTAAACACCAATAACATGAAAGTAGCAATAATAGGCGCAACAGGCTTTGTAGGCAGCGCAGTTTTAAAAGAAGGTATTGAACGCGGATACGAGCTAACCGCCATAGTACGCGATACGGCTAAAGTTGAAAAAGCAGCCGGCGTTACCTCTCTATCTATCGATGTAAATAATGTAGACGCTCTGGCGGCGGCACTTACCGGCCACGATGCCGTAATTAACGCATTTAACCCGGGCTGGGCAAACCCTAACATTTATGACGACTCTATTAAAGGTTCTGAAAACATCCAGGAAGCTGTAAAAAGATCTGGCGTCAAACGTTTTATAACCGTGGGCGGTGCCGGCAGTTTATACATCGACGGCAATCAACTGGTAGATTCTCCGCAGTTCCCGGCCGAGTGGAAAGCCGGTGCAACAGCAGCCCGTGATTACCTCACCACCCTGCGCAAAGAAGAAGAACTGGACTGGACATTTGTAAGCCCAGCCATTAACCTGCATCCGGCTACCCGTACCGGCACCTTCCGTTTAGGAACAGAAAACCCTGTATTTAACGCAGAAGGCAAAAACGACATCTCGGTAGAAGACCTGGCAGTTGCCATTTTTAATGAGCTTGAAAATAACCAATTCATCAAATCAAGGTTTACCTTAGGGTATTAATTCTTTTTGGGATTACACCGATTTTAGAATTGATTGCACCGATTAAGGGTAAGATCGTATAGGTAATATCAAAAGAAAAGCCATCAACCAATTAACCGGTTGATGGCTTTTTATATTAGCAGAGCACTTTTAAATAATCGGTGCAATCAATTCTAAAATCGGTGTAATCCTTCATAAGGTGTAATCCTACAAAATAAATTTAGCTGCTACCCATTCTTTATCCTTTTTATGGATGATGTATTTGAGGTTATATTTTCGGGCCTCGTCGGTAATGATATCCAGGTCGGGCGACTCGTAAAAACCGCTAAAATAGATCTCGCCGCCGGGTTTTAAGGCTTCGGCATAACGCGCCATCTGATCGAGCAGAATATTGCGGTTGATATTAGCCAGTATAATATCGTACTGTTCAGCCGGAATGGCTTCTTTTGAACCACACAGGGCAGTAATGTTGTTAATATTATTTAATGCCGAGTTCTCAATGGTGCTTTCGTAGCACACCGGGTCGTAGTCTATTGCTACCAGTTTGGCAGCGCCCAGTTTGGATGCCATGATAGCCAGGATACCAGTACCACAGCCCATATCCAGCACCTTTCTGCCTTTAAAATCGTTCTCCAGCATCAGCGCCATCATCATGGCGGTGGTTTGGTGGTGGCCCGTACCAAACGCCATCTTAGGGTCTATCACAATCTCGTACGGAAACTCCGGCTTTGGCGCGTGGAATGTTGCGCGTACAAAAACCTGGTCGCCAATCTGTATCGGCTCAAAGTTACTTTCCCATACCTCGTTCCAGTTTTTCTGCGGAATTAAGGTGATATCGTAACTAAACGTAAACATTTCGCGGTAATCCTCCAGAGCTTCATCAAGCTTAGCCTGGTCAAAATCATCCTGCGGAATATAAGCCTTAAAGCCCAGGTCAACCTCTTCAAAAGTATCAAAACCAATTTCACCCAAGGCGCCTATGAGCAGGTCCTGCTGGTAGTCTTCGGTAGTAATGGTGGTAAAAAGGAGTTCGTAATAGTTCATTTTTGAAGTATCAAGTAGTTAGACCGAAAATTAGAATGTATGCAAGTAGTTAGCATCAAATTGAAATCTCCTCTCAAAAAATCTTGATACCTGATACTAACTACTTGCTACTATCTGATTAATTAAACGATTTTACAATATCAGTAAAATCGCGCGATTTGAGAGATGCACCGCCGATAAGGCCACCATCAATATCTGCGCAGGCGAACAGTTCCGCAGCATTTTTAGCGTTGCAGCTGCCACCGTAAAGAATGGTAGTATCATCAGCAACCTGCTGATCGTATTTGGCAGCAATTTCTTTACGGATAAACGCGTGGATCTCCTGCGCCTGGTCTGATGTTGCAGTTACGCCTGTACCTATAGCCCAAACCGGCTCATAAGCTAAAACAACAGTACCAAAAGCAGCGGCATCTAAATGGAAAACACCTTCTTCTAACTGGCTTTTAATGATGCCAAAATGCTCGTTGGCTTCGCGCTGCTGTAAAGTTTCGCCAATGCAAAAGATAGGTTTTAAACCGTGGCTTAAAGCAATATCAGTTTTTTTAGCAAGCAACTCGTTGCCTTCGCCAAAGTACTGGCGGCGCTCCGAGTGGCCTAAGATAACGTATTCCGCACCTGTGGATTTCACCTGCTTTGCAGAGATCTCGCCGGTATAAGCGCCAGACTCGGCCTGGTGAGCATTTTGTGCACCTACTGCAACATTATTATAACCCTTAGCTAAAGCAGCCAGGCTGTGCAGGTGTATAAACGGACTGCAAACTACTACCTGCTGATCGCCGGTTGCTTCATCTTTAACCATGTTGATCACTTCAGAAAACAAGGCTAAACCTTCGCTGTAATCTAAGTTCATTTTCCAGTTTCCGGCTACAATTTTTTTTCTCATTGTTTTAAATTTAGTCAATGGCCCATAGTCAATGGTCCATAGTGTGTTTATTTATTATTTATCTTTAACTTAAATTTTTCCATGGTCTATTATTCCATGGACTAAGGACAGTTTAAAACTTCCTGTATTCCCGTGTAAGTTCAAACACTTCGGTTAAGATGCCTTTTTCTGCTTCATTAAAACTGCGATGTTCGCGGCGGGCAATAACGCGGGCGGCGGTTTCCATCATTTTATCGTAGGCGTATTCTTCAAAGCCATTGGCGCCGCCCCATGCAAAATCGGGGATATGTTTTGGCGGGTAACCGGCATCAAATACGTTTGCGCTTACCCCTACTACTGTACCTGTGTTGAACATGGTATTAATACCACATTTAGCATGGTCGGCCATTATTAAGCCGCAAAACTGCAGGCCTGTACCCCTGTAACACTGCGTTGGGTAATCCCATAGCTTTACTTCGCTATAATTATTCTTTAGGTTAGAGTTATTACTGTCGGCACCTATGTTGCACCATTCGCCTACTACGGCATTACCCAGGTAACCCTCGTGGCCCTTGGAAGAATAGCCCCAAACAACAGCATTGTTCACCTCACCGCCTATACGGCAATACGGGCCAATGGTGGTAGCGCCATAAATTTTGGTGCCCATTTTTATTTGCGAATGTTCGCACAATGCAAATGGCCCGCGGATGTTGGTACCTTCCCAAACCTCAGTATTAGCAGCCAAATAAATTGGCCCGTTAATGGTGCTGAATGTAGAACACTCGGCTTGTGCGCCTTCCTCTGCAAAAAAGGCCTCTCCTATTATGGTATTGGTACTGCTTAGTTTAGCGCTTTTGCGGCCTTGGGTAAGCAGTTTAAAATCTTTACGCAGTTCGGTATCGTTCTTTTTAAAGATCTGCTCGGGGCGGGTGATGATAACAAGTTCCTTGCCGTAAACAATCTCGTTGGCAAAGTTAGCATCAGGTTTAAAACTGCCCGTATAAATATCCTTAAGCTTAACCGCCACCAGGGTATCGTTATAACGCAAAGCCTGGCCACCCGCCAAATTATTAATGGCTTCCACAATATCCTCATCGGGGCAGACCGAACCGTTGATGTACAGGTTATCATCCTCAATATTCAGCGGAAACTTGGCCTGCAGGTAAGCTTCGGTATAAAAAGAATAACTGGTATTAAGGTACTTAGCCCATTTTTCGGCAATGGTGAGTATACCAATACGCAGATCGGCAACCGGGCGGGTGTAAGTTAAAGGCAGCAGCGTGTTGCGCGCGCTATCGTCGAATAGAATGATTGCCATGGGCCAAAAATAAAAAAAGTCCCCCGGTATGCGGGGAACTCATAAATATTTATTGAAAAAACACTTATTACCTGTTGTAACGGCTGCGGAACTTGTCTATACGTCCGGCTGTATCAACTAACTTCATTTTACCAGTATAGAACGGGTGCGAAGTGTGTGAAATTTCTAATTTGATCAATGGATACTCGTTGCCATCTTCCCATTTTACGGTTTCGCGGCTGTCGATACATGATTTGGTTATGAAAGAATAGTCGTTTGACATATCCTTGAAAACAACTAACCTATAGTTTGATGGATGCAGATCTTTTTTCATTGCTATTATATACTTCTTATAAAAGAGGTGCAAATATAGTAAAATAAGTTATAAGTGAAAAGTGGAAAGTAAAAAGTTTTTAACACTGTTATAAACAGCCCATTTTACAGCACAGTAATTAAAGTATAAGCTTTAATACTCGCTTGCACCGATGTCAAAAGCAAGGGATAATGGGCGCAGTGTGCCATAAAAATCAATATTTACACCATAAGCTAATACATTTGCCCCCGCGTTTATCAATGGTGAGGATGGCAGCAAACGGAAATTCCCCGCAGCATAATTAACAAACTTACAATCGTTAATATCTTTTGTTACATAATTATTTAAAGCGATCATGTTAACTTCCCTGCTCATCCTGTTGATGGCAACGCCCGAACCGGGGATCACCATAACATTATTTATAATGGCGTTCATGGGGATAGTTTCGGAATTGATTTTAATACCATCTAAAGCTGGGCTAATTATGGTGTTATTAATAAATTGAAAATATGGCCCCGGCGTGTACCTCGAATCTGCAAAGATGCCATACGCGCCCGAATTGAGGATAATATTGTTAAACACCAGGTTATCGCCCAGCCCCAAAACAATAATGCCGTTGCCGGGCGCATTTTTAATATAGTTGCTGTAACATTTACCGCCGGTGCCCTCCCCTATTTGTATGCCGTTATTCTGAGCGCTTGCAAAAGGTGCTAAACCCGGAGATTTAACCGTATTGTAATAAATGCGGCAGCCCGAAACTGCGCAGCCAACCTGGATACCCTCGCAGCCGGTAGAATCAACAAGGTTGTTGCGGATCTTCAGGTTCACAACATCGTGCGGCAAAACCGTACCGCAGGAAAGCGAACGTCCTTCGGCATAAAAGGAATTACCAATATATAACCCCTCGCCACCTGTTTTATGTACGTAGTTATTATGAATGCTTATGTTTTTCATAGTAAAGTTGCCGCGCCAGGTGGCAACATCGCAGGATGGATCTGTTTTTGCCATAATGCCGGCAAACCCGCTGTTACGTACCTCCACGCCCGCTATCTCAAAATCCGAGCTGAGGTCGTCCAGGGTCATTCCTATGTTTCCACCATTTACGTCAAAGCCGTATTTGCTGTCAGGGTCGCCATTGCCGAGAATTTTAAAATATTGGCAGTTTTGTGTTTTAAACGCGTAAGAAGCAGTAGCAGAAGCGCTAAAAGTTACCCTGCCGCCTTTGTTTACAATTATAATGGGCTGCAATGCGTTTCCTTTAAGGTTTTTAAACAGCAGGGAGCCCCTTGTACCTGCCGGGATACAGATGGTAGAACCGGCGGGGATATCGGCCCCATCAACAAACCACTGGTTGGGCTGAACCGTATACCCGCAGTTGGCGGTAAGGTCAGCAGCCGAGGTTACAAGGTTATCCTCTGCTATATCAATATCTATACTGGATTTAGAAACCGGCGCCGCGCCAGGCGATTCTTCAAGCGGATTGATCTTTTTGGTACACATCGTAAAGCACGACAGCACACATACGCACGCGATGCCGCGTAACAGGTAAGTTTTAATCTTCATGTTTAAATCAATAGGGGCTGTAAAGTTCACCGGGCAGTAAGCAAACAAACGTTCCATTTACAACCAGGTACACCTTACAGGCACGTGCTTATACGGCAAGCATAACAAGATTGTTACTTTTAAAAGTTCTAAGCGGAGGTAGTGGGTATTGGAAGATATTAGAAACGAAGATGAAATAATATAGCCCTATAATCCCCAATAGGTACACTAAATAATAAGGGCAAAAGCACCTGTGAGAAATCTTGTTTATTTGATTAGGTGGTAAAATTCACTTAACTAGTAAAAAAATAATTCCCTGTACCATTTTCGATGATAAATTAACTTTAGATGAAAAGCTCCTCCTTCAGGGGGCTGGGGGGCAATCCTGGCACAACTCCACCAGTACGCCGTTTGTACTTTTAGGGTGTACAAAACAAACCAGTTTATTATCTGCCCCAAGTTTTGGTTTATGGTTCAGCAGTAAAAAGCCTTCGGCCTTCAGGCGGGCCATTTCTGCTTCAATATTGGGTACATCAAAAGCAATATGGTGGATGCCCTCCCCTTTTTTCTCCAGGAACCGGGCAATCGGGCTATCGGCAGAGGTAGCTTCCAGCAGTTCTATTTTATTGGGGCCACTTTGCAAAAATGCGGTTTTAACCCCTTCTGAGGGCACCTCTTCGGTTTTATAAACAGATGTGTTCAGCAATAATTCGTAAATATTTTGGGCGGCCTGCAGGCTGTTTACCGCTATCCCGATATGCTCTATCTTGTTCATGTCCAAATATTGTAAATAAATGGCATCAAAATGCAAATTATAGGTACAGTAAACTATTAAAGTAAAAGTTTGCGTATATTTGTATTGTTAATTTTTGACCATGAACATCCCAATTTATTTAGATAACAACGCTACAACACCAATGGACCCAAGGGTGCTGGAAGCTATGCTGCCTTACTTTAACGAGAAGTTTGGTAACGCCGCAAGTCGTAACCACCCGTTTGGCTGGGTAGCAGAGGAAGGCGTTGATTATGCACGCGAGCAGGTTGCCAAGCTGATTGGCGCATCAGAAAAAGAGATCATCTTTACTTCGGGCGCTACCGAATCAGACAACCTTGCTATTAAGGGCGTGTTTGAAATGTACAAAGAAAAAGGTAACCACATTATAACTGCCGTTACCGAGCATAAAGCAGTGCTTGATGCTTGTAAACACGTAGAAAAACTTGGCGGTAAAGTTACTTACCTGCCGGTTAAAGAAGATGGTTTGGTAGACCTGGAAGTGCTTGAAGCAGCCATGACCAACGAAACCATCCTTGTATCTATCATGTATGGTAATAACGAGATCGGCGTAATTCAGCCGGTTAAAGAAATTGCCGCCATTGCGCACAAATACGGTGCATTATTCATGACGGATGCTACACAGGCTGTTGGTAAGATCCCGGTAAATGTAATTGCCGATGGTATCGACTTATTAGCCTTGTCTGCCCACAAAATGTACGGCCCTAAAGGTGTTGGTGCCTTATACGTTCGCCGTAAAGGCCCGCGTGTTAAAGTTACCGCACAAATGGACGGTGGCGGCCACGAGCGCGGTATGCGTTCTGGTACCCTTAACGTACCGGGTATTGTTGGCTTGGGTAAAGCCTGCGAGCTTGCCGGTTTAGAAATGGAAAGCGAAGCAAAACGCTTATCAGGCTTACGCGATAAATTAGAAGCTGCTTTAACCGTACTGGAAGAAAGCTATGTAAATGGTAATGTAGAACACCGCTTACCACATGTTGCCAACATCTCTTTCAAATACGTTGAAGGTGAAGGCTTAATGATGGCAATGAAGGATCTGGCTGTATCATCTGGTTCGGCTTGTACTTCGGCATCTTTAGAGCCATCGTACGTACTGAAAAGCTTAGGCTTATCAGACGATCTGGCACACTCATCTATCCGTTTTGGTTTGGGCCGCTTTACTACCGAAGAAGAGGTTGATTACGCTGTTGAAGTAACCAAAAAAGCGGTTACCCACCTGCGCGAACTTTCACCGCTTTGGGAAATGTTTAAAGAAGGAATAGACCTTGACTCAATTGAGTGGGCAGAGCACTAATTTGATTTCGGATTTGAGATTTACAATTTCGGATTTATAAAATTTAAAAACCAAAAAAGTACGAAGGCTCCTGACTTTTTACTTTTTGACTTAATACTTAAAAACATGGCTTATTCAGATAAAGTAATTGATCATTATACTAACCCCCGCAACGTGGGCACGTTAGATAAAAGCAGCCACAAGGTTGGTACCGGCCTGGTTGGTGCACCTGAGTGCGGCGACGTTATGCGCCTGCAGATACAGGTTGATGATAACAACATCATCACTGATGCAAAATTTAAAACTTTTGGTTGCGGCTCGGCAATCGCTTCTTCTTCTTTAGCTACCGAGTGGTTAAAAGGTAAAAGCGTTGACGATGCTATGAAAATAGATAACATGGATATCGTAGAAGAGCTTGCCCTTCCGCCGGTTAAGATTCACTGCTCTGTTTTAGCAGAAGATGCTATTAAAGCAGCCATCAATGATTTCCGCGTTAAAAACGGCTTAGCGCCAATTGAACTGGAAAAATCACATCACTAATTTTTATTAGTAGCAAGTATCAAGTAGTTAGTATCAAAAGAGATTGGCACTAACTATGCATTAACTTCTTGATACCTGATACTAACTACTTGATACTACTACCATGGTAACTGTAACTGATAAAGCAAAAGCAAAAATAGATAACCTGATGCAGGATAGCGGGCTTGATGCCTCTTATTTTCTGCGTGTATCTGTTCAGGGTGGCGGCTGCTCGGGTTTATCTTATAACCTCGATTTTGATAACGAGGAGAAAAAGGGCGACCAGTTTTTTGAGGACCGCGGCGTACGTTTCGCGCTGGATATGAAATCGTTCCTATACCTTGCCGGCACCGAGCTGGATTTTTCTGACGGACTGAACGGTAAAGGCTTTAACTTTCATAACCCCAACGCAACCCGCACCTGCGGCTGCGGCGAAAGTTTCTCGGTATAAGCTTTACATACCTATATAATATTACAAAGGCTCCGTTTTACGGGGCCTTTGTTGTTTGGTGCTAATTGTTATATTTATTGTAATTATGAGGTTGAAATTCATTTTCGTATTTGTATTGTTATTAACACAAAGCAATTTATTCGCCCAACTTAAAATGCGTTCCATAAGTGAGCTAACCTCCGACACATCAGGCTGGGATTTGGTAAAAGCATCCGTAAAAGAAGCAAAAAACCGGGTTGAAATCTTACCGGCAATTAGCATTGAAAAATCTAAAGAAGCGCTCTACAATACCCAGGTTACAACCAGATCTTATATGGGTGTAATTGTTTATTTCACTGGCGAGATATTAATAGATAACGGATGGATACGGTTTTTAGGTGCTGGCAGTATCAAGTTATCCAGAAATTTACCAGACTGGAATAAGGGTAAAACGTTTAAAGATTTTGGTGATCCAACAATAGGATTTTATTTGATAGCTGATGATGTGTTAGGCGGTTTTTTCGCTATAAATGGCGGTCTGCTTGGAAAAGACACAGGCAATGTTTATTACTTAACACCTAACACTCTTCAGTGGGAATCATTAGAAAAGGGCTACAGCGATTTCTTTGAATTTTGCCTTAATGGAGATTTAAATAAATTCTACGAGGGCCTTAGATGGAAAGGCTGGGAAAAAGATGCTGAAACATTGCCTGGAGATAAAGTGTATAATTTCGCCCCTTTTCTGTGGACCAAAGAAGGAAAAGACATTCAAAAAGTATCGCGTAAACCAATTTCAATTGAAGAACAATATATCTTTAATATGGATGCAATTAAACAACTAAAACAGTAATTCCCTGTTTTATAAAAGAATTTTCTTCCCTATTTTAATTCATTGCAAAATAATTAGCTTTGTTTTAGTATAAACCTGATATAAACTTAATGAACATAGTAGCTGAGCAATCAACTATACCCGGTCTTATCCGTAATATTGTTGCCAACATACACCCGGATACCCGCACTTTTATGATGCATAAGGTGAAGGATACCTGGGTAGAAATATCATACAAACAAGCGCTCGAAAAAATAGATGCCCTTTCTGCATGGTTTCTTGATATCGGCATCAAAAAAGGCGACCGTCTTGCCCTCATCATAGAGAACGGCCCAGACTATGTTTATTACGACCAGGCGCTACAACAGATAGGCGCGGTAAATACTTCCATCTATCCCACCCTTTCCGAAGCGGAGATAGAATACATCCTGAACGATTCTGAAGCGCGCACCATTCTTTGCGGTAACCCCTTCCTGTTTCGCAAGGTGCTTAAGGTGGCTAATAACTGCGCATCGCTCATCCGTATCATCCCGGCTTTTGAGGATTTTGAAAAATTCAGCGATAAGCTGAACCTAAACGCCGGCGTAGTAGGCTTAAAAAGAGTGATTGAAGAAGGACTGGAATGTGTGGAGAAATATCGCAGTGCCATCAACATCGCCCGCGAAGCTATCCTGCCTACCGATCTTTCCTGCTTAATTTACACCTCGGGCACTACAGGTACCCCCAAGGGTGTAATGCTTACGCACCATAACCTCACCGAAAATTGCAAGGTGAGTTTATACCAGATTCCTATTATTGAAAGTACAGACATGTTCCTTTCGTTCCTGCCATTGTCGCACGTGTTTGAGCGTACAGCTACGTACTATATTTGTATGAACAAGGGCTGTACCATAGCCTTTGCGCAAAGCCTGGAATTGTTGGCTAAAAACATGGCAGAAGTGAAGCCTACCGTAATGTGCTGCGTACCGCGTTTACTGGAGCGCATTCACGATAAGGCCATCAAGAACGGAATGGCAGCAGGCGGCATGAAAACCAAGATTTTCACCTGGGCACTTAAAATAGGGCGAGAAGCAAGGCTGGTTAACGAGGCCGGTAAAAAACCGGGCATGATATTAGGCACGCAGTTAAAACTGGCCGATAAGCTTGTTTTTAGCAAGATAAAGGAAAAAACCGGCGGGCGCTTAAAAGTACTGTTATCCGGCGGTGGCGCCCTGCCCAAAAACGTTGGTGAATTTTTTGGGGATATTGGCATTAAGCTGCTGGAAGGTTTCGGATTAACGGAAACCTCGCCGGTAATGTCGGTAACGGAGAACGACCGGATCATTTACGGTACTGTTGGCCGTATTATCCCCGGCATTGAGGTGGCCATCCAAAATGTGGATACCAAAAAGATTCTGACTATACAAAACCACGATAACTTTAAGCCCGACTTTACATCGGAAGAAGGCGAGATCATTGTACGCGGGCACTGTGTGATGAAAGGCTACTGGAAAAAGCCCGAAGAAACCGCCGCGGTTATTGACCCGGAAGGCTGGTTCCACACCGGTGACATCGGTCGTTTTTACAGGGGTAATCTGCAGATTACCGATCGACTGAAGAACATGCTGGTAAATGCCTACGGTAAAAATGTGTACCCTACCCCGGTAGAAAACACTTACTTAAAAAGCCCTAAAATTGAACAGGTGTTTTTAATTGGCGATAAACGCGAATATATTACAGCTATACTGGTGCCGGGCCGCGAAACCCTGCAGGAAACCTTTAAGCTGGGTAACGACTTTTTTGAAAAACCCGACCTGTTTATTGAGGATGCCGAAATTATAGACTGGATAAACCAGGACATAAAAAAATATTCTAACGAACTGGCCAAATTCGAGCGGATAAAAAACTTTAAGGTTAAACGCAACCCTTTCAGTATGGAAGCCGGCGAGATAACCCCAACCCTTAAAGCCAAGCGCAAAGTGATAGAGAAGAAGTACGCCGATGCCATTGAAGAACTTTATATGAGCGAAGCCGAGGCGGATTAATCAGATCCGCCCCTGCTGTTCATTTTATTCAAAAGCCTGTTTAACAGTGCGGTAACTTACTTAATTTAAAACAATAGGTATTTTCACTCAGCAATAGTACAAAAGCTATTGTTACCTGTTAAAGTGAGGATACGGCTATTGGTTTTGGTAATAATATGCGTGCTTTTTTCCTGCAAAAAAGACCCGCCCATTTATCCTGAACCTGCAACCGACCCGGTTGTGGTTGTAGAATCACCGGATATACCTGACCCTGATAGTTTCCCCGGTACATACTTGTTGTTTGATGCCGATATGGATTTCAATTCGCTTAAAACAAGCGCAGTTGCATACACCAGTATTTACTACAGCCGTTTAAACGGGAGCCAGATAACCCGGATAACCACCCCGCCAGCACCCTATAACGATTACCGCGCATCCATATCACCAGATGGCAAAAAGATTATTTTCACCCGTTATAAAAATGATAAAACCGATAGCTTTATCTGTACCGTTAATTTGGATGGCAGCGACCTGAAACCAATTGTAAAAATAGCAGGCGCCGATTGCGCATCCTTCTCGCCGGATGGTACACAAATTGTTTACGCAAGGCCCAGTAAACCAAATGCTGGGCACGATATCTACATTGCCAACGCAGATGGTTCAGAAGAAAAACGGCTAACCACCTTCGGAAATTATCCGGGTGGGGATTGCGATATCCCGCGCTGGTCGGTAGATGGGAAGATCTATTTCAACACTTTTGTTACCAGCGAACTGAATGCCTTCTTCAGTGTAACACCGGATGGTGCAGAACTTAATGTGATCACCAGCAGCATCATCAGGTTTTTAGCGGTATCGCCGGATGGTAAGCTGGCATTATCCGGCCATGATTTTAACCTGTTCATCTCCAATATGGATGGCACCGAAATTAAAAGCCTCACCAATTATACAGGCAATATACCCTATCCTTTTACGGGGGCAGGTTTTACTATCGATCAAAAGCAGGTGTACATTGCATCGTACAACAAATCATCAGATCAGCTCGGCATCTACCGCGTAGGTATCGACGCTAAAAACCTAAGGCTCATTAAATTTGGTTATTACGAATACCCCAGCGTGTTCTGATCTATTTTTTATTGGGCGTGTATTTCCAAACATCACTCATATTAGCCGGGTTGCCGGTCGTAATGTAACCAATACCATTTATGGCAAAACTTGCAGCATCGTATCGGGCGGCGCCGCCAAATGGGGTAATCTTTTTCCAGGTATCGGTTATGGTATTGTATTGGTACCAATCATCCGCCGTTTGCGATACAGTTTCGCCCAGGCCTACATAACCATCTGTACCTATCACAAATTGCGCGCTGAATACGCGGCTTTTGCCGGTAAAGCTTGCTTTTTGCGTCCACTTATCCAGGGCAGGCTCGTACTGCCAAAAATCCTGATTGATTATACTGGGCGCCGCGCCGCCTAAGCCTACATAGCCTTTGCCATTACAGGAGAACGCAGCCACGCCAAAGCTTCCGCTGCCGGGGTAATCGGCCACCCTTGTCCACTTATCGGCGGTGGCATCGTATTTCCAAAAATCCTTATAGCTTACGTCGTAATTGTTATTGGTACCGAGGCCGAGGTAGCCTGTGCCATTTATTTCAAACGCTACGCAATTCTCTCTTGCCACGCCGCCAAAATCGGCTTTGCGGGTCCACTTATCTGCTGATGGATCGTACTCCCAAAAATCTTTATTCTGCGGAAAGCTACCGGGATCAAACACCCGCTGCCCAAAACCGGTACCTACATAACCCTTACCGTTTATACTAAAGCCTTTAATGTATTCTGATGCTTGGCCGGGATAGCTGGCCTTTTTAGTCCATTTATCGGCAGCAGGGTCATACTCCCAAAAATCGTAAAATGGGGTGTAGTTAAACCCATCAACAATAGCGCCGCCTATGAGGTAGCCTTTAGCGCCAATGGCAAACCCAAACGGCCGCACCCTGCCGCCACCCGGAAAATCGCCAAGTTGTTTCCATAAACCCGGCAGGGCATTTTCTGAATTAGGCACAAAAGGCTTCTCCTTTTTACAGGAAAATATAAAAGCAGCCAAAAAAACTATCAGCGCTATCTTTTTAAAAGACATATTTTATAATTGGCAAGAAAGTAAATATACAATTTACAGGGCATGTAAAATGATATACTACTATTAAATACGGCCAATTACGCAGCTTAGTTGTTTACTGCTGATTTAAAAGTTGCTGATAAAGGTCAACAAACCGGCTTACATGCAGGCCATCGGTTAAACCGTGGTGTACAGTTACAGATAAAGGCATCATTTTACGCCCATCAACATCTGTAAGTTTACCTACCGATAGCTTGGTTGAACTATCCCTGAAAGCAAAGCTGCGGGCATGGGTAAGGCCCGTAAACTTTAACCCCGGCATTGCCGAAAAGTGGATGATATTATCGCCGGGCAGTTTCAGATCAAGGCCGGTGCTTGCCAGGATCCGTTCGGTATCTGCTTTGGCTGTGGCAATAAATTCTGCAAGCGTGGGCTTAAATTCTATAAAACCAAACCCAAATGTTTCGTTGGGCCGAAGCACAACATGAGTAACATCTATTTTATCGAAGATAAAAACCTCATCGCCGATAACCCGGTACCTGAAATTCTCTATCCCGTTGATGGCGCTTATGGCGCAGTACAGGTAATACAGATAAAAGGATATACCCTGCTCTTTTGCTTTTTGGTAGGCAATGGTGCAATCCACATCTACGTTAACGCTGAAGTACGGTTCATCAAAACTGTTAAAAAACTTAAAATGATCTTTACGCACCCAGGTTTCCAGGTCTACTTTGGTTCTCATCTACAAAAAATCAAGTATATTTTTAATGCTTTCGGCGCTTTTAAAACGCTCGTTATCTATGCTCTCTTCAATTTGTTCGTGCGCCCAGGTAATATGGTAAGGCACATGCACAGCGTAGCCGCCCACGTTCAACACCGGCAGGATATCGCTCTTTAAGGAGTTGCCCACCATCAGCAATTCACCGGGTTGAATATCCAGATGCTTGATCAGTTTTGTGTAATTGGCATCATCCTTCTCACTCATGATCTCAATATGGTGAAAGTAATGGTTCAATCCCGATTTTTTGAGTTTGCGCTCCTGATCGAGAAGGTCGCCTTTGGTGGCTACTACCAGGCGGTATTTGCCTTTAAGGGTTTGCAGTACATTTTCTACCCCATCCAGCAGTTCTATAGGCTGGTTCAGCATCTGCTTACCCAGCTCCATAATTTGTTTTACTACGTCGATGCTCAGGGTATCGCCGGTGATCTTCATGGCGGCCTCAATCATAGAGAGGATAAAGCCTTTTATGCCATAGCCGTATAAAGTAAGGTTAGCTATTTCAATTTTAAGCAGTTCGCGTTCCAATTCATGGCGTGATGCATAGCTGCTCAGCAGTTCGCAAAAGCGCTCCTCCGTTTGCCTGAAATATGGTTCGTTCACCCAAAGGGTATCATCGGCATCAAATGCGATAACTTTAACATTCATGGGGTAAAGTTATTTTAAATGCTCAAGATTTGGAGATGATATCTAAAAAATCATCCGCGCTGATGATATTTACGGAAGGGAAAGGAAGTTGCTTTAGGATGTTAAAATGAGCATCATTTGTAACAAGATAGTTAGCGTTACCTGCAACTGCAATATCAAAAAACTTATTATCATCAGGGTCACTTTTGACTGCATTCCATGAATAGTACACCTGTTGATATCTTACGTTTGGAGCCTCAACAAAATCTCCATTACAACGCTATCAATTCCTGGAGCAGAATGTTGCTGTAATATTTCTTCATATTCAAAAATCACATCTTCCGAAACTATCAAATCATATTCTCCGTCAATAAAAGAAGTCCAAATGGGTCGGTAGCGACTCCTTTTGCCTATTACGACAAGTAAAATATTAGAATCTAATACAATTTTCATTAAGATTTACGGCTGCTTCTGAAATGTTTCGAGCTTTTAACTTCGTAATCTTCTGCGGTAATATTGTTTTTGGCTTCCCATTCTTCAATAGCATCATCAACCTGCGTAGCTAATAACTTAACCGCAAGTTTTCTTATCTGGATAAAAGAAGACTCTGGCATAGGTTTTTTCAATAAACGCAACATCAGCAATTGCTGTTCATTTAAAGAATCGGATGTTAATTCTTTTGTTTCCATATACAAATATAACATTTGGTTACCATTATCCCCAACCTCTGGTTATCCTCCTCTCAAATCTCATATCTAACACCTCATATCTACACAAAAAACGCTATTTTTGCACCCTTAATAAATATACCGTTTTTAATATGAGTATTGCGCTATCCGAACAGGAAATTATACGTCGTGAATCGTTACAAAAGCTTCGCGAATTAGGCATTGATCCATATCCTGCCGAAGCTTATGATGTTAACGCATGGGCACAGGATATTAATGATAATTTTGAAAAATCACCCGAAGCATATAAACAGGTTACTATAGCCGGCCGTATCATGACGCGCCGTATTATGGGCAGCGCTTCGTTTGCAGAGATCCAGGATTCTACCGGCCGTGTGCAGATCTACATCAAACGCGATGACATTTGCCCTGATGAAGATAAAACGCTTTATAATACTGTATTTAAAAAACTGCTGGATATTGGCGATTACGTAGGCGTTAAAGGCTATGTATTCCTTACCCAAACCGGCGAGATCTCGGTACACGTACAGGAATTAACCATCCTGTCGAAATCATTAAAACCGCTGCCTGTTGTAAAACGCGAGGACGATGGTACCATCCATGATGGCTTTACCGACCCTGAACTGCGTTACCGCCAGCGTTATGTAGATTTAACCGTTAACCCGGAATATAAGAATATTTTCATTAACCGCTCTAAAGTGATCAGCGCTATGCGTGGTTACTTTAATACTCAGGGCTGGATGGAGGTGGAAACCCCTATTCTGCAGCCTGTACATGGTGGCGCAGCGGCACGCCCGTTTGAAACGCATCATAATACGCTGGATATGCAGCTTTTTCTGCGTATTGCCAACGAACTTTATCTGAAAAGGCTGATTGTTGCCGGTTTTGATGGTGTTTACGAGTTTGGTAAAATGTTCCGTAACGAGGGTATGGACCGCACCCACAACCCGGAATACACCGCTATGGAAATTTATGTAGCTTACAAAGACTACATCTGGATGATGGCCATGGTAGAAGAATGCCTGGAAATTGTTGCCAAAGCGGTACATGGTATCCCGGTAGTGCAGGTTGGCCAGCACGAGATCAATTTCGCAGGCCCATACGAAAAGCTATCCATGTATGAGTCTATCCAAAAATATACTGGCATAGATGTTTCCGCTATGGACGAAGCCGGCTTGCGCGAAGTTTGCGCCGGCTTGGGCATAGAAGTAAACGCCACAATGGGTAAGGGTAAACTGATTGATGAGATCTTTAGCGAAAAAGTAGAAGCTAACCTGATCCAGCCTACTTACATTACCGATTACCCTATTGAAATGACGCCGCTTGCTAAAAAGCACCGTACCAAAGATGGCCTGGTGGAACGTTTTGAACTGTTTGTAAACGGTAAAGAAATTGCCAATGCCTATTCGGAGTTAAACGACCCGATTGATCAGCGCGAGCGCTTTGAGGAGCAACTGGTATTGGCAGGCCGTGGCGATGATGAAGCAATGGCGATGGACGACGACTTTTTACGCGCCCTGGAATATGGTATGCCGCCAACATCAGGCTTAGGTGTGGGTATCGATAGGCTGGTGATGTTAATGACCAACCAGAGCACCATACAGGAAGTGTTGTTCTTCCCGCAGATGCGCCCGGAGAAAAAAGTAAAAGCACCAACCATTGAAGATTTCACCAACATTGGCGTGCCTGCAGAGTGGGTACCCGTGTTAAACAAAATGGGCTTCAACACGATTGAAGAACTGAAAGCCGGCAATCCTAACAAAGTATTTAACGACCTTGGCGGGATGCGCAAGAAGTTAAAATTAGAGATCACTATGCCATCGAAAGAAATCGTAGTGGCTTGGTTTGAATAAATCCCAGGGGGAAGACGCGAGCATCGCATCTCTACAAATAAATAAACACAGAGGGCGCGGAGAAATTTCTCCGCGCCCTCTGTGTTTATAAACTTAACTATCTCTGTATACCCGGTGGTTAAATTATAGGATTAATTATGAAAATAAAATTCACTATACGATAATTATTAACAATCCCCGTCCACAATTGTGAAAAATTGGCAGTCATTTTATTCACAATTTGTTAACGTAATCATAAAACTAATCAAACTTTCGTATAAATCAAGTTGTTTAACTTTATATCAAACACACTAATACGAATTGTTATGACTAATTCTATGTTGGAGATCACCGAAAACGAATACCTGATAAAACTAAACAGACGCAATTTCGACCTGTCTTTTATCCGCAGCCTTTTGAAGATGGTAGAGGTTTCTAAACCATCTGATGAGTTTGACGAATTAAGATTGGTTGACAGGCACATCGCCGCCAACCAAAATCATTCTTCGGAGCCAGATTATTATAACTCACTTGACGAGAAATAAGAGTTTCTTATTTCTCGTTTTTTATATTTTCCTTCTTTTCTCTTAGAACCTTTGCTGACGGAAACCGCCGCGTATTACCTGCGGCTTATCCATTTGTGCCATCTGGCTTTTCATCATTTTAATCTGCTCGGCAAGCAGTTTGTTTTTATCTTCTTTAGTAGCTTCTTTTAAGTATATATCAGCTTCGCGCTTGCTGTTGTTGCGCTGCGCTGCAGATGCACCCGGAGAAGCAAACTTTTGCATAGCTATACCCGCAAGGCTTAGTTTAGCTAATGCTATGTTGTGGCTCATGCCCATACCCAGGGTAAGCGCCTGCTTAAAGTACTTCTCAGATTTTAACGGAGCCTTACGCGATTCTATTAAACCAATCAACAGGTTGTAGTAACCATGCTGGCTTTTAAACAGTTGTGTTTCGTAATTGGTGACTCTCGAAAGCCATTTTTCGGCTTCATCTGAATTTTCTTTACGCAGGTAATACTGCGCCAGCAACATATTCTCGTTAAAAAAGAAGGTAAGCAGTATTAAGCCGCCGATTAAAAAAACCGGTACGCCCCATCCCCAAAAACCAAATCCACACAGGGTAACACCGGCACCCATTGTAATACAGGCTATAATTAACCTAACTATATTAGACATAATTTGTATTAGTATAAATAATGTGCGAATATCGTTATTTGTACCTAAATAAAACATCTGTATTTAATATTTATGGCAGGAGAATTAGAAGCCGGCTGGCAAAGCGCCATTGGCGAGGAACTGACAAAACCGTATATGATGGAATTGAAGAAATTCCTGGTAAATGAAAAGGAAGCAGGACACGTAACCTATCCCCGGAACAAGGAGATCTTTGCCGCTTTTAACATCACACCGTTTGATGAAGTAAAAGTGGTAATACTGGGGCAAGATCCCTACCACGGCCCCAACCAGGCGCATGGATTATCCTTTTCCGTTCGGGATGGGGTAGCTCCGCCTCCATCATTAAAAAACATCTACAAAGAGCTGGCTACGGATATTGAAGGATTTAAGATCCCCAGCACCGGCGACCTTACCAAATGGGCAGAACAGGGCGTGTTAATGCTCAACGCTACGTTAACAGTTAGAGCCGCAACAGCCGGTTCGCACCAAAAAAAGGGTTGGGAAAAATTCACAGATGCCGCGATAAAGAAACTATCTGAAGAGAAAACGGGCCTTGTATTTATACTATGGGGAGCCTACGCACAATCAAAAAGCGCACTGATAAATGGCAGCAACAATCACCTCATTATCAAATCCACGCACCCGTCTCCATTGGCGGTAAGCCATGGTGGATTCTTCGGCTCAAAGCCATTTTCAAAAACAAATGATTTTTTGGTAAAGGAAGGTAAGAAACCGATTGACTGGCAGATTTAGTAGAATAGAGTCAAGAAATAAGAATCAAGAGAAAAGACAAAAAATTAATATATAAAACTAAAAGAGCAGAGAATCAAAAATACCATCTATGATTCCCTGCTCTTGATTCTTGTTTCTTAGCTCTTGATTCTTCTATTAATATTCCAACGGAACTATAGGCTCTTTTTTGCTGGTGCTCATGATCATCATGGTTTGGAAAGTCTTTACCACGGTGATGCGGCTTATCTTTTCCATAATGAGTTGTTCGTACGATTTAATGTCGCGCACGTAAACCTTCAGCAGAAAATCGCATTGGCCGGTTACGTGGTGGCACTCGGTTACCTCTTTTATACGTTGGATCTCATCCAAAAAATTCTGAATGGTATTTTTTTGATGAAAATCCAGCGAGATCTGTATAAAGGTCTTAATACCAAGGCCCAGCTTCTCTTCATCTACCAGCGCGTGGTAACTTTTTATATACTGGGCGTTCTCCAGTTTACGCACACGCTCTAAGGTAGGCGCAGGCGATAAGCCTATTTCGTTGGATAGCTGCAGGTTGGTTATGCGGCCATTTTCTTGTAATATCTTGAGTATTTGGAGGTCTATCTTGTCTAATTCAGCTGCCATGGTACATGCAAATATAAAATAATCTACTTCACACGAAATATAATTCCTTATAAATCTCTTTCAACAAAACTTATTTTTTGCGAATTTATTTTTTAGACAAGTCTAAAAAATTTATTAGATTTGTTTAAATGCATACGTTAGCCGAGGAAAACTATTTAAAAGCGATATATAAACTGGCTATACTTACCCCCAATGTAAGCACTAACCAGATAGCGGCCTCGCTGGAAACCAAGGCATCATCCGTTACCGATATGCTGCGCAAACTGGCCGATAAGGCTTTAATAAACTACACCCGCTACCAGGGTGTAAGCCTTACCCAAGCCGGCGAAAAGGTGGCCATCAATATTATTCGCAAGCACCGGCTTTGGGAATATTTTTTGGTAGAGAAGCTGAACTTTAAGTGGGACGAGGTGCATGATATGGCCGAAGAGATGGAACATATCTCTTCCAACGAACTGATAGACCGGCTGGATGAGTTTATGGGCTTCCCAAAACGCGACCCGCACGGCGACCCTATCCCCGATAGCAAGGGCAATTTTAAAATAAACGATCTTAAACCTATTTCGGCTTTGGCTGTTCGGTCGGCAGGAATAATTTCCGGAGTGCGCGATCATTCAACTGTTTTTTTGCAGTACCTCGAAAAACAGGAGCTCACTATTGGGAAGCGGATCATCGTTACGGAAATCATCTCTTACGACAATACGGTGGTGCTGCAAATGGATAATAAGAATTTACAAATAAGCCGCGAAGTGGCAAACAACCTGCTCATAGCCTTATGACAAACTATAACGAATCTTTAGGGAATGTACATAACTCCGTAGGAACCGAAAATAAAACCGGCTGGCGCAAGCTGCTCTCCTTTTTAGGCCCGGCCTATTTAGTAAGCGTTGGCTATATGGACCCGGGCAACTGGGCTACCGACCTTGCCGCCGGTAGCCAGTTTGGCTACCGCCTGATATGGGTGCTGGTGTTATCTAATATGATAGCCTTGTTGCTGCAAAACCTTTGTGTAAGGTTAGGCATCGTTCGCGGGTTAGATTTGGCGCAGGCATCAAAACACAGCTACCCACGCTTTGTAAACTTTTGCCTTTACGTACTGGCGCAGATCTCCATTATCGCCTGCGATCTGGCAGAAGTTATCGGTATGGCCATCGGTTTAAACCTATTATTTGGCCTGCCGCTTATCTGGGGGGTATCTATTACCATGCTGGATACTTTGCTGCTTTTATTCTTACTAAATAAGGGTATGCGTAAGCTGGAAGGGTTTATCATCTCGCTGATATTTGTGGTTGGCCTGGCCTTTTTAGCAGAAATGTTTATTGTAAAGCCGGATGTGATAGATGTTGCTAAAGGTTTTATACCTACATCACTTAATAACCAATCGCTTTATTTGGCTATAGGTATTATTGGCGCCACGGTGATGCCGCATAACCTGTACCTGCATTCTTCACTGGTGCAAACCCGCAAGATAGACCGCACAGAGGAAGGTATAAAAACGGCAATTCGATATAACTTTTGGGATACTACTATTGCACTTAACCTGGCATTTTTTGTAAATGCCGCCATACTGATACTGGCTGCCACTGCATTTTTTGGCCGGGGCTTTCACGAGGTTGCCGAAATTCAGGACGCGCATAAATTGCTGAACAATATATTTGGCAAGGTAGCCCCTGCCCTTTTCGCCATTGCGCTGATAGCCGCCGGGCAAAGCTCTACAGTAACAGGTACCCTTGCAGGGCAGATCATTATGGAAGGCCACCTAAACCTGCGCATAGCGCCTTGGTTAAGGCGTTTGCTTACCCGCATCTTTGCTATTGTACCGGCGTTCTTCACCATACTGCATGCCGGGGAAGAAGGGCTTGGAAAGCTTTTAATATTAAGCCAGGTGGTGTTAAGTCTGCAATTAGGTTTTGCCATTATTCCGCTCATTCATTTCACATCTGATAAAAAGCGGATGGGCAAGTTTGCTACAAAAATGCCTTTACAGATCCTGGCATGGGTCTTCGCGGTGTTGATCGTGGGCCTGAATGCCCGCCTGGTGATACAGGAGATAGGTAGCTGGGCAGATGCCAACCCGGGTTCGGCCACGCTGGTACATTATGTAATATCGCCTATAGCTGCAGCCATTGGTGTGTTGCTTCTGTATGTGTTTTTACGGCCGTTGCTGTACAAGCATGCCGATCAGCCGGTATATGTGCCGCATGGCATTGCCGCATCTTTAGATAATCTGGAAGCTATACACTATAATAATATAGCCGTTACTATTGATTTTTCTAAGAACGATGAAGACTGCATCCGCCACGCTTTGATGCAAGGCGGTAAAAAAGCGCAATACACTTTGATACACGTAGTAGAAACCGCCGGCGCACGCTATTACGGCAAACAGGTAATGGACAACGAAACTCAAAGCGACGTAGATAACCTGGAGAAATACGTAGATGCCCTAACAAAACTAAACTACAAAGCCGATGGTAAAATAGGTTACGGCGGCCCGGCAACGGCCATTGCCGAAATTGTGAACACTTCTGGCATAGATTTTATAGTAATGGGTTCGCACGGGCATAAAGCATTAAAGGACCTCATCTTCGGCACCACGGTAAACACCGTTAGGCACAAGGTGAACGTACCGGTGCTGGTTGTGAAGCCGGGCGCAAAATAATTCGCATATTTGCAGTATAATGAAGCAGGACATCTACATCAAGAATAAAAAAGCATACTTTGAGTACCACATACTGGATAAATACGTAGCCGGCATTCAATTATTGGGTACCGAAATTAAATCTATCCGCGAGGGAAAGGCTAATATAAACGATGCCTTTTGCACCTTTATTGGCAACCAGCTTTACGTACGCAACCTGCATATTTCCGAATATTCATTCGGATCGTTCTATAACCACGAAGCCAAACGCGACCGGATCCTGCTTCTCAACAAAAAAGAGCTTAAAAAACTGTTAACCCGAGGAGAAGAAAAAGGCTTAACCATTGTGCCACTTGCCCTCTTCATCAGCGAGCGTGGCTTTGCCAAACTGGAAATAGGCCTTGCCCAGGGTAAAAAAACCTTCGATAAACGCGATAGCTTAAAAGAACGTGATACCAAGATAGAGATGGACAGGGCTATGAAAAGGTAATTAATTTCGGATGTTCGATTTCGGATTTATTTAACCGTTTTTTGTAACTTTAACTATATGAAAGTACTGCTTGAAATACAAGATGATAAGGCACCTGCATTATTAGAAGTGCTTGATGGTTTGCCTTACGTTAAAACGGAAAGAATTTCAGACGAAAAGAAAGATGCTTTTATAGCCGACCTGAAGGAATCTGTTAAACAAGTTAACCTCGCTAAAAAAGGTAAGATAAAACTAAAGACCTTAGATGAACTAATTAATGAGCTTTAGTATTGAATTAACCGCCGGATTTGAAAGGCAGTTTAAAAAGCTCATTAAAAAATATCCCTCCCTAAAGGAAGAAATTATTGCTCTTCGAAAAGACCTTCTTCTGAATCCCCAAACGGGCACACCAATTGGCAAGGATTGTTATAAGATCAGAATAGCTATTCACAGTAAAGGAAAGGTAAAAGCGGCGGCGCAAGAATTATTATGCACGTTTATGTTTCAGCTGAAAGGGTTTTCCTGTTGACGATTTACGACAAGTCGGAAAAGGAAAGCATCAATCCAAAAGAATTACAAGAGCTCCTTACTGATTTGTACTAATATTTCCTGAGCTTCATATAAATCCGAAATCGAACACTCCAAATCCGAAATTACCTTACCACGCTCTATCCCCTACCAGCGGTACAAACCTAAAGGTATCCAGTACGTGGCGTTCGTAATCGTGTTCGGCGGTTTTTAGGATGGTAACCATTTTTTGAGATTGTTCATCCCCTACCGGGATAACCAGTATACCGCCGATGTTTAACTGCTTAAGTAATACTTCGGGTACGGTTGGGGCACCAGCGGTTACAATAATCTTATCGTATGGCGCATGGTCGGCAATCCCTATCGATCCATCCCCTAAAAAGAATTGTGGCTTGTAGCCCATGTAGGGTAACACCTGAATGGTACGCTCGTAAAGTTTCTCCTGCCGCTCAATGGTATAAACAGTTGCGCCTACTTCCATCAGCACACAGGTTTGGTAACCGCAGCCGGTGCCTATCTCCAACACCTTATCACCTTTGCTGATGTGCAATAACTCTGTTTGGTAAGCTACAGTATAAGGCTGAGAAATGGTTTGCCCGGCACCTATCGGGAAAGCGATATCCTTGTAAGCCTGGTTCCAAAAGGTTTCGTCAAAAAAATAATGGCGCGGTACTTTTGCAATAGCCGCTAATACATTCTCGTCCTCAATGCCTTTTTTTCGCAGAACCTCTACCAGGCGCTTACGTGCTCCCTGCTCCCTGTAATTATCAATAAACTTATACGCCATACACGATGCGAAGATAATACACGATTAAGGGATTTATCGATTAAACAGGGTTACTTTTTGCAGGCAAAATTTATTCGGTTGAATGCGAGCACTAATAATTGTCAACAATCATCAGTACGGATCCACATCCGGCTGTACAATGCTGCCTTTGCTTAGCTTGGTGGTTTGAAACTGGGTGATCGCATCGCGCAATATGGTTTTTGCTTTGATGATGGAGATGGTATCCCGCTCAAACTTCAGCATGATGGATTTGATGTAAAAATTGCGGATACGGTTGATCAGTGGTGGCTCAGGGCCTATAACTCTTTCGCCAAAGTGCTTGCGCAGTTCGGCAGCCAGGTACTCGGCCTGATTATATAGTATTTCGGGGTTCTTATGTTTAACATCAATATTGATGATACGGTAAAACGGCGGGTATTTAAAGCTTTTCCGCTCCTCCATTTCGGTAAGGTAAAGGTCGAGGTAATTGTTCTCTATAACCTGTTTAATCACGCGGTGAGATGGATCATACGTTTGTATCACCACCTTACCCTGCTTACCCCTGCGGCCCGCCCTGCCGCTTACCTGGGCCAGCATCTGGTAACTGCGTTCGTTGGCACGGTAGTCGGGGTATTTCAACAGGCTATCAGCATTAATAATACCGATTACGGTAACATCGGCAAAATCCAAGCCCTTGGCTACCATTTGGGTGCCTATCAATATATCTATCTTCTTTTCTTCGAGGTTATTCAGAATAGTTTGTAGCGAATTGCGCGACCGGGTGGTATCCAGATCCATGCGTGCCAGCCGCACATCCGGCATCAGAACAGAAAGCTCGTCTTCCACCTTTTCGGTACCGAAGCCTTTGTACTCTAAATGAGTTGAGCCGCAAGCCGGGCAAACCGAAGGCGTATCTTCTTTATACCCGCAATAGTGGCAATGCAGTTTACTGGTATGTTTGTGGTAAGTGAGGCTAACATCGCAATTGATGCATTTAGGCGTGTAGGCACATACCTTGCACATAAGCACCGGCGCATAGCCACGGCGGTTTTGGAATAGTATCACTTGCTCCTTATTTTCCAGCGCCAGTTGCATATCCGCCATCAGCACACCTGTAAAGTGCGACTGCATGGTTTTCTGCTTTATCTCTTTAGCAATGCTCACCACTTCAATAACAGGCAGCTGCACACCGCCGTAACGCTCATTAAGTTCGGTTAAGCCATATTTATGGGTACGGGCGTTATAATAGGTTTCGAAGGATGGCGTAGCCGAGCCCAGCAGCACCTTGCCTTTATGCATATTGGCAAGGTAAATAGCCGCATCACGGGCGTTATATCGCGGGGCCGGGTCGTACTGCTTGTAGGAAGTTTCGTGTTCTTCATCCACAATGATCATTCCCAGATCCTGAAAAGGAAGGAACACCGATGAACGGGCCCCCAATACAACCTTATATTCGTTACGCAGTACTTTTTGCCAAACCTCCACCCGCTCGTTATCATTAAAGCGGGAATGGTAAACACCAATGGTACCACCGAAGTAAATACGCAGGCGTTCAATAATGTGCGTTGTTAAAGCAATCTCGGGCAACAGGTAAAGCACCTGCCTGCCGGTTGCTATCATTTCTTCTATCAGGCGGATATAGATCTGCGTTTTGCCAGATGCTGTAACACCATGCAGCAACACTACATCCTTTTTTTGAAAATGCTGTCTTACATCATCCAGCGCCGTTTGCTGGGCAGGGCTCAGCTCAAAATTGCTGATCGCCTCATCGTCTTCCTCGTAACCAAGGCGGCTGATGGTTTTATGCTCCGCGAAAAATACATCTTTTTCAATAAGCGATTTAATGCTGGCATCACCTGCACCGCTCTCTTCTATCAGTTCATTCTTACTAACCGTTTTTTGATGGCGCGATAGTTTAAGATAAGCCAGCAGCGCATCGGCCTGTTTAGGCGCACGCCTTTCCAGGATCTCAAAGAGTTCTTTCCGGTTATCCGGGTTTTGGTATACCGGGTTTAATATAATATAGGTTTTTTTGCGGGGTTTATACCGCTCGCTTACTTCTTCGGAAATGGTAACGATATTTTTCTCAAACAGCGATTTCAATATTGGCATCACTGTTTTTTGGCCCAGCAGCTTTACAATATCGCTGATGGTGAGTTCGGGCTGAATATCAAGGGCTTCGGTAATCAGATACTCCTTATCATTAAGCTGAGCTTTATCATAAGGATGTTCGCGGTTCAGCATCACCTTGGTTTCGCTGGCCAGCTTTAGGGCAGATGGCAGGGCGGCGTTCATTACCTCCCCCTCGTTGCACATATAGTAATCTGACAGCCAGCGCCAAAACTGCAGCTGCCTTTCGGTAACTACGGGCATATCATCCAGCACTTCTATCACGTACTTCGCCTCGTACTTTTCGGGGGCCAGTTCGCTGATGGAAGCAATAACAGCCGTGTACAATTTGCTCTTACCAAACTGCACCACAACACGTTTACCTACAACTGCGGCATTATTCATTTCAAATGGCACACGGTAGGTATAGTTGCGGCTGATAGCCAAAGGCAATATCACCTCAACAAAAAGCGTTTTACGGTTATGCAGCTGTACTTCGGCAAATTCTAACATCAGCGTTTATTTGTTACGGAAAGCGGCCAGGGCAAGCGTTATCCAGCCAATTATAAACAGCAAACCGCCAATTGGGGTAATAGGGCCAAGAGCGGCTAAACCCGGCATCTTCAACAGATCCCGACAGGCCAGTAAATAAAGCGAACCCGAAAACAGGATGATACCAAAAGTAAACAGATAATAAGTGGCCGATATAAGCTTGTTTTTAAAACGGCTGAAGGTGGATAAAAAAAGCAGGGCAAATACGTGGTAAAACTGGTACTGTACGGCAGTGTGCCATACTTCCAGCTGGCGTGGTTCTATAGAAGCTTTTAAAGCATGTGCCCCAAAAGCGCCGCAAATAACAGCCAGGGCACCAAATGCGGAAGCGGTAATAATAATTTGTTTGTTCATGCAGATATAAAAGGCTAAGTTAACCAAATGAAAGTATTACTTTATTGTGGTACAGTAAAATTCTAAATTGCGTTCGCAAACATCGATGAAACGATTCATACTACTTACATTAATATTAGTTGCCGCCACCGGTTTTATAACAGTTAAGTACTTTAAAAACTTAAACTCATCCGGCACACACGCGGGCAACGTTATGCGCGCTATTCCGGATAACGCAACTGCTGTTTTTGAGTTTAGCAACGACAAAGGCTTTTACGACATATTTAGCGACAACTCCCTCTTAGGAAGCCTGATAGGCGAGCACGACATCAGCGATCTGGATACCGTTCGTAAAACACTTTTCGGCAACGCGCTTCTCCAGCAATTCTTCGAGGCCAGCAATATCTTTATCTCACTGCATGCTGCACCGGCCCATCAAACCGGGTTATTGCTTACCGCTGCTGCCGCTAAAGATTTTCAGGTGAGCGCTTTTGACGCTTTGGGTAAGCAAAAAAACACCGGCCTACTGATAACCCCGCTAATATTGGGCGAAAAACGTGGCTACACCATTTTCATCGCATCTTTAAAAAAGCGTTTTTATATTATTAATAACGAAGAGAACATATTTTCGGCCAGTTTTTCTAAAGAGCTGCTTACTAAAGCGGTTTTGTATAAAGGCGGTAAAGATGATGCCTTTTTATTACTGCCCGATCAGCAGAATGCTAACTCACTGGCTAATTTATACATCAACTACGGGCAGCTGAACCCGCTGTTCGATCAGCTTTTCCGCAACAAAAACAACGATATTTTCAAGAACCTGCGCCTGCTCCCCGCATCTGCCGCGCTAAACTTAAATTATAAAACCGATGCACTGATGTTTAACGGCTACACCAGCCTTAAAAGCCCCAAACCTGCCAGCTATTTAAACCTGTTTGCCGAGCAGCAGCCTATCGAAAATAACTTAAAAGAGATCTTTCCATCCACTACAGCCTACTCTATAGACATGGCGGTATCCGACCCGGCCAGGTTCTCTGCCGACCTTGCCAACTTTTATAACAAGGCAGGCTTAAAAACAGAACGCGATACCCTATTCAATAAAATAAAGAAGGAAACCGGCATCAGCCTTAAAACCGAATTTACCAAACTATTGGGTAACGAGTTTGCCGTGATCACTACCCGTTACCGAGAAAAATTCGCCCTGGTGGCAGTGAAGGATGGCTCTAACCTGCGCCCTTTTATGACTAACATCAGCACTATGGTAAATGATGATATCGGGCAGTTTAACTACAATAAGCTCCCATACTTTTTGCTGGGCGATGCTTTTAATGGTTTCAGAAAACCTTACTTCCGTATTATTGATAATTACCTGGTGCTGGCCAACAGCATTAAAGAGATAGACAGCTTTAACGATAGTTACCTCAACCGTAAGTTTTTAAACAAAACAGATGAGTATAACCGCTTTAACAATTTAGTTGCCGAGCGTAGCAATATTACCTTCTTTATCAACTTTAAAAACTCGCTGCAAATTTTAAAGAACGACCTGAACGACGATTATTACGAGGCCTATAAAAACAACCGCCTGTCGGTTAAAAACTTCTACGGGGCATCATACCAGTTCACGGCAACCGATAAAAATTTCTACACCAATTTTTGCATGCTGCGCAATGCGACCGATACTGTAAATACGCAAAAACCGTAAAAAAAGCATAAAAAGCACAACCCAAAGCTCTTTATTCCGTTTAAAAGGCATATCAGCTATAAGACCAAAAGTTGGAATTATATCTTTATACCAATGCAAACTGACGTGGGAGTTTATATGAAGAGAATCTTTTTGGCATTATCCTTTTTACTGTTTACCATACATTCTTTTGGCCAAAAGTTTTCTCAGTACAATACCGGTACGTTGTACGATTCTTTTGAAAACGTTTCTCAAAAATCATACACGCCCGATTCGAGCAGAAAATACGCTTTCAACTTTTTCATCCCCAATTTTTCTACCAGTTTGTACATTACCGGTAACTCGCAGGCGCCGCTAAAATCGCGTGCATTTTTGGGCTATTACAACACCTCAGATCTGCAGATAGGCCAGGGTAAGTTTAACCGTAACGGTACCAGCATCAACTCTTATTTCATCATGTTTAAGATCTTCTCCAGCCTGGATGGTAATTCGGAGCTTGGTTTTTCTGCCCAAACACGCGGCGAGCTGAGGGGGTTATTTTCAGATGAATCTGTCGCGCTGTATAACGGAGCAGGGGCTTTCCCGGCAGACCATTACGATAACGCTTTTAATAACAGCGCAACATTGCTTGCCTACCATCAATTTAGCTTCAGCTACCGCGAACAGATAAGCCAGAAATTTGCGCTTGGTGTAAAACTGAGCTTATTAAGCGGCCTGCAGTATCAAAAAATTAACGTAAACTCATCATCTATAGATATAGACAGGCTGAACGACCGGGCCGATCTGACCATGCAGGGCAAGTATTACCTCAGCTACACCCCCGGCTCATTCAACGGGCACGATCTGCTGCCTACGCTAAGAAACCCCGGTGCATCAATAACCCTGGGAACATCCTTACAAACAAGGGATAACTTTATCCTGCAATTTAACGTAAAGGATCTGGGTTTTATTCACTGGAGTAAACGCTCGGCCATTTATAATTTTGCTGCCACCAGGCCTATCGAAAACCTGTCTACCAATCAACGCGAGCATAATATTTATGATGCAGCAAAAAATATTACGCATACCAATGGCATAGAAACATCATATGTAACGCCAACTTACGGCAAGGTGGAGTTAAGCGCCAATAAAAACTACTGGTTTGATTATGATAAGCGCTACCGCTACTCGCCTACGTTTATTGTATCTAAAGAAGTGTTTTACCCCGGCTTTGCAGCTGCTTTGGTAAACCCGGTTAGCTATAATAACTATACGCTGAGTTTAACTACAGCATACGATAACTATAAAATATTTAGCCTGGGCGGGCAGTTTATGATTAAATCTCCAAATGCGGAATTTTTTATAGGCAGCGAAAGACTGCTTGCTACAGGCAGTGCTATACTGGCATCTGCCAAAAGCAATACCGAAATAAACAGAAGATCTGCCTATAGCGGTATGGATATCTTTTTGGGAGCAACTTTTAAATTTGGCCCGGTGATAGAACACCCGATGAATGCCAGCTATGTACCGTTAGATTACAGCCCCGGTTTTTTCACCAGGCTGTTCAACAAAATATTTAACAGGCCCGATAATTACTAAGCAGTTGTTTTTTTGCTAACGCCGGCTATAAAATCTTTAAGATAGTAAGGCTCAAAATAGGCTACATCTACAAAATCAGCATTATTAAATTTTGCTAAGGCCGTTTGTGTAAGATGCACTGCGGAGTTAACAAAACCCGGCAGAAACACGGCATTAGCATTATGGCTTAACGTTTCGCGGCATTTTTCGGCACCATCGCCAAAAAACAGCACTTTATTTCCGGCCAGTATTTCGCTAAAACTATTCCTGTCAATTATTTCGGCTGCGGTTGGTTTTATAACCTTGCCTGCTGCATCAAATATGGCGGTATAAACCTCCATACGGCGGGCATCTATCATGGGGCACAGCAGTGTACCTTCTGCAATAGTATTGGCAGCAACTGCACCACTGGCCATAGCAGCCAGGGTTTCCACAGCTATAAGCGGCTTATCCAGCGCGAAGCATAAACCTTTAGCGGTAGATACACCAATACGCAAGCCCGTGTAAGAACCGGGCCCGCAACTTACCGCAACGGCATCAATTGCATTATAAGTTATGCCGGCATTTTTTACCAGTTCATCAATATAAACGGTGATAACCTCGGCATGGATATTACGGGCGTTGATCTCTTTAAAACCAAGCACCACGCCATCCTGCGCCAGCGCTACCGAGCAGGATGTAGTTGCAGTTTCTATTTGTAGCAGGTAACTCATTGTAAGTTCAAAGTTAAAAGTAGAAAGTCGAAAGTTAAAATCACCAATCACAACTTTTTACTTATCATGGTGCCGGGTAGTTTTATAGTTAAAATTCACCAGTCAAAACTCTTGACTTTGACCTTTCGATTTTAAACTTTCAACTCCTCACGGTACCGGGTCGTGCCCGTGGCCGCCCCAGGGGTTACAACTGGCTATCCGTTTTATGGTTAACCAGCCGCCTTTAAATGGGCCATGTTTGCGTATTGCCTCTGCCCCGTACTGCGAGCAGGTGGGCGTATACCTGCACGATGCACCGGTTATAGGCGATATAAAGTACTGGTAAAACTTTATCAGCAGCAAAAAAATGCCGCCAATAAGGCTGGTAAAGGCTTTCCACAAAAACATCATTTTATTATCTGCCCCCCAAGCTGCGTTAAAAGCTTAAGCATTTTTTTCTCCAGGAAATCGTATTCGGCTATTTCTTTACCAATATAACCCAACGAGAGCACAATCTTTTTATCGGCATCCGTCAGTAGATCATATAGATGGGCTTGCTTGTTCAGCCGGTAGGCTTCGCGCATGCGGCGTTTTATTAAATTACGGTCAACAGCGTGCTTGTAACGCTTTTTAGCAACCGAAAATAATACCTGCACAGGGAATTGCTGCCCGGCATCGGCAGGCATCCAGGAGATTCTGAAGGGATAACATAAAAAAGAAGAACCGTTATGAAAAAGCCCGTCGATAAGCTTTTTATTACATAACCGTTCTTCTTTTTTAAAAGTATGCATAGTTGTTGGCCTTAAACCGAAATAAGCTGTATAAACGGTTTGGCCCCCTTACTAAAAAGGAGAAACAACCAATAAATTAAGCTTTGTGGCTGCGCTCGTCAGATACAGTTAATCTTTTGCGGCCTTTGGCTCTTCTTGCTGCAAGTATTCTTCTGCCGTTAGCAGTTGACATGCGCTCACGGAAACCGTGTTTATTTCTTCTTTTCCTTTGTGAGGGCTGAAACGTTCTTTTCATGGCTATATTTTTATTCTTTTATTCTTTTATTCTTACTTAGTCGTTTTAAAAAACAAGAGTGCAAATGTAGCGTATTTTTTAGTTTTTTCAAATAGAAATGTGGTTATTTGATCATACGTATTTATCAACATATTAACATCTATATTTATACCATGAGATTTGCCGCCGCCTTGTTACTGTTTTTCGCTCCGATAATTGCTTTTTGCCAGGACAACGTGGCGCAGCATTATAAAATATACAACACCGCTAAAAACAGCCCGGCTACGCTTGATGATGTTATAAACGATATGGCTAAGGCCGATGTTTTATTTTTCGGGGAAGAGCATAACGATTCTACCGGCCACCAGCTGGAGTTTATCCTGTTTCAGAAACTGGCAGAAAAGTACCCGGCGAAGGTAGCCTTAACCATGGAGATGTTCCAAACCGATTGCCAGGTGGTGCTGAATGAATACCTTGCAGGCTTTATCCGCGAAAAGAACCTGATAACCGAAGGCCGCGCCTGGAAGAATTATAAAGATTACCGCCCAATGGTAGAGCTGGCTAAAACAGCGCATATCCCGGTTATTGCAGCCAACACCCCTACCCGCTATACCAATATGGTTACACGCGTTGGCTTAGGCGGCCTGCAGCAACTGGATACCAAAGCAAAGGCGTGGTTACCTCCCCTGCCAATTGACACCGCTACCGGTGCTTATTACGAAAAATTTGTGGCTATTATGGGCGGGCACAGTGCTATGGGCGCTTTAAAGGTATACCAATCGCAAAACCTGTGGGATGCAACCATGGGCTACAACATTGCCCAATTCTATAAAGCCAACAAAGGGTTCAAGATCTTCCAGGTAAACGGTGGTTTCCATAGCGAAGAAAAACTGGGCACCGTTGCGCAATTGCAAAAATATGCGCCAAAAGTAAAGGTAATAAACGTACAAGCCTACGCCGACGACAGCTTTGAAAACCCCGACTGGACCAAATACACTAAATTCGGCGACTATATCATCATAACAGACCCAAAATTGCCGAAGACATTTTAAGTTAGTGAGTAGTGAGTAGTGAGTAGTGAGTAGTGAGTAGTGAGTAGTGAGTAGTGAGTAGTGAGTAGTGAGTAGTGAGTAGTGAGTAGTGAGTAGTGAGTAGTGAAAAATTGCTTTACTGAATGTTGGTTTTAAAATTCTGAAAATTTATTAATTCTGAAAATGCTGATTCAGACAACATCAACTGTTCATGCTCACTCCTCAAAGTTTATCATCTCCGCAAGCCTTTTAGGGGCCACTTCGCAGTAGGCAGTTTTGAGCAACTCGGTAAACATTTCGGGTTTTACGGTTTGCAGGTTTACATGCGTCCACCCTTGTTTACCCCACTTGTTGGGCACGGGGTAAATTACAGTACTATCAAATGTGCAGAATATATCCTGCTCCGCAACAGATAACTTTACAGTAGCCCGGTTATGTTCGGGCACCATAGTTGCGAAGATCTTTTTATTTACTTTGAACGAAGTTTTCTCAAAGTGTGGTTCTTCGGTAACCTCAGGGAGTGAAAGTGCAATTTGGCGAAAGGTTGCGGTGTCGATCATCTATTCATTCCTTATTAAATCTACACCATTATTTCTACAACCGATTATCCTCATAAAGCTGGGAGCATTATTATCTGGCAAACGCCTCAAAATTAATGTATCGCAAGGTGCAAGTCCGGGGTCAAACCGCATTGCCAGCTGTGTTTTCTTTCCTCCCCTGGTATAATCTAATTTCACATAATGCGACATAGATCTGCCTTCCTGAACTTCATAAACAGAATCAACCCGGCAATAAACTGTTATACCACTTGAGGCCAGCTTAGATGATACCTGTTTTTCATTATACTGAACACCAAACCAAATGGAAATTGCAATAATTGGTGCGAGTATCAAACCAATGTACAGCACTGCCTTTTCATCCTGTTTACTGTAATAAATCACAATAAAGTTTATTTTTTCGCCGCCAGTATATCCCTTATTTCAGCTAATAATACTTCTTCTTTAGTTGGGGCTGGCGGTGCAACTGATGTTTCAGCAGCTTCTTGTTTCTTTAGCGAATTAATGGCTTTTACCACAATAAATATACAAAAAGCAATAATCAGAAACTGAATAATTGAGTTTATAAAGTTACCGTAATGGATAGCAACCTCCTCCACCTTTGCTGCCGGGTTTGCATCAGTAAGAATTATCTTTTTATCAGAAAAATCAACGCCGCCCGTAATATATCCTATTGGCGGCATTATAACATCGGCAACTAATGAGGTTACTATTTTACCAAAAGCGGCTCCGATAATAACACCGACAGCGAGGTCGACCACATTGCCACGCATGGCAAATTCTTTAAACTCCTTAATAAAAGCCATGGTATCTTGTTTATATATTTTAAAGTTACTAAAAACTACAACCCGCCCAAACAAATTATTATTAAAAGCATTTACACCAATAAACACAGTTGCTTTCTTATTTTTTAAGTTAAGGTAATTGATGTACTTTTGCTTCCGTCTACTTATTATGCTAAAACAGAATCTCCAACAAAAACTTTTACAAAAACTATCGCCGCAGCAAATACAATTTATAAAATTGTTGCAGGTGCCTACCGTATCGCTTGATACGCGTATTAAAGAAGAGCTGGAAGAAAACCCCGCCCTCGAAGACATCAGCCTTACTAATATTAACGAGCCCGAGGAACAATACCCGGACCGTGACCCGGATGAGGACACCTACAATGGCGACGATGAGAAGGGCGAGATGGATGAGTTTAATATAGACGATTACCTGCAGGAAGATAACGTGAACGATTACGGCTCGCGCTATGACCAGAACGGTGATGATGAAGACGAACGCAAAGAAATCCCAATAGCGGTGCAAAGCTCATTCTTTGAGATGCTGCAATCACAGCTGGATCTGCTCCCGCTCTCTGATAAAGATTTTAAGATCGGCCAGCAGATCATTGGCAGCCTGGATGATGATGGTTACCTGCGCAGGCCTATCATGTCGTTAACCGACGACCTGGCCTTCTCGCAGAACGTTATTGCCGAAGACGAAGAGGTAGAGGATATGCTAAAGGTGATCCAAAGCTTTGACCCTGCCGGTGTTGGCGCCCGCAGCCTGCAGGAATGCCTGCTGATACAGCTTCGTAAAAAAGACCCCGCCGACCCTATTATTAAAAAAGCGATAATGGTAGTTGAGGACTACCTGGACGAGTTTACCCGCAAGCACTACGATAAGCTGGAGCGATCGTTAAACATGAACTCCATTGAACTGCGCGGTGTGGTGAATGAGATACTAAAGCTTAACCCAAAACCGGGCGACAGCAACGAGGTAAGCACCAAGCAAATGCAGGTGATCCCTGATTTCCATATTACCAATAATGATGGTTTCCTGATCCTGACGCTGAACTCCAAGAACGCGCCTGAACTTAAGGTGAGCCGTTCTTACCAGGAAATGTTTCAGCATTATGATAAGGCATCGCAAAAGGACAAAAAACTTAAAGAGGCGGTACAATTTGTAAAGCAAAAGCTGGATTCGGCAAAGTGGTTTATTGATGCTATTAAACAACGCCAGCAAACACTGCTGAAAACCATGAACGCCATAATGCAATACCAATATGATTTCTTTTTAACCGGCGACGATAAAAACCTTCGCCCGATGATCCTGAAAGACATTGCCGACAGAATTGGGATGGATATTTCTACCGTATCACGTGTAGCTAACTCTAAATATGTGCAAACCGAGCACGGCACCTTCCTGCTAAAATCGTTCTTCTCAGAGGCTATCCAAACCGAAAGCGGCGAAGAAGTTTCTAACAAAGAGGTTAAAAAGATCCTGGAAGAGCACATTGGCAAAGAAGACAAGCGCCACCCCCTCGCCGACGAAAAACTTACCGATATCCTGAAAGACGCCGGCTACAACATAGCCCGCCGCACCGTAGCCAAATACCGCGAGCAAATGAATATCCCCGTAGCGAGGCTGAGGAAGGAGCTGTAAGATAGAGACAAGAGGTTAGAATCAAGAGATAAGACTTAGGCTCAAGAGCAGGAATAATATTGAGAAGCTTACCATCGCGTCATTGCGAGGCACGAAGCAATCTTCGATAGAAAAGCCGGCAACAAGCATGTCTAAGATTGCTTCGTACCTCGCAATGACGCGTTTTTTATTACAAAAGCCATTAACGTTTGTTAAAGGCCTTTGTACTTCCATATCTTGATTCTTGGCTCTTATCTCTTGATTCTCCCCCACCAACTAATTAAAACCCATGCTGCGGGCTCTTTAAATTATACCTGTTGTTTAGCAGGATACCTAATACAATCTCGTGCGAGCCGTTGCTTACGGTGCGCAGGGCCGATGTGGTGATATCGTATGAGTAACCTACGTTCACTATCGAACTTAGGTTAAAGCCTGCCAGTACCGCGTAAGAATCGTCCTTACGGAAGGATGCGCCGAACCAGAACCTATCACGAAAGGAAAGTTTCATGTTAATATCAAAGGATACCGGTGCGGGATCAATAAATTTAAGCAAGGCCGAAGGCAGCAGGGTAACATCATCAGAAAGAAAAAGCTTATAACCGCCTGTTACAAAAAAATGCGGTACGGTTTTACTTTGCTGCGCCGTGTTGGGTACTGCTGACGTTAAGTAAAGGTTTTGTGAAAGCAGCTGCTGGGCAGATACCCCGAAATAATAATCAGATGCATAAGCCCAAATACCAATGCCCACATCGGGTTTCCACTGGCTGGTTGCCAGGTTGTTTATCACGTTGTCGTTTTGATCTACTACAGTAATCAGATCCCTGTTTAAAGATAGGTTATTAACACCTGCGGATACACCAACCGACATGTTCAACCTATCGGTAAGGCCTAAGTGGTATGCGTACGTAGCGTTAAGATTGGTTTGTGATATTGGCCCGGCCTTATCAGATACTACCATAAAACCTATACCATGGTGCGGCTCTGCAGCGCGGTAATACTGCGTGTACAACCTGCTGGATGGGTTCTCGCCGCCCGATGCCGGGAAAGCCGTTGCATCGCCCTGTAAAAAGTTATCGCCAATAGGTGCGTTTATGCTGAAGTAGCTGGTTACCGGCGCACCTTCTAAACCGGTCCACTGGCTGCGGTTACCCAGTTTAACATCGGTATAATTCTCAATACCGCTTACCGCCGGGTTTAACAAAAAGTTGTTAAACACATATTGCGTGTATTGCGGACGCTGCTGCGCAATGGTTATTTGCACACATACACAAAGCACTAAAAGTAAAAGTAAATTTCTCTTCAACATTATCTTATTATTGTGACACTGCCCGAAACTGTTTTCCGGCCGTTTTTAGGATTTATAATATAGTAATAGGTACCGGCAGGCAAATCTGTGCCTTTGTATCGTCCATCCCAGGGCACGCCATAACCAACAGACGAATATACCTTTTCTCCGTATCGGTTGTATATGTCTACGGTGTTTCCGGGGTAACTTTCTAAATATTTTATCTGGAAGGTATCGTTAACCCCATCGCCATTTGGGGTAAAGGCATTAGCAATATTTAATTTCTTAAGCACTTTAATATAAACCTGGTCTACAACCTGGCAATCATTCCCGGTTGTTACGGTTAGCGTATAGGTAATATTATCGGTAGCCGTTGATACTGGTTTTAACACGTTATCCAGATCGAGCCCGGTGGATGGCGTCCATTTGTAAGATAAATTATCGCCACTGGCTGTTGCGTTTATTAATACCGATTCGCCCTCGAGCAGGATCAGATCGCGGCTAGCATCCGCAGTTGGGGTTGGGTAAACCGTAATGTCCTGTGATGTTACATATGTGCAACTGTTTTTATCGGTAAAAGTACAGGTTATAGTTGTAACACCCGGCCCGGCAGCAGCAGGATTAAAAACGCCATTTGTATTTACACCTTTGCCGCTAAAAACAGCTGTGCCTTCGTAACCATTTTTATCAACCGTTATTTGCGTGGACTGCGCTTCCTGGCATATCGGTTCAATTTGCTGAACATTCACTAACGGATTAGCCGATACAGTTACATCGTGTTCCATTACATTCATACAGGTTTGGCCCGAGTATACTTCCATCCGCACGGTGTAGGTTTTGGTAGCCGGCGAATTAAATAAAGCATAAGTATGGTTGTATTTACGGCTGGCTGGTATGTTATTGCCGGTAAAGGTTTCGGCATCCTGCTGGTTGTTTTTCCAATCGTAATACCATATCACTTTGGTTAATCGGCCAAAGGTAAGTGTAGCCGCTTCTGTAAAAATAACCGGGGCATTACTGCATAAGCCGTCCGGAGATTCCACTGTAAAATCAGCATTGGGTATGGCACCATTTACGGTAAACTCTTTTTCTTTGGTAACCGAGCAACCACTTGCTAATGTTACGGTTAACGTAACCTTATAATTATCGGCTCTGGTGTAGCTGTGCCTGGCATTCTTTATAGTTGAGGTGTTGGGGTTTTGTGCCGTTGCCCTGTCATCCCCAAAATTCCAGAGGTAGGTGAAGCCTGCCTCGCTGCCATCGGCAATTTTAGTGGCATCGGTAAATTGGGCTACATTATCTTCAATGCAAATTTCGGGCATTATAAAATCAACCTCAGGTAACGGAAAAATGTCTATCTCCTGTGTTGCAGCCACGCTTTCGCAACCACTTTCGGCCACAACAATTAGTTTAATGGTGGTTTTACCTGTAACTGCAAATACGTGTGTAAAAGGCTTATCATCGGTATAGGTTTCTGTTGTACCATCACTAAAATCCCATATGCGTTTGGCAATTTTCCCAACCGCTATAACCGATCTGTCTGTAAAAGTAACCTCCTGCCCCACACAGCCGGGAGCAGAAATTGTAAAAGTGGCATCTGGTTTTTTTGCTATTACAATTGTTTGCGGCTGTGTTGTAGATGAGCATTCGTTTTCGTTACTAACGGTAAGTACAACATTATAACTGCCGGGGTTGGTAAATATGTGTTCGGGGTTTTGCAGTTCGGAGGTTTTACCATCGCCAAAGTCCCATTGCCATTTTTTCACTGCAGAATTAGTAACCGAGGTTTCGTCCTTAAAATAAGTTACGTCACCCGGGCATCCCGTTATAAAACTGAATTTAGGTACGGGATAATCAGATATCGTAAAATCAAAATCAATATCATTAGAGCTGCCGCATTCGTCTGCCACGGGGTTTAAAACAGTAGCTGTTATTGAGTATTCACCCAGCGGATATTTAACTATTTTAGGGTATTCGTAAGTGTACAAAGTAACGGCCTCTTTTGTAACAGTTGATGTTACCACCGGGTCGTTATCAGTAAATGCAGCAGAGCCATCGTTAAACGCCCACCGTATCTGGCCTGTTTCAAAAGGCAAGGTAAGCTGTAGTTTATATTCGCTACCGGCGCAGCCATTAATTTGTATTTTGCTGCTTAGGGGGTCTTTAAAAGCCACGCTCTCATTAAGGTTTTTTAAATTTGTGCCGGCAGAATACCCGTAAGATTCATGATCGCCAAAGCCATAGGCAATAGCATTAAAGCCATCCGCTGCATTTATGTAATGTGTACCGTTAGCTACGTTTATTTGCGCGTAGGAATAAGTTGGGTCTTCATTAAGCGGGGTAAAGCCTGTAAATGGCTGCCCATCCAGCATAAAAGTTTCTTTTGCGGTGGTTTTAATAACAATATTAATGTAACTGGCTAAAATATTAGCATTGGGCGATGAGTAAAGCGCCACATGATCAAGCGTTTGCTCAAGCGGGTTAAGGTAGATCATCTCCGGATCGCCCAAATCACCTGAAGTTTCTCCCGCATCACATACTTCGCCTAATTGCTTACCCTGGGTAACAGCATACTGCGCAACCTGTATAGGCTTATCGGCAGTAATTGTATTAGTTTTTTGTGAAGGAAACTCATAGTAAAGGTTGTTATAAGCTGTTGGTGATATAACCTTTCCATCTATCTTAAGTGTAGTATTGGCGCTGCTAAAAAACACCCGGAAGATGTCATAATTGCGGTTTTTTAATGGCACAGTAATGTAGTTTTTACCCCAGGCAGAAATTGGATAAACCTGCTGAAACAGGTTATCAGACGATAGTTGCCCATCTTCGCAGCCTATACCAATTTTTGTGCTCCCTGCAAATACTGCTATTCTTTTACACTCTCCCGAACCCGAACTGATGGCCCTGACGCGCGACCCACTAAGATCAAACCGGGAAAGCGCCTGGTACACCTCCCCTTTTTTTAAATTAACAACAAAACTGGCTGATTTGCCATCCAGTAAAGCCGCTGAAGGGGTTATTTCTACAGCGGTATCATCTTCTACTGCTACAACCATAAAAGCAGAGTAAGAAAGTGCATTTTGATTGGATGCCTGAGTGTAATTTAATGAGTAATAATCCTTCCCCAAAACGTTTACCGGCAACAAAAGCGTAGCGCCCGACACATTGTTAGCATAGATATGCGCATAAACAGCAATTTTTTTTAGTGAGGTTATATGGATGCCCCGCATAAACTGCCCCTGCTGTTTTATATATGCACTTGAGGGAACCGCAACCTGGGTTATTTGTTTAGCTGTAACCGTAAAAGGGATAGATATATTACCCTCCGCAATTTCCACTTTACCGGCAGTGTTTACATCACCGGTTATATAGAGGACCATGGTGCTGGCTTCATCCTGAATATGAGACATGTAGGCTGTCCAAAACTCCTTCCCCTGGTTAGTTTGAGCAAACCCAACATAATTGCAGCAGATTAAAAAGAGCGCAAATGCAAAACGGGTAGCCTTTATTCTGTTCAACTTGTGGTTATATTTATTAATCTGCTAAAAAAACAACACAGATGAGTTATAAAAATACACAATTTGCTCAAGTTTAATACGCCTGTTTATAAAGATTGAAGTATATCCATTTTGATAATTAAAGGGCTACCTTATCAGGTCGCTTAAAAAAACTTATCGGGGTTTGGCACAAGGTTAAGGAACGATTCAAAATTTTCCTCGTAGTGGGTTTTATCCAGCTTATAATAAAATGCCCCCTTTTTAGATGATTGTTTATCTTTTTCGGCCTGTTTTACAAGCAGACCGGTAGAAAGCAGCTTACGGCTGAAGTTGCGGTCGTCAAACTCGGTTTGATAAACACCTTCGTATAAGGCCTGTAATTGCGGAATGGTAAATTTATCGGGCAGTAATTGAAACAATATTGGGTGCAGGGCGGCTTTGTAACGCAGTTGTTTTTTGGCAGCCTTAACCATATCAGCATGATCAAACACCATCTCGGGCATTTCGCGCAATAAAAACCATTCGGGGCTGTGTTCGCCGCTTAATTGTTCTTCGTACTGGTGAATATCTATAAGGGCAAAATAAGCCAAAGCTAAGGTGCGTTCTACCGGGTCACGGTCGGGTTTACCAAATACCCCCACCTGCTCCATATACACATTTTTAAGGCCGGTGCGTTCTTCCAGGATTCTGTCGGCAGCGTCTTCGGGGCTTTCTGATGGGTTGATAAAGCCGCCCATCAGCGACCACTTGCCCTGCTCAGGAATAAGGCTGCGTTTTACCAGTAACAATTTAACGTTTGCGCCATCAAATCCAAATATGATACAATCTACAGCTACTAAAATTCTCTTTTGTCCCGAATATGCGTGCATTATAAGTCCAGTTTATTTACAAGTGTAAAAATAATTTGGCATTTTATGTAATGCTTTTGTAACGAAACATTTTACATGCTACTGATATTTAAAATAGATTGATATTTACTTTAACATTCTGAAAAAAACATCCATTTTGGAAACTATCCTTAATATAGCCAGCCTCAACAAAACCTATAAAAGCGCCGGGCGCACACTAACGGTTTTAGATAATATAAATTTCGCCATATCAGCGGGTTCCACCAATGCCATAGTAGGCCCTTCTGGCAGCGGCAAAACCACCCTGCTTGGCCTTTGCGCCGGGCTTGATAGCGCTACAAGCGGCATTGTAGAACTCAACGGTGTAAACTTTGGCAACCTGAGCGAAGATAAACGCGCGCAGGTACGTAACCAGTACGTGGGTTTTATCTTCCAGAATTTTCAGCTGCTGCCTACACTTACGGCTTTAGAAAATGTAATGGTACCCTTGGAGCTACGGGGTGAAAAGAATATTAAAGCCCGCTCTTTAGACCTGCTGGATAAAGTAGGCCTTGCCGACCGCGGCCACCACTACCCTGCCCAGCTATCGGGCGGCGAGCAGCAGCGGGTATCGCTGGCGCGGGCGTTCTCTAATTCGCCCAAAATCCTTTTTGCCGATGAACCGACAGGTAATTTGGATGCCGAAACCAGCGAAAAAGTGGTAAAACTCATCTTCGACCTGAACCGCGAGGCGGGCACCACGCTGGTGTTGGTAACGCATGATTTGGAGCTGGCCGCCAAAACGCACCGTATCTTAAAAATCAAAGGCGGCAAACTGGTATCCGACGAGCAAACCATTAACCAACAGGCCGGCTAATGGATAACGTAAATTATAACCGCAAAATAAACTTCGGCTGGCTGTTTAAAATGGCCCTGCGCGATAGCCGCCGCAACCGCAGCAGGCTGCTGCTGTTTATCTCGTCTATCGTATTCGGCATAGCTGCATTGGTAGCTATCTATTCTTTTAAATACAATATCCAAAACGATATTAACAGCCAGGCCGCTACCTTAATTGGTGCAGATTTAACCGTAAACGGTAACAAAGCGCCCGATAAAAAGCTGCAAAAATTATTGGATTCCCTTGGCGGCGACCGCTCGCAGGAGCGCAGCTTTGCTTCTATGATCTATTTTCCGCGTACAAAAGGTGTAAGATTAGGCAATGTGAAAGCCTTGCAGGGGGCCTTCCCTTACTACGGCAGTTTAGAAACCACTCCATTGCAGGCTGGTACCAGTTTCAGAACCGGCAAGTATGCATTGGTTGATAAAACGCTGATGCTGCAATTCAATGTTAAGATAAATGATTCTGTAAAAATTGGTAACACAACCTTTCTGATCGCCGGTATTCTCAACAAAGCGCCCGGGCAAACCGGCATAGCAGCGGGCATTGCCCCTGTAGTGTATATCCCTTTTAAATACCTGGAGCAAACCGGGCTAACCGGTAAAGGCAGCCGCATCAACTACAATTATTATTACAAGTTTAAGCCCGGCACCGATGTTGAAAAACTGGCCAAAAAAATAGAGCCCACGCTGGATAAAGCCGACTATGGTTACGATACTGTAGAAGGCCGCAAGGAAAATACCGGCCGGTCGTTCGGCGATCTTTCGCGCTTTTTATCGCTGGTTGGGTTTATAGCTTTGCTGCTGGGCTGCGTGGGTGTAGCCAGCGCCATTAATATTTACATCAGGGAGAAGATCGCTTCTATCGCCATTATGCGCTGCATGGGTGTTAAGGCATCAGAGGCATTTTTAATTTACCTTATTCAGATCACCGGTATTGGGCTTATAGGTTCTGTAGCGGGCGCTTTATTGGGTACAGGCATCCAGCATTTGCTGCCTATGGTATTGAAAGATTTTCTGCCTTTTACCATCTCGGTAAGTATCTCTTGGATGGCGGTTTGGCAGGGCATAGCTTTAGGGGTCATCATCTCGGTAATGTTCGCGTTGTTGCCGCTGATCAACATCCGTAACATTTCGCCCCTTAACACCTTGCGCATGTCTTTTGAGGAAAGCGCTACCAAACGCGATCCGTTCCGTTGGCTGGTTTACCTGCTGGTGCTGCTGTTTGTAGTATCCTTCTCTTACCTGCAGTTAGAAGACTGGCAGGGAGCTGTTCTATTCACTATCGGTATCCTCATCGCGTTCCTTATTCTTACGGCTATTGCCTGGCTGTTGATCCGCTTCACCCGGGTGCTCATTAACAGCTCATGGAGTTATATATTGAGGCAGGGCTTTGCTAACTTATACCGGCCGAATAATCAAACCATTATTTTAACCGTGTCTATCGGTTTAAGCACGGCATTTATCAGCTCATTATTTTTGATTCAGCAGTTGCTGGTAGCCCAGGTTACGCTTTCATCCAGCGGTAACCAAAGCAACATGATCTTGTTTGATATCCAAACCAGCCAGGAAAAAGCTATTGCCGATATCACCCGCAAACTAGGCCTGCCGGTACTATCGCAGGTGCCTATCATCACCATGCGGTTGGAGCAGGTGAACGGTAAAACCGCCGCCGATGCCAAAAAGGACAGCACCCTGCGTATGTCGCCGCGTGCTTTTGCCTATGAGTATCGGGTTACCTATCGCGATTCTATCACTTCATCAGAACAGATTGTAGCGGGTAAGTTTGAAGGTAAAACCACGCCGGGTAAAGATATCCCGGTTTCTGTGGAGGAGCGCCTGTCCCAACGTATTAATGTAAAAGTTGGCGACAAGCTGTTATTTAACGTACAGGGCGTAATGATGCCTGCTTATGTGAGCAGCATCCGCAAGGTAAACTGGAACAAGATCCAAACCAACTTCCAGGTAGTGTTTCCGCTTGGGGTGCTGGAAGATGCGCCGCAGTTCCATGTATTGCTTACCCATGTGCCATCTAACCAGGCATCGGCAAAATACCAGGAGGCTGTGGTAAAACAGTTCCCCAATGTATCTATTATAGATCTTGGCCTGGTGCTTACCGTACTGGATGAACTGCTGGATAAGATAGGCTATGTGATTAAATTCATGAGCGGCTTTAGTATTCTTACCGGGATCATCGTACTCATTTCCTCCGTACGCATCAGCAAATACCAGCGTATAAAAGAAAGTGTGCTGCTGCGTACAATGGGTGCCAGCCGCAGGCAGATCTTTGCTATAACCGCTTTGGAATATTTATTCCTGGGCGCTTTATCAGCATTAACCGGCATTGTTATTGCCATTGCATCCAGCTGGCTGCTGGCCAAATACCAGTTTGATACGCCATATACTGTTAATTTTTTACCGGTTGCGACTATCTTTTTCATCATTACAGCGTTAACAGTAATAATAGGCTTGCTGAACAGCCGCGGTATTTTAAATAAACCACCGCTGGAGGTTTTGCGATCTAACGCTTAAAACATATTAATTCAGATCATGATCCGTCAATTAAAAATAAGTTCTGTACTTGCCCTAACGGTATTGCTTGCTGCCTGCGGCGGCGATAAAAAAACATCCGGCACTGATACTACAGCTGCTAAAACGGAAGCCACGGCAACCGGCGCTAAAAAAACTATCCTGTATTTTGGTGATAGCTTAACCGCCGGTTACGGACTGGATGATGTATCACAGGCCTTCCCCAATGCGGTGCAGGCTAAGATAGATTCGGCCAAACTGCCTTACACCACAGTAAATGCAGGCCTCAGCGGCGAAACTTCTGCCGGCGGCCTCGGCCGTATAGATTGGCTTTTGAAACAGCATTTAGATGTATTTATATTGGAACTGGGCGCTAACGACGGCCTCCGCGGTCTTCCTGTTAGTGATACCAAAAAGAACTTACAGGCTATAGTAGATAAAGTAAAGGCCAAATACCCAAATGCTAAACTGGTATTACTGGGGATGCAGGTACCACCTAATATGGGTGCTACCTACTCGGCAGATTTTAAAAATGTATTCCCTGCCCTTGCTACTAAGAATAATATGACGCTGGTGCCCTTCCTGCTGCAAGGCGTTGGCGGTGTACGTGCCTTAAACCAGGCCGATGGCATCCACCCTACCGAAGAAGGCGCTAAAATATTGGCGGCAAATGTTTGGAAAGAATTGAAGGGAATATTGTAAGGAATTGGAGTATGGTGATTTCACAGAACCACATTCCCGACTAACTAATAACAATTGTCATCCTGAGCGACAGCGAAGGATCTAATCTACGCCGTGCAGGTCGACTATTTAGATACTTCGTTCCTCAGTATGACAATAATGCGCAGCAATTTTCACAGAACCATGCTCCCGACGAACTAATAACAATTGTCATCCTTGAGCGACAGCGAAGGATCTAATCTACGCCATGCTTATAAACTATTTTGCATTGCGACTATTAGATACTTCGTTCCTCTCTGTATGACAATAATGTGCAGCAGCTTAATGCCCCGCTACCATTTCCACCTTCTTCACCCTTAAATTATTCAGCGCGAACCATAGGATAGCAATAAAGCTGATACCGGGTACCAGGTAGGCCACTTGTATGTTAAACATATCAGATACGCGGCCCATAACCGGCGGCAGGATAGCACCGCCCACAATGCCCATAATGACGAGCGATGAACCTAACTTGGTTTGCGCACCCAGGTTGCGAATGCTCAGCGAGAATATGGTTGGGAACATGATTGACATAAAGAACCAAACGGCCATCAGCGTGTAAACCGCGGCGCGGCCATCCAGGTTAACGGCAGAGATAATCAATATAATATTGATGATAGCATAGGTAACCAGCAGTTTAACCGGGTTGAAATACTTCATTAATATTGTACCGATGAATCTGCCTGCCATAAAGCCTAAAAATGCCAGCGGCAGGTAAATGGTTGATGCATCCTTCTCTGGAATAGCGCCAACCTTCTCGCTAAAGCGGATAAAAAAGCTGCTTACACATGCTTGTCCGCCTACGTAAAAAAACTCGGCCAGCACGCCCGACATCAATTGCTTATTCTTCAACAGTTCGGCAATGCGCGCGCTTAACGGGCGTTCCTCATCGCTTTCCAGTTCGCCGCTTTCTTCTTTAATTACCGGGAACGCAGTTCGCCATACCATTATTGCTACTAAAAAAACAACAATGCTGATGATGATATAAGGTACCTGTACCGATGATGCTTCTTTATTTAAATATTCGTTCAACTGATCGCCAGACATGCCTTTCTCTTCTGAGGCGGTTAATGTTTTGCCTGATAAAATAAACACACCGCCGATGTATGGGCCTACAGTTGCTGCCAACCCGTTAAAAGATTGCGCAAAGTTAATACGCTGGGTAGCTTTCTCCGGTTCGCCAATTAAGGTAATCAGCGGATTGGCTGCGGTTTCTAAGAACGCCATGCCCGAGAAAACCACAAACAATGCCCCTAAAAAGAACGCGTAATTTCTAACAGCCGCTGCAGGGTAAAACAAAGCTGCGCCAAATGAAAACAGCAATAAGCCTAAAATGATGCCGCCCTTATAGCCATACTTCTTCATAAATAATGCTGCCGGGATGGGCAGCAGAAAGTAGGCAATGTAAGATGCCGAATCGATCAGCGACGATTGGAAATCGGTTAGCTGGCAGGCCTTCTTCAGGTGCGGAATAAGGATAGGGTTCATATTCAGCGCAAATCCCCATATAAAAAACAAGGAGGTTATTAGGGCTACCGCTGCTGCGTTGTTATTTTTAGACATTAGTTTAACGTGTTAGATTTAACCAGGTACAATTGGCGGGCTGAATATATAATTATTTAACGGAGCTTTTATCTCTTAAGTTAATTTCATGCTCATACCATTTAATACCATGCTCATTTGCTTTACTTCCACATTAAATTCACATCAAAAGAGCGTGGTAATACCGGCTTTTGTGGTTATATCATACCGCTTAAATGCCCTTTAACCTTCAATGGCTTAAAAGCGAGATGGTTTTGGTATCTTTGCACCCTTAAAATTTGAGTAATGGTGTGGGCAGAAAAATTTAAGCTGAATAAGCAACTGGTAAAATCGGTAACCGAAGCAGGGTTTAACGTACCCCGGGAAATGCAGCTAAGAACCCTTACCCGCATAACCGGCGGGCAGGATATCATAGCCGTTGGCCCCGAAGGCTGTGGTAAAACTACTGCTATGGTGCTGGGTACCCTTAACCGTTTTAACCACAAAGCCGACGGCGTGCCCCGTGCGCTGATTCTCGCTCCCGACCAGGAACGGGTGTTTGCCATTATTGCCCAGTTTGAAAGATTGAACCGCAACACCTCCATTCGCATTGTAGGCTTGCACACCGGCGCAGGTGTTGATGTGCAAATGGATGACCTTGCCGATGGTGCCGATATTGTTGTGGCCACGCCAGACCGCGCCCGCGCCATCTACCTTAAATTGGGCCTCAACCTTAACAAGGTTACGTTTTTAGCTATAGACGATGCGCACCTGATTGTAAAACAAGGCATGCAGCTGCCCGTAGTTGAACTGGCCAACAGTATTGACAAGGGCCAGCACCTGGTATTCAGCGAGGTATTGCACGATAAGCTGCACAAAATGATAGCGCCTTTTATGGTGCTGCCGGCAACTATTGAAGTAGATGAATTGCCCGAAGATAAGATAGAAACGCATCCGCAGATATTATACCAGGTACCCAACTTTGGCACCAAGCTTAACCTGCTGAACTTGTTTATGTATGATGAGGAACTGTTTACCAAAACAGTTGTATTTGCCAACACCAAACAAACTGCCGAAAAGATCTACAAAAGCCTGGAGAACCGTCTGCGCGGCGCTGTTGCCATGCTGAACCCAAGCTTTTTTGAATTTAATAAAGTTAACGATATAGCCGAATTTAAGGCAAGCAACGAGGTAAGGGTGTTGGTAATAGCCAACGAAAACACCGAAGCAGTGGAGCTGGATGGCATCCCCTTCATTATTCACCTTGATTTACCGCTTGATAAAGAAGTGTTTATTAGTCATGTGTTGAACAATACCCCTGCTTCTGAAGAAGAAACGCTTGCCATTACCTTTGCTACCGATATTGAGTTAGACCAGGTACGTAAAATTGAGCAGGCAACCGGGCAAAAAATGCAGTCGGTAGAGCTACCGGAAGAACTGGTGATAGAAAAAGACCGCAAGCAAAAGGAGAGCGAAAAAGAAGCTAAACAACCTGCAAAGGCCGACCCTAACAAATATGTACCGGGCGATGCTTTCCATGAAAAGAAACCGGAGAACGCCAAAACCTACAACTACAGCTCGGGTACCAAGGCTAAGATGAATAACAAGCGCAAGCACTAAGCCCGGTTTATAAGGGCATCTGTTTGTGCGATTTGATGTAAAGGTCTTCTACCTTTTTGCGTGCCCATGGCGTTTTACGCAAAAATTTAAGGCTTGAGCTTACACTCGGATCATCCAGAAAACAATTGATGCGGATGCGGTAACCCAACTCGGCCCAGCCAAAGTGTGCCACTAAAGCGTTCAGGATAGCTTCGAGTGTTTTACCGTGGAGCGGGTCTTTAGAAGGTTCTTGCATGGTGGCAAAAATACAATTTCCTGTTGTTTATTTAACCACTGAGGAACAGGAGAAAACAGTAAAGCCTTAACCCTTGTGGGGATTAAGGCTTTGCTGTAATAATGAGCTGTAAATTAATCCAGCACCACCTGTTTCATTTTGGGCGTTAGCAAGTGCATAATAAACCATGCAAGCAGGTACGCGCACGCGCAGATGATGAAAATGATGTTATATCCTGCCGTGATGTTGCCTGCTTCTTTAGCAGTTTCTAAAATATAGCCGATGAATACCGGGAACAACATCCCGCCTACTGAACCGGCCATCCCCCCTATCCCCACTACAGAACTTACCGCCCGTTTAGGGAACATATCTGATGCCGTAGTGAAGATATTGGCGCTCCAGGCCTGGTGCGCAGCTGCAGCAAGGCTAATTAAGCCTACAGCCTGCCAGATGTTGGTAGCATACCTTGCCGCGAAGATCGGCAGCACGCAAAGCGCAAAGATCAGCATGGATGTTTTACGGGCTTTAAAGATAGGCATACCTCGTTTTATCAGCCATGATGAAAGGTATCCCCCGCCAATACTGCCTATTGTAGTAGCGGTATAAACCAATACCAAAGGTAAGCTTGGCTTTTTAAGATCGAGGTTGAACGTGGTAGCAAAATAAGATGGCAGCCAAAACAGCAGGAAATACCAGATAGGATCGGTTAATAGCTTCCCAAAAAAGAAGGCCCAGGTTTGGCGGATCTTGAAAAGCTGCAGCCATCTAACTTTAGGCTCGGGGCCGTTGTTGGCAATTTCTTCCCCTGTATCGCTGTTAATAAATTCAATTTCCTCGGGCGTGATCTTTTTATGTTTGGCAGGAATCTCGTAAAAGATCAACCAAAATGCCAGCCATATAAAACCTATAGCACCGGTGATAAGGAAGGCCATTTGCCAGCCGTACACCCCCAAAATCCAGGGCACCATAACCGGCGCAACAACGGCACCTATGTTTGCTCCCGAATTAAAGATGCCTGTAGCCAAAGCCCGCTCCCTTTTAGGGAACCATTCAGCCACTACCTTAATAGCCGCCGGGAAGTTACCCGATTCGCCCAGGCCCAATGCGGCACGTACAACACCGAACCCAAAAGTTGATTTTACGATAGCATGCAGCATAGCTGCTATGCTCCAAACAATAAGCGATATAGTGTACCCCAGCTTTGTACCTATCTTATCAATAAACCCGCCAAATATTAGCAAACCAAGCGCATATGCACCGGTAAAAGCCATTACTATATGGCTGTAATCGGTTTCTGTCCAACTGAACTCTTTTTCGAGTGTGGGCTTTAAGAGGCCAATCACCTGCCTGTCGAGGTAATTGATGGTGGTGGCAAAAAACAGCAATACCACAACACCCCATCTGTAGGTAACGGGTGGGTTCTTCTTCATAATTCAGGTTAATAACTATTTGCTTAGCTGCACTAATTCAAGTGCTTTAACAGTATCGGTATATAATTGGTCGTATAGTTTTTCGTCGAGTACCTGTTTGCTGATCAGTTTGCTTCCCATCCCAACTGCGCAAACGCCCGAGCGGAACCAGGCTGAAATATTACCCGCCTCTATCTCTACCCCGCCGGTAGGTATAAACAGCTGCCCCCGGAACAATTCCCGTATCGAGGCCACAAAAGCCGGCCCTAAAATATTCGCCGGGAACAACTTGATGAGCATTGCTTTATACTGCTGTGCAATATGGATCTCGGTAGGCGTCATACACCCCGGGATCCATAGCATATTGTTGGCATCGGCTACCATGGCCACCTCGTTATTCAATATAGGCGATACCAAAAAATCGGCACCGGCTTCTACAAAAGCTTCTGCTTCCAGCCCGGTTTTAATGGTACCTATGCCTAAATACATGCCGGGCATTTCTTCTTTAACAGCTTTTTTCAGGATGCTGAAATTGGGCAGGGCTTCTTTACCGCGGTTGGTATATTCAAGCACGCGCACGCCCGCTTTGAATAGCGTACGAATGATATCCACGCTTACCTGCGCATCTTCATAAAAAAACAGGGGGAGCATCCCCTGCGCCAATATGCTATCTAATATGGTTTCTTTACTGGTCATACTTCATAGAATTATTAATATCGTCAACGGTTTTGGTGGTGGCATCGCTGGTTACAAAAAGCTTTTGAAAGGCGGCAGCGGTTGCAAATTCCAGCGTTTGCTGCGGCGATTCGCCGTTGTACAGGCCATAGATTAACCCGGCCATAAAGCAATCGCCGGAGCCTACTTTGTTGATGATCTGCCCGGCGCTGTATTCCTGCGAGCTGTAGAACTCGCCACCTGCGTATAGTGCGGCGTAGTAAGCAATATCCCCCGCGTTATCAAAACGGAAGGTATTAGCCACGTATTTACATTTTGGGAAGGTTTCCACCAATCGTTCGGATGTAGAGAGCGCCTCCCGCAGGTAAATGCTCTTCTGCCCCGATTCGTGAATATCGCCATAAACAGGTATCCCCAGCATAGATTCTACCGCCCAGATGTTACCCATAATGAGATCGCAATACTGTACCAGCTGAGGCATAATTTCCTGCGGCTGTTTACCGTACTGCCATAATTTAGAGCGGTAATTCAGATCTACCGAAATAGTGATCCCCTTTGCAGAGGCGGCTTTAAGCACTTCCAGGCATACATCAGCAGTTTGCTGACTGATTGCAGGGCAGATAGCACTGAAGTGGAACCAGGTAACACCATCGAGCACCTTATCCCAATCTACCATGCCGGGTGTAAGCTCTGCAAATGCCGAGTTCGCCCTGTCGTAGATCAGTGCATCGTTCTTCAAGTCTTTTCCTTTAGTTAAAAAGTACAGACCGATACGGTTGCCGTGGTAAAACACTTTTGAGGTATCAATATTTTGCGTTTGCAGCGATGCGATGATCTGCTCCGTCATGCCGTTTTTTGGCGCGGCGGTAAAGTACTGCGAGGGTACATCCCAAAGGGCCAGCGCCGAAGCTACGTTAAGTTCGGCACCACCTACAAAAACGGGTAATGCGTTTTCTTTCAGCCATTCGCCGCCATCATCCGGGCTCAGCCTTAACAGTATTTCGCCAAAGGATAGTACCGCCCCTTCTTTATAATTTTTTAACGGTTGGCTGCTCATTTCTTATCAAAATCAAAATAGTTCTTAGCGTTATAATAGCAAATATCCTGTACGATCTTGCCCGTCCAGGCCAGATCGTTAGGCAATTCGCCGTTCTCGATATCGTCGCCCAACAGGTTGCACAAAATGCGCCTGAAATACTCATGGCGCGGAAACGACAGGAAACTGCGCGAATCGGTTAGCATACCTATCATCCGGCTCAGCAGGCCCATGTTGGAGAGCGTGTTAAGCTGTTTGGTCATCCCATCCTTTTGGTCTAAAAACCACCAGGCCGATCCCCACTGTATTTTACCTGTAACCGAGCCATCCTGAAAGTTGCCCGCCATGGTTGCCATCAGTTCGTTATCGGCAGGGTTAAGGTTGTATAAAATTGTTTTCGCCAGGCTGTTATCGCCATCCAGCTTATTCAGGAATTTGGAGAGATGCACACCCTGCGAAAAATCGCCGATGGAATCGTAACCCGTATCTGGCCCCAACTCCCGCAAAGCACGGGAACTGTTGCCCCGCAATGCGCCTACGTGGTATTGCTGCACCCAGCCCTTCTCATGATCCCAAAGGGCAAAATGATACAGCATGGCCGATTTAAATTTATTGGATTCATCTATAGATAATACCTCTTCTTTACAGATCTTAGCAAAGATGGCGGCTATCTCCGCATCGGTATAATCATCGGCATATAGGCGTTCCAAGCCGTGATCGGATACCGAACAGCCGTTAGCGGCAAAATAATCATGGCGTTTTTTTAGGGCGGTGAGGTAGCTATCAAAATCCCTTACTTCTGTATCAGCCACCTTTTCAAGCTGATTAATGTAAGCATTTAAAGCTACGGTGTTATCGGCATTCATGGCCTTATCCGGGCGGAAAGCGGGCAATACCTTCACCGTAAAGCCATCCTGTTTTATTTTTTGGTGATGCTCCAGGCTATCCAGCGGATCATCCGTAGTGCATATCACTTCTACATTCTGGCCGGTGATGAGGCCGCGCACATTATACTCCGGCGTACTTAGTTTAGTACTGCAATCTTCGTAAATTTTGGTAGCCGTTGCCGGCGATAATATTTCGTGAATGTTAAAGTAGCGTTGCAGCTCCAGGTGGGTCCAATGGTAGAGCGGGTTGCGCAACGTGTAGGGTACGGTGGCAGCCCATTGTTCAAATTTCTCCTGGTCGGTTCTATTGCCCGTGATGTAGCTTTCGTTAACGCCGTTGGCACGCATTGCACGCCATTTGTAATGATCGCCGTTGAGCCAAACCGCTGTAAGGCTGGGGAAATTATGGTTGGCAGCTATTTCATCGGGGGGTAAATGGCAGTGGTAATCTATTATAGGCAAACCGGCAGCATACTCGTGGTATAAACGTTTAGCAGTATTGGTTTGCAATAAAAAGTCCTCATTAAGAAAGGGTTTCATAAAGGTTTACAGTATTCTGGGGGAAATTGTAATTATAGGGTTATTATGCCAAAATCGCAATTTTTATTTAATTAATGGTTTACCTAAAGGGCCTTAAAACACAAAAGCCCGCAAATGTTATTTGCAGGCTTTAAATATTGTGTGATAAAATATTACTTCACTACCAGCACGCCATCGGCCATAATAGAGATATCTTTTTTAGGTTCGCTGATCTGGGCAATTTCAGTTTCGGTTTTGCCGGCATCTTTAGCATAGTGTTTTAAACGCTCTACCGAAGTTTCTTTTACTTTGGCTTTACCCTCTACTACTACGGTTTTGCCTACAATGTTTTGCGGCATAAAGTAAGCATAATCAGTAAACTGCACCATAACGGTTTTACCATCAGCTTGTGAAAGCTTCATAAAACAGCCTTTCTTTTTGCAAACATCTACTACAGTACCGGTAACCTTGCCTGTGTAAACGCTATCGGTGCTTAGCGTGGTCTTTAAAGCATCCGTGTTTAAAGCGTTATCCGCGGTGATGGTTTTGCCATAAGTTACGCCCGGGTTTGCAGGGGTAATTGCATTTTGCGCAAAGGTTAATACCGAAAAGCAAAGGCAAACGATAAATAAAGCTGTAGTTTTCATATTGCTGAGAATGGTTTGATGAACAGATAATTGTAAAGCAAAAATAACATAAACTTTAGAATTTGAATAATTATTTATAATGATTCTTCATAAGGAAATCTTAGTTATTAAAGACGTTGCATATTTACTTGGGCGAAAAAAATGAACACCTGCACAAAATTGGCTTTAAATTCATAAGGCGCTTATTATTAGAATATTGCTTACTATTATTAAACAATCGCATTAGTGTTCAACATGTTCAAAAGTGTTCACCCAAATAAAAATGAACACCTGTTAACTGATCACCCTGAACGTTAAATTGATCCTCTCGCGCAAAGCTTTGGTTGATTTAGGTATCTGATGTTCCCAGTTGTGCTGCAAGTCGCCTTTCATGATCAGCAGCGAGCCGTTCTCCAGATCTACCGAGTACTTTTGCTTTTTATCAAGCTTATGCCTTACATCAAATCGACGCATCTGCCCAAAGCTTACCGATGCAATGATGGGGTTTGTGCCCAATTCGGGTTCATCATCGGCGTGCCAGGCTACGGAGTCGTTACCGTTACGGTACAGGTTTAGCAGCACGCTGTTGAAAGTAATATCGCAGGCGGCATCCACGCGGTGTTTTATAAAAAGCAGTTCGTCCGTCCAGGGGTATGGGTCGTACTTTTTGCCGGAGAACGCGTAAGTTTTGCTATTGTCGCCATACCATGCGGTAAGGCGTGGGGTGTTTAATATCTTACCATACATCTGAATGGTTTCCTGGTTCCAATGGATAGTTTCCTTTAATTTCGGGATGAGCATATCTACCTCTGCCCTGCTGAAAAAGGTGGGTTTATAGTCCATTAATTCTGCAGGGAGTTTAGGGCTTTGCAGGCCACCATCAAAAAAGCTTAGCTGTTCCATTTGGGTAATTAACACTTCGGCACAAAAAGTGTTATACAAACGTATATCAATACTTTAAAAGTATGAGTTCGGCATTTGTAAAAGAAGGAGAAAACCAATGGCTGCATGAGATTGGCCCAAGCATAACCGCCCTGCTGGTTTTTCTGCAGCGCGAAAACGGCGGACTGCGCATCTACGAGCGCAAAAACTATTATAATGAAAAAGAAGGCCGCGATGTGTACCAAATGAGCGACGGCCTCAGCTACGCTAAGAAAGACGATGGCACCTGGTACATAGTTTTTGATTAAAAAAAGCGGATGAATACTCACCCGCTTTTTGCATTATAGTTTAGATTATTGTTTTGTATTAAGCTGTAAAGCCAGTTGAAGTAGCCGCTTCGCGCCAGCTTTCCAGATCTGCTTTTACTGCTTCTATTTTTTGGTACGCCAGGTTGTAAGCATCTTCGCCCAGGAATAAATGTAAAGGTGCATCAGTTGATTCGGCGACATTTATGATCACCTCAACCGCTTTTTCAGGATCGCCGGCCTGGTTGCCGTTGATATCATTCTGATGAGCGCTTTGCACTTCGCGAACTTCTTTATAGGCTTGGATCTCATCCTTAGGCACAGCCAGCGAATCTGGCGCCAGGAAATTAGTGCGGAAATATCCCGGAGAAACTACCGTTGCTTTTACACCGAACGATTTAACTTCGGCAGCTAACGATTCGGTAAATCCGTGTACAGCAAACTTGGTAGCGCAATAGATGCCAAAGCCCGGGAAGTTACCGGTGAAGCCACCTATAGATGCTATGTTAAAGATATGTCCTGATCCCTGCTCGCGCAGATGCGGCATCACCTGGCGGATCACATTCAGCGAACCAAATACATTTACATCAAAGTTATCGCGGCTTTCCGCATCGGTTAGTTCTTCTAAACTGCCGGTTAAGCCGTAGCCTGCGTTATTCACTACTACATCTATCTTACCAAAACGGCTGATAGTTTGGTTAACAGCTTCCGCTACGCTGTCTTCTGCTTTAATGTTTACGCTTAGGGGTAAAAAGTCTTCGCTTTCACCAACGGCGCTGGTCAGGTCGGCAATGCTGCGTGATGTTGCCGCTACTTTGTATCCTTTATTTAATAATTGTTTAACCAGGCTAAGGCCTAAACCTTTTGATGCACCGGTTACAAACCATACTTTTTGTGTGCTCATTTTATTAATTTTTAAGTTTTGTTTCGATTGTTTTAATTAAGCGCTGTAAGCCATAGACCGTGAGATCTCTTCGTTCAGCATAAATTCTTTTTCCATCCTGTCCAGTTTGGCCATTGCGCGGTCATAAGCATCATCGCCCAATAATAAGTACAGCGGTGGGTTCTCTTCGTAAGCTACGTTGATGATGGCTTCGGCGGCTTTCTCCGGGTCGCCGCTTTGGCTGCCATCCATTTTAAGATACTTGGCATGGGTATCCCTCACGGCTTTGTAATCTTCAATGGGGTGCTTGGTCATGGCTAACGATTCGCTGGTTAAGAAGTTGGTGCGGAATGCGCCGGGTGCAACTACAGTAACCTTTACGCCAAAGTCCTTTACATCCTGCGCCAATACTTCCGAAAGGCCTATTACCGAGAATTTTGTTGCTGCATAAATAGCCCAGCCGCTGTTGCCGGTAATACCTGCTATAGATGAAATATTAATGATGTGGCCCGATTGCTGGTAGCGCATATAAGGCATCACCATGCGGATAACGTTGAGAGTGCCAAATACGTTCACTTCAAAATTATCGCGAGTTTCGCGGTCGGTAAGTTCTTCAATGCTGCCGCCAATACCGTAGCCGGCGTTATTTATAACAATATCTATGCGGCCAAAAGCTTGTTTTGTTTTATGAATTGCACAGCCTACGCTGTCTTCGTTGCCAAGCTCAACCTCCAGCGGTAAAAAGTTATCGGCGGCAGAACCAACAGCTTTTACCAGATCGGCCAGGGTGCGGGATGTAGCTGCAACATTTTGGCCTGCTTTAAGTAATTGCTTTACCAGGCTCAGGCCAAACCCCTTTGAAGCGCCAGTGATAAACCATGTTTTTTTGTTTTCCATAATCCTGTTTGTTTTGACAATACAAAAGTATGGTACAAACAGGCCGGAGCGCTTACGTTAATCAAACGATTAATTACGAAATTCAAACAATCCGAAAAGAAGACGGGGTGGCGCTGGTTTGTTTCTTAAAAAAGTTATTGAAATGAGCAGGTTCTTCAAAGCCCAAGCTATAGCTAATTTCGGCTACGTTCCAGTTGGTGTGCCTTAACAAAGCTTTGGCTTCTGCAGCTAAACGCTCGGATATATGGTGCGTAGTGGTTTTACCTGTTGTTTGCCTGATAGCCCTGTTGAGGTGATTAACATGCACGGAGAGCTGATCGGCAAAATCTTTAGCCGAGCGCAGCCTAAAACGCTGCGATGGCGATTCTATAGGGAACTGCCGCTCCAGCAGCTCGGTAAATATGGCTGTAATGCGCGAATTAGCATCAGGGTGCTGGTAGAGCGTTTCGGTAGGCTGTGCCTTTAGCGCATAGTGAATGATCTCGGTAACGTAGTTGCGCAGCAGATCGTACTTAAAACGATAATCGGAATTTATCTCGCCTACCATTTTCTCAAAAACACCCGATACATAGGCATCCTGTTCGCTGTTAAGCGGGTAAGCCGGTTTGCCGCCGGGGGTGAACATCGGCAGATCGAGAATATTGCTGCGCAGCATCTCGGTAAAAAAAGATTCTTTGTAGATACAGAAGAACCCGCTATGGCTAATATCAACATGCTCAATAGTATAAGGAACCGTTGGGTTAAAAAACAGCAGGGTGCTGCCTTCTGTTTCTATACTCTTATCGGCATAGTGGATAATGTTTTTACCACGGGTGAGGCTGATCTTATAAAAATCGCGGCGACTGTATTTCACAGGCGCAGCATCAGGGCGGTAACAGTCCTCTAACCTAAAAACGTTGAAGTGGCCGATATCCTGGCTCAGGTTATCGGGTAACCAGTTAAGCTTCTGCTGGTAGAACTCTTCGAGTGTTTCTGTATTTGCCATAATACAAAGTTACACAATTCAAACTAAAAGCAAATATATAATCTCGGGCACACGTGTCACCACTGAGGCATTCTGTATCTGTAAAGCAGGTGACCATTATTTTTCAGGTTCGCTATTACTTTTGATGCACCAAAAGTAAGAAAACTGCTTTTTTTCTTTAGGCTTCTTTGCCGCACGGGCCTTTGCCCTGCAAAACGGGTAGAACCACGGGCTGCAAAATCTTGCTCCTGGCTTCGCCCCCGCTTGCCTCCACTTCTGCAAGTATTGCTATGCCCTGCCGCCCGCAGCCCACCATTGTTCTGCCCGCTTTCATCCGAAGCGAGCTGCGGATAAGAACACGTTGTAAAATGACATCTACTATTTAATATAGTAAGAGAGTTACTTCCCGGCTAAATAAAACTTATCCCAAAAATCTATTGATTTGGCCAATTCGCCTCGGTCTGCTGAATTTTCGGGACCACCGCCGCGCATGCCACCGCCATGCCGGCCGCCACCACCACCCATTCCTCCGCGACCGCCGCCGCCCATACCGCCACGGCCACCTCCCATGCCGCCGCCGCCCATGCCTCCTCTGCCGCCGCCTTCGGGGCCACCAGCTTGCTTAGGCTTGGTAATGCCGTTTATCCGGATGTTGAAAGCCCATTCGTTTTTATCTGCATCATCCGCATGCAGCATACTGATGGGGATAGCCGCCTCGTAAATAAGGTAGCCGTTCTTATCAAAATTTAGCGCTGTTTTTATGCCGTAAGTATTGGAGGTCGACATGATCTCGTACTCCACATCCTTAAAACCGGTGGCTTTAATTTGCTTTAGCTTGCTCAGGTGTGCCTGCATGCGTTCCTCGCGGTCGTCATCCTCGTTGCCGGGTTGCGGTTGCTGACCATCGGCGGGTGGCTGCGGGCGCTCAAACGTTTTACTCTCCGGGTCGGTGTAAGGGAAAGTTACGCTGTAGGCTTCCTTCTTTTTGCCTTTTGGGTTAATAGAGAATGTGATGCCCGCCATCAGGATGCGTTGCTGCTCTGAGTGGTCGTTCACCATTACGGCCACGTAGATATTTTTACTGTCGTTGGCTATGGTATAGTTTATTTTTTTCTCCGCGTTAAAATAGCGGAGGCTATCGCCCCACTCGGTAAGGTTGCCATCAATCAGCACAGCGCCCTGAGGGTGCTGCAAGATAGGTTTATCGTTTTTAGATTGGGAATAGCCTATTAACGGCACGGCCATAATTACGGCCGATAAATAACTTAGGGGAGCTTTCATTTTTTTAGCGTTGTGATAAATAATTAATACGCTATAAACACATCTACGCCTTACTTATTATGGCGGCTAAGTAAAGAAATGATTACAAAGGGATTTTGGGAGGATCTGATCTGCGACATGCTGGTAATCACTTTGCATGTTGGCGAATAGATGCTTCCTTCGTAAGGATCCTGACAGTGGCCTAATTCCTCCCCGCTATCACATTCGCAATAGCCTTTACCCTATCGCGCACAAACTGCGGACTAATAATTTCGGCCTGATCGCCGAACATCATAAACCAGCGCACAAACCCTTCTATAGACATGGTAAGGAAAGTCATTTCTAAATATTTATCCCCCTGAATTTCGGATACAAAGCCACTGTAATAGCGCTGCTCGGAAATATAGCGTACAATCTCGTTCTCCACCCTGATGATAATAGTTTGCAGTTTATGTTCCTCGGCGGTTCTTTCGATATAGGTTTTAAGCGTAGGGTGTTTTCCCTCAAAGGTATGTTCAGTTTCGGTAAGCGATCTGATCCTGTCTATCCGGAAATCGCGGTAATCGGCGCGCATACGGCAATAGGCTATCAGGTGCCAGTAGTTATCCAGGTAAAAAATGCCCACGGGCTCTATCTCCCGGTTGGTTTTTTCCTGGCTGTAACCGGCCATGTAATCAATACACAACACTTTTTTATTGGCTACTCCATTCAGGATGGCCTGCAGGTGATCGTTATTATTGTTTGCGCGGCGCTGTGTTTGGCTTTTAAGCACGGCAATACTGCCATCCAGGCTTTCCAGCAGGTCCTTTTCGGTTGTTTTTAGAATAGCCCTCACCTTGTACATGGCCGAGCGGTGCTGCGCGGCGGTGGAGGCGTCGGTCATTTTTTCTACAAACTTTTCGGCGGTTAAAAAGGCGGTGGCTTCCTCGCGGGTAAACATTACCGGCGGCAAACGGTAACCTTCTACCAGCGAATAACCCACACCAGCTTCGCCAATTACCGGGATGCCGGCTTCTTCCAGCGATTTCACATCGCGGTAAACCGTTCGCAGGCTGATGCCAAACCTATCGGCAATATCGCTGGCCTTTACTACCCTCCGCGATTGCAGCTGAATCAAAATAGCAGAGATACGGTCGATACGGTTCATGCCTCAAAATAAACTATTTTAAACTAATTTAGCCCAAACTGAGTTTTAATAATTATGAGCGACGAAACCAACGATAAGATCATCACCTTTGAGCAATACTACGACCCCATGCTGGCCCACATCATCCGCGCGCGATTGGAAGATGCCGGCATCCCCTGTTTTATTGCCGATGAAAACACCCTTATTGCGCAGCCTTTTTACAACCAGGCAATAGGCGGCATCAAACTAAAAATATTTGAACGCGACCTGGAACGCTGCCGCGAGATACTGGCAGAAGATGTTGGCGACGGACTGGAGGAATAATTAAGTTATCTCGAAAGTAGAAATAATGCAGAATAATGAATTTTGAATATCGAACACCGAAGTTTTCACTTCCGTATTCTTATATAAGCATTCTATGTTCGATATTCTTTTTTCTTGCCTCTTGATTCTTATCGCTTCTCACCCCCGTGTACATCCGCGGGACTTCTGTATTAAAACAGATACAATAGCAAGTATTTATACGTGTTTATTTTATATTAGCGAGTATGTACAACCGTCGTAAGTTTTTAAAATTATCTGCAGTAACCACTTCATTAGCAGCGCTATCTAAATACACACTGGCAAAACCTGCCGCAATTTCTGCCGAAGGCAACCTGCCTGTTGTTATTTCTACCTGGGATTTTGGCATTGCCGCCAACAAAGAAGCGTGGAAAACACTGTCGGCAGGCGGTCGCGCATTGGACGCTGTAGAAGCCGGTGTTAAGATCCCCGAAGCTGATATGAAGAACCATACGGTTGGCCGTGCCGGCTACCCGGATCGCGACGGACACGTTACGCTGGATGCCTGCATTATGGATGAGTTTGGCAATTGCGGCTCGGTTGCAGCCATGGAAGATATTGCGCACCCTATTTCGGTTGCTCGTTTGGTGATGGAAAAAACACCGCACGTAATGCTGGTTGGCGATGGCGCAAGCCAGTTTGCCGTTGAGCAGGGCTTTAAGCGCGAAAAACTTTTAACGGCAGAATCTGAACGCGACTGGAAAAAATGGCTTAAAACCGCCAAGTATTCCCCGGTAATGAATATAGAGAACCAGCAGCACCGTTTAGGCGGCAAGTATAATCACGATACTATTGGCATGCTGGCTATTGATGCCAAAGGCAACATCAGCGGTGCCTGTACCACCAGCGGCATGGCATTTAAACTGCATGGCCGCGTTGGCGACAGCCCGATAATTGGCGCGGGCTTATATGTGGATAACGAAGTTGGAGGCGCTACGTCTACCGGCGTAGGCGAAGAGGTGATTCGTAACGTAGGCAGCTTTTTGGTTGTGGAACTTATGCGCCAGGGCCTTTCGCCGGAAGAAGCCTGCAAAGAAGCCGTACACCGCATTATTAAAAAGAAACCGGAAACCGCCAAGCAGATCCAGGTGGGCTTTTTGGCCATTAACAAAAAAGGCGAATATGGCGCTTATGCCATACAGGAAGGGTTTTCTTTCGCGGTGTGTAACGCGCAACAGCAGGATAAACTAATTAAAGGACAAAGCTTTTATAAAGACGCAAAGTAGTTGGTTGGTTCATGGATCATAGTTGATGGTTCATGGTAAAAGCCACAATCAATACTGCTATTAACCATCAACAATGAACTCAATTACACTTGAAGTTTGCTCAAATTCAGTCACCTCGGCTATAGCGGCGCAGGAAGGCGGTGCTATAAGGGTTGAACTGTGCGAGAATCTGGATGAAGGCGGCACCACCCCCTCCTTCGGCACCATTTTATTGGCACGTAAGCATCTTCATATTCAGCTTTTTGTATTGATCCGCCCGCGTAGCGGGGATTTCCTGTATACCGACCTGGAGTTTGAAATTATTAAAGCCGATATCCGCAACTGCATTGAAGCAGGTTGCGATGGCATAGTAATCGGCATCCTGAAAGCTGATGGTACCGTTGATAAAGAGCGTTGCAGCGAACTCATACGTATGGCCAAACAGTTTGGTGTAAGCGTAACCTTTCACCGTGCTTTTGATATGTGTGCCGACCTGTACCAATCCCTCGAAGATATTATAGCACTGGGCTGCGACCGCATCCTTACCTCGGGCGGCAAAAGCACCGCTATGGAAGGCGTTAACATCATCAGGCATTTGGTAGAGCAGGCCGCAGGCCGCATTAGTATTATGCCCGGCAGCGGCATCAGGGATACCAACGTAGCCGACCTGGTACATTTCACCGGCGTAACCGAAGTGCACTCATCTGCAGGCAAACGCATCCCCGGCAAAATGGAATACAAGAACGACCATATCCTGCTCAGTAACGGTTTTACCGATGAGCATGGCACCTACACAACCGATGCAGAGATAGTGAAGAAAATAATAGCGGCGGGGAACAGCGGTAATTAGTGATTTAGCGAAGATTGAATTAGTGATTGAGGAATTTCATTGCAAGTAATATATATCCTTTTGTAAGGGTCCGACCCGACGAAAAATTCATTCACTCACTCACTCCTTAAAACAAGCTTACCGGCAAAATCAACTCAATCCTGTTTTTACCATTGCCGCCAAACAGATCGGGATCCAGCAGGTGGCTGTAGCGGATGCCAAATGATACCGAACCGGAGTTAAATAACTTGGTATCAAAAAACACCGCACCTCCTGCCGAACGGAAGTTTTGGTTAAAGGGTTTGCCATTCACCAGGTAACCGGCATCTGTGGCGTGGGTATGGTCATAAAACAAGTACCCGCGCAGGCGCAGCAAGTAAACCAAATTACCGAAGCCCGCATCCGGGTAGGCAATTGGGAAATGGTAGCTTAGGCTCACCTTATTCATATTATCCAGATTTTCGGCTGTATAACCTTTGGAAAACGGAAAATCGTTAGAAAAGCCCAGTCCATCATCCTTGCCTTTTTGCTGGTGCGAACCGCTTATTACCAAACTATGGTTAGCCGATAGTCCCGGTAAATACAGCGTGCCTGTTACTAAAAACTGCGCGGCGCTTAAACCTGCTATAGTAGTTTTGTAGTTTACGTAAACGCTCTGCGCAAAGCGGGGATTGATCTGTTGTTTAGCCTGTTGAATTTGATTGCTAAAGCTGATAGAATTATTCAGATAAGTATAATGCCTGTCTTTAAATTCATTCCTAAATGGTTCCTGGAAACGGCGCTGGCTATAGTAAATATCGCTCCCCGCGGTTAACGAGGTATAGTTTTTGCCTGCGCTAAAGTTCAATGGGATATCAAACCCGGCATGCAGATCCGTTTCGTTAAAATAAATGCTTCGGCCTTTAGAAAACCCTCGGCGATCTAACGTGTAATTAGCACCTGCAGAAAGATAAGGAAACAAGCTGCCGTAGATTGCATCGTACCCAAAGCGTTTGTAGCCCTCGTCGCGGTTATAATTTACCGAGAGGCGGGATTGGAAGGTGTTCAATACATTCTCTCCGGCCAATTCCAGCGAGTAATTCGGGTCGTTAATATTGGGGAAGATACTGTGGAAGTTAAACAACCCGTGTGCTTTGCTGTATTTGGTAACTGCAAGTGGTGTTGAGGTTACCGATGCTAAAAGATTGGCGGCAGAATCTTTTTCAAGTGAGGCGATTCCAAAATCGCTTAGTTGTGCCCCCGCAGTTGCCGGAAAAATTTGCACATTCTCTTTTTTTGCTTCGTTCAATTGCCAGCCGAAAGCTGTTAAGCCGGTCCATGCTATTTTATTAGATGCGATAGCAGGCTGATAAAAACCAATCGCCCCGTTTTGCGAATCAACATTGATTCTTGTTAACTTTTGACTCTTCAGATCATAAGCATAAAGCAAATCGTTCAATCCGGATGTTTGGTTAAAATAGACAAGATCACCTTGCACTTGTGTAAAGGCAATTGGCTCATAGCCAAAAGGCAACAAGTAATCGGTGGTCTCCGTGCTAATGTTTGTTTTTGCCAGTGTCATTTTACCATCCCTGTTTCTTACGGCTGATATTATGCCGTCATCACCAATAAATTTAGGAAAAGTATAAAAAAGCCCTGCCGGATTCGGTAAAACTTTAACCACCTTCCCGCTTTCCGCATCCAGAATATGCAATGTGCTTTTGCCCGAAGGATCAACATCCACAGCCACAATGCATTTACCATCATCGCTAAAAGCAGGTGAAAAGTATTTGGTTTTGCGGGTAATGCGGTGCTCTTCGCCGGTATTAATATCCAGTACCCGTAGTTCGTTATAATTGCGGTATCCCCAGCGCAGATCGGGCCGGTAGCCGGCATAAACCACCTTACTATCGTGATAGTTAAAATAATTATCGGTAGTAATTCCCTGTACCGCTATCGATTTTTCGGTGTTGCCCATTCTGATGATAAACTGCGGAATATGGTTATAAGTTGTTTTAAGGTATATGAGCGTACTATCGTTAATATATGCCGGGTATTCCTGGTTGGCTATAAAATGCTGGTTCTTTTTGTAGGTTGTTACCGGTTTATCATCTTTAAACTCTTTTTTAAAATGATCAAGGGCGCTGTTGCGGAAACTGGTATAAGTTACACCCGCGTATTTCTTTAGCGCATTTTGCAAAGGATAAAAACCGGTATTGTACGCTGCAGCATCATGCGTAACCTTTCGCCAGAACCCGGCCCCATATTGTTCACGGCCGTAAGCTACCATCATGTAACCCAAAGGGTAATGGTTGGGGATAAGATCCTTGTAAGAGCCGTTGCGTAGTTTCATCCAGCTGTAGTTTTTGCCCGCAGCCCACAGCGCACGGTAGTCATTGAAAAAATAAGGCAAACGCCCTCTTCCCTGCCGGCTTACAAGCGTTTCGTTAAATACGGCATCCCCCTCAAAAAACCAATTGGGTACGGACAGGTCGTTGCCTAATGCCTGGCCACCCTCGCCAAACAAAATCTTTAGCAAATGCGAGAGGCCTACATTAAAATTATTGTACTGCTGCACATGCCTAAACTCGTGGATAGCCAGTTGCCCGGGCCAGTACAGGCTGCCCAGTTCAAAATTATTTTGCGATGGTGTTAAATAAAACTCGCTGCGGAAAGGTGCCAGGCCCACATAGGCATTGGAGATGGTAGTTTGGTTTTGCAGTACAATGCTCACCTGTTTTTGCTTATAACCAATGCTTGGCTGCACAGCCGGATACATCCGCCTGATAATCTCCGCCACCTTTATACCTGTAGAATCCATTCCCTCGGGGAATATCACCCGTGCAGATTTGGTGTTCACCTGCTTCCATTTAATAGATGGTGGGTTACCGCCAAAGGTTTGTGCTTTGGCAACTGTAGCCGTTAAAAATAACAGGGGTATCAGCAGGCGTTTCATTTGGGATGAAAGTAAGGAAAATAATAATCTGTACAATGCATTATCAGTGCCTTGTTAGGAGCGTTTTATGATTTATGAACAACAGTGGAAGTAACTTTCTTTTTTTCCGCAAAAAAGAAAGTCACCATAGAAAAAACTCCCGGCTACGCCCTGTTCTATAAAAGGATGTGCCTGCGCAAGGGTTGTGGTAACCGAACAGGCCAAGGCCGATTTTACGGTTGTTGTTCGGCCTGTTACAATCTGAAGTAAAATCCGAAATCGAAACTCCGAAATCCGAAATCCAAATGACATTTCCTGCCTTAAAACTAAGTACATTTGCGTTTTGTTATAACATACTATGGCTAAAGTTTCCATCAACCTGGCAACAGGCTCTATCCAAAAAGAAGATATTATTGTAGGTATCGACCTGGGCACCACCAACTCGCTGGTGGCTTTTATCGATCCGGATAAGAACCCAAAAGTTATTAATGATACCGGCAAAGGCGTTTTGGTGCCTTCGGTGGTGCATTTTGGCGCAACGGGCGATATTAAAGTAGGCAACGAGGCAAAGGAGTTTTTAATTACCGATCCGCAGAACACTGTATTTTCGGTGAAACGTTTGCTGGGCCGCTCTTATGCAGATGTAAAGAACTACCAGAATTTTTTCTCCTACAAAATTATTGATGATGATACCGAAAGCCTGGTAAAAATAAAGGTGGGCGATAAATTCTACACGCCCATCGAGCTATCGGGACTGATCCTGAAAGAACTTAAAGACCGTGCCGAGCATGCTCTTAAAACCCCGGTAAACCGCGCAGTAATTACCGTGCCTGCTTATTTTAACGATTCGCAGCGCCAGGCCACACGGGATGCGGGTAAACTGGCCGGACTGGATGTACTGCGCATTGTTAATGAGCCAACCGCCGCCAGTTTGGCTTATGGCATCGGCTTAAATCCTGAAGAAACTAAAACCGTTGCGGTTTACGATCTTGGCGGGGGTACGTTTGATGTATCTATCCTGCAGATCCAGAACGGGATCTTCGAGGTATTATCTACCAATGGCGATACCTTTTTAGGCGGCGACGATTTTGACCGTGCCATTGCCGATTACTGGATTGAAAAGAACAATATTGATAAAGCCGAACTGGCAGAAAATCGCGAACTTACCCAGCAGCTGCGCCTTAAAGCCGAAGAAGCTAAGAAAGCATTTGCGCACCAAAGCATCTTCAATGAAAAAATTGGCGACATCTGGTGCACTATAGACCGCAATACCTTTGAAGAACTGATACTGCCTAAAGTACAGCAAACCATCACCGCTTGTCAGAATGCTTTAAAAGATGCTAAACTTACCATTGCAGATATTAACGAGGTAATTATGGTGGGCGGCAGTACGCGCACGGCACTGGTTAAGAAAATGGTGGCTGAGTTTTTCGGCCGCCCGGTGCATGATGATGTTAACCCGGATGAGGTGGTTGCCCTTGGCGCCGCTATACAGGCCGATGTTTTGGCCGGTAACCGCAGCGATATTTTATTGCTGGATGTTACCCCGCTTTCTTTGGGTATTGAAACCATGGGCGGCCTGATGGATACCATTATCCCCCGTAATTCCAAGATCCCTACTAAAGCGGGCAGGCAATACACCACCAGTAAAGACGGGCAGGTGAACATGAAGATTGCCGTTTACCAGGGCGAACGCGACCTAATCAAAGAGAACCGCAAACTGGCCGAGTTTGAACTGAAGGGCATCCCGGCTATGCCTGCGGGCTTCCCCAAGGTGGATATCAATTTTATACTGAATGCCGATGGGATCCTGAAGATCCAGGCGATTGAACTGCGCAGCGGCGTTAAACAGGAAGTGGAAATAAAACCGGCCTATGGTATTAACGACGAACTGGTAGAAAAAATGCTGATGGACAGTATAACCAATGCCAAAGAAGATGTAAGCGCCCGCATGCTGATTGAAGCCAGAACCGAAGGCGAGCAGATGGTTTACACCGTTGAACAATTCATTATTAAGCATGGTGTCCTGCTAAACGCCAAAGAGATCAGCGATACGCAAGAACATGTGGCATCGTTAAAATTGGCACTCGAAAGCGGCGACAAGGATCAAATTCATACAAAAATTGACGATGTAAATAATTTCACCCGCGATTTTGCAGAACGTGTGATGGACCAAGCTATTAGCGTAGCAATGAAGGGTAAGAGTATAGAGTAACTATTGCATGCGTGTCATTGCGAGCGATAGCGCGGCAATCTCGTCGCATGCAAAGCGATCATGCAATGGCGAAGAGATTGCTTCGTCGTTCCTCCTCGCAATGACATGGTTTAATATTCTGCATAACTGGACGTAAGCCCCGCCGGAGGCAAAGCTCAAATTTTATTTTCGGTTTAAGGTTGCGATGGTAAAACCCATTGCATAAAAAAGCGTTATTTGCATGCACCAAATAACATGATCTTGAAAAACATTTTCCGCGCGCTGCTGATTACACTCACCGCTTCAACAGTCGCCGCTTCTGCACAAACCTTACCAACCGATACTACCGCCAAAAAGCTTTCGCTGGATACCGCCCGCTACGATTCGCTGATGACGCGCATGGCTAACGGCGATAAACGCTGGCCGGTTAAAAATGCCCCCTATCCCCTGCCCGGCGCTATATTACCATTTAACCGTATTGTGGCTTACTATGGCAACATGTACTCTAAAAACATGGGTATACTGGGCCAGTACGAACCCAAATTGATGCTGGAAAAATTAAAAGCCGAGGTAAAGAACTGGGAAGCGGCCGACCCGCAAACGCCGGTAAAGCCCGCCCTGCACTATATATGTATTACCGCACAGGCAGATGCCGGCCGCAACGGTTTGCACAGCCTGCGCATGCCGTTTAGCCAAATAGACAAGGTGATTGAGATGGCTAAGCAGATAGACGCGCTGGTGTTTTTAGATATCCAGGTGGGTTACAGCACTGTGGAAACCGAGTTGCCTATGCTGGAAAAATACCTGAAGATGCCCAACGTGCATTTTGGGATAGACCCTGAATTTTCGATGAAGGAAGGTAGTGTGCCTGGCAAACGCATTGGCACCTTTGATGCTAAGGACATTAATTTTGTGAGCGAATACCTGGGTAACCTCTGCAAAAAATACAACCTGCCCCCAAAGGTTTTTGTAGTACACCGTTTTACCAAACGTATGGTGACTAACTACCAGGATATTAAGCTGCGCGATAATGTTCAGTTTGTGATGGATATGGACGGCTGGGGCGGCCCCGAACTGAAGAAAGGAACTTACAAATACTTTGTACAAGGCGAACCGGTGCAGTTTACCGGGTTTAAGCTATTTTACAAAAACGACGTTAAGAATAAGCCCAACCGCATGATGACGCCTGAGGAAGTGTTAAAGCTGAAACCCGCGCCATTTTATATCCAATATCAGTAAACCAGAAAAGCCCCGAATGGGGCTTTTCTGGTTTACTTTGTAAGTATTATAACTTATCAATTGCATCCTGCTCTTTCAGGGCAGCAATATTGTTTTTGTCGCTAAATTCGTCGGTTTGGCTGGCAAAATCTTGCAGTATGGCAGCAATTGTATCCAGGTTATCTGCTACGCGCTGGTGCATATCGGGCAGGTCTTTTTCCAGTCGTTTATCACCAAGTTCTATATTATCTACTTCTATTTTGGCTAATTTTTGAATAATAGCCTGCTGGCTGTTCTTCAGATCTTCCAGTTCATGAACGATCTTTTCCATCAATCCAAATTTCTTTAACTTATCCATAGTATCTGTTATTTGTTTCTATATCAACACTAAAAACATAAAATTGTTTAACATTTGCATTTATCATTTATAACTAATAATTTAGTTATATGAAATCTATCTATTCAATCCTCTTGTTTTTAACTATAACGGCCACAACATTTGGGCAGGTTAAAGTTGATGATGCCTTGCTTTTAGATTATTATCAAACCCAGCGTTTTGCCGAGGCTTCTGCCTACCTCAAATCTGTGTATACCGAACCTGTGACGGATAAAAAGGCCCTCTCCCAACTGGCATACACCTCAAACATGGCAGGCAAGCTGCCCGAAGCCGAGGGCTACTATCAGCGCATTTACAATTTGGATACCACCAACGTTGGCGTACTTTTCAGCCTGGGCGGTATCAACTTAAAACGCGGTAACCCTATCAAAGCCGAGGTTTATTATAAACGAATAGCCGCCAAGGATTCTACCAATTTTATGGTATACAAACAGCTGGCACAGATTAGCCTGGATAAGGATGATATGGGCGCTAATATAGCCTACCTGCAGCGCGCCAATAAAATAAACCCATCAGAAGCGGAGGTAGCGGCCGAACTGGCCAACCGGTATATCGATCTAAAATTTATCCCGACGGCAGAGAAGGTACTCAACAAAGCCATACTTGCCGACCCGGAGAATATTGTACTGCTGGAAAGCCTGATGAGGCTAACCTATGCGCAAAAGAAATGGCCCGAAACCATGGACGTTTGCCTTAAACTCATCAAAAACGGCAACGAAAGCGGCGTAGTGAAAACCAAGTTAGGTGTGGCCTATTTTAACCTGAAGAACTACGGCTGCGGTGCCGAAACGTTTGCAGAGATCCCAACGATAGGGCAAAATGAGTTTACCTATTATTACGCAGCCATGTGCTACAAAGCACTTAAGGATCATAAAATGGCTATCACAATGCTGGAAAGTGCTGTTAAAGATGGCATCTCGCCCAGCATAGCGTCTTACTATGGTGAAATTGCGGATAGTGACGAAAAGCTTTCGCGCTATAAAAAAGCATGCCTGGCTTACCAGAAAGGTTTACAGTTTGATGAAAGCCCTATGCTTTACTACTCGCTGGCTAACCTTTATGATACTCACTTAAAAGACAAGAAAAACGCCGTTAAATATTTCAAAAAATACCTGGCCACCAAACCACCCGAAAGGGAGAAAAGTTACGTGGAATATGCGAAGAGCAGGGTAACGTTAGCTTCCCAATAAGTTACACGATTAAAGGATTGATGGATTGGACAGGATTTTTTTACAACCGGAATTTTGTAGAAACGCGACACTTCGCGTTTCCCCCGCTTTGCAATTAACATTGTACCTCTTTGCAATTAATTACCTGTGCATCAATCGTGCAACGTACTTGCCAATAATATCAAATTCCAGGTTCACTACCGAACCCTGGCGTACGTTGTGGAGGTTGGTATGCTCGTAGGTATATGGAATAATGGCTACCGAAAAATAGTTGGGGCCGGAGTTTACCACCGTTAAGCTGATGCCGTTTACGCAAATGGAGCCTTTTTCTACCGTTACGTTGCCTGTTGCGGCATCGTATTCAAAAGTGTATTCCCAGCTACCGTCAAGCTCGGTAAAGTTGGTGCAGATGGCGGTTTGGTCTACGTGGCCCTGTACTATGTGGCCATCCAGGCGGGCGTTCATCTGCATACAGCGCTCCAGGTTTACAGGTTCGCCGGTTTTTAAATGGCCAAGGCTGGTTTTACTCAGCGTTTCGGCAATAGCGGTTACGGTATAGTTATGATCGGTTAGGGCAACTACGGTAAGGCACACGCCGTTATGAGCTACCGATTGGTCTATCTTCAGTTCGTTGGTAATGGCAGATTCAACGGTGATATGCAGGTTTCCCTGATCGTGGCGCAGGTCGGTTACCTTGCCTAAAGTTTCTATAATTCCTGTAAACATAATGCCCAAAAATACAGATTTTGGCGATGCCGTATGTTATCACAAAATCATAATTAAGCGCACAAAAAAAGCGGATGTTTTGGCATCCGCTTTTCTGTATTTATACAGTTCTTTTTAGATCTGGGTGGTTTTACCTGTAAGCAGGTCGACCATAATTATTTTACCATCAAAAGAAACCTTGGCTTTGTGGCCGCCTAAAAACTCAACGATGCCAGCAAAGCTAAAAGTACGGCCATCATTTGTACCTTCAGATACGAATTGCGCACTTCCTGCAGTGATATCAAATGGCCTGTTAGTAGCATCAATGATAAAACCAGTCATTACGTAAGAGTTGTTTTGAACCGATGATTCATCCTTATTCTTTTTAGACTGGGTTTTGATAACGGATGTTTGTGTACCGTTAACCTCCATTTTATCGTAATTAGCCGCTAAAGATTTTACGGTGTAGTTTTCTTTAATAATATAATCGTAGCTGTAAGTGGGGTTAAAGCCAATGCTGGTAACATCGTTTATTAAAGCATAGCCGCTTATTGCGCCGCCTGTGCAGTTAATGGTAATTTTATTGGTGCCGCTAACCGTACCTTTTACGGTATCGCCCAGGTTGGTAGAAAAGCTTACCGGGGTTTTTATTACCTGGCCACAGGTAAATTCATTGGTTTTGATACCGTTACGAACCGCATTTACACCCGGCTTGGTTGCCGTAAGATCTGTACCGCTTAAAGAACCGTTAAATGAGTTGTAAATATTTAAAGCCAGCTGGCTGCCAAACTTAGCAGCATCTACGCCACCGGTGGTTTTGGTTTCTGATTTCTGGCATGATGAACAGAACAAAACGCAAGCGCATAATATGGCTAAAACACCGGCAGATTTAAGTTTAGGTAACATAATTGATGAGGGGTTATTTTTTATTATTGATGCCAAAAATAGATAAATAATATCCTCAAAAACAAAATATAAAATAACTTACACTTTGGGAAAACCTATCTCTTAAAACCTGCCCAATAGTTAAAAAATAAGGTTTTATTTGCCTCAAAAGACAATATCACAATCTCTAAAAAGACCAGTAAACCGCTACACTACTCTGCCGTTAACGTTACGATAGATCTTGCAGGCAAGGCTAAAACAGCGTTGCTATAAGCCTGCACCGGCAATTTCTGCAGGTTTACATCCTTGCCCTCTGTTGTGAGCCATGCGGCTATCTTTTTATACTTTTTAGCAGGGTTTTTAATATCCAGCTTAATGTTTGCAGGTGTTGTGCCGTAGTTAACGGCCACCATTACCAGTTTATTGGTTTTAGGATCTGTATAGGCAGATACCATTAAGTTCTTGGTGGTTTCGCTTGTGGCAATGCGCTGCATACCCGGGCGTACAAACAAGCTGTAGTGCCCCAGTACCCAAAGGTTTTTGGTTACGGTAAACTCCCCATCCTTATAATTGGGCTGCGGGTTTAGCGCTATCAGGTAATAGCGGGTATCAAACTCGGCGCTGCCGGGTTCGTAGCTGTTCCAGAATTGCCAGGCGGTTGCGTTGCCTACAGCAATATCGGTATGGATAACCCTGGCTAAAAACAACGCGCAATCCATAGCACTGCGTTTGCCCTTGTTACCATCTTTATATCCATCGCCCAGCATACTGTATTCCGATTGCCAGTACTCTACGCCATATTTTTTTGTACTGTCGGCAAGGTGCTTACGCGTGGTTACCAAAGTACTGTCGTTAGCTTCCGAAAAATAGCTGTGCCCGGCAACTATCTTAGGCAGATGAATAAGATCGCCCATATACAGCGGGCTGCCCGGTTTAAAAAATTGCTGAATCTGGTTTGAGGTACCGGTTTTACCGCCGTAGAGGTAATTCAGCATACCTGCTTCGGTGATCAGGATCTTACTGTTCAAATGCTGTTCAGTAAGGCTTTTATCAAGTGCTTTAGTGATCTTGTAAATCTCCTCGTTCTTCCATGGCGAGCCTTCCTGGCTGGCTTCTTTGTATTTGCTGGCCCAATCCCACTGCGGTTCGTTAACCGGGCTAACGTATTTAAAATGCAGGCCCTGCCCGTCAAAATGCTTCACTACATCTGCCAAAAACTTCGCGTAAGCATCGTAGCTTTCTGCCTTTAAATTGGCGGTGTAGTCTTTATCAATTTTATAACCCAACCCGTTTTTTGTGAACTGTACCGGCGGCGAGTTGGAGAATGCTATCAACGTTTCTACACCATAAGTATGTGCTTTCTTCAAAAAGTATTGATAGCCGGCCTGCTTGTTCCAGTCGTAAGTACCATCTTTACCCAAAAAACTTTCGGTACGCTTTCTAAAATCTTTAATACCGCTGCTGTCGCCCTGCTCGGTAGTGCCTGCGCCAATATTAAAACGCCATGCAGACAGGCCGATCCCCTCCGGGTTTCCCTGTTTATCAAACTTGCGGCTAAATAATAACTGCGCAATCTTCTCCTTTTTTGCTTCGGGCCAGTATTTGCCAATCCCTTCAGAAAACCAGCACCCGCTTGCGCCAATATTATCTATTACCTGCAAACGCTGGTTTAGGTATGCCTTTATAGTAATAATGGTATCGGCAACAGGTGGTTTTGCCTGTGGCGACAGGCTCAGGGAGGTTATCAGGAGAATTATGTTCAGCATTACGCAAGTTGCATTAGTTAACAGAAATTAGCAGCCGTAAAATGCACAATCGGCAGCAATAAATATTAACCAATTATACCTGCTTTCACCCTGTTATTATCATTTTTGTTGAATAGGACGCTATTATTTAAAACTGCTCATCAGTTCTACCCGTTTGTTGCGCAGGTCTTTACCGCCTTCCATAACCGATTTCAGGTTGGCGAGGTAGAACGTCCACCCCAGCTGGCATTGCACATATAAGTTTTTGGCGGGGTCGTTTTCCTGCGGGATGCCTTCCTGCTCCACCTCTACTATGGTTAAACCGTTTCGGGTGGATAGGGACACGCTCACAATGGTATCACCTGTAAAGCTGAATCTTATAAAATCCTGCCCGTTGGCTTCCAGTATGCTGCCTTTTTGCACTACATCGTTATGGTAACCGTGCCAATACCACTGGTAAGTATCTTCCTTGGCTATAAACTCGTCCTGTGCGCGCTGCCGCATCAGTATGGTAAAGAAATCGGCCTTGCGCAGGAACCATTTCTCCAGCCCGGCGGGAGTAGCCCAGGCCAGGTACAGGCTACGCATATCAATATTATAGTCGCCCACTACTTTAAATTCAGTCCACCTGATGTCTTCCATAATTGGTTTAAATACTTCTTATAAAACTAAGTATAAAAATTTGTGTTTGCTAACTACTATTAAACCAATTACACATGCCAAAGCAAAGCGCCGGGATCTTAGCCTACCGTAAAACCAATAATAAGCTGCAGGTTTTCCTGGTGCATCCGGGCGGGCCTTTCTTCAAGAAAAAAGATGATGGCGTATGGAGCATCCCTAAAGGCGAGTACGAAGAAGATGAAGACCCGCTAACCGCCGCCAAACGCGAATTTGCCGAAGAAACCGGGCAAACTATACATGGAGAGTTCGATCCTCTCGCCCCCATTAAATATAAAAACGGCAAAGTGGTACACGCCTGGGCCGTAGAAGCCGACATAGACCATACCAATATTAAAAGCAATTATTTTGAGATGGAGTGGCCGCCCCGCTCCGGCAAAAAGGCCAGCTTTGAAGAAGTAGACCGCGCAGATTGGTTCGACATTGCTACCGCCCTCCAAAAAATAATACCCGCGCAGGCCGATCTGATAAAAGAAATGGAAAAGTTAGTTGGATAAACAATCAATTAATACTTAGCAAAATCGCTGTATAATTCACATAAACCAAAGCCTATATAATACGAATATTAACCCAGTCTATCCTAATATTATAATTATTTTTTATTCAATTAACCATCCGTTACGTTATGAAAAATGTATTATATTGCGGCATAAATTATAATATCTATGGCAGAATATCAGGAACATGGTTATAACGACGAACACGCTACCCCCTTTTGGCAATATGTGCGCCCAATTATGCATACCCTGCTTACCAAAGATAAAAACCGCTGCATTTTAGACCTCGGCTGCGGCAATGGTTACTTTGTTAACTACCTTATTTCGCAGGGCTATAATGCTTATGGCATTGATGCATCGCAACAGGGTATCAGCATAGCAAAGAAAACTAACCCCGACCGCTTCTTTATCCAGGACCTTGATGACAACCGCCTGCCGGAAGAGATCCGCGACCTGCCATTTGATACCATTATCTCCACCGAGGTGATAGAACACATCTACAACCCATTTACGTTTATGGACTTATGCAAAGATGTGCTTTCTAAGAACAATGGCGGCGAAATCATTATGTCTACCCCGTACCATGGTTATTTTAAAAACCTTATGCTGAGCATTTTTAATAAATGGGATAAGCACACCAACGCTGTTGCGGTAGGAGGCCACATTAAATTCTGGTCGAGAGCCAGCCTGGGCCAGCTGCTTACCCAAAGCGGTTTTAAAGTAACCAATTTTGCTGGCGGCGGCCGTATGCCCTACTTTTGGAAATCAATGGTAATGAAAGCGAGATTGAATTAGAGGAGATAAGAGGTTAGAGACAAGAGATTAGAGGGAACTCTATCTAAGAAACCAGCTTCCCAAATCCATTTCCTTTCTCTTTTCTCCCAAAGTCATTTATCTAAAAATGGCGTTGCCTGCGGCCCGGGCTGTCTGCTCATACGCGCACAAGGCATTAGCTACAGGCCGGTATCCGCGCCCATCCCTAACGCGGTGGCCTGAACTATGATCTTTAGGATCTCAGGATTAGTTTATATTTCCTGACCTTAAATTATCGTTCCTGAGAGATTAGCGCAGTTTATCTTGTGGTTTATGACTCTTAAGCTCAACAATCACTAATATTAAACCCAAAAGATCACAGGCGTTTTTCTACTTAATGAATCGTTTTTGAGTACAGAGATCATAAATTTTGCAACATCTTTTCTACTGATAACGAAACGGGGTTTAGGGCTGTTATTAAAACTGATGCTAACCGGTTTGCTTTTACCCGAATTGATAAGACCAACAGGCCTTACCGCGGTGTAGTTAAGATCAGATGCGGCAAGCAATTCCTCCTGCCTGTTATGGTCGGTATAGCCCGCTCCTATATTGCTGTGGCTGATGAGCCAGCGAAACCACCACGGCAGGTACTGCCAGCTATCTCCCACTCCCCATGCCGACGTTACTATTACTTTCCTGATATTATTTTGCGGGGCCAGTTCAACAATAAGCTTAGCCGTATCAGAAAGCAGTGCGGGCGGTGTGCGCAGTTTAGCCCAGGGAAAATCAGAGTTGCGGGAGATATTAAGTGCACTCAAAATGGCTTCGCAGCCTTGCATAGCTTGCGTAAGTGCATATTTATCAGTCGGCAACCCTTCAAACACATTAAGTAATGGATGGCTAATCTTTAAACGATTCTTATCACGCAGCAAAACATTAACGGCATAACCGTTGTACAAAGCCTCTTGTAAAAGCAATTTACCTGTACGGCCGGTAGCCCCTAAAATTAAGATGCGCATATATAAAGTTAGCATATAGGGTTAACATTCAAAGCCACTTGTAACAATCCTATTATTGTTATCATCCTTCACAATTGCGAAACGAAAAATTAATAATTTAGTAAAAAAACTATATCACAAATGAAGAAATCGTTACTATTTTGTTTTTTCCTGCTGATATTTCAATTTTGCCATGCCCAGGAAACTTTTCCGGTTAATGGCAGCTGGGATATCCGCCCCGGAAAATACGCTTTTACCAATGCCACCATTGTGGCAAGTGCCGGCCAAACCCTCAGCGGCGCCACCCTGCTGGTGAACGACAGGCTGATTGAAGCCGTTGGCACACAGGTAAGCATCCCCAAAGGCTATATTACGGTAGACCTTAAAGGCAAATTTATTTACCCCGGCCTGGTTGACGCCTATACCACCTACGGTATGCCCGAAGCTCCGCGCCAGTCGTTTGGTTTTGGCGGCCCAAGGGTTTATGTATCTACCAAAGCAGGCGCATACGGCTGGAACGAATCCATTAAGCCGGAGATGAACGCCAAAACCGTTTTCCATGTTAACGCCGATGCGGCCGAAACGCTGAAGAAAAACGGTTTCAGCACCGTGCAATCGCTGATACATGATGGTATTGCCCGCGGCACTTCGGTAGCCGTAAGTTTGGGCGACGAGCGCGACAACTTTGTAATGCTGAACGACCAGGCTGCAGCTCACTATTCTTTCAGCAAAGGCACTGCCGCTACTAACTACCCCTCATCCCTAATGGGCAGCATAGCCCTGCTGCGCCAAACTTATTACGATGCGCAGTGGTACAAAACTCAAAAGCAGGAGTACAATATCTCGCTGGATGAATTTAACCGTACTCAAACGCTTCCGCAGATCTTTGAGGTGAGCGATCCGCAATCCATCCTTCGCGCAGCAAAAATTGCCAAAGAGTTTGGCAAACAATATATATTTAAAACCGACGGACTGGAATACCAGCGCATTGCCGCAGTTAAAGCTACCGGCAGCACGCTTATAGTTCCGTTAAACTTTCCATCTGCCTATGATGTTGAAGACCCGCTGGATGCCCGCAGTGTAAGCTACGAACAACTAAAAGCCTGGGAACTTGCACCAACTAATCCCGCTGTGCTGGAAAAAGCAGGCGTTAAATTCGCCTTAACTTCATACGGTATTGCCAGCGCTAAAGATTTCTGGACCAACCTGCGCAGCGCCATCAGTTACGGCTTAACCGAGAAACAGGCGCTGAACTCTTTAACCACCATCCCTGCCGAAATGCTGGGCATCAGCGATAAGGTAGGCACAATTGCTAAAGGAAAACTGGCCAGTTTTATTATCACCAGCGACAGCCTGTTTAAGGCCGATAACGTGATCTACGAGAACTGGGTGGAAGGCCGCCAATACATCGTTAGCAAAATGAATGTTGCCGACCTGCGCGGTAACTACGCCCTCACCGGCGACGGCTTTGCTAATACCACATTAAAAATAAGCGGCACGCCCGGTACCTATGAGGCCAATATTGAGCGCACCGGTGCCGATAGTGCCAAAGTAAAAGGCACCATTACCCGTACTGGCGATGATATCAGCATTTACTTTAACTATAAAACAAAGCCTGCAGGTACCATCCGTTTGGCAGGGCATATTTCATCGGTATCACCTGTAACTATTCGCGGTAACGCTATTTTGCCCGATGGCAGCAACACCGCATTCAGCGCTACTTATACCGGTGCGGCCCCTGCGATAGCCCCACGCAAGGACGCAGCAAAACCAGCATTGGCAGTTAGCCCCGTTATTTACCCCTTTGCGCCATATGGTTATACAGAATTGCCAAAAGCAGAAACCGTACTGCTTAAAAACGGAACCGTGTGGACCAACGAGAAAGACGGCATTCTGCAAAATACCGACGTATTGTTAGAGAACGGCAAGATCAAGGCTATAGGCAAGAACCTGGCAGCAGGCGGTGCCAAAGTAGTTGATGCTACCGGCAAAAACATTACTGCAGGTATTGTTGATGAACACTCGCACATTGCTGCAACTGGCGGTATTAACGAGGGCACACAATCCGTTACGGCAGAAGTGCGCATTGCTGATGTGATAGACGCTGAAGACATTAATATTTACCGCCAACTGGCCGGTGGGGTTACCACTTCGCAGATTCTGCATGGCTCGGCAAATGCTGTGGGCGGCCAATCGCAACTGATCAAACACCGCTGGGGATTAATGCCCGAGGAGATCAAATTTGAGGGTGCCGACCAGTTCATTAAATTCGCTTTGGGCGAAAACGTGAAGGGGAGCAACAATAATATTGTAAATGGCTCGGTGCTGCGTTTCCCGCAAACCCGTATGGGTGTTGAGGAGGTTTATATTGATGCCTTTACCCGCGCCAAAGAATACAAAGCGGCCCGCGCCATAAAAGGCAGCACCACCCGCCGCGATCTGGAGCTGGATGCGCTGGTAGAGATACTGGACGGCAAACGTTTTATTACCTGCCACTCTTACGTACAATCGGAAATTAACATGCTGATGCACGTTGCCGATTCGATGGGCTTTAAGATCAACACCTTCACCCACATTTTAGAGGGTTATAAAGTGGCTGATAAAATGAAGGCGCACAACATTGCAGGCTCTACCTTTAGCGATTGGTGGGCGTACAAAAATGAGGTTGCCGAGGCTATCCCCTACAACGGCAAGCTGATGCACGAGGTTGGTTTGGTAACCGGCTTTAACTCTGATGATGAAGAGATGGCCCGCCGCCTAAACCAGGAAGCTGCCAAAGCAGTAACTTATGGCCACATGAGCCAGGAGGAGGCCCTGAAACTGGTAACCCTTAACCCGGCAAAAATGCTGCATATAGATAACCGCGTAGGCAGTATTAAAGTTGGTAAAGATGCCGATGTTGTGGTATGGTCGGCCAATCCGCTTTCTATTTACGCAGTGGTGGAGAAAACTTATGTAGATGGCATTCTATACTGGGATTTAGCACAGGATGCAGCCAAACAAAAGTCCGTTAAAACTGATGTAGCCCGCTTAGTACAAAAAATGCTGGATAGCAAAAACGGCGGCGCAGCAACACAGCGCCCGGGCGGCCCGCGCAGGCCACGCTCCTATCAGTGCGAAACACTGGAAGAAGAAAACTTTGCCGTTGCCGATGAATACACCGAAATGGAGAAAGAACGCGCGGCTAAACAGGCTGCAAGCAAAATTCGCTAACCCCCAACAATGCATATCAACATGAAAAGAACAATATTAAGTTTAGGGGGATTATTGCTTGGCATTACCCTTAGTTACGGGCAGGCAAATATTTCGCCTGCTAAAGCGCAAAGCAAACCTGTAATCATAACCGGCGCTACCATCCACGTGGGTAACGGGCAGGTGATCAATAATGGTTACATTACTTTTGATAAAGGCAAAATTACCGGCATTGGCGAAGGCGCAGGCCCGGCCACCGGTTACGAGGTTGTTAACGCCGCAGGTAAACAGGTTTATCCTGGCTTTATAGCCCCCATGACCACATTGGGTTTGGTAGAAGTAGAATCGGGCGCGCGCGGAACCGTTGACGATGAAGAAACCGGCGACCTGAACCCCCACGTGCGCTCTATAGTAGCTTTTAATACCGATAGTAAGGTTATCCCAACTGTACGCTCTAACGGTATTTTGCTGGCGCAGCCTACACCGGGCGGCGGCCTTATCTCTGGCACATCATCTGTAGTACAGTTGGATGCCTGGAACTGGGAAGATGCAGCTTACAAAACTGATGTGGCTATCCATTTAAACTGGCCATCCGCAGCCGGTGGCCGCAGGCGTGGCCCCGCAGCGCCAAATGCAGAAACACCTGCCGAGCGTGCCCAAAAAGCTATTGACGCAATTACCCGCCTTTTTACCGAGGCAAAGGCTTACAGCGAGGGCGTTAAACCAGCCACATCCAACACACGCTTTGAGGCTATGAAAGGCTTGTTCAACGGCAGCAAAAAACTGTTTGTGATTGCCGATGGTGCTAAACAAATTATGCAGGCCGTTAGCTTTGGCAAGCAGTTTGGCATCCAGGTGGTAATTGTAGGCGGTAAGGAGTCTTACATTGTTACCGATGTTTTAAAAGACAACAATGTACCGGTAATTATCCGCGAAACACAAACCCTGCCGGATAGGGATGAGGACGATGTATACCTGCCTTACAAACTACCAAAGATCTTGCAGGATGCAGGGGTGCTGTATGGCTTAACCGGCACCGGTTTCTGGCGCCAGCGCAACCTGCCTTTTGAGGCCGGCGAAGCAGTAGGCTACGGCTTAACTAAAGAGCAGGCGCTCTCCATGATCACCATTAACAACGCCAGGATACTGGGTATTGACAAAACTACCGGAACATTAGAAACCGGCAAAGATGCCAACCTGTTCATCTCCACCGGCGATGCACTGGATATGATAGGCCTCAATGTAGAAACTGCCTTTATACAAGGCCGCAGCATTAACCTGGATAACCTGCACAAGCAACTGTACCGCAAATTCAGCGAGAAGTATGGCTTTAAGGCCGATTAAGAATATTTAATTTGAATGGAACGCCGGGCTGGTTTACAGTCCGGCGTTTTTTTTCTTGTATAATTATACCATCACTCCAAAACGCAAAACGGACAAGTAATCGCTCACCTGTCCGCTTAACATTGTTTAAAAATATGTCTTAAAAATTGTGCCTTTTAGGATCATCCGATTTATACTCATCATCAGATGTGCGCGGCGGGTTTTCAGAAAGGTTCTCCGGGGTGTCCTGTTCCTCACTCACAATGATCACTCCACCATCAACCGGGCGATCTGCTAAATTATTTTCCGCTTCCCAGGTAGTTGCAGAGCCATCAACACTGCCAAGCGGCTCGGCACCGGTAACAGGTAGCTTCTCGCGGTTGTAAAATTTATCTTCATCAAAATGGTCGTGCTCATAAAAGTTTTCCCGCTGATAAATGGTGCTTGCTAAACCTGCTGCTGCCGTACCGCTAAAGATGTCGCGTATGTACGCCTCAGTATCCGGGGTAATGTTGCCTTGTTCGTAGGCAGGTAGTGCCTGCAACTGTTCTAAAGTAATAGTAGGCAGTACAACTACTTCATCATCCTCATCACCTTCATCTTCCTGGTCATTAACGTCCCCGGTGTCTGCTCGGAAGTCAGCATCAACGTTGGTTTCGTAGGCAATGTCGTTATCTTCGTTTAAATCATCCTCACCATCTCCTTCCTGATACAGGTCGGCTACGCCGATAGGTACAAGCACTTTTTTATCTGTGTCTATGTCCAGTTCATTATCCTCCAAATCAACAACCAGGTAACGCACCTGGCGCGATTTCGGATCGAACAGTAGGTCGTCAACCTCGCCAACCTTTTGGCCAAGTGAGTTTAACACATCCCAGCCGGTAATATCAGGTTCGCCATCTACAATTTCAAAATCGCTGCCACTTAGTTCTTCCAGGTGGTCGTATTTGTTTTCTTCCAGAGCCATAATGTTTAATTTTAAAATTTTATAAGTTTAATTATTTACCTGCCGGAAAGGCAACTATCTGCACGTTCCTGTTCTGTTCGCGGCCATCTGCTGTAGCATTAGTAGCTACAGGCTTGCTCTCACCTAAAGAATGTACCGAAACATTGCCGGCATCAATACCACCGGTTTTTATCAGCCAGTCTTTAACCGCGTTTGCACGGTCGGCACCTAATTGTTTGTTATGGCCGGCGTTACCGGTAGAATCTGTATTGCCATACACCCCAATGATGGCACCTTTAAACCGCTTGCTGATAGAGGCCGAAATTTGCTTCAGCTTATCTTCGGCACTGCCTTGTAAGGCATTTTGATCGGTAGCAAACAGGATATTTTCGCCCAGTGTATAAATGGTGTACTGGTCATTTCCGCTTACGGTTATATCCTTATCTGTTACATCCGGATCAGTTGTTGCCGGCGAATTAAAATCTACACTGTTCCAGTCGGGCTGTGTAGCGGCAATTGCTTGTTTACCAGTCGTATCCGTTACAGGAGTGGCGGTAGAATCTGCTCCGGTAGTTCCGCTACCTTTGTTACCGCAACCTTTTAAGGCGAAAAATAATATTGCTATTGCGATGAGCGCGATAAGGAGCCAAAGCCACCACGGCCTGGATGATTTTGGTTTTACTTCTAAATGTGCCATTGTTGTGTGTTAGCGTTTTTGATGTGATTAACTGATTAATAGAAAGTAATTATTAATTAATTGTTTTATAAAGAAATAATATTTATTAGTTATTAAGTATAAAACCTTCAAGTGCAATTGATGTTAATAGGCAGATTGAACAACAAAATTTAAATTGAAAGACACCAAACGCATTGCCATATTAGGCGGGGGCCCAAGCGGATTATTTATGTTTAAGCGGCTTGTTGATGCCGGCCGCACAGATCTGGAGATCCACATCTTCGAAAAAAAGAAACTGCTTGGCGCGGGCATGCCCTATAGCCAGGAAGGCGCCGGTGAAGAGCACATTACCAACGTATCTGGCAACGAGATCCCAGAGTTGGTTACCTCCATTGCCGATTGGATTGAAACTGCGCCAAAATCCACCCTGGAGCGATTTAATATTACCCCGCAGATCTATAACGATTATAAGGTGCTGCCCCGCCTGTTGTTTGGCGAATACCTTTCGGCCCAGTTTGAGCTGTTGAAGAAAAAGGCAGATGAAGTTGGCCTTGCCTACGAGATCCACTATAACAGCACGGTTACAGATATTACCGATTACCAGCAGCAAAACCTGGTACAGGTACAAATAAACGGCACGGATCTATCTGATTTCCACCGGGTAATCGTGTGCACCGGGCATAACTGGCCGCACAAGCACGAGGGCAAAATACCCGGCTATTTTGATTCGCCTTACCCGCCGATGAAACTGCATTTGCAGGCAGATCATCCGGTGGCTATAAAAGGGGCTTCGCTTACTGCGGTTGATGCCTTACGTACGCTGGCACGCGCCAATGGCAGCTACTATAAAAATGATGAAGGTAAACTGGTTTACCAACTGGCCAATGATAGCCACGGCTTTAAAATGGTGATGCACACCCGCAATGGCTTGCTGCCGGCTGTAAGGTTTCACCTCGAAGATTCCCATCTTTCCAACGATTCGCTTTTAACAGAAGAGGAGATAGCGGCGCATATTGTAGCAAATGACGGCTTCCTGTCGCTCGATTATATTTTTGAGCAGGATTTTAAAGAGATCTTCCGCGATAAGGAGCCGGAGTTTTACCAGCTCATTAAAAACATGAGCATGGAAACCTTTGTGAACGCCATGATGGCCATGCGCGAAAATTTAGACCCGTTCGAGCTGATGAAGCTGGAATACCGCGAGGCCGAAATATCCATTAAACAACGCAAATCTGTTTACTGGAAAGAGATGCTGGGTGTGCTCAGCTTTGCGATGAATTACCCGGCTAAGCATTTTTCTGCCGAGGATATGCGCAGGCTGCAAAAAACACTGGCCCCGCTGATCTCCGTAGTAATAGCCTATATTCCGCAGAGTTCCTGCGAGGAAATATTTGCCCTGCATAACGCCGGGGTGCTGGAGATGGTTATCGTTGGTGACGACGGAGAAGAAAAAGCCGAAAGCCAGGGAGGCGCTACGTACCATTACACAGATGAAAACGGTAAAAAGCAATCGGTATATTTCAAAACCTTTGTTAACTGTGTTGGGCAGCCGCATTTATCGTACGAAGATTTTCCGTTTAAGGGATTGCTGAAGCATAAAACGGTTAGTCCGGCAAGGTTAAAGTACCGCTCTTTAGCTGCAGGTAAAAAGGCGCATGAAAAAGACAGCAAGCGTGTAGAGCAGGATGCCAATGGCGATTATTACATGCGTGTAGCTGGTATCACCATTAATGATAGCTTTAACGTGGTAGATGATTACGGCGCTTTAAACGAGCGCCTTTACATTATGGCCGTTCCGTATATTGGCGGCTTAAACCCCGATTACTCCGGGCTTGATTTTTGCGAGGAGGCTTCGGAGAGGATCATAACAAGTATTTTAAAAAATGAACACGCAGTCACAACCGACTAACCTGAAATTATACATGTTACTTTTAGGCTCTAAAGCGCCTAAGCGAAATATTGAGCAGCACGACTTCTTCTTCGGCATAGCCACCAGTTTAAAAGAACTTGTGCCCGAGATAAAAGCCTTTTGGCCCGAAGCCGGGGCAAGCATCCACTTAGATGGCTGGCGCGAAGTAAACATGGTTGACGGTTTTGAAGTAAAGGTGTTTTTTAAGGAGGATGCTCCGGAAGAAGCTTCCCCACGGAAACTCTTTTTTATTAATCTTGGCGGTTACCAATCCGGCAAACTGGAAGAGCAACATTACACCGTACTCACCGTACAGGACGACCGTGCACTTGCCATTCAGGATGCCAAGAAAACCGTATTCTTTAAAACCAATACCATTAAGGGTGCCAACTCTCATATCGATGAAAAGTATGGCATTGATGTGGATGATATCTACAAGATAGAAGAGATTCTCCCGCCCGATTACAAACAAAAATATCACATCCAAATCACTCCTGCCGAAGACCTGCCCGAGGATGAGATCCACTTAGGTTATTTTAAAATGGATAAGCTGGAGCGGATGTAGCCCGCAATGAATTTCGTTCTGCACTTTTGCGTTAAAATCTCTATTTTAACACAAAATAAGCCTGATGAAACTCAAACCTCTTATTGTAGCCTTGCTACTGTTTTCAGCACAATTCGCGTCCGCGCAAGATCTCAAGTTCGCCCGTAAAATGGTGGATACCCTTACCTCTCCCTACTTTTGGGGCCGGGGTTATACCAAAGATGGCATGGGCAAAGCCGCCGACTTTTTGACCGCACAGCTTAAAAGCTACGGTGTAAAACCTATGGACGGCAAAAACTTTATGCAGGAGTTTACCTACCCCATTAACACCTACCCCGGCAAAATGGAAGTGGCGTTAAACGGCGCACAACTAATTCCCGGTAAGGATTTTATTGTGAGGCCTGATAGCCGCGGCATCAAAAGCGAAGGCAAACTAACCAAACAGGATAGCATCCGCTATTTTGATATCCCTAACCGGGTGATGGTGGAGCTGGTGGATAAGCTTACCTGGTCGGCCGAGCAGCAGGTGGTGGAATACACGGTGATCCAACTGGATAAAAAGTTGCTGAAAGCAGAACCCGCCACCATCAAAGTAAATATAGAGAATAAGTTTGTAGAGAAGTTTGAGGCTGTGAACATCTGCGGCTTGGTGAAGGGCACGTCCAAACCCGATTCGGTGATTCTTTTCACCGCGCATTACGATCATTTGGGTGGCATGGGCAGCAACACCTATTTCCCCGGCGCAAATGATAATGCCAGCGGCGTTACGCAGGTATTGAGCTTGGCTAAATATTATGCGCAGCACCCGCAGCCTTATACTATCGCTTTTATTCTGTTCGCGGGTGAAGAGGCCGGTATCCTCGGCTCCAAACACTTTACCGAAAACCCGCTGATAGACCTGAAGAACATCCGCTTCCTTGTCAATCTCGATCTGGAAGGTACTGGCGTGGATGGCATTACGGTAGTAAACGCTTCCGTTTACCCCAAAGAATTTGCCCTGCTGAAACAGGTGAACGAAAAGGGAAACTATTTGGTTAAGGTAAACTCCCGCGGAAAAGCCGCCAACAGCGACCATTACTTTTTTACCGAAAAAGGCGTACCCGCATTTTTTATGTACACCCTCGGCGGCATAAAAGCTTACCATGATATTTACGACATAAGCGCTACCCTGCCGCTTACCGAGTATGAGGACCTGTTTAACCTGCTGCTGAAATTTGGCGACGGGCTAATGGGGAAATAAAGCGGTTTACAAAGCGGCGGTGAGGACACCGCCTTTAGGATATCGATAGTTAGTATATCCTCCCCCAATGGTGGTGGCCCCACCGCCACTTTTAAATATATAAACGCAATTAAATCTAAACAATCACTAATAATCCTGCTTAATCTACATTATGGCTACAGATGAAAAAACAAGGGCAATTATCACCGGCACTACCGGGATGGTGGGCGAAGGCGTGCTGCACGAATGCCTGAACGATCCGCAGGTAGAAACGGTGCTTATCATCAACCGAAAACCGCTGGATATGGTGCATGCCAAGCTTAAGCAGATCATCCACCCCGATTTTTATGATCTTTCGGCCATTGAGGGTTCTTTAAGCGGGTATAACGCCTGCTTTTTTTGTCTTGGCGTATCCTCCGTTGGGATGAACGAGGCTGATTACACCAAAGTAACCTACACGCTAACCCTGCACGTGGCCGAAACGCTGAGCAGGCGCAACCCGGATATGACCTTCTGCTACATCTCCGGCGCAGGTACAGACAGCACCGAAAAAGGCCGCAGCATGTGGGCGCGCGTAAAGGGCAAAACCGAGAATGATATAATGAAGCTGCCTTTTAAACAGGCATACGCCTTTCGCCCAGGCTTTATCAAACCCATAAAAGGGCTAACAAAAACGCATAGCTTTTATAAATACATCAACTGGTTCTTCCCCATTGGCAGGGCCATCTACCCTACCGGCTTTTGTACGCTGCAGGAGCTGGCGGCAGCCATGATGCGCGTGGTAAATTACCCATACGCTAAACAGGTAGTGGAGGGTAAGGAGATTATCCTGTTAGCTAAAGAAGCTGTATAACAAAAAAGGCTGATAACCGTTTACGATCATCAGCCTTACACATTAACTAAACCAAAACGCTGATCATTAATTCGCGCAGCTTAATTTATCAGCCTGCACAATTATTTTCTTTTCTTCCGGCTTAGGTTTAACAACCGGTTTTTTAAACGAATACTTGGTTAAATTTACCAGCAGCACGCTCAGGAGAATAATAAACAAGCCAATTACCTGCATCCAGCTGATCACTTCACCGGCGAACAGTACACCCAGTATCACCGCTATAACCGGGTTAACGTAAGAGTGCGTACTTACCTGCGTAGCCGGCCTTACCTGCAGCAGCCAAACATACGCGCTGAATGCCGCTATCGACCCAAAGAAGATCAAATAAACAACCGCCAGCCATGATTGCAAAGGCACGGAGCTCAGCTGGAACCCGCTATACTCGTTATGGATAAAACTTGCCGGAATAAACGCCAGCCCGGCAACAATCATCTGCCAGGAAGTGTTTACCCTTGCAGGCGCATTGCCGGATGCCTTTTTAGAATACAATGATCCTGCCGACCAGGCTACAGGCCCGGCAATCAGCAACAACAAACCTATCAGTTGCTCTTTCTCCATCCCTTTTGCAATAGATTTACTAAAGGCCTCGCCAAATAAAAGCAGTACACCGCCAAAGCCCAGCACCAGGCCGGCAACGGTTGTTTTACTGCGGAGGTTGATCTTCCAGTTAGCTTTATCTAAAATAACAAACCAAATTGGGTTGGCCGATACCATAATAGCTACCATTGCGCTGGGGATAAACTTTTCTACCCATATAACAATGCCTGTGGCCACAAAAAGCGTTAGCAGGCCACTGATACCCGATGTAACAATATCTTTCTTTACAAACACCCTATCGCCCTTAAACCAGCACCAGGCAAGCAGCAGCACACCCGCCGTAAAAAAGCGGATAGCCCCCATCAGCATAGGCGGCATACCCTGGATAGCCATCTGTATAAAAAAGTAGGTAGAACCCCATACCACGTAAACTGTTGCAAATGCCGCAACAACAAGTAAAGTAGAGGGTTTATTGAGTGATGTGGTTTCCATTATGTATGGTATTATATATGTTGAAAAATGAAATGTGTAAGGCCTCACCTAACAGCGAAGCCCTCATGAAATAACCATCTCCAAAGGAGAAGACTTTTAACCCTTCTCCTTTGGAGAAGGTGCCCGCAGGGCGGATGAGGCCGCGGAGCAATAGGCAATTTTAAATGTTTTGAACACTCAACCCTTCAAACTTACCACTATGTTGAAGGGCATCCAGCTTATAAACTACCTGATAATATCTATCAAATCCTTCCCGCCGTAATAATTAAGGCGATTTTGCACACAGCGTTGCAGCAGCGCATCCAGGCTCCAGGCAAAAACCGGTGTGGTGGCCAACAAAAAGCTTGCAGCACTCAGCGTAAATACCGAATAATTTAATGGCGAATCTATCCCGAAGGAAAGCGCCATTGACAGGCCAAAACATAAGCTTAAAAAGCCGCTGCCAATTGCCGCGATGCGTGTGAACAAACCCAGGATCAAAAGCAGGCCGAAAGCTATCTCGGCAGTGGTAGCCACAACTGCTAATGGCGCTACCAATACTTCGGGCATAAAGCTCATGATCTGTTCGCAGTAGAGCATAAAATGCTGCCAGTCACCCCAGCCTACGTGCGGTTGGCCGTGTGCGCCAATAACTCCCAGTCTATCAGCACTGGCCCATAAGTAACTCGCCCCGACGGACGCCCTCAAAAAAACAGATGGTGCTTTAAAATTGCCGGTTACCTGCATGATTTTGTTTTATTTATTGAGATAAAATTACGTACTTGGTGGACTATACACATAGTCCAGAATTAACAACAACGATAGTCCAGATGGAATTACTCGAAAGCCTTGTATCTGTAGATAAGAACCTGCACGTGCCCGTGTACCTGCAAATAGCCAATGATGTGATCTGCTCCATCCGCAAAGGCACTTTAAAACCCGGCGTGGCCCTGCCCGGCAGCCGCATGCTGGCGGCATCGCTCAACATTCACCGCAAAACAGTAGTTGCCGCCTATGATGAACTGTATGCGCAAAGCTGGGTAGATGTATATCCGCGTAAAGGTATTTTTGTAGCCAAAAACCTGCCCAATATTGCCCCGCGCCCCATTACCGAGGAAGCACATCCCGGAGGATACGCGCGTAAAACAAACTACACCGTGGATGAGAGCCGTATCATTTGCCTGGATATGTTTAAACCGGCTACAGAAGGCAACCTGGTATTTAACAACGGCTACCCCGATACACGCATTGCCCCGCTGGAAGCCATGATACGCGAGTACCGCCGGCTGGCGAGCTATAAATTTACCGCCAAATATTTACAATACGGCCCCGAGCAGGGCTCTGAAAACCTGCGGATAGAATTGGCCAAATTCTTCTCGGAAACCCGCGGCCTGCATGTTACTGCCGACCAGATCCTGATCACCAAAGGGGTGCAGATGGCGCTGTATCTTTCTGCACAAATTTTAATTGATAAAGGCGACACCGTTATAGTTGGCGACCCGGGTTACACCATGGCCAACGAGATATTTGAACAGGCCGGCGCAAAAATTGCCACTGTACCGGTTAATGAATTTGGCATCAGCATAGATGCCGTAGAGGCTATTTGCAAAACCGGGCCCGTGAGGATGCTCTTCGTGATCCCGCATCACCATCAGCCTACTACAGTAACCTTATGTTCCGAACGGAGGATGCGCCTGCTGGAACTGGCCAAGAAATACAACTTTGCCATTATTGAGGATGATTACGATTATGATTTTCACTACAGCAGCAGCCCTATTTTGCCCCTTGCCAGTGCCGACGATTATGGCAGCGTGATCTACGTAGGGTCGTTCTGTAAAACCGTAGCATCAGGCATCCGCATTGGTTTTATGGTGGCCCCGCAAAACCTGATAGACCAGGCCACCCGCCTGCGCCGCCTGATTGACCGCCAGGGCGAGCAACTTTTAGAAGAAGCCATGGCTAACCTGTTACGCAACGGCGATATTGGCCGCCACCTTAAAAAAGCTAACAAGCTTTACCAGGAACGGCGCGATACCCTTTGCCGCTTGTTACAGGAGAAACTGGGCGATTATCTCAGCTTTACCATTCCCAATGGCGGTTTTGCCGTTTGGGCAGAATATAAGCACGCCTTAAGCCCCGCTAAGGTTTCTGATAAAGCTGCAGAGATGGGTTTAACCCTGAGCCGTTGCGGCGATTATTTTTACGACGCCACCTGCCAGCACCATTTTGTACGCCTCGGCTTTGCATCCATGAATTTAAAGGAAATGGAAGAAGCCGTTGACATTTTAGAACGGGCGATAAAGAAAGCAATAGCTTAAGGTCATCCATTAATAAGTCTACTTGACATACTCGTACGAGTTTTCAAACACCAACAACGGCAGAGATAATGAACACCTGAGCAAAATTGGCTTTAAATCCATAAACCACTTATTATTAATGAGTTTACTCGATATTGTTAAACAATCACATTAGTGTTCAACATGTTCAAAAGTGTTCACCCAAATAAAAATGAACACCTGTTTTTGTGCGGAAGTAAGTTATAGTGCTAAACCAGATGCTCGCGCTCTGCAAACCTGGCAAGGGTATCCGGCGCTGTCATCAAAAAGGTTTGGATGCCCAAAGTTTTGGCCGCCTCCAAATGCTGCGGGCTGTCGTCAATAAACAAAGTTTCTTCGGGTTTCAGGTTATTCTCGCGCAGCACCTGCTCAAAAAAGTGGATCTCGGGTTTGCGCTTACCAACCAAATGCGAATAGTAGGTTCTCTCAAAAAGATGTTCGTTATCATCAAAGCCAAAGTCTGTTTTGAGATATTTCATGATATAGGTATAATGGATATCATTGATATTACTGAGCAAAAAAGTGCGGTATTTATTTTTTAGTTTGAGCAGTAATTCATGATTTCCGGGTGCTATTCCAAGCAAAAGACTGTTCCAGGCATCGGTAATCTGCTCATCTGTAACGGCAGGGTTGCTAATTTTTTGCTTAACATAGGCCCGAAACTCATCGGCAGACACTTCTCCCCTATCAAATTTATCAAAAATCTCATCCTGCTGGCGGTGACCAAAAAATTCTTCAGCATTACTGATACCCAGCTGCTTAAATGCCTGCTGAGCAATCCGGAAATCGATACTGAAGATAACATTACCATAATCAAAGATGATATTTTTAATATTTTTCATTTTGCGCTTTTGTTATTGGGTGTAAATATGTAATATTGCGCCTCGAAAATAACAAATATTTTCAGCGCCTATAGCTCAGTTGGTTAGAGTAGAAGACTCATAATCTTTTGGTCCCTGGTTCGAGCCCAGGTGGGCGCACAAAATGGCTTTTTTGCCATTTCAAAAACCCTCTAAATCGTTGATTTAGAGGGTTTTTTCTTTTTTAGTGATCCTTTTCAATCCTTACAAATACACCATTTCTGACACCCAAACGCCCACCCGGGTTTATTTTTTAGCTTCGGGGTGTTTTTAAGAGTTAATTGGCTGTAATACAGTTATTTGAGTTGATAAAATATGCACTCAAAAACACTGTAAAAGATCAGAAATCTGAGCCAATTTTCACCTAAACGCCCACCCGTGAGCGAAAATTTCGGGATGTAATTATTCATTTATTCACTTAAAACTGTTAAAAGATGAGAACATCACAGTCATTTGGTGTCAATTTCACCATCAAAAAAGAAAAGGCAAAAAATGGTAAGGCCACCGTTTACGCCGCTATTACCATTAACAAGGAAAGGGTCATCTTCGCCCTAAAAAAACAGATCAATGTGGAAGATTGGGACAAAGGCCATGGAGGGCTGAAGGTAAAGGTCCCTGATGCCAAAGAAACTAATTCCTATTTAGAACAGGTCAAATTTACCATCACTACTTACTATCAGCAACTACAGCTTGACGGCAAAGAGATCACCCCGCAGTTACTTAAAGCCTGCTTCCTGGGAGAAGACACCGAGGAAACCTATGCGCTGAGCAAACTGATGGATTACCATGAGGAAACAGCCTCGGCAGCCTTAACACCCAGCACCCTGAAACATTATGGTGTAACCCGGCGCTATCTGGAAAAATTCCTAAAAGCCAGGTACAAAACCACGGACTATCGCATTAAGGACATCGATTACAAATTCATTGTGGATTTTGAAACATACCTGCGCAATCACAAACCGGCAGATCATTTTCAGCCATTGAATAATAACGGGGTAATGAAACATCTCATCCGCTTGCGTAAAATGACCACTTTGGCATTTAAGTTACAATGGATCAGTCGCGATCCGTTTAAGAACTACAAGTTCCGCTACAAAAAAGTTGAGACCGCCTTCTTATCGACGAATGAATTAAAGGCCCTGGAAAATTATGATATCGCATCTGATACGCTCAATTCGATTCGCGACTATTTCCTGTTCGCCTGCTATACCGGCCTGTCCTTTGTCGACCTGATGAATTTACATGAGGGCAACGTTGTACGCGGTGAGGACGGAGAAAAATGGCTAAAACTGTTCCGGCAGAAAAGTCACGAAGCGACCAATCTTCCCCTCCTTACGCCAGCGCTGGCGATCATGGATAAATACAAAGACAATCCGCGCTCAGTTTCATTAGGGAAAATATTCCCTACCATTACCAACCAAAAGGTCAATGTATATCTGAAAGAGATCGCCAAGATCGTTGGCATCAAAAAGAAACTCACATTCGGCGTGGCCCGGCATACTTTCGCCACCACCATCACACTAGCCAATAATGTGCCTATTGAAACCGTAAGTAAAATGATGGGCCATACCAAAATTGCCACAACCCAAATTTATGCACGCGTACTACTCAAAAAGATCAGCGAGGATATGCACGTGTTACGGGAAAAACTCGAACCTGAAGCGCCAAAGCGCAAAGCGAACCGAAAAGCAAACACTAATTCCCACTTAAAAAGAGTAAGCTAATGATGCCGGCAGAACAACAAAAGCTATTTCGATCGGTCCAGGAGCTGATCGAAAACGCAAGATCAAGCGTAGTCAAACAGGTAAATTCCACGATGGTCCTAACTTATTTTCAAGTAGGCCGGATGATCATTGAAGATGAACAAGGTGGCGCGTCCTACGCTGAATACGGTACTAATACTATGTTTAAGTTAAGTCAGCATTTGACTGCTGTATTTGGACGCGGTTATTCTGTAGACAACCTCCAGTACATGCGCCTGTTTTATATGGCTTATCGAAATTACGAGACAGTGTCTCGTAATTCTGAGAAACCCGAAACGAATTCCGCAACAGTTTTGCGGAATTTGCCAACCGGCCTGAATTTGAGCTGGTCACATTATGTAACCTTACTAAAGGTCAAGGACGATCAGGAAAGGAAATTTTATGAACTGGAAACAACAGCCTGCAACTGGTCTGTGAGAGAATTGCAACGCCAGATTAATTCAGGTTATTATGAGCGGTTATCGTTGAGCCGGGACAAAGAAGGAGTCCGCAAATTAGCTGAACAAGGTCAACTTTTAGAAGGGCCAACCGATATTTTAAAAAGTCCGGTCATACTGGAGTTCCTGGATCTTAACGAAGATCACCGCTATTCAGAAAACGATCTCGAAACCGCCATCATCAATAAACTTGAACACTTTATGTTGGAATTGGGAAAAGGCTTTCTTTTTGAGGGCAGGCAACGCCGCATCAGTTTGGAAGGCGATCATTTTTATATTGATCTAAGCTTTTACAACCGCTTACTTAAATGCTTTGTATTGATCGACCTCAAGATCGGTAAACTTACACATCAGGACATCGGGCAAATGCAAATGTATGTCAATTACTATGATCGCATAATAAAGCAGTCAGACGAAAAACCTACGATCGGTATCATCCTTTGTAAAGAGGATAACAAAGCGGTGGTAGAGTTTACACTACCGCTTGATAACGAACAAATTTTCAGCCGGGAATATAAATTGTATTTACCCAGCAAGGAAGAACTTAAAAAGCAATTATTATGATCGAGGAAAATCAAAAACCTCTTAACCAGATATACTGGTTAAGAGGACAAAAGGTGATGATCGACCAAGATGTAGCGGCACTGTTTCAGGTGACTCTCAAAGTATTGAGACAACGCGTAAGTAAAAACCAACAACGCTTCCCACCCGATTTCTTGTTTTTGCCAACCATAGAAGAATGGCAAATTTTACAACAACAAGCCGCTACTTCGCTCAAAATTGGTAAAGGTGAAATCCCAATGGTATTTACAGAAGCCGGTCTGCTTATGACTTCGGGGATCATAAAAAGCGATATCGCCATAAAGATCAGCATCAACATTATTAACGAGTTTTTTAATATCGTAGAAAATTCAAATCAATAATTATTATGAAAACCAAGCAAGAAATCAATCAAATCAGTATGATGATCCGCCAGGCGCGGTCTGCACAGAATATGACCCAACAACAATTGGCCGAAAAATGCGGCATCGCTAAATCCCGAATATCCAAAGCAGAAAATGATATCGGGAATATCCCTGTTTCCATTCTACGAACCATCGTAGAAAAAGGCTTAGAAGGCCAGTTCCACATTGCTTTTGAGTTTTAGCTTCAAGTTCCAAATAGGAAAATCAAATTAGCCATATCTCTAGCAATACAAAAAGTTCAATAAATGTGAACTTTTTGTATTGCTTAAATTAAATATCGCTGTTGCTCAATCGGAGGCAAACGCAGGAATGATCAACAAGTCTGCAACATAAGACATAAATAAACTTAAATTGGGAACACATTCTCCGCTTTATATTCAATTTTATTGGTCTATGCTTTAGCGTACCACACTTGTCAGCCAGTTGTTGTTCGGTAAGGACTTTGTATTTAACAACTGGTCTATTTATTATAGATTGATAGCAATATAGCAAGCTAAATTGCTATCAATCTTATTACAAAGGGTCTTTAGATTATTGGTTATAACCTAAAGACGACGATAGTTCGCGAAATTCGTTTGTCTCATCTGTTAGGGTTTTAACCACTTGTTCGGCAGTGTCCACAGCGTCCCTACCTGCCAAAAATCTTTTTGGCGGATTTGGCTGATCGATCACTTGTAATAGAGCGTGGGCAAGTTTGGCCGGATCTCCACCCTGCTGTCCATTGGCACCTTTCCAAAATTCCAATTGCTGCTTTCTGCTTTCATCGTAATCACCAATCGCGTTTGAACTGTATTTGGTTGATTCTTCGGTCAGTAACTCGGTACGGAAAAAACCAGGGTTTACAATAGTTGTCGCGATACCAAATTGTTCTACTTCAGTTTGCAGCGATTCCATCCAGCCTTCAATGGCGAATTTGGAAGCTGCATAGGCTGAACAGAAGCTGTAACCGATCAAGCCGGCAGTAGATGAAATGGTTACGATATGGCCTGAGCGCTGTTTACGCATCACTGGCAAAACCGCTTTAGTAACCTTCATAGGCCCGAACAAGCTCGTTGCTAATTGTGATTCGATCTCTTCCATAGAGAGCTCTTCAAAATAACCCGCGTTGAAATTCGCCGCGTTGTTAATTAATACGTCTATCTGACCGAATTTTTCAACGCCTGCCTTAAGCGCCGCCTCTGCATCACCAGCAATGGTGATGTCCAGCTTTAACACCAACAAGTTTTCATGGTCTCCTATCGCTTTTTGCACCCGCTCCGGATTACGACCGGTCGCAATTACCCGGTGACCTGTTTTCAAAGCTGCTTTTGTGATATCAACGCCCATACCGCGCCCTGCGCCGGTAATAAGCCATACTTTCTTTGTCATGTTTATTTTAATTAGCTCGTGTAATCAATTTGACTCATGTGGGCCTGCCCCATGCGGTCACCATAAACGGGGTATTTGGATAAACAGGTATCGATTTCCTGTACATCTGCCTTGCTTAGCTGAATAGTCTGCGCGCCGAGATTTTCCAGCAGGTGGCTTTGGCTGCGGGTGCCTGGGATCGGAACGATGTTCGGGCTTTTGGCTAATAGCCAGGCCAATGCGATCTGCGAAGGTGTTGCATTCTTTTTCGCTGCATAGGCTTTGATCCATTCGATGATCGGCATGTTCAGCGGAAGAAATTCTTTGGAAAAACGCGGGAAATCGGCCCGGAAATCTGATTTCTCGTCAAACTTTGTGGTCGTATCATACTTGCCTGTCAAAAAGCCCGCGCCAACCGGAGACCAGGGAACAAAGCCGATGCCCAGCTCTTCGCAAGTTTTCAGCACGCCGTTTAGTTCTACATTGCGTGTCCATAGCGAATATTCGGACTGCACCGCACTTATCGGCTGAACGGCATGTGCGCGGCGGATGGTTTTAGCGCTGGCTTCGGACAAACCGAAATGCAGTACTTTTCCCTGCCTGATCAGGTCCTTGATCGTACCGGCGACTTCTTCAATCGGTACATTGGGGTCTACCCGGTGCTGGTAATAAAGATCGATATGGTCTGTCCGCAGGCGTTTTAACGATTCCTCAACAACTTTTTTGATATGCTCGGGACGACTATTCAACGCGATGGTCCCGTCAATGGCAAAGCCAAATTTGGTGGCGATCTTTACCTGGTCGCGAAAAGGCTGCAAAGCTTCGCCTACCAATGTCTCATCGATGTATGGGCCATAAACTTCAGCGGTATCAAAAAATGTTACGCCCTGTTCAAATGCATTACGGATCGTCGCGATTGATTGCTGATGATCAGCCGGCGGGTTGTAATTACCGGCCATGTTCATACAGCCGAGGCCGATCTCGGATACTTCTAATTTACCCAGTTTCCTTTTTTTCATGGTGTTTTTATTTGGATGTCCATAAACATTACTGTTCAAGGCAAGCGCGATCCCAGTACCGGCAATTGCGGTGGTCCGTACAAATTCGCGGCGGCTCATGTTAGCATCTTTCATTGTATAGCTTATTGAGCTACAAAGGTCAGAATAACGGGGACGCAGAAATAAAGAAAAACAAAGAAAAGGTTATGAATTTCAAAGATTAATGGCACGGACTGATTTTGGTACGGTGCCCGTTCTTTTCTTGAAGAAGTTATTAAAGTAAGTCGGATACTCAAATCCCAGGGCATAGGCGATCTCTGAGATGTTCCAGTCTGTATGCTGTAACAGCGCTTTGGCTTCGCTGATAATGCGCTCGCCGATATGGGTGGTGGTTGGCTTGCCGGTAATTTCCTTTACCGCGCTATTGAGGTAATTGATGTGAACAGATAAGTAGGTGGCATAGTCCTGTGCACTTTTAAGTTCCAAAGGCCGGTCGGCACTTTCTATTGGAAACTGGCGTTCCAATAATTCTAAAAACACCGCGGTGATACGGGCCGAAGCATTACTGTATTTGAAATTATTCTCTGCAGGCTGGATCTTTAAGGCCTCATGAATGACCAGGTTAATGTAATTGCGGATCATCTCATCCTTGTAGGCGTAAGCTGTATCCTGTTCTGCTAACATTTTTTCAAACAAATCGATGAAGACCTTAGCCTGGTCCTTATTTACATTAAAAATAGGATTGCCACCAATCTTAAATAAAGGGGATTGCAATAAGCTTTCCGACCGGTCGTTCGGCTTTAAAAACTCCTCCGTGAAAAGACAGGTGTAGCCGTTATGTATTTCGGAAACAGCATCGCAGGAATAAGGAATATGCGGGTTCCCAAAAAATAAAAATATATCATCCGTTTCAAAACTCCGTTCGGCGTAGTGGAATACAAAGTTTCCAAAAGTGATATTGATCTTGTAGAAATCTTTGCGGCTGTAAGTATGGCCGGCTGAGTTACTATCTGTTTTGTAGACCTTAAAACCTTTCAGTTTAAGTTCAGCATTGAAATCTGTAACTGCTATACCTTCTTTTGCTTTCATTTTGTAAAAGTAAGAAAAACAAAGGTCATTGTTGCGATTTGAAAAGTTAACACATTTGTTAATGTATATTGATTTGACCTGTCGACTTATCACCGGCTATATATTTATTGTTGTTCATATTAGTCTATTTCAATCTTTTTCCACGCTAAAATAACGCCACCCACTCCAAAGTTGTCATTTTCTGATTTTTTAGCTTCCGAATTTTGAAGTCCTTAAAAAATCAAGTTATGGAAAAGTCAACTGAGCAAAGATCAAGAATGGGGATGGTTCCGACTCGGAACCAGATATTGACCCTCGGTGACCTGGAGGATTTCAAGAATGATATGCTCCAGGAGGTTAAACGTATCATGAAAGAATGCGCCAGCGGGGTACCCGGTAAAAAATGGCTTAAATCTGCCGAAGTCAAAAAGCTACTGGGTATATCACACGGGTTCCTGCAATCCCTGCGGGATAGCGGCGTATTGCCCTTTACTAAAATAGGCGGCTCGATCTATTATGATTATGAAGATATCACCTTTATGATGTCGACCAACAAAAGCGCCTGATGTTGAACCGGCCGGGCCTGCCCGCCAGCGTCCGGCATTTTTAAAATCCTATGTTATTCCAAACACCCAAACGTAAAGCCAAAAGGGTGCCTGCAGAGCGCAGGAAACCCGAACCCATTTTGCAAAAAGGGTTTGGCACCGACATGCCGCCGCAAAAGATCCTGGTTGATATCTATTTTGATCAAAAAGGGCTTGCCGCCGAGGCAGACGTGTTTTATACTCATTACGAGAAAGCGAATTGGAGCAGTCCTAAAGGAACACCTTACCGTAACTGGAAGTTGTTAGCCGGTGAGTGGATCTTCAATTACGAGCAGGAACAGAAACTCAAAAAACGGCAGCGGGAAAGCGCGCTGCTATCATCCTAGTAAACTATATAAATATCAAACTATCATGGCAAAGATCATCACAATCGCCCACCAAAAAGGTGGCGTAGGTAAAAGCACCTTAGCGATCAACCTGGCTTTATGTTTCCAGGACCAGTTATCAGTAGCCCTTGTAGATACCGACTTACAGGGAAGTTTATACCATATCCGCGAGGATTTTCCCGACCTGGCTATCATCGGGGTCGATAGATTGCAGGATATTCAGCAGTTGGCCTACGACCTCATCATCATTGATACGCCGCCATATCTTTCCAATCGCTTACCTGAATTATTCCTTTATTCTGATTTTATTTTGGTGCCGACCAAGGCCGGTTTCTTCGACGTAATGGCTATACGGTCTACGCTGGCACTGATCAGGGAGGCACAGCAAAAAGCGCCGCATCTTAAAGCCGGCATCGTACTTAATATGGTCAAGCCGCGATCGGGCATCACCCGGGATGTGGCAGACCTGCTGTTAACCATGGATACGCCTTTGCTGAAAACAAGGATGCATGACCGGGTAAGCATCGCGCGTTCACCCATGACCGCCGGGATTTTAAATGGCACGGACAGGCGGGCAAAAGAAGAGATCATGGCACTTACGGAAGAAGTCGTTGAGCACATCAGTGCTGAAATAGCAAGCTAGCTTTTTATTTAACTAATAAGCTAGCAAGATCGCAAACTATGTCTCGTCCTAAAAAGTCTTTACAGTTGGGAGCTGTTAATACGATATGTTCTTTACAATAATGATGTAGTCCTGATTAGGGTTTACAGTCCAAATGTAGAAAGTCCTAAAAGACCTTAACCAA